>Ga0326597_10004682_pt1 | contig 19169 bp, 15 predicted proteins | sample RVTome_12_FD_203789 | JGI IMG/M metagenome (GOLD analysis project Ga0326597, IMG submission 203789) | Soil microbial communities from uranium-contaminated site in the Upper Colorado River Basin, Wyoming, United States - RVT100D185 | ecosystem: Environmental > Terrestrial > Soil > Contaminated >... | reverse complement strand
CGCAACCGGCCCCCTGACGGGAACCGCCGGGCCGGCAGTGGGACGGTTGGTGATCTGTGCCAAATCCCCGGCCACCCGGCTTTGGGGCGAATCCAACATGGGTGGGTTCTTTGGCGCTGAACTGCGTTCGGCGGGGTTCGATGGCGTGTTGATCACCGGAAGGGCTCCGCAGCCAGTGTATCTTTGGCTTCACGACGGAGTCCTGGAGGTCAGGCCTGCGTCTCACCTTTGGGGGGTCACCGACACCTACGCGACCCAGTCGGCTATCAAGGTCGAACTCGGGGACGTCTCAGCACGCGTGGCTACGATCGGGCGCGCCGGGGAGGTCGGGATACCATTTGCCCTTGTCTTGTGTGACCATGGGAGGGTCGCCGGCCGGACTGGGATGGGCGCCGTGATGGGCTCGAAGAATCTCAAGGCTATCGCCGTCCGAGGCACGGCCGGCGTCCCGGTGATGCAACCGGATGTGTTTGGCGGGGCACGTCGAAGGGCGAACGTCGCCCTAAAATCCGACAATGTCAGTCGAGCGTTGCGTGAGTTGGGATCGGCCAGCGGCGGGGATTACTTCGACTACCTCGGTGAGATGCCCAAGCGTTACTTCACCCGAGCTTCATTCAGCGGGGCAGGCAGAATGTCAGGCGCGTCGGTGGCCGAGAGCATCCTGAGTGGAGTTAGTACTTGCCATGCCTGTGTCATTGCCTGTGGGCGCAAAGTTCGGCTGGACGATGGCTTGGAACGCAAGGGGCCTGAGTACGAAACTCTTGTCGGTTTCGGGCCGAACTTGCTTATCGAGGATTTGCAGGCTGTCGCCAGACTCGGTGAACTGTGCGACCGGTACGGGATGGATTCCATATCGCTATCCAATACGATCGGTCTTGTCCTGCTGATGAGAAGTGAAGGAGTTCTCGCCGACGATGGCGTGGATGGCAAGTTGGCGTGGGGCGACCCCGAGGTCGTCGAACGGCTCATCCATCAGACTGTGAGTGGGCAGGGGGTCGGTGAGTCGATCGCAAGAGGTGCGCGCGAGATAGCGGTCGAATTCGGGGTACCCGAGATGGCGGCGCAGGTGAACGGGTTGGAGATGGCCTACCACGATCCGCGCGGCGCGACGGGGATGGCACTCGTCTACGCGACCTCGCCGCGCGGCGCGTGCCACAACCAGAGCGATTACTTCATGGTCGACATCGGACAGAGCATCGATGAGCTTGGAATCACGTTCAACGGCCGGCTGGGCGGCCCAGAGAAGGCGGCCGGAGTAGCCCGGCATCAGGATTGGCGAAGCGTGGGGAACTCTCTGGTGCTGTGTCACTTCGCCAATGTACCCCCGGCGACGGTGCTAGAGCTGACCAACATGGCGACCGGCTTCGACTACAGTCTGACAGAGCTGGTGCATGTGGGGGAAAGGGCATGGAACCTCAAGCGTGCGATCAATGTCCGCCTCGGGCTGAGCCGAAGCGACGACCGCCTTCCGGCTCACGTCATGGGAGCGCGGCACGACGCGCCCTCCGAGCCGGCCGAATTGCCTCTGCAAGAGATGCTGCATGCGTACTACCTGGCAAGGGGATGGGACGAGGCCTCAGGCAAGCCGTCCCCTCAGACCCTGGGCCGACTTGGCATGCCAGAGGTGATCGCCGACATGTGGCCGCCAATCGAGACCGCCTCAGGCTGAGGCGGTGGTGACGAGCAACCGGATTGGTCCTTCCGCAGCGTGTTGACGGATCGCTCCGCGAGAGCGAGCCAGCGATCACACGCGGGCGCTTATAATTGTTTGGAGGTCTCAGACAACACCATCGAACCAAGGAGCTAGATGTGCCGAAGATTGTCACGGTCGAACAGATGAGGGCGATCGAGAAGGCGGCCGACGAAGCTGGCCTGACCTACGATCAGATGATGGAGAACGCCGGCCAGGCCATCGCCGAAGCGATCCGCCGAAGACTCCCGGCGCTCAGCGGAAAGCGGGTCGTCGTGCTTGTCGGGAGCGGCAACAACGGGGGTGACGGCCTGGTGGCTGTCGATCAACTCGCCGAATCCGGCGCACAGATCGCCGCCTACCTTGTCAAGGCCCGCGATGAAGGGGACCCGCACCTTGTGCGAGTGCGCGGGAGAGGAGCTCTGATCGCGGTCGCCGCAGATGATCAGCGCGCCCGCGTCCTTCACAACCTGCTCGGCGCGGCAGACGTGGTGATTGATGCTGTGCTCGGAACGGGGACCAAACTCCCGCTCAAGGGTGCCGCCAAAGGCGTTCTTGGGACCGCCAAGAAAGCGATCGCCGTCAGGCAAATCCGGCCGCTCGTTATCGCCGTTGATTGCCCCTCCGGCTTGGATTGTGACACGGGGGATCTGGCGGATGAAGCCCTATTCGCTGACGTGACAGTCACCCTCGCAGCCGCGAAACCCGGGCACTTCCGGATGCCCGGAGCGGCCTCGGTCGGGGAGCTCATCGTTGCGGACATTGGCATTCCAGAGGATGAAAAGAAACTGAGAGGGATCTCCCTGGAGGTGGCGAGCACCGATGAACTGCGATCGTGGCTGCCTGAGCGGCCGCTCGATGCCCATAAAGGGACGTTTGGGCGAGTCATCATCGTCGCCGGGTCTGTCAACTATCCCGGTGCGGCCGCACTGGCCGGCCTCGGGGCCTACCGGGTTGGGGCAGGATTGGTGACCCTGGCGACAGCCTCGTCCCTACAAACGCTAATCGCGCCGCGGCTCCCCGAAGTGACCTGGATTCTGCTCCCGCACGAGCTCGGGGCCATTTCCTCAAACGCATCGGAAGTCCTAAAGGGTGAACTCTCGAGCGCCGACGCATTCCTCTTGGGTCCAGGTCTCGGCCAGGATCCGACCACCGCCGCGTTTCTGGACGGGCTATTGCTGGGACGCCAGGAGATCCACCGACCTAGAATCGGCTTCGTGCATCGAGAAGAAGAGCGCGAGCATGAGGCTTCTGCACTCCCCCCGTGCGTGGTCGATGCCGACGGGCTCAAGCTGTTGGCCGGGATGCCGGACTGGCCGTCACGGCTGCCAGCTCACTCGATCCTCACGCCGCATCCGGGTGAGATGGCTGTGCTCACCGGTGAGGATATCGAGACCATCCAATCCGATCGCGTCGAGACCGCCACCAGATGGGCCAGTGAGTGGGGACACATCGTCGTCCTCAAAGGTGCGTTTACTGTCGTGGCCGAGCCCGGTGGGAGGACGAGTGTGATTCCGATCGCGACGCCGGCTTTGGCGCGTGCCGGAACCGGTGACGTGCTGGCCGGAGTGATCATCGGTCTCAGGGGACAAGGGTTGGATGCCTTCCGGTCTGCTGTTCTGGGGGCATACTTGCACGGGAGAGCCGGTCAGATTGCAGCAGTCAGCGTGGGATCGGCTGCAAGTGTAATGGCTGGAGACGTGGCCGATGCGCTCCCGGCGGCGATCGCCGGGCTCGCCACAGGCAAAGTGTGGGGCTGAAAAGCACTCATGCCTTGATTCGATAACCAAAGGCGCGCCGGAGCGCGCCTCTTTTGGGGACCTATCGAAGGAAAGGGACTCAGGACAAAGCAGATGAGATCCGATTCCTCACGAACCGCGGACTAGCTGCGTCCGCTAAGGCTGAGCTTTCCCTCCTGGAACCAATCGATCGGCCCAGTCCGTCGAAAAACGGCCATGAAGGGCCGAGGGCTGCCCGCAGTGAATTAGCGAAACAATCTGGTTGACTCAGGCCTCCCCGGAGGCTTCGCCATCGATCTCGGCCCGCTTCGATTGCGCGGCCTTCTTGCCTGCATCGATCGCCTTTTCAATTCGACCTTTCTGCTCTTCCAGGACCACCTGGCCGCGCTTCTGGAGCTCCTCCGCCTTGCTGCGGGCATCCTTGGCGATTGACTCTGCCCGGGTTCGTGCGTCTGCCGCAAACTGCTCGGCCTGTGCCCGCGCATCCGCCGCGGTTTGTTCAACCTGTTCCTTTAGCTCGATGCTCTTGTCGCGGATCATCGCGCGCGTTTCCTCGCCGGACTGTGGCGCCATCAGAAGCGCGACTGCGGCTCCGACCAGCCCGCCGATTACAAATCCGGAGAGAAATGCGCCAAAGTCTCCATCTCGTTCTGCCATGTTCTTTTCTCCTATGAAAGGTTGCAGTGCTATTTGGACCGACCAAAGCGCAGTAGATCGATTGCCCGCCTGACAGCCGAGAATGAGCTATTGGCTTTGATGACCGGCTGGACCAAGTTGTCGCTCAAAAAAGTCGTTGTGCCGCGCAGCGTACTTAGGGTCTCGTTCGTTGTGTCCAAGATCGGGCGGATCTCCGTCTCGAGCAGGGCGGTCAGCCTGGCGATCTGCACGATCAGCACAATCAGGGCGAGGCCCAGGAAGAGAAACTCAACCGCCATGAGGATGATGACAATGTCTCGCAAGAGCTCCGTTTGCGGCGGATTCTGTACCATGAACGTCACGGCAATTGAAATGCCGACGATCAGGACCAGCAGGGCAACAATCGCCAATCCGACATACAACGTCTGCCTCGAGCGTTGAGGCCCGCTCGGGGATGTCGTGGCTTCGACGGGACCTATGTCGGGAAGCTCTTCATGCATGGCTCGCGAATTATATCATAGCGCCCGTCTGGAGCCTGGTATCCGCCTTAGCAGTCATTGCCGCCGAGATAGTCATATGTCTCAGAAGCTACGCCCGCCGCCGAGGCCGGGAGGCATATCCGACAGGAACAGACGCGGCGCTTCGACTTTACGTCCGTGCGAACTTCAGGTATTCTCTTGCCTCAGTTGCTGCAGGGGGATGGCGGACCAAGATGGGATCGCCCGGTCCCGAGACGTGGCGGGTAGCGCATGACCTTGCGGTTGGAGGCTAGTTGAACATCCTTCGAGATCCAAGAGTATCAATTTCCCGGCGCGGTTTCTTGCGAGGCGCGGCCCTTGGCCTTGGCGGGCTGGCGCTGATGCCACGCCGCTGGACTCCGGATGAGGCGACCATCTCGGATAACGGACGTTTGGGGCGTGTGGTTGTCGGCAGGGTCGATCTCAAGGCGGGCCCGAGCGTCGACAGCCAGACGGTCGGGGTCCTGTACGAAGACGCCGTGGTTCAATGGCTACGCGAGCGGACGGGATCCTATCCGTTTCGGACGAATCAACGCTGGGTAGAGACCCCGGACGGATACATCTGGGCCGCTTATCTTCAGCCAGTCAGGGACATCCCCAATCTCCCCGTGCTCAGCCTGCCGTCGACCAGCCTGGGCCAGGGCATGTGGGCGGAGGTGAGCGTCCCCTGGGCGGATTTGGTGCTGGCCAATCCCCCGGCCCGCTCCCCCTGGCTGCGCTCGGCGACCCAGCCGCGCTTGTATTACAGTCAAGTTCTGTGGGTCGATCAGATCAAGGCTGATTCCGATGGGCGGATGCATTATCGTGTGTTCGAGAGGTACGGGTACGGCGACATCTTCTGGCTGGCGGCCGAGGCGCTGCGCCCTTTGACCGACGAAGAGCTCGCGCCCATTGATCCCGACACGGAGAACAAGCGAGTCATCGTCGATCTCACACATCAGTCGCTTTCGTGCTTGGAGGGGTCGACCGAAGTCTACTACTGCAGGATCTCTTCAGGAGCGAAATTCGACGCGGAGGGCAACGCGGTTGACCAATGGGCCACACCGATCGGACCTCATCCGATATGGCGCAAGGTGATTTCCTTGCATATGAGCGGCGGTACGACCGGGGGTGGGTATGATCTTCCGGGCATCGGATACACCACGCTGTTCTCCGGGAACGGCGTCGCAATCCACTCGACGTTCTGGCACAACAACTTCGGCGAGCCGATGTCGCACGGCTGCGTCAACGCCCGACCCGAGGATGCACGGTGGGTCTTCCGCTGGACGACACCTTCTGTTTCACTCGATCCGGGAGACATCACCGTTGGGATGCCCGGAGGGACAATTGTCGAAGTCGTCGAGAGATGAAACAACGCGAAGATCGGGAAGTCCGTGGGCTTGCTACTCCGCGGTCCCGGTGAGGGGATTGACGCCCGTGTCGATGAAACCACGCTCAAGATCGTCGATGATCGTCTGAAGTAATTCAAGTCGCCCCGGCGATAGCCTCGAGGCATCGTAGACGGAAACGCGCAAGGGCATTTTCAGGTATCCTCCACTTTCCCCAGTCAGAGCGCTCCCCCAGACCGAAGCGACGGCCCTGCCCGGGTCGCCTTCGATCGAAGCGATCCATGCCTCGGATGGGATACTCCCCGCCACCCCGACCCCGATGAGACGGACGCCTGCCGCGGCCAACCTCTCTACGAGGTCTGGATCGCCGATGCCCTGTTGAACAAAGAGGACGTCGACGCGGTCCCTTTCGATCTCGGCCAGGAGCACCTGCAGCTCGGCTGTGTCACCCGGAAGAGGAATCTGGTAGTCCTGCGGGAAACCAGGGTAGGGAGGGAAGAGAGGGCGGCATAAACCACACAAGAACTCGGCCCCGTTTGCAAATGCCTGACGAGTCGTCGCTCCGCTAATGCTCTCGGGTTCAGACATGGAGGCGACACGCCAATCCTCGGAGACAAGGGCGGCCAGGTATCCGCCAAGGAACCCGAGATCATCCGAACGATCCTTCAAGGGTTCGATCACCGTCAGGTTTTGGCTGGGAGACAACCCCGGCACCCCGACGGCGATGAATTGCGTCGCCGGCGAGGATTCCGCCAGGCCGGCGAGGTTGTCCATTTGTTCGACGATGACCGCGATCCTGAGATCGTCTCCACCATCGTCGGGGGGCAGCTCCATCAAGTGCTCGAACCCAAGACCCGCTTCGACTGAGAGGCCAGCCAGGAGGGGCTCCAAGAGCGCTGCTGTCGGATCATCCGAAGGGGCGACGAGGATGGCCCTCGGCGGGAGAGGAATCGGAGTAGGTTGAGGTGTGAGGGTCGCGGTTGCCGAGATTGTCAGTGAAGCTGTCGATGTAGCCGGCGGTGTCGATCGTGCCGGGAATGTGCAGCCTGAGAGGGTAAGGAGGGCCAAGAGAACTGCGAATGCCGCCAAGGCATCCAGCGGATTGGCAGAAGGGCGCGAAACGCGGAGTGGCCTCACCGTCTCTTGTCTATGCATTGATCATGGTCGGGGGCCGGAGGGACGGCGGGGCCTCCGCGGTCCGGCAGATGCCTTCTCTGGGCCGGCAAGAGCCGAAGCGGCGATGAGTCCGAGAAGTGTAGCCAGGAACGCCGGGAACAGGTTGAGCGGACCAAGGCGACCCAGCTCCCAGTGCAGCCATTCGCCGACGGCATGCCCGAGGAAGAAAGATACCCAGGCGGCGACGACATCCAGTGCAATCCGGGACAGTCCACCCCCGCGGATCACATGGAAGGCGAGCCCGCAGGCAGTAGCCAGGATCAGGCCGAGGAGGGCGGCAGGGACGGTCACGGAAGGATCGTGCCCCCTCCGAGGCAGGTCTCTCGGTCGTAGAAGACCGCCGCCTGTCCGGGTGTGACATCAGGAAGCGATTCGGACAAGATCACGCGCACCCGTCCTTCAATCTGCGGGATGACACGGCCCTCGACCTCTCGAGCTTTGTAGCGCACCCTTACCGAACACTTCAGCGCTTCATCCGGCCCATGGCCGTCAATCCAGTTGATTCTGTCCGCGCTGAATTCCGATTTGCCCAACGCTTCACGTGGACCCACAGTCAGGCGGTTGTGTCTGACATCTTTGGCGACGACGAACATGGGCGCGGGGCCGGAAACGCCGATACCCTTGCGTTGACCGATCGTGTAATCGGCCAGCCCAGTATGTTCTCCGACAACTTGCCCGGTGAGGTCGACAATCTGCCCGGGAGTGCCCGCGCGGGAGGCATGCCGCGCCAAGAAAGACCGGTATCCTTGAGGTCCGACAAAGCACAGGTCCTGGCTTTCTTTACGATCGGCGACGGGAAGTCGCAGCCGCCGCGCGTGATCTCTCACCTCGGCTTTCGTAGAGTCACCGAGCGGGAACATGGCCCGGCCGAGCTGATCTTGGGTCAAGACGCTCAGAACGTAGGACTGGTCCTTGTCCCGATCGCGGGCGCGCTGCAAGAGGAGCGTCCCGTTGTCGATGCCGATGCGCGCGTAGTGACCGGTGGCCAGATGGGTGGCGCCCATCGCCACCGCGTGATTCAAGAGCGTCGTCCACCGAATCTGTCGGTTGCACTCCATGCAAGGGTTCGGTGTGATCCCGTCCATGTAGCCTTCGATGAAGAAATCCACCACATGCCGCTTGAAGGTATCCTGGACGTCGAGAGCGTAGAAGGGGATATCGAGCTGGCTGGCGATCCTGCGAGCCTGGGCCATATCGTGTGGGGAGCAGCATCGATTCGGCGTACCTGTGATGTCACTCCACAGACGCATCATGATCCCGAAGACGTCGCGGCCTTGCTCGACGAGCAGTGCCGCGGCGGTCGAGCTGTCGACGCCTCCGCTCATGGCAATCGCAATCCGCTCCGGCTTGGCCATGTTCAGGAGACGGCCACCCGGCGAATGCGTTCGACGAGTTCGGGAAGAAGCTCGATGAACCCATGAATGTCGTCGTCGGTCGTAGATCGACCGACGGTCACCCGCAGCGAACCCAACGCCAAATCCCGGGGAAGCCCGATGGCTGCAAGGACGTCCGATGGCTCCGGATCCCCTGTCTTGCAGGCCGAAGCAGACGAGCAGCCAAACCCCTGCAAATCCAACGCGGCTAGAAGCTGATTCCCGTCGACGCCCTGGAAAACAAACGAGGCATGGTTGGGCAGGCGCTGAACCGGATGGCCCGTGAGCTGGGTATCCGGGATTCTCTCTTGGATTTCGTGGATAACCCGGTCGCGAAGCTGGTGATATCGCCCCACATGTAGCTCGAGGCCGGCGATCGTCAGCTGCAGCGCTTTTGCCATCCCGACGATAAGCGGGACGTTGTGAGTTCCGGCCCGAAGGCCGGATTCCTGAGGCCCCCCGGTTTGGCAGGGTTCGATCGGGGTACCTCGTCGGACGAAGAGAGCACCGACGCCCTTGGGCCCGTAGAATTTGTGCGCCCCGATCGAGAGGAGATCCACAGGCATGGTGGACATGTCGAGCTCGAGCTGGCCGGCAGCCTGGACCGCGTCGGTGTGGAAGGGGATCCTTCTCTCGTGACACACTTGTGCCAGGTCGGCGATCGGGCTGATCGTCCCGATCTCATTGTTGGCATAGATGATGGAGACAATCGCCGTGTCGGGTCGGAGTCTCCGCTCGAGATCGCCTGCGGCCACCTGGCCATAGCGATCTACGGGGAGGAATTCGAGCTCGAATCCCTCCCGGGCAAGCTGCTGCGCTGTGCGAAGGACGGCGTGATGCTCGACCGGTGTGGTCAGTATGTGATTTGCGCCCCTCAGTCTGGCGGCCGCTCGGGCTGCGCCGCGCAGCGCCAGGTTGTCGCTCTCCGAGCCGCACCCGGTGAATATGATCTCCTCCGGCGTGCAACCGAGCGCCTCGGCAATCTCGCTCCGGGCATTCTCGACCGCAGCTTCGGCTTTCTGACCCCAACGATGGACTGATGACGGATTCCCGTACAGTGTGCTGAAGTACGGGAGCATCGCTTCAAGCACGACCGGGTCAACCGGCGTCGAAGCGGCGTAATCAAGGTAGACCTGTCGGGCCGTCATGGGCCGAATTCTATCACGGTGGTGTGTATGTGGCTCGGAAGGCCAACAGCCTGAACGAATGATCGTGGAAAACAACACGCCGCCAGGCGCTGATAACGCCGCAGATCAGCCCAGGGCGGACCAGCAAGAGCACAGCGTTCATGGTGAGCTCGACTCTAGCAGAGGGGCTCCGGTCAGGAGAGCTGGCAAGTCGTCCGCGCCCTAGGATGGACTCAAGCCCCGCTCTCCTTGGAAGAAATTGCCAAGCCAGCTAACGTACTGGATCGGATACGGATCGTTCAGGCCGTGATCTTCGATGGCGCGCTGAATGAACTGGGTGCCCGCGGCCTTTCATCCTCGCGTCCGTCGGCTGCAAGTCGGGTGATGCTCAGTCTTCTGCCGGGGCGAGAGGACGATGGCGTACATGACGGCCGTCGTCAGAAATAGCGTAGGCGAACAACCCCAGCCGGCGCAGGAGGAAGCGGGCCATCGGAGGTGGGCTCGAAATTCCTCCGGCTCCCTTGGTTGGCGCAGAGCCTGCCAAAAGCGTTTGCTTCGTGTTGGCCGATTTCCCTCTTGGCTCACATTCCGGGCGGAGACCTCTTGCCCCGCAAGCAACTGTTTCCGAGCTGGGGCTTGCGGGGCAAGAGGTCTGTTATCCGCGTGTCAACGATTCCACCGCACTATATGGGGGGTTCCAAACTCGTCTAACGCAGCGCAGACGTTGCCTCACATCGGAAAGTATAATAGCTCTGGATTTCACAGAAAAGGAGCATGCAATGATGGGGACACTGATCGAATCGGTACACGGGCGCGAGGTCCTCGACTCGAGGGGCAACCCGACTGTCGAAGTCGATGTGACATTGCTCGATGGGAGCTGGGGGACGGCGATCGTCCCTTCCGGCGCTTCCACCGGGATCCATGAAGCGCTCGAACTGCGCGACGGCGATGAAACCCGCTATGGCGGCAAAGGCGTCCTCCGGGCTGTCGAGAACGTCAATACGACGATATCCGAAGCCCTGCTCGGTTGGGATGCCGTCGAGCAGCGGGCGATTGACCTGACGCTGATTGAATTGGATGGGACCCCGAACAAAGCGAAGCTCGGAGCGAACGCCATCCTCGGCGTGAGCCTGGCGGTCGCCAAAGCCGCCGCCTCGTCCCTTGAACTTCCACTCTACCGCTATATCGGCGGTGTACACGCCCACACTTTGCCCGTCCCGATGATGAATATCCTGAACGGCGGGGCGCACACGGGCTGGCAGTCGACCGATGCCCAGGAATTCATGGTCATGCCCTTGGGGGCCCCGACGTTCGCCGAAGGCCTACGTTGGGGCGCGGAGATCTACCATTCATTGCGCGGGGTTCTGAAGAAGAAGGGCTACTCGACGCTTGTCGGTGACGAAGGCGGCTTTGCCCCGGCTCTCAAGGCCAACGCCGAGGCGGTCGAAATCATCCTCGAAGCGATCGGGCAGGCAGGCTACCGCGCTGGAGAACAGGTGGCCTTGGCGCTCGACCCGGCTGCGTCGGAGCTCTACGACGAGTCTTCCGGGAAGTACGTCCTGCGCCGAGAGGGAAAAGAGCTGGACGGGGAAGCGATGGTGGGGTTCTGGAAGTCGTGGGTCGATCAATACCCCATCGTGTCAATTGAGGACGGCCTTGCCCAGGATGATTGGGAGAGCTGGGGCCTGCTGACGCGTGAGTTGGGCGATCGAGTTCAACTTGTGGGTGACGATCTGCTTGTCACCAACCCGACGCGGGTACGGAAAGCGATCGAGCTCCGCTCGTGCAACGCGCTTCTCGTGAAGCTAAATCAGATTGGGACACTAACCGAGACGATTGAAGCCGTAGAAATCTGCCAGCGGGCTGGCTGGCGGGCCGTCACGTCTCACCGATCCGGCGAGACGGAAGACGCGACAATCGCCGATCTTGCGGTCGCACTGAACATGGGGCAGATCAAGACCGGGGCCCCGGCGCGCTCCGACCGAGTTGCGAAGTACAACCGGCTGCTGAGGATCGAGGACGAGCTGAGCGACACGGCTCAATATGCCGGATGGGACGCCATACGAAGCCACTCGAAGCAGCCGTAGCCCCGGCGGGCTGGTTTCGGGCACTCATGATCTGGTAAGCCCGGGCAGAATCATAAGGGCGGATCTTAGGATCCGCCCGGTGTGCATCGATCTCGATCCTCCGGTTCAGTCTGTTACCATCCTTCTCCGCCTGCTATGATCTCGAGGTCAGCCGCATCAGCGCTCGGGCGCATGCCAGGTGCGACGGTCCCGCAGTAGGGGCAGATCCTCCAGGGAAGTTCCATCAACCGACCACAATTGCTGCAAGTCTTGCGCAGTTTCGTATGACAGGTCGGGCATAGCTGCCAGTCGGGGAGCGTGTTGGCTCCACACCCCGGGCATACTTGGCGCGCCTCGACCTCGGTCAGCAACGCTTCTTCTTCGAGCGTGTGCTGGTAGGTCTCGTCGATGGTCTTCGCCGGGCGTAGGATCAGGTAGATCACCACGCCGGGGAGGCTCAACACGGCGACCAACAACGCGGCCAGGATGTGGATGATCCGGTCTTGAATTCGCGATCGGATATCGCGATACGTCCAGATCACTAGGCTGATCCAAAGACCGGCCAGGAACGCGCCGAATACGGCCGTCAGATATGTCAGAATGGTCTGCAGCAAGCTCGCGTCCAGGACCATCTCGAATGAATCCAGTTTGTGGTCAGGCGGGCATTATAGCACGCGCCCTATTCGATGAGGGTGTGCAACTTGCGGGCCGCGCCGCAGCCCATGCCTGCCAGGCAAGGGCAGGCACTCTAGTCTCGCGTTGACTCCGCGTGAGGCGTCCTGTATAGTGCCGCCAGTCTTGCCTGCCTGGCAAGATTCATGCATCTGGAGGGGACCATGGGGGAGCGAGGCGAGGGATATCGCATCACGGACCTTTCGACCTCCGACAGACCGCGCGAACGACTGGCTGCCCTTGGGGCTGAGGCGCTTTCCAACGCGGAGTTGGTGGCCATCTTGCTGCGCTCGGGGATCGTGGGGCAAAACGCGCTTGAGCTGGCGCAGCGCCTGCTCACCGAGGCCGGGGGGTTGGCCGGGCTACATCGACTGTCGTACTTGGAGTTGTGCCGGAGGAGGGGGATCGGGCAGGCCAAGGCGGCTCAGCTCAAGGCCGCGATCGAATTCGGCCGCAGGTTGGCTGCCTCGACACCTGAGGACCGGCCACTGGTACAGTCGCCAGACCAGGCCGCAGCGCTCGTGCTGTTTGAGATGGGTGCACTTGAGCGGGAGCAGCTCAGGGTCTTGTTGCTCGATACGCGGAACAGGCTCATACGAATCGTCGAAGTATATCGGGGTTCGCTCAATACGTCGCTCATTCGCGTGGGAGAGGTCTTTCGCGATGCCGTCAGGGCAAATGCGGCGGCCATTATCGTCGCACACAATCACCCCAGCGGAGATCCTTCGCCGAGCCCGGAGGACGTGGCCGTCACGAAGGCGATGGTCGAAGCTGGGAAGCTGCTGGACATTGAGGTGCTCGACCATCTCGTGATCGGGCAGAACCGCTTCGTCTCGATGAAGGCCAAGGCACTGGGTTTCGAATAGGCCGTCCGGAGGTCGAGTGGACTTCCAGATCATGCTCTTGCCTCACCAAGACTTCTGGGCCTGGGCAAGGGCTTCCAGCCAATACGTTCAGACATATGGCTTAAATCTGACGAGCGATCCCGTCGCGGCGGCCAACTACATGGCCCCCGGACAGGTTGTCTCTTTCCCGGTCTTCATCGACGCGTACCCTGAGCAAGGTGATCTCGTCCGGTGGTTCGACGCGAATTACCCTGGGATCCGGGTCGACCCTGTGCCGGCAGAGACCCCCGAGAACCTTGCCGCCCAGCTGCAAATCAGGCTTGACGCACAGGACCGGTACGGGCAGCGCCAGCGCCCGTTCTACCTGCTCTGGCCCACCAAGTACCCGGTCATCACCCAGAAGTTCGGCGCCAACCCGCAAATCTATCGACGTTTTGGCATGCCCGGGCATGAAGGCCTGGACATCCGGGCGTTGCCTTACACGAACATCACCAGCGCCGCCGATGGCGTGGTTTATGAAATCCACGCGAACCCGAAAGATCACCCGTATGGGATTCATATTCGCATTCGCCATCAGTTCGGGTACAAGACGATCTACGGCCATCTCGCAAAGCCGATGGTCCGTTGGGGGCAGCAGGTCAGCGCCGGCGATGTGATCGGCACGGCGGATACCACAGGCGCTTCGACCGCTTCGCACTTGCACTTCTCCCTGAAGCAGGATGGGGCGACGGCGCGCAAGGAGACCGACTACCCGAAGGACATTCTTGACCCCACGCCGTTTATGGTATGGCCGGATTCAAGCAAGAGTCTCGATCCGCAGGCGAGGCCGGCGGGCAAATGTCTCATCGGTGCAAGCGCCCAAGAAGCCGGCGGGCTCTCCGGAGAGACGATCAAAGCTCTGGCGGACGCCCGCCTCGAAGCGTTGAAGATCGGAAAGGGAGAACCGAGCGAGGCGATCGGCCGCTTGCGGGCGGAGATCCCCGGGATCCACATCATTGTGCGCCTGGCCGCCGACTTCTCAGGTTCTCCGGTCGAACCGGGAACATTCGTGCGCCAAGTAGAAGAGGATGCCCGTCGCCTGGTTCGCGCCGGAGTTCGCGACTTTGAAGTGCACGTGAATCCCAACCTGCAGTCGGGTGGATGGCGGCGAAGCTGGAGCGACGGTAGCGATTTCGCCAGGTGGTTCTTGCGTGTAACCGGGCGACTGAGGAAACTGTGTCCGGAAGCGCGCTGGGGGTTCCCTGGGCTCTCGCCCGGTGAGTTCGTGTCAGGTTGGAGAGAAGATGCGTATCGCTTCCTCGAAGCGGCCGATGAGGCGGTGGAGGCTTCAGACTGGATCGGGGTGAACTGTCACTGGACCAGCCCTACAGGGATGCGCTCCCGCCAGGGAGGCTCTGCGTTCCAGAACCTCCGGGATCTCTACCCGGAGAAGCTGCTCGTCGTCACGGAGTTCCAAAATAGTTCCTCCGCTACGCCGGACGCGGCGAAGGTAGACCAGTACCTCTCCTACTTCAGACTCCTCCGGAACGAACCCGGAGTGCTCGCCGCGTTCGCATATTCATCGCCCAGCGAGATCCCAGGTTCCAAAGCTCCCCAGGAGGCCAGGCTAGGCTTCCCGCCAGGCCTCCTCGACCGACTTGCCCGGCGCGGCTTCTGATTCGACGGTCGAAGAACGCCGCCCGGAGGGCCCTTTGCAGGGGCATCCAGCGGCCAGAGCCTCATTTGTCCCTCATTCCGTTTCTCAGGAGCGATGGCCGCCGCGAGATCCGGAGTTCGACTCTTCGTCCTCGTGGGCTCGACGCAATGGAATAACGCTCAGGATGACCGAGAGTAGGATGAGTGGAACGATGAGAATCAACCATGGGAATAAGGGTCGGACCACCTCGAGGGGTTCGCTTCCATGGAAGGCCACGCGGATCCATTCGGCCTCAAGCTGGTCCGTGGATCGTCCCAACACCCGTTGAATTCCCCCTGAACAAGTCGTCGAACCCTCTTGATATGCGTCCAGGAAGGCGCTGATGGCGCCGATTCCATAGACATCCTGAAGGTACTGCACGATCGAAGCACTTTCGGCATAGGCAAGACGGGCGGCCGCGCCGGAGCTAGGGAAGGGCGCGCAGAGCGTGCTCAGTGGAAGGAAGTCACCGAGCTGAGCAGCCTCCTCTAGGGCGAGCCGGTAGTCTGGGTCTGGTACCCCCTCGGCCAGGGTGGCCAGGCCTTCGTTCAGCCAGGGAGGGAGGTTGGCGTACGCGCCTTTCATCCGCTGATAGAGCAAGACGTGCGTGAGCTCGTGCGGCAAGGCGCGCTCGAGCCCGAGGATGCCTTCGGCGCCTGGAACGGCCGAGACCAGGACGACTCCCAGACTCGGCTCGGCGTGACCGCCAACCCAGGACTGCCGGCCGAGCAAGAGGCCGGCCTGAAGGTCGCCTGTTGTCGGGTAAACGTACACATCCACATCTGGCAAGCCCGCAGGCAGCAGATTCTTCTCCAACGAAGCCTGCGCGCTGAGGGCGATGTCCAGGACGGCCTGCCCGAAGACAGTATCCCCGGTCACCCAATGGACTGTAACATCGCCGGTGTGTAAGGACTGCCAGTCGAATCGACTGTCGGTGTACTCGAAAGATGTCGGCACGGTCGTGGAGGATGTGCCGTCTGCGAAATCCACCTGCCACCAATAGGCGATCTGGGAAAACGGCGGTATGGCAGTGAGTCGGAGATCCTGTTCACCCAGCGCGATCTGTGGAGCGTCCCCGGAAACGGAAGCATCAATGGTTCGGGTGTCGGCAGCCCCGACGATTCGGTAGAAGACCGTCGCTCTGGCTACGCGCGACGCTGCATTGATCTCGGCCTTGAACGAGAGCAGGCTGCCGTAGTCATACACAACGCTGCTCTCCACGGGCGTGTCGTCCTGCAGAGCGACGACCGTCCGCGGAAGAGAGACGGCTGCAACGAGACTTAGGAGGCAGGCCAGATGTGCGAAGCGAATCTCAGGCTCCCAGGAGCAGTAACAAAGGCGTGATCGTCAGCGGACTGAGGAGCGTGGTTGCAAGGACTGCGCCTGTGACGAATTCAGGCTGGGCATCGAACTCCAGGGCAATGACCGTCGAGAGCACTGCAGTCGGCATGGCGGCCTCGATGATGCCCGCCTGGCGAGCGACGGCGGTCAGACCCAAGGCGGAGGCCAGCACCCAGGCAACCGCCGGTGAGACGATCAGACGCAGGCCAGCCGCCATCAAGAGTAGGCCCTTCTCTCGAGGAAACCCGGAATTGGCTATCTGAATGCCAAGCAGGAGGAGCAACGCGGGGATCGTTGCCTGGGCCAGCAACTCGATCGGCCGTTGGATTGGGACCGGCATTGTCCACCCCGCAAAACGGACGAAAAAAGCAGCCGGGACCGCATACAGCGCTGGCACGCGCAACAGTCCCTTCAGCGCCGCCAGTGGGGGCAATCGTCCGGCGCTGGCGACATACACGCCGACCGAGTTGGTGAGCACCGAGCTGGTCAAGAAGAAGAGACTCGCCATGGCCAGACCGGAATCCCCGAAGGCGAACAAGTTCAGAGAGAGTCCGTAGTTGCCGGCGTTCATGAAAGTTGAGGCCAGGATGAGCGCCGCCGTACTGCGCGAGTCAAGCCGGGCCAGGCGCGCCGCAGCCCAACTGAGCAGCCCGATCACTGCCATTACGATCAGCGCCAAGCCGACCATGCGAATAATCTCGCCGGAGACGGTCGTCGTGCCGATCAGCAGGGTATATACCAGACAGGGAGTGAAGGCGTAGAAAATGACCTGAGAAACAGGACGGGGATCGATCTTGAGCCTGCGCTGCAAGAGGTAGCCCGCGGCGGCGACAACAAGGATCGGCAGGATGTTGTCGGCGAAGAGTTCGATAAGTCGCGCCAATGCGGCTGCGCCTCAATCCGCGTCCGGAGTGTCTAAGTTGAACATGAAGAGGTCGCGGCTCCCATCGACGAAAGCCAGATTGTCTATAGCATCCTGCGCGAGCTGAAATTCTTCACTATCTTCGGTTGAATCGAGGAGATCACCCAGGACCTGTTTGGCCACATCGCCGCCGAGCTGTCCGAGAGACCAAATCGCTGCCCGGCGAACATCCTCACTGGCGTCTTCGAGGAGTTCGACCAGATCGGGTACGGTTTCGATCAGCTCCAGCTCCCCGGCGGCTCGGACGGCGGCCAGGCGAATGGCCGGGGATGGGCTGTTCAATTGCGCCTGGACTTGAGGTCCCCATTCGTCATTGGCGGACCGCGCAATCGCAACCAGTGCGGATACCACGAATGGTTCGGAGCCGGACTGGTATGCCTGAGTGATGAGGTCGGGGATCTCCGGCCGTGAAGAATAGCCCATGGATTCGAGAGCGGCCCGGCGGACCTCGAGTGTCTCGTCGGAACTATCCACCGCCAGGAGAGCCTCTTCCATGTCACGTAGCAACTCAGGACGGATTTGCTCGACCGCACCAAGAAATACGTATCGCCCGAGAGCCGCCGCGGCAGACCTGCGAACATTCGATGCGACATCCGAGGCCAGAGCGCGCACGAACGGGGCGATGAGGGATGGATCCTCACACTCCCACAGATTGTCGATGGCGAGTTGCCGCACGTCTGGGTCCTGATCGTCCAGGCTCAGTCGATAGACTCGTTCGAAATCGAGTTCGACATGTGCGTAAGCCTCTTCACCAAGAAGGCGGATCAGAGTCCTCCTCCGCTCGAGGGGCAGGCCCTCCCAAATCGGCGAGAACTGACCAATCTGCTCCGTGTCCAAGTCCGACAGATCTGCGAGCCGATCGACAGGGATCTCTTGATCGGCATCGCTGAGGATTTTCAGGGTCGCATCAAGTGCCGTGCTCATGACTACGTCCTTCGAGCGCTCCAGATTGTATCTCAGATGGTCGCGGCTACTTGCTCTGGTCAGGGATTATCTTCCACTCCCCGGGCTTCCCTGGAAGGCCCTGCAGGAACATTCGTGGAGGTCTTGCAGGTCGAGAGCCGAAGTCCCCGAAAGGTGTTGGTGTAGTTCCTGCAGGGGTGACGGCGCCGGAGTGGAAGACTACCGCGGCAGGACGATCGGGTTGACGAAGTCCTGAAAATTGACATAGACCATGAGAGCAAGCAGGATGGCGAAGCCAATCGCATGCGCCAGGCCCTCGTAGCGCGGGGACACGCGGCGGCCGATGAGGGTCTCGATCGCCACAAACATCAGCCTGCCTCCGTCAAGTGCGGGGAACGGGAGAAGGTTGGCCACGGCTAGGCCGGCGCTGATGATCCCGATGAGGTTCAAAGTCAGAAATGGGCGCTGCGACGTCCGATCGACTTCGCCGGCCCATGTGAACATGTCATACATCCCCTTTAGCCCGCTCACGCGGGCCTCCTCCGGTGCAATCTGGCCGCTCAGCAGGTTCCCGGGAAGATGCACCAACTGGTTGAATTGCATCGCGGTCGATAGCCACCCGATGTCGATGGCCTCGGCCCAGGCGACCTGGCGCGTCGGATTCCCCAGCGTGATGCCAACCGGTCCTTCGCCTTCTGGCGGGGAGCTGCGTGGAGTCAAGCTAACTGAAAGCGGTTGGCCTTTTCGGCTGACCTCTATTGTGACTTGTTGGCCGAGGCGCGCCGCGATCGCTTTCTGCAAGCTCTCGAACCCGGTGACTGGCGTTTTATCGACTCCTGTGATGATGTCACCCCGGATGAGACCGGCGGACTCGGCGGGAGATCCAGCCACAACGGCGGTTACCAAGACCCGATTCGGATCGGGAGCGGCAAACTTGAAGGCTGCTGCAAACGCCACGAATGCCAGTATGACATTGGCAGCGGGGCCGGCAAGGAGAACTGTCGCTCGCACTGGCTTGCTTGCCGCGGCCAGTCCGCCAGCGACCCCTGGGTCGTCTTCGCCAGCCGGGCGAACGAACCCCCCTAAGGGGATGGCGTTGAGAGTGAAGCGCGTCCGGCCAAATGTGAACAGCGTCGCCAAGCGCGGTGGAAACCCGAG
>Ga0326597_10004681_pt1 | contig 19170 bp, 19 predicted proteins | sample RVTome_12_FD_203789 | JGI IMG/M metagenome (GOLD analysis project Ga0326597, IMG submission 203789) | Soil microbial communities from uranium-contaminated site in the Upper Colorado River Basin, Wyoming, United States - RVT100D185 | ecosystem: Environmental > Terrestrial > Soil > Contaminated >... | reverse complement strand
TGCGAATGCTGTGAGAGATGTCACGGGTACTTGGTCGCTTCCCCGCCCCCGGTTCCACGCAGTACAACAGTTCGTACTGTAGCAACGACCCATGCCACGTCAAGTCGACCGTCCACAACCGCACACGCGACCACCCCCAGCGCACTCCGACCCGTGCAGTCGGCCAACGCCGCGCTGGGCGAGGTCCGGCGTGAGACCTCGAACCAGGCCCGCCAGCGACGCGATAGCGGCCACCACCAGCTTCGGGCAGCTCGCCGTCGCCCTCGAAGCGGCCGCCGAGTACGACCTGATGCACCGCCGCACCGCCGAGATCATCGAACGCGTCCACGGCACCATCGTCGGGCATTTCGACGACGCATGCGACCGGGCGCAGCTCACCGCCGCGCAGCGCAAGGCGCTCTGGGGCAGGCAGTTCTGCAACCCGTACAGCCTCCTCTACCAGCCATGAGGGACGTGCCGTTCGGGCGATCTCGTAGCCTGTAGCAATCGTGCTACAGATGCCGTAGCATCGGTTCATGCGCCGAACGATCAGTCAGCGAGAGCTCCGCAATGACAGCGGCGAGATCATGCGCGCGCTGGATCGGGGCGAGGAGTTCATCGTCACCCGCAACGGTGTGCCGGTTGGTGAACTGCGTCCAGCGCGGCGTCGCTTCGTGACCAGAGCGCTGCTGCTCGAGGCGTTCCGGACCGCGCCGCACGTCGATGCCGACCGGTTCCGTCGCGATCTGGACGAGGTGGCCTTCCAGGGCATCGATCCCGTGGCGTGACGGCTGCCTCGTCGCCGGTGGTGCGTGGGCTGCTGGACACCTCGGTAGTCATCGCACTCGAATCGCTGACCCCAGAGGCGCTACCCGAGGAGCCGGCGATCTCGGCGATCACCCTCGCCGAGTTGGCTGCTGGCCCGCACGCCACAGACGACGAGGGCGAGCGGGCTCGCCGCCAGGATCGGCTGCAGCGCGTGGAGGCGCTGCTGGATCCTCTGCCGTTCGATGGGGCAGCGGCGCGGGCGTACGCGCGCGTGTTCGCCGCTACACGTTCGGCGGACCGCAAGCCTCGCGGGGCCCGGGCGGTCGACCTGATGATCGCAGCGGTCGCGCTGGCCAACGACTTGCCCCTGTTCACACGCAATCCCGCGGACTTCGAGCACCTGCAGGAGGCAGGACTCGACCTCAGGCTGGTTTGAGCCCAAGGCATTCGGCAGTAGTGCGGCCTCATGTGGCCGGATGTCCGCTCCAGGCTGAGGCGTGGACATACGATCCGGGCGTGGCTCCCTGGAGTGATCATGGACGAGCGCTGGAGCGATGTCCCGTGGACCCTCTTGGCAGTCCCAGAAGGACAGGTCTTGCTCGACCGCGATCGTCGCCGCCACCAGGAGAGCCTCGCCCAAGTGGGCCGTGGGCGCGGGCGACGTCACTTGCAAGCGCGCGGGCTCCGTGCCCTCGATGTTGGCGCTCCTACCTCGCTGAGGAAGACAGCTTGCGTCTCCACGAGTTGGCGGTCAGCCACTGCCCGGACTGCGCGGCCCCCGAGATCTGATGATGGTTCTGAGCGCCCGGGAAGATCCGAACACAGGCAAAGACGCAAGGGGGCCGACGATCAGCATTCTGAACCGCCTGTCCGACCTGGATCGCCGACTCGTCGACGAGAGAGCTGTTCCGGCGCTGGCGTCCAACCCACGACTCGGCCTGGTCCCCGTCAAGGGCCTGTTCATGGCCGTCGCGACCGCAATGTTGGCCAGCTCCATCCTCGACGACGTTGCGCCGACCTCCACGCGGGTGCTCAGCGCTGCGGTCTGGCTCTCACTGGTCATATCGCTGGTGGCAACGCTCACTGGGCGCGCCCGGAGCCTGACCATCCGCCTCGGTTCGGCCATCGCGGTCGTCGCCCTGGGCTTTGTCGCAAACGTCAGGGTCGGGGCCACGTTCGTTGTTGTCGCGACGGTCGGCGTATTGGGCACGCGACCGCAGCTGCCGCGAAGCCGACCAGGCGGGCACGTCCCCGTGAGCATCTCATGACTGGCGAGGATGAACCGCGGGGATCGCCTCCGGTGGCTGACTGGACGGCACTGAGCGGAGGCCAGGCCTTGGACCCGACCATCACCTCTGAGGCGTCCAGGGGACGGGTGCCGCCAGACGAGTTGAGATCCTTTCCCACGTCATCCCCCATTGGTCCTTGGGGTGCGGTGGAAGCCTTCCGATCGCTGGCCGACGGCGCCTACAGAACCCGTCATCGCCTTGCGGTTGCCATTGCCATCGCCCTGACCACAGGGCTGGCCGCCGGCGTGACAACAGTCATCGTCTCCGCCATTGTGCGTTAGTTGGCAGGTCGGCGTCTGGCGGTTGCGCGGAGAACTCGTTTGGCGCGGTGACGTTCTGTACTCAGCCAGATGTCGCGGATGTGGGACTGACCCCGTCCAGTAGGTCCCCCGAGCGGGTGGCGAGTTCGGCGAGCAGGAGTGCTTCGGTCAGGCAGGCGCGGTGGAAGTCGTCGAGGTGGAGCGACTCGTCCTCGCCGTGGGCGTTGGTGTGTGGGTCCTCGATGCCGGTGAGCAGGCAGGGTGCGCCGTCGAATGCGTCGGAGAACGGCTGGACGAACGGGATCGAACCGCCGCAGCCGATGTGGGCCGGCGCGCGGCCGTAGGCGGCGGTCATCGCGGCCTCGGCGGCGTCGAACGCCGGCCCGGAGGGTTCGGTCGTCCAGCCGGCGTTGCGTGGTCCCTCGTCAAAGGACACGTGCAGGCCCCAGACGACGTTGGCTGCGAGGTGGTCGCGCAGCTGGGCCACGGCGCGGTCGATGTCCATGCCCGGTGCCATCCGCAGCGACAGTTTCACGCGGACGCGGTTGATGAGTTGGTTGCTGGCGTCGCGCACGCTGGGGGCGTCGATCCCGATCGGCGTGATGGTCGGGCGCAGCCACAACTTGTCGAGCACGCCAACCGTCGGGTCGCCGATGACCTGCACGCCGTCGAGCACACGGGCCTCCGCCGCCAACTGGGCCACGTCGGCGCCGAGTGCGTCGAGGCGCTCTCGCTCGGCATGGGTGGGCTTGCGGGCGTCGTCGCCGTAGCCCGGGACGGCGATGGCCCCGTCGGCGTCGTGCAGCGTCGCGAGCAGGTGGATCATGGCGGTCAGCGCGTCCGGGAACGGGCCGCCCCACATGCCGGAGTGGACCGGCTGCTCCAGTGCCTCCAAGGTCACGAACAGCTCGCCCATCCCACGCAAGGCGTAGGTCAGGGCCGGCCACCCGACCTTCCAGTTCGGCAGGTCGGTCAGCACGATCACGTCGGAACGCAGCTCGTCCGCGTGGGCCGCCAGAAACGCCTCGAGGTGAGGGGACCCGATCTCCTCTTCTCCCTCGATGATGACCTTGACGTTGACCGGGAGGTGGCCGCGCGCGTCCAGCCAGGCGCGGATTGCCGCGACGTGGACCAACACGCCCGCCTTGTCGTCGGCAGTGCCGCGCCCGAACAGGCGACCGTCGCGCTCGGTGGGTTCGAATGGCGGGGACGTCCAACGATCCGGCGTGCCGACGGGTTGCACGTCGTGGTGGGCGTACAGCAGGACGGTCGGGGCGCCGTCGCCAGCATGCAGCCACTCGCCAGTGACGTAGGGGTGAGCGCCGTCGATCTCCAGCAGCCGGACGTGCTCCAGACCGGCGCGGCGCAACAGGTCACCCGTGGCGTCGGCCGAGTGTCGCACCTGCGTGGGATCGTGGCCGTCGGCAGAGATCGACGGGATCCGCGACAGCTCCTCGAGCTGGGCGCGGGTCGTCGGGAGGTTGCGTGCAACGGCCTCGGCCACGTCGAGCAGTGATGGGGCGACGGTGTGGTTGGCGGGCAGGGACCAGTCCGGCACGGGGCGTCCTCGAGGCGGGGCCCGGGACTGTAGGAGCTTCGTGCGCCAGCCCTGCCCGCCACGCAAGGCGGAAACGAGAAGGCGGTGAACCCCCTCCTGGTCCACCGCCTTCTGTATCCCACTGCCGACAGTGCGGCTCAGGGACGTATGCCGGCCACACTAGTCCCGATGGGGCACGGACAGGTGGCCGAGTGGACGCGCAGCGCAACCCCGGGTGCGCGGGTGCGCAGGTTCCGCGCCGGACTCGGCGGTTCAGGCCACCGTGTTGATGGCGATGAGGAGGTCGACCAACGCGGCCGCTGCCTCGCCGCGGGTGATGGGCGAGCCGTCGGCTGCGGTGAACGACGAGGTTGCCTCGAAGCGGGCCGCCACGGCGTCGAGCAGGGCCGCGAACTCCGCTGACGTCAGGCGGCTGTGCACGTCCCCGTCAGCCAGCATGCCCGCGGCGACCACGGCGTCCAGCTCGGCGCGGTGCACGCCTTGGCTGGCCTCGGATCCGAGGTCCATGCCCGTTGCGAGCCCCATGCGCACCACGAAGGACGCGGCCTGGCCCCGGGTCAGGTTCCCGGTCGTGTCATAGGACGTCGCGGTCCGACCGACCGTGATCTGGTGACTGGCGAGGCAGTCGACATCGTCGTTGGTGTCGACGAACGGCGCCGCAGGCGCATCGCCGCAGAAGTCGGGGGCAGAGGCCTCGAGGACGACGCCGAGGACCTCGGCTCCAAGCTCGTCGGGCGCTTCGTCGGCCGTTGGCTCCGCGACCGCGGGTGCACCGGCAGCTGCGGGGATGGAGCTCCCCGCGCCGGTGCCGCTGTCGCCGCCGGTGCCGCCGCCGGTGTCGCCGCCGGTGTCGCCGCCGGTGTCGCCGCCGTTGCCGGTGTCGCCGCCGCTGTCGCCGCCGTTGCCGGTGTCGCCGCCGTTGCCGCCGTTGCCGGTGTCGCCGCTGTCGCCGCCGTTGCCGGTGTCGCCGCCGTTGCCGCCGTTGCCGCCGTTGCCGCCGTTGCCGGTGTCGCCGCCGTTGCCGCCGTTGCCGCCGTTGCCGCCGTTGCCGGTGTCGCCGCCGTTGCCGGTGTCGCCGCCGTTGCCGCCGTTGCCAGTGTCGCCGCCGTTGCCGCCGTGGGCGTTGCCGTTGCCGTTGCCGCCGTTGCCGTTGCCGCCGTTGCCGTTGGCGTTGCCGTCGTCGCCGTTGGCGTTGCCGTTGTCGTTGTCGTTGCCGTTGTCGCCGCCGCCGTTGTCGCCGTTGTTCGAGGTGCCGTTCTCGTCCTTGGGGGACGTTTCACCTTGGCCCTTGTCGGACGTGTCGTTCTCGACCTTGCCGGACTCGCTGTCCTGGTCGTGGCCGTCCTTGCCGTCCTGGCTCTCGTCGGAGCTGGTGTTCTCACCTTGGCTCTCGTCGGAGGCGGTGTTCTCGCCCGGGCCGGTGAGGTCGCCCTGGCCATGCGGGTCGGCTGTTTCAGGGTTGCCGTTGCCGTGGGGGTTGCCGGTCGCCTGGCCCTCGACATGCGGGTTCCCGCCACCGTGTTCGCCACCGTGGGCTGCCATGGCTGGGAGGGCGGTCTGGGTGGCCTGGAGCGCGACCAGGGTGATCCCGGCGGCAAGCTTGGCGAGTCGACGCTTCTGCATGAGAACTACCTCGTTGTGCGGCGATCCGGAACGCCCGGACACGCTCGTCTCAACGAGGTCGCCCCGTCCGCGTGACGCTGCGGAGTCGGGGTGTACGCCGAACGGCCGAGGCAGGGGCTTGGAAGCCGTTTCGCGGCACAAGCACGTCGGTCGCCGTCCGAGACAGGAGGCTCATTTCGAGTCCGGGACGACGACCGACGCTGAGCGGCAGAAAGCGCGCTCAATGAACCCAACGCCCGAAAGTGGTCCGGGTTGCGCTTCCCGTTCCACTTCTACGCCGGATGGCGTACGCAGGTCTGGCCCGAGTGGTCGTCGTCCTGCGTCATGGCGCACGGGTCAGGCGCGCGAGCGGTCAGGCGCGCGAGCGGTCAGGTGCGCGAGCGGTCAGGTGCGCGAGCGGTCAGGTGCGCGAGCGGTCGGCGCCGGAGCGGACGACGCAGGCGGGTCGCTGCCGTCAACAGCACCATCCCCGCGAAGGCCGCAACTGCGCCGCCGCCGGTGACCGGCGTCGCCGGTGGCTCGGCGGGGGCCGGGTCGGGGGCGTCAACGACGACGGGGTCGCTGGCAGGGGCCACGCGGCCAGCCAGCGTCGTCTCGGCGGAGCCGGCCGGGTCGATCTCGCTCTGAGCGACAAGGCGCAGGCCCAGGTCGTCGCGGCTGGTCTGGTCCGACGGCACACGGAACCAGACGGCGACCTCGCGCGTCTCGCCAGCGGACAGTTCGATCACGTCGTGGTCAAGGCGCGTCGTCACGCCGTCCGGCGCTTCGACCCGCAGGCGGACCAGATCCGTGGCAAGCCCCGTGTTGGTCACGGTGGTGGTCACGACGCCGACCTTGCCGGGTTCCGCGCTGTGGGCGTCGAGCACCTCGCCCAGTTCGATGGCGCTGGGAACGGTGACGGGTGCGTCGAGGTGACGGACCGCCACGCGGTAGGTCATCACGCCGCGGTCATCGACCTGCTTGTCCAGGACGTAGAAGTGCAGGCGGTTGGCCTCGTCGATCGCCTCGCTGACGACGTCGGGACCGGTGCCAGCGTGAAACGTCGCGTCCGCCAACTGGCGCTGGTCGCCCTGGGTGATGGGGACCACCTCGCCCGACAGTGGGCGGACGAAGTCGTGGATCTCACGGTCCTGGTTGGGCGCCGGAGGCGTCGCCTCGTTGATGTCGTCGGGGTGGCTGTCGGTGATCCACATGAATGGGGACGTGTCCGCGTTCTTGTTCTTGGTGATGAGCACGCCGTGGTCGGTCGTGAACGAGTCGAAGCCGATGCGGTCGACAACCTCGAGGGTGTAGTTGTCATACCCGCCGCCGTCGCAGGTGTGATCCTGCGCCACGTCGCAGGACGATGCGTCCTCAGCCAGGGAGATGTGCACGCCGTGCAGACCCGTGTCCGTGGTCGTCGGGGCCAACGGATAGGCGCGGGGGAAGACCGTGGCGAACTGTGGCCCGGCCAACAGCACCTCGTCGGTGACGAACAGCACCTCGTTGGGTGGCGTGAAGCCCAGGCGGATCTTGTTGCGCAGCATGTGGTGGCTGCCCATGGTCGCACCCTGGGTCGGGGGAATCAGCCAGCGCGTGTGGTTGCCGCCGGGGCCGTTGAAGGCACCGCGCGACAGGTTGGCCCACGTGCCCGTGTAGGTCCGGCGGGCGTTGGGGGCGTAGGGGTTCGAGTAGTTGTCCAGCACACCGAAGATGTGGGACAGCTCGTGGGCGAACACGGCGTGGCCGTCGTTCTCGCCCTGGGTGGACAGGACACCGGGGACGGCGTGGGACCAGATGCCCTCGGCCGCGGCGAAGCTTGACCACTCGATGTAGCGCGTGGGCGCCCAGTTCTCGTCGTCGGGCAGTTCGGCTGCGTTGGGCGGACCGAATTGGTCGGTGACGTCCTCACGCTCCTCGAACAGCATCTCGCCGAATTCCTGCCACGTGCCGGACTCGTCGTAGGCAGCGTGGACGAGGTAGCGGAAGTCGAATTCCTGGCCCAGGGCAGCCTGGCCGGCGGCGACGTCGGCTGCCGACGCCTCGGTCACCTCGAAGTCGAAGCCGTTGAGCAGAACTGCACCGCCTTCACCGCAGTTGTCCCCCTGGGGGCAGGCGCCGCCGCCACCGCCTGCGTCGCTGCCACCCAGGCCGTACTCGTGTTCCTTGCCCTCCATGCGGTAGGGGCCGAACCCGACGGCGTTCACGGCGATCTTGCCGTAGGAGTCCTCCAGCCAGTACTCGTTGACCGTGTGTCCGTTGTTCAGTGCGCTTGGGGTGTTGACGAAGAAGTCCGCATACCACTGGGCGACGTCCTCGCGGGCGACGGGTTCGTCAAGGAACGGGTTGCAGCCCACGTCCGGCAGGCAGAACAGGTCGCTGCCGGGCTCCATCGTGACCACGAAGTCACGGTCGGCAAAGTCGCCCAGCACGAAGGCGGCGTTGAGCTTCTTGGCCGGTTGGAGCGCCTCGCTGTTCCAGTCCACGTTGGGGATGGGGCGGTAGTCGTCGATGGTCTGCCACTCCGGCAGGACCCACGACTGCCGGTCCACCGGGTCCGGGAAGTCGTCCAGGCCGGCTGCCGGAAGTGCGGTCACGTCAACGTCGGCCGAAACGTTTGTGAAGCCGGCCGGCGTGGCTGCCGCAGCGCTCGCGATCGCGGCGACGCTGACCAGCGAGATGGCGGCGGGAGCCAGTCGGCCGGGTCCCCACGGCCGGCGGACCGGCCCCTGCATGCGGCGTTCACGGGGCATGGCGGACTCCTGTCAGGGCGGGCCAGGCGTGACCGAGAAGCGGCGTCGGCCGCTGCGACCAGCGCCCCTTGGTGACTAGTTCCTCACGAACGTACTGCAGCCCTGCTTGTGGACCGGCAGACGGCTGTTTGGCGATTGTCCACAACCTGTCCACAGGCAGGTGTGGACGATGTGGACCATCGGGCCCAGCCTCTCTGGTCCTTCTGGTTGACAATCAACGGGGCGAGCGGCCGTTCGGACGGTACGAACCGACCGAAGTGGACATCGCAGTTGCTCGCCGCTAGCGGATGCTTGCTGGAGTTGTCCACCCCGGGGACAACCATGTGGAAAACTGCGGGCGAGCGCGTTCGGCGCGCCAGGGGCGGGTGACTCGGCGAGTCCCGTGAACCGCGCACGAGGGCGGTGGCGGGGACGCCACGGCATGGGCAACGGTGCTCCCTCGCTGGGGGCTATCCTGCCGGGCGCTCACCACCCCGCAGTCGACCGACGGCCCAGGGGCCGGCACGCTGGAGGCACTCGTGGGTCACGCCGCCGCCGCATGGGACAAGCTGCAGTCGATGCTCACTTCGGGTGACTTCGACGACGTCACCGAGGTCTACGGCCCCGATGCCATCTACCTCGAGTCGCTGAATCCGCCGCACAACGGCAACCTGCTCGTCCAGGCGTACATGAAGGACTTCTACGCCCAGAAGGCCAACGTCGCAGTCGCCGTGAAGCGAGTCGCCGAGGCCGCCGACGGACGCACCATCGCGATCGAGTGGACGCTGTCCTATGACGCCGCCGGGCGGCGCTGGAACGACCTCCCGCGCGCGACCTTCCTGGAAGTCGGCGACGCGGGCGAGGTCAGCTACCAGCGCGACTACGCCTGAGCGCGCCAGCGTTGGCGAGATCAGTCGCGGCCACCGAGGGCGCGCCACGCCAGCAGGCCACCCGCCAGGATGGCGGCACCCGTCGCCAGCACACCCGCGGAGGGGGCCCGCTCGGGCAGTTCGGGGAGGCGTTGCCGCGTCGCGACCGGTGAGCGGAAATCAAGCCGCTCCCACCCCATTGCCGCCGCCGCTGCCCGCAGGTCACGGTCGGGGTTGACCGCGACCGGGTGGCCAACAGCGCTCAACATCGGCAGGTCCGTGATCGAGTCGCTGTACGCGTAGGACGCATCGAGGTCGTAGCCGCGAGCCAGGGCGATCTGGTGCATCGCCGTGGCCTTCGCGGCGCCGTAGGCGTAGAAGGACAGCGTCCCGTCGTAGCAGCCCTCGTCGTCGACGCCGCCGCGGCTTGCGATGACGTCGCGCACGCCCAGGGCGCGCCCGAACGGCTCGACGATCTCCTCACCCGACGATGACACGATCCAGACGTCGCGCCCGGCGGCGCGGTGCACGGCGAACAGCTCCAGCGCCTCCGCGTGGACCAGCGGAAGGATCACGTCCTCAACGGTCTCCTCGACAAGGCGACGCACGCGAGCAACATCCCAGCCACGCGTGAGGTCCAGCATGGCTGCACGCATCTGCTCCATGCGGTCGTGGTCGGCGCCGACCAGCTGGTAGATCGCCTGGGCGTACATCCCGCGGATCAGGGTGGAGGGACTGATCAGTCCGTCCCGGAAGAACGTCCGGCCCATCGCCGCGACCGACGACCGCGCGATGATGGTCTTGTCGAGGTCGAAGAAGGCGGCCGCGGTCGCGCCGGTGCGGCGGCTCGCGATCCGCTGGATTGCGGCGGCATCGAGCCGGTCGGCATCGCCGCGGACGTAGCGCTCGCGGGTCGCCAGGACCGCGGCGGGCTCCGGGACGTCCGCAAGCTGGCCGAACTCGGCGGCGCTGGCCTGCTCGTGCGGGAGCTTGTCGTCCCCGTCGGGGCGGTCGGTTCCCATGCCCCCTCCTGATCGTCGCGCGAGCCTACGACCGGGTGTCCACAGGCGCCCTCCGGCCGCGCTGCTGCGTCCCTACCGTGATTGGGCGCGATCAGGATGGCCATGGAGACCACCGCACTGCCCGTCCTGGTCGACGTGGCCGATCCGTCGGTCGCGCGCCACGTCGAGGGCATTCTTGGCTGGCAACCCATCAGTCGCGGTCCGGGTCTGGTCGCACCCGGGCTGGCGCTGGTTGACCGGGCGGTCGCCGTGCCCGACGGTGTCCCCGTGATCCTGTTGGTCACCGACACCGTGTCGCCGGTCGTCGCAGCACACGCCGCCCGTGGCGCCGATGCGGTGGTGGCCTGGCCGGCCCAGGCCCAGGGGCTGGCCGATGTCGCAGCCGACGTGTTGCGGCGTCGCGCGGCCGGACCTGCGGCGCCGGTCGTGCCGACGCTGGGCGTCGGCTCAGCGTCGGGTGGCGTCGGAGCGACCACGGTTGCCCTGGCGATCGCAGGGTTGGCCGCGTGGGACCTCGGCCTTGACTGCCTGGCCATCGTTCGTGGGTGGGTGCCGTGTCCCACAGCGCCGGACGTGACCCAGGCCGACCTTGCGGCCACGTCGCTGTGGGCCAGTGCCGCGACCGTTGCCGGGCTCGGTCGGCTGCGCGTCCTGCGACTGGTCGACCTGCCCGCCCAACCGGTCTCGATCGGACCAGATCCCGGGGGCGCCGGTGGGTCCGCGTGGCCCGCGCGGGTCGTCGTCGAGGTGGCCGCGTCGGTCGCCGACATCCTCGTCGCGCGTCCGGATGCCGCCGGGATGGCGGCCCTGGCAAGCACGGCTGCCGGAACGATCGTCGTGGTGGGAGACGGACCGGCCAGCGATCGAGCAGTGCGTGCGGCCGCTCACGGACGGCGCGTGGTGCGCCTGCCCGCTGACCCGCGCGTGGGCCATGCGACATGGGTCAACCGGGTCCCGGCCGGCCTGCCCGGATCGTTCCTGGCTGCGCTTCGATCCGCGCTCGGCTGACGTGGCTTTCCCCAGATCCGCTGCGGCCGTTCCGCGGCTGGGTCAGCGGCTCTACGGTGGCCGACAGCACGTCAGACCCGGGGGCGGGGAAGCCGAGCCGCATCATGGCCACCTTGACCCACCCCGATGCCGCCTTGCGCGACGCCGTCGCACAGCGGTTGGTCGTCGACGACGACCTCGCCTCAGCACCGGCTGACCGCAGCCTGCTGCGGCGCGCGATCGCCCGCGCACTGGCGGCGGAGGGCGTCGTCGCAGCGCCAGATCGTTGGGCCCGGCTGGTGCGTGATCTCGTCGACGAGCTGGGTGGCCTGGGGCCGGTCGAAGCCCTCCTGCGTGACCCCGCCGTCACCGACGTCATGGTGAACGGGCCGGACGAGATCTGGGTGGAGCGCGCCGGGCGGCTGGCGGCGACCGACGTGGTCTTCCGTGACGAAGCTGCCCTCGTCGACGCGCTGCGCCGGGTGCTGGGCCCCTTGGCTGTGCGGCTGGATCACGCACACCCGTGGGCGGACGCCGTGCTGCCCGGCGGAACCAGGCTGCACGCGCTGCTTCCCCCGCTGGTCGACAAGGCGACGGTCACACTGCGCCGGGTTCCGGCCGTCATTCCCACCTGGGAGGAGCTCGAGGCCCTTGGCTCGGTGCCCCCTGACGGCCGGTCGGTGCTGATCGATCTGGTCAGGGCGCGCCGCAACATCCTGATCGTGGGGCCGGCCGGCGTTGGCAAGACGACGATCCTGGCGCGCCTGCTGGGCGATGTGGGCCTGGACCGCGTCGTCATCATCGAGGACACGCCCGAGCTGCAGTGGCCATGCCGTCACGCGGTCCACCTCCACGTTCGTCCGCCCACGCCCGACGGACAGGGGCACGTCGACGCCGCGGCCCTGCTGCGCAACGCCCTGCGCATGCGACCGGATCGGTTGGTGGTGGGGGAAGTCCGAGGCCGCGAGGTCGCGGACATGCTGCAGGCCTGCAACACCGGCCACGCCGGGTCCATGGCGACCGTCCACGCCAACGGCGCGGATGACGCGTTGGTCCGGCTGGAGGGCATGGCCCTGCTGGCGGGGATCCCCCTCTCGGCTGCTCGGGCGCAGCTCGGCTCGGCGATCGATGCGATCGTGGTGCTGCGTCGCGACCGGGACGGTCGCCGCCGCCTTGGCGAGGTGGCCGAAGTGGTACCGGGGCATCCACGCGCGACGGTGGGGCTGCTCTGGGCCGCGTCGTGAACCGGACCCGCGACGACCGGATGGCCCTGGAACTCGCCGCCATCGAGGGAGCCCGGCTGCGAGTGCAGGCGGGAGCCAACCTGCGACTGGGACCGGCGACCCCGCCGCGACTGGCGCGGGCGTCGCGCATGTCGGCGGAGACCGGTGCACCGTTGGCCGCGGTCCTGGATGCCATGGCCGCATCGGCACGCGACCGCGCGGCGGCGCAACGGGCGGTCGAGGTTGCCGCGGCTCAGCCGAAGCTGGTGGCGTGGCTCCTCGGGGCTCTGCCGCTGTTGCTGTCGGGCGTGGTGGGCATGACAGCCGGGGCATGGCCCACGCAGCTGCGCGCCACGGCCGCGGGCCGAGCAGCGTTGTGGCTCGCGATCGCCCTGCAGGCCGCAGGTGCCGTGGCGGTCTGGCTCCTCCTGCGCGGCGCCCACCGGGCAGCCGCCTGCGCGACCGGGCCCGGTGGCATCGATGACGACGAGGTTGTGGACCTGGTCGCGGCAGCCCTCCTTGCTGGCCGGCCTGCCGGCGCCGCGCTGCGAGACGTGGCCCGGCATGACCCGGTCCGAGGCGCCGCGCTGCGCCGCGCCGCGCTGGCGGTCGAACACGGTCGCTCGGTCACGGCCACCGGCGCGGCTGGCACGGTTGGCGACGGTGACACCGTGGTCGGGCGGGTCGCGGAGGTGTTGACGCAGGCCGGTCGCCTGGGAGCGTCACCGGTCACTGCGCTGCACGCCTTGGCTGGCCAGCTCCGTGCCGACGCCAGTGCCGCTGCGCTGGCCCGCGCCCAGCGCCTGCCCGTGCTGCTCACGGTGCCCACGGCGCTGCTGCTCCTGCCAGCCACGGTCGTGCTGGCTGGTGCGCCACTGCTGCTGCGCGCCACGTCGGTCCTGACGGGGTGACGGTGATGACGATGTCTTGGCGCGACCGCGTCGAGTCCGAATGAACAAGGAGGCCCGGCATGGAACGACTTGCAGACCAGGATCGTGACACCTCGCGGCAGCGATCGATGGCGGCCCATCCGGCCGGCAGCGCGAGGCGACGCTGCGACGACGGGACAGTGCTGGCCGAGTACGGCCTGACCCTGGTCGTCGTGGGGACCATCGCCGGGATCTTCCTGCGGTTCCTGAATGGCGGCGCGATGCTCGACCTGTTGACGGACGTCCTCGGCCAGGCACGGTCACTGGTGGGGCTGTGACCACGAACGCCCGATCCGCAGGGGAGGACGGCGTTGCCCTGGTGGAGGCCGCCTTCGCCCTGCCCGCCATTGCGTTGGTCGCCTGGCTGGTCCTGCTGGCAGGCGTGGCAGGGCTTGACCACCTGGCGGTCCAGCACGCCGCGACACTGGGCGCGCGGGCAGCGGCCGCCTCCGAAGGCGACGCCACCGCGGTCGCAACTGCGCGCGCTGCCGCCTCTCCGCGGTCCGTCGACGTCGTGATCCAGCCGACGCGGCGGGCCCCGGGGGAGACGGTGGTCGTGGAAGTGCGCACGCAGCGCCAGATCGGGCCGTTGGGCTGGTCGGCAGTGGGACGCTCGGTGGCACGCGTCGAGCCGCGTCCGTGAGCCCGATGACCCGGCGCCAGGAGGGCGGGATCACCATCGTGGCGGCAGTGATCGTGGCCGGCGGCGTGGCGCTGGCGACGTTGCTGGTCGTGGCTGGATCATGGCTGGCGTTGGTGGCACGGGCGCAGGGTGTCGCCGACGCGGCAGCCCTGGCCGCTGCGTCCGCAGCCCATCCCGACGCAGAGACGGCCCTTGGACCGCGAGAGGCCGCTCTGCGGATCGTCGAGGCGGCCGGAGCCTCACTGCGTGAGTGCCAGTGCCGGGCCGGTCGGACAAGTGCCGAGGTGGTCGTGGTCCTGCGCGTGGGCGCCGGTGTGGCCCCCGCCTGGCTGGTGGGCGACCACGTGGTCGCATCGGCGCGTGCCGTGGCGTGGTCGGAGCCGGTCGCCGTTGCCACGCTCAAGCCTGGGTGAAGGGAGGTCGACACTGGACGGGACCGGCGGCGGTCGGCGAGTCGGGAGCCAGGAGGTCCGGGAACCGCCGCGCAGGTTGCGCGTTCGTCCCTTGAGCGTTGGTGGTGTGGCAGTTGTGCCGCACCGGCGCAGCGGGCACCCTGCGATCTACTTGCCCAGATCCATGAACCTGTTCACCGACCGGCGTGCGCTCGTTGCCGCCGAAGGACGGCCGTCCGATGGCTCCACAGACTGACGCCCCGCAGACCGACGCTCCCCAGCGCCAGGACACGCTGGCATTCCCTGAGCCGTTGGACAGCCAGCGGTCCACGCCGCTGGGGTTCCTGCTGGACGCGGTCCGGCGCCGTCCTGCCGGCCGGAGCATGCTGTCCGCCTTGACGTTCGTCCTCTTCGTGGCGGGCATCGGTCTGTTCATGTACCCGTTCTTCACGGACCTCTACACGGAGCAGATCGAGCAACGTCGCCTTGCCGACGACCTCGAAGAGATCCGCTTGGCAGTTGACGGCGACGTGGAGGCATGGGAAGCGACCGTGTCGGGCCAGACTGGCCGGGCGCTCACCTCGATCGCCATCCCAGCCATTGGCCTGGAGACGCTGGTCGTCGAAGGCACGTCGCCGGCAGCGTTGCGCGCCGGCGCGGGCCACTACCCCAACACGCCGCTTCCCGGCCAGGCCGGCAACGTCGCGATCGCCGGGCACCGCACGACCTACGGCCGGCCGTTCAACCGGCTGGACGAACTCGCGCCCGGCGACGAGATCTGGCTGTCAACCCCGGTGGGCGACCATCGCTACGTCATCCAGCCGCCGCCGGGCTGGACCATGCCGCACATCACCGATCCACGTGACTGGTCCGTCATTGCGCCACCGGGCAGCGGGGGCGATCACTGGCTCACCCTCACGACCTGCCACCCCAAGGGCTCGGCGGCGACCCGCCTGGTGGTGCGTGCCGTGCTGGCCGAGTCCATGCCGGCTGGCTGGTACGACCAGAACGTCGCCACGGCCGCGTGATCTCGAGGTGTACGTGAGAGCGGGCACCTGAGACCCGCCCCCTAGGGTTCGGGGATGGCCGCTCCCCTTGGGCACGTCCCCTCGATCGTGCGCACGCTTGGTGCGGCGATGTTCGTTGCGCTCCTCGCGAATGCCTGCGGTGTGGGACAGGCATCGCACGTCCGCCTGGGCGTGGTGGCGCCGCTCACCGGCCCGCGCGCGTTCATCGGCCAGGAGCTGGCCAACGGTGCGGCACTCGCGGTGGAGTCGCTGAACCGTGACGGCGGCCTGCTTGGCCAGGACGTCGAGTTGGTGGTCATCGACGATGCAGACCTGGTCAACCTGCCGGGCCAGCTGAGCGACTTGGCCGAACTGCTCAACGTCACGGCCATCATCGGCCCCGAATCGCCAGGCCTGCTGCTGGGCGACCGCTCCCCGCTGTCGCGTCGTCAGGTCGCCGCCCTGCTGCCCACGGCCTTCAGTGGCGACCTGGACGACGCCGGCACCTTCGTGGCGCGCATCATCCCGTCGGCTCGGGATCAGGCTGAGGCGTTGGGCCGCTGGCTCCTCGACGTCCGCGGCGGGCGATCCGTCGCCATCCTGATGGCCGACGCCGTCGAGGGTCGCGACGCGCTGGACGACCTCGTCGAGGGGTTCGGGGCGGCGGGGGTCGACGTGGCGGGGGTCGTCGAAGCTGACGCCGGGGCGGTCGTCCTCGATCCGTCCGTTGCGAGCCTGCGCAATCGGGCCCCCGACGCCGATCTGGTCCTGTTCTGGGGGCTGCCATCGGCCGCAGCGCGGGCGACCCTGGCGGCTCGCGGGCTTGGGTGGGACGTCCAACTGGCCGTGTCCGCCAGCTCGTTCGTGGCCGAGTACCGCACGCTGATCGGCGACGCGTCGGAAGGCGTGGTGCTGGCCTTCCCGTACGACGACGGCTGGTTCAACAACCCGCGGATGATCAACCTGCTGGTCCGCTACTACTCGAACTTCGGCCTGGGTGCACTGCCCCAGTTGGAGACGCTGGTGCTTGACGTCCCGGTCCTCGCCATCGCGGCGTTCGATGCGGTCGGGCTGGTCGGCGCTGCAGTCGAGGCAGCCGGGAGCGCGGTCGCCGCCGATGTCGCCGCGGCCCTGCAAACCGTGACGCATGACGGGATCCTGCGCAGCTACCACCTCGACCAACGTGAGGCCTGGTCGGCCGACGAGCTGTACATCGCACGCTTCCACCACTTGGCGACCGTGTTCGACGCTGACGGGCGCCTGGACGCGAGGGCGCAGCGCGATTTCTGGGACAGCCAGGTCCTGGCCGACTACCTGCCCGGCAGCCTGTTGGGCGGCGATGGTGGCGATGCGATCCAGCGAATGCTCGACGAAGGTCGCCGCGACCTGCCCATGTACGCGGCCCCGCTCCCGGGTCCGGGGCCGGTGGCGACCCCGGAATCGTCCGCCAGGCCACGAACCGGTCAGGACAGCCAGCCAGAGGACGAGACTGACGCTGCCGATGGGTGATGCGACACAGACCATCCTGGCCGGCATCGCCGTCGGTCTGGCGACGGGCCTGGTGGCGGCCGGGGCAGCCCTGGTCGCGCGGGCGACCAGGACCCTGCACCTCGCGGTCGGTTCGATCGTCGTGACGGGCCTGTTGGTCCACCTCACCCTGTCGGCGCCACCGATCAACGCGCCGCTCGTTGTCGCCCTCGGGGTCGGCTGCCTGGTGGCGGCCCTGCTGTCGGCCGCGTTGGAGCCGCTGGTGCTGACCCCGTTGCGGACCGCGGTGGGGCGCCTGCTCGGCCTGGCCGCCGCTGGGGCGATCGTCGCAGCGCTCACGGGTCGTGTGCTGGGTGCGCGAACGATTCGACCGGCGCCGCTGGTCACCGTTGATGGATTCGAGGTGGCAGGTGTCACGGTTGACCCCGCCGTCGTCGCAGCCCTGGTGATCGGGCTGCCCGGGGCGTTGCTGCTTGCGTCTGCCAGTGAGCGGACGCGGTGGGGGCGCCAGATCCGCCTGGTTGGCAGCTCGCCGGCCGCCGCGGCTCGGATCGGCATCTCGCCGGGTTGGGTGCGCGCCGGCGCGTTGGCCGTGTCGGGAGTCGTCGGCGTGATCGCCATGGCTGCCGCTGCGCCGATCACGTTCGCGGGACTTCCCCAGGCGGCAGGGCTGACGCTCGCGGCGGCAGCAATCGTGGTCCTGGCAGAGGACCGACCGTCGCGTGCGGTTGGCGTCGGCATCGTGCTGGGCGTGATCGAGGCGTTGGGGCAGTCGGCCTGGCCGGCAGCGGGTGGTGAGGTCGTCACTGGCCTCGTGGTCCTTGCGGCACTGGTCGTACGCGGTGGCGAGCACATGCGGTCGTGGGGGCGGGCGTGGTGACGCGACGTGGGGACGGGGCCGTGCGTCCGTCCCAACCGCTGCTGGCGCAGGCGCTCGCCCTGGTGTCAGCGATCCCAGCAGCCGCGGTCGCGCTGGCCGTGATCGCCGTCGGCGTCGGCACCGCCGGGCTGTTGCCGATCGGCGTGGTCATCGGGGCGACGCGACTGGTTGCGCTGGCGACGATGGCGCTGGGTACCTGGCTGCTGGTTGGACGTGCCTGCGCCGTCGAGTTGGGTGCTGGTGCCATGGCTGGGGTCGGCGCGCTGGTCGGTGGCATCGGTGCTGCCGCGCTGGATGTTCCGGTCGTGGTGACGCTCCCGGCGGCCGCCGCGGCCGGGGCGGTGGTCGGGGTGGTGTCGGGCTGGCTTGCGGGTCGCCTGGGCCGCAGCCTTGGAGCCGTCACCTCGCTCACGATCGGGGTCGTGGTCGTCGCCGCGTGGCGAGGGGTGCCTGGCCTGGGCGGCCGCGCCGGGTTCCACGGCGTGCCGTTCCTGTTGGGTGGCGACCGGACCAGCCTTGCCGTGGCCGTGGTGGTGCTCGTGGCGGCCGTGGCCGTGATTGCCCGGGTCGGGCGGTCCGCGGCAGCTGCGCGAGCAGCCGTGACGATTGGGGCTCCCTCGTTTGCCGAGGCCCTTGGCGGCGGCCCGGCCGACGCCGCTCGCCTTGGAGCCGTGGCGGGTGCGGTGACTGCTGTCGGCGGGGCGGTGGCGGCCGCGGCCGGGGGGTCGGCGGTGGCCGACGGATACGGGCCGGCGCTTGGGGTCCTGCTGGCTCTGGCGGCGGCGGTGGGTGGGAGGTCGGTGGCGGGCGCCGTCGGCGGCGCGGCCCTGCTCTGGGCCCCGGGCGTGGTGTGGCCCCTGGTCCCGCTGGTCGGGACCGCCTCGGCGTGGGTGACCACGGGCCCGGTGGCGTTGGCCTGGGTCGCCTGGCGAGGCAGTCGCGCCACGGCCACGGCCTGGGGCGACCGGCCGGCCTCGCTGGCTGCCGTGACCTCGCAGCCAACGGATCCGGGGTTGCTGCCGCCGGTCCCAGCCGTCTCCGGCGGGGTGGTTGCCGCGGATGGGGTTGCCCTTGCGGCCGGCATCGTCGACGTGCGTGCCGCCGCCGGCTCCGTAACCGCCATCGTCGGGCCCAACGGTGCCGGCAAGTCCACGCTGATCGCCCACCTCGGCGGGCAGCGCCACGGTCCCGTCGTCACGGTCGCCGGGCGACCACTGCCCGCTCGTCCGGGAGCCCGGGCAGAACGGGGCGTGTCACGGGCATGGCAACAGCCCCCGGACGTTGCGCCGGACGACATCGTGTCGACGGCCGTGGGCAGCGACGTCGAGGCAGAGCGAGCCGCCGCCTGGGCGACCAGCGTCCTGGGACCGAGGCCACCGTCGGCCTTGGCGGCTCGCGCCCATGCAGCGCTGGTCGCCTTGGCGGCTCGCCGGCCCGCAGTCGCCCTGCTTGACGAGCCGGCAGCCTTCCTGCCGGCCGAGCCGGTCGCGGCCTACCTCCGCGGCCTGGCCGCCGGCGGCGCCGCTGTTGTCGTGGCCGAGC
>Ga0326597_10004680_pt1 | contig 19171 bp, 15 predicted proteins | sample RVTome_12_FD_203789 | JGI IMG/M metagenome (GOLD analysis project Ga0326597, IMG submission 203789) | Soil microbial communities from uranium-contaminated site in the Upper Colorado River Basin, Wyoming, United States - RVT100D185 | ecosystem: Environmental > Terrestrial > Soil > Contaminated >... | reverse complement strand
CACGCTCGACTTCGGTACGCTCTACACGACCGGCTTCCGCTCGCTCCAGATCGGCATGGCGATCTCGAATCTCGGGTCGGACATGCGGTTCGTCGAGCGGCAGGTGAAGATGCCGACCGTGTTCCGCGTCGGCGTGTCGATGAACGTGTACCGCGACGAGACACACGCGTTCCTCTCGTCGGCCGAGTTCTCGCATCCCCCCGACAACGCGGAGCGTGGCAACTGGGGCGCCGAATACTCGTTCAGGGACTTCTTCCGCCTGCGCGGCGGGTACAACTTCGGGTACGACTCCGAGGGGCTCGCGGCGGGGCTCGGCGTGAAGTTCCCGTCGAGCGTCACGGGAGATGCGGCGCTGGATTACTCGTACACCGACATGAGCACGCTCGGCGCGGCCCATCGCTTCTCGCTAAATCTAGAGTTCTAGGCGGCGGAGGCGCGAGGCGCTCGCGCACGGAGTGGGAACCACGGGGTCGGGCCCAGATCTGCCTTCTGGGCCCGACTCTTCTTGTGATGCCGGACGCTCCACGTCGGCGTCCGGAGCGATCGGAACACCCGCCCGGAGGAGGAGGTCCCCATGGATCGAACTCCACACGGTGCTCGTGCCGCGATGTTCGCCGGATCCGCCTTTGCCATCCTCTCAGTTCTCTCCGACGCGTCGGCCTACGGCCCCGTGGGCGATCCGTCGGAGGGGAGCCGCGGCCCGCACGGGATCTATGCGAACAGGGCCCCGCATCTCTTCGGCCACAACGTGGGGCTCGTGCAGGTGGAAGTGACCAATCTCGGGTTCCTCGGGAATCCCCTCGACGACGGATTCAACTTCGGATGGCGGGGAGGGGAATACCTGCACGTCGCCGGACTCTGGGTCGGCGCGATCGCGGCGGACAACGTGCCGCACGTCTCGACTGCGACTCCGGATGCCTACGACGAGTTCCGGCCCGGACTCGACGCGGCGGCGACCGTGTACCGCTCGTACGAAGGGGCGTTCGGGGGCGACCGGCGCGGGATCACGGGGAGGGGCGACGATGACGGCGACGGACGCGCCGACGAAGACTTTCTGAACGGGCGCGACGACGATGGAGACGGCCGCGTCGACGAGGACTACGAGGCGATCTCGCAGCAGATGCTCGTGTGCGAATACAGCGACGACACGATCGAGGCGCGCGAGCAGAGCCCGGAGCACCGGCCGCTTCACCTCGGCGTGCGGCAGCGCACGTTCGCCTGGTCGACCGCCGACGCCAACGAGTTCATCGGGATCGAGTACACCATCACCAACACGGGCGCGGAGCGGCTGCGCGACGTCTACCTCGGATTCTTCGTGGACGCCGACGCGGGGCCGAAGTCACGCGGCGGCTTCTACAGCGACGACGCGGCCGGCATCGCACGGATCGACACCGTTGTCGTCGACCCGCTCGGAACCGGGCCGTGCGCTTCGATGCAGGTCCGGCTCGAGATGCCGTACCTCTCCGACGTTCCGGACGACGGCGCGCGGCATCACGGCGGCGACGTGCCCGGCTACATCGGAAGCTTGATTCTGGGACACACGGTCGATGCGCACGGCGCGCGCGCCCCGACATCCGTCGGCGTCCGCGCGATCGCGCAGTTCTCGGGCGAGGAACCATATCCGCTCGGCGATCCGGACACCGACCTCGAACGCTACGATCTGCTCTCGGGAGAGGTCGTTCCGAACCGCCACGGCGTGATGCAGGCTCACGACTATCGCTGGGTCATGTCGGCCGGGCCGTTCCCGGAACTCCCCCCGGATTCGAGCATCGTCCTCCAGGCGTGTCTCGTCGTGGGCGACGGGTATCACGGATTGGTCCGGAACGCGGTCCTGGCGAAGAGGGTCTTCGATGGCGCGCACATGGACCTCGACGGCGACCGGCTGACGGGAGTCAATGGGCGGGAGACGTGCCTGACGGCCCTGCCTGACGGGACTCCGTACGTGTGGCGGAATCCGTGCGATCCCGGCGGGCCGCCTCGGCGTTTCGCCGGCACGGCGTGCGATCCGTCGGCGTACGTGGATAACGACTGCAACCGTTGCACGGGCGTGTACGGGAGGGAATCGCCGGTACGCTGGATCGCGGCCGTCACGCTCCCCCCGCCCGAGACGAACGTCGATCCGGCGGCTCGCGCATCGGCCGCCCTGGTGGGGGACCGGAGTGTGACGCTCCTCTGGGACAACGTGAGCGAGCTTCGCGCCGATCCTGCCCTCGGGAAGATCGTCTTCGAGGGTTACCGCCTCTGGCGCGCGGACGGCTGGAGGCGGCCTCCAGGCTCCACGGGGCCCGCCGCCGAGGACTGGCAGCTCATGAGGGAATTCTCGAGGAATCCGCTGGACGGGCTCGGCGCGACCTCCTCCGATTGGCTCGGCTCGATCGTCGATGCGTCGATGCCGCCGATCGACACGGTCGCCACCGGCGACCGCGCCCATCCGTTCGAGGCTCGCTACGGGATCGGCCGCTACCGGTTCACCGACGACAAGGGGCTCAAGAACGGGATGGTGTACTTCTACGACGTCACCGCGTTCGCCCGGCGGAAGGAGCCGGTGTCCAGGACGATCATCACGCCCGACGGGGTGGTGTCGATTGTGATCGACCATTGGGTCGATGTGGAGAGCGGCGGCGTGCCGTCGGCGACGGAAGCGGAGGCGGTGGTGCCGCGCTGGGAGCCTTCGGTCGCCGTCGAAGACGTCTTCGTCGTGCCGAACCCATACGTCGCCGGCCGCCAGCCGGCCGGCTGGGACCTCGCCGGCAACGACGCGGATCCGACCGGAACGCGGATCGCGTTCGCCGGCCTTCCCGAGGGGAGCAGCACGATCCGCATCTACACGCTGGCCGGCGACCTCGTGCAGACGCTCGAGCACGACTCGCGCACCGGAGGCGGCACCGCCTTCTGGAACTTGATCACGCGAAGCGGCCAGGACGTGGCGAGCGGCGTGTACCTCTACGCGGTGACGTCCGGCAAAGAGACGTCGCGCGGACGTCTCGTCATCATTCGCTAGCGAGCGCGCGGGGCGGCGGAGACCTCCGGCCGTGCGGTTGTGTGCGGCGGTCGCGGGTGGCCGCGCGCCGATCGGGCCGGCGCCCGCGCGCGCATGCGCGGCCCGCATACGCTCGCGGGCGTGCAGGTGCGGCGGAATTCGGGTATCATCCGAGTGGCCTCAGAGCGGGCGCGCTCACTGCGCGTCGCGGGGGCCGTTCTTGTGTGGGGGACTCATGCGCTCTGTGGTGATGGCGTTCCTCGTCATGGCTGCCTTGACGTTCGCCCTGCCGGCCGCGGCGATCGATCCTGAGGAACTGCGTCCGTTCCCCGCGACCGCTTCGGGAGACATCCCCTTCGAGATCGACGCAGCGCGGTTCTGCTCGGAGCGCGGCGGCTACCTGGCGGAGTACTACTTCCGCGTCCCGAACCGCTACCTGCGCTTCCTGCCCGCCTCCGGCGACACGGCCGGCCCGCTCACCGCGACCCTGGAGTGCGAGATCACGCTCTACAGCGAGGGCGGCGACGAGCTGGAGACCAGGCGGGAGACCGTCGTCGTCAAGAGCAGTTCGAGCGAGGCCGCTGCGGCGGAGAGGCCCTTCCAGCTCGTCACGTTGTCCTACCCGCTGAACCCGGTCGGCTGGGGCGTGCGCGCGCGCGTCCGCGATCTCGGCGCGCGCAAGCGCGGGATCCTCTACGTCTTCTCGGGCCGCCGCCGCGACGGCGAGGCGCAGGCGCATTTCTCCGCGGAGCCCTCCCACACGCGGGCGGTCTGCCTGAGCGACATCCAGTTCGCGTGGGCGATCGAGGCGCGCCGCGACAGCTCCGGACGCGCCGTAGGCCGCCTCCACATCGTGCCGAATCCGGGGCGTGCGTACGGGCTGCGCAATCCGACGCTCTTCTTCTACTTCGAGGTCCGCTCGCCGGAAACCAGCGGCATGTTCCGGGCGGACTACGAAATCCATCGCGAAGGCGCCGCGGTCTTCGCCGATTCCGACACGATCACCGGCTCGGGCGGATGGTCGATGTCCGAGCGCGTCGATGTCTCCACGCTCGAATCGGGCACGTACGAGCTGCGCGTGCGCATCTCCCAGGACGGCGGCACGGCGGCCGAGACGGCGGGCACGTTCAACATCCTGTGGACGCCGATCGCTTGGGAACGGAGCGAGGACGAAGTCCTCGACGAGGCGGAGCTGTATCTGACCGAAGCGGAGTTCGCCGATCTCGAGGAGATGGAGGCGGGCGACCGCGCGCGCTTCCTCGAGGCGTTCTGGCGCGACCAGGACCCCACGCCGGGAACGGCGCGGAACGAGACGTACGAGCAGTTCCTCGCGCGCGTGGACTATGCGGAGCGGCAGTTCTCCGTGCTCCACTCCGGGCGCCTGTCCGATCGCGGCCGGATCTACGTCCGCTTCGGCGAGGCGGACGACGTGCGGCGCGAGGTGATTCCCGTCGAGGCGGACCGGCTCGAATCGGCGCTCGGCGACGATCCGTTCCTCGACTCGGAGTTGAAGGCTGCGATCTCCCGGGACCGATCGCGCCCCCGCGCGTACGAGATCTGGAGCTACTACGGACGCGGCGATCCGCTCTTCCCGGGACGCGATCTGTTCCCGGGCGGCGAGCAGATCCGTTTCGTCTTCGTCGACGATCAGGGCTTCGGCGAGTTCTACTTGAGGTACAGCACGCAGCACGGCGCCGTCCGCTGATCGGACCCCGCGTTGACACCTTGTCGCGGTCGTCATAGAGTGACCTCTGCACCCCGCGCCGCGCCACTCGCGGCCGGCGGTTCCCTGTGAGGAGGTGGAGGCGTGAGTGTCCGTATCGGGATCCTGACCGGCGGGGGGGACTGCCCCGGGCTCAACGCGGTGATCCGCGCCGTCGTGCGCACGACGATCCAGGTGCACGGCGGGCGTGTTTTCGGCGTCCGGAAAGGCTGGCACGGCCTCATGGCCGGCGAGATGCAGGAGCTTCTGCTGCACACGGTGAGCGGCACGCTCCCGAAGGGTGGGACGATCCTCGGCACCTCGCGCACGAATCCGTTCAAGGTTGAGAACGGCTTCGAGAAGATCCAGGAGAACTTCAAGGACTTCCGGCTCGACGCTCTCGTGGCGGTCGGCGGCGAAGACACGCTCGGCGTCGGCGACAAGCTCTTCCAGCGCGGCATCCCGGTCGTCGGTGTGCCGAAGACGATCGACAACGATCTCTGCGGCACCGACTTTACGTTCGGCTTCGACACCGCCGTGAACATCGCGATGGACGCGATCGACCGGCTCCACACGACGGCGGAGTCGCACAACCGCGTCATCGTCGTCGAGGTGATGGGGCGGCACGCGGGTTGGATCGCGGTCCATGCGGGTATCGCGGGCGGCGCCGACGTCGTCCTCATTCCGGAAGTCGCGATCGAACTCGACGATGTCTGCGAAATCATCCGCCAGCGCCACAAGCGCGGGAAGGATTTCAGCATCGTCGTCGTGGCCGAGGGCGCGAAGTTCGCGCCGGGCACGCCCGCAGACGGCGAACTCGTCGTGCAGGACACGAAGCTCGACGCGTTCGGGCACGTGCGCCTGGGCGGCATCGGCGCGCTCCTGGCGGACGCGATCGAAAAGAAGACCGGTTTCGAGACGCGTTACTCGGTCCTCGGCCACATCCAGCGCGGCGGTGCGCCGACGGCGTTCGATCGCGTGCTCGCCACGCGCTTCGGCGTGGCGGCCGTGGAGCTCGTGATGAAGAAGGAATTCGGCAAGATGGTCAGCCTGCACGGCAACAAGATCCGCGCGATTCCGATCGCCGAGGCGGTCGCCGGGCAGAAGACCGTGGACGAGGATTTGTACAGTATCGCCAAGATCTTCTTCGGCTAGGGGCCGGACCAGATCGGGCGATCGATCGTCGAGGCACGGGCGGAACCCCGTGCCTCTGTGCTGGGACGGGTTTCCGCGGAGGTTTTCAGGATGGCGATGAAGGTCGGTATCAACGGATTCGGCCGGATCGGTCGTCTTCTGCTGCGTGCGGCTCATCAGCGCCAGGTGAAGGACTTCGAGATCGTGGCCGTGAACGACGTGACCGATGCGAAGACGCTGGCGCACCTGCTGAAGTACGACTCGGTCCACGGTCGCATGGACGACGTGCGCGCCGACGGCGACCGGATCATCGTGCAGGGCCGCCCCATCCAGGTCCTCTCGCAGAAGGACCCCGCGGCGCTGCCGTGGAAGTCGCTCGGCGTGGACGTGGCCGTCGAATCGACGGGGAGGTTCACGAACCGCGAGGACTGCGCGAAGCACCTGTCGGCCGGCGCGGGCTGGGTCGTTCTCTCGGCGCCCGCCAAGGGCGAGGTGGACGCCACGCTCTGCTTCGGCGTCAACGCGACCGCGTTCAACAAGGAGAAGCACCGCGTCGTCTCGATCGCGTCCTGCACGACGAACTGCCTGGCGCCGATGGCGAAGGTCGTCAACGACAAATTCAAGATCGTCCGCGGCTTGATGACGACGGTGCACGCGTACACGAACGACCAGAAGATTCTCGACCTGCCGCACAGCGATCTCCGGCGCGCTCGCGCCGCGGCCGTCTCGATCATCCCCACCTCGACGGGGGCCGCCAAGGCGATCGGCCTCGTCGTGCCGGAGCTCAAAGGAAAGCTCGACGGGATCGCGCTCCGCGTGCCCGTCGCCGACGCGTCGATCGTGGACTTGACGGCGGAGCTCGAGTCGGAGGCGTCGGTCGAATCGCTGAACGCGGCGTTCAAGGCGGCGGCGGACGGTCCGATGAAGGGAGTGCTCCAGTACTCCGAAGAGGAGCTGGTCTCCGTGGACATCATCGGCAATCCGCACTCGTCCATCGTGGACTCGAAGCTCACGAGCGTCATGGGGGGCCGGTTCGTGAAGGTCTTCTCGTGGTACGACAACGAGTGGGGCTTCGCGAATCGTCTCGTGGACATGGTCTCCCTGATCGCTCGCTGAGGCGGGCGCGGAGTCTTCCATGAACAAGATGACGCTGGCCGACGTGCGGCCTCGCGGCAAACGCGTGTTCGTGCGCTGCGACTTCAACGTGCCGCTCGAGGCGGGGCGCGTCGCGGACGACACGCGGCTCACAGCATCCCTCCCGACGATCCGGTATCTCGCGGACGCGGGCGCGCGCGTGATCCTCGCCTCGCATCTCGGCCGGCCGAAAGGGAAGCCGAAGCCCGAGTTCAGCCTCCGTCCGGTCGCCGAGCGCCTGTCGGAGCTGACCGGCGGCGAGGTGCGCCTGGCGCCCGACTGCGTCGGCCCCGAGGTGGAGTCGATGGCCCGCGCACTCCGGGACGGCGAGCTCCTGCTCCTCGAGAATCTGAGGTTCCACACCGAGGAGGAGGCGAACGATCCCGAGTTCGCGAGGCGCCTGGCCTCGCTCGCCGAGCTGTACGTGAACGACGCCTTCGGCAGCGCGCACCGCGCGCACGCGAGCACCGAGGGGATCACGAAGTTCCTCTCTCCCTCGGTCGCCGGATTTCTCATGGAGAAGGAGCTCGAGCATCTGGGTGCGCTCCTCTCGAACCCCGCGCGGCCTTACGTCGCGCTCCTCGGCGGCGCGAAGATCTCCGGGAAGCTCGACGTCATCCAGAACCTCCTCGGCCGCGTCGACCGGATCCTCGTCGGCGGAGGGATGGCGTTCACGTTCCTGAAGGCGAAGGGGATCGAGGTCGGCCGCTCCCTCGTCGAGCCTGACCTCATCGAGGTTGCCGCGCGGACGCTTCGTGAGGCGGCGGCGCGCTCGAGCTCGATCGATCTCCCGGTGGACGTGCTCGTCGTCGAAAGCCTCGAGAGCGGCGAGCCCGGGCACGTCGTGCCGGTGGACGGGATCCCGACGACCGCGATGGGCGCGGACATCGGCCCGAAGACGGTCGTCGCGTTCCGCTCGGCGGTGGAGGGAGCGCGCACGGTCTTCTGGAACGGCCCGATGGGTGTCTTCGAGAAGGAGCCGTACGCTCGCGGCACCCTCGCGCTCGCGGAGGCCGTGGCCGCGGCGACCGGCCGCGGGGCGGCGACGGTCGTGGGCGGCGGGGACTCGGCCGCCGCGGTGGCGCGGGCCGGGCTCGAGGACCGGATCACGCACGTCTCCACGGGCGGCGGCGCCGCGCTCGAGTTCATCGAAGGGAAGGAGCTTCCGGGCGTGGCGGCGCTCACGGAGCGGCCGTCGCGCTGACGGATGCAAGGAGTGACGATGCGAAAGGTGCTCATCGCCGGGAACTGGAAGATGCACGGCGGTCCCACGGAGGCCGAGTCGCTCGCGCGCGCGATCGCGCGCGGCCACGACGTACCGATCGGGCGCGAGGCGGTCCTCTGCCCGCCGTTCGTCTCGATCCCCGTCGTCGGGTGGACGATCCGCGGGACGCAGTTCCAGGTCGGCGCGCAAGACTGCTACTGGGAAGAGAAGGGCACCTTCACCGGCGAGATCTCTGCACCGATGCTGCGCGAGGCGGGCTGCGCCTACGTGATCGTCGGCCACTCGGAGAGGCGCCGGCTCTTCGGCGAGACGGATCCTCTGGTGAACCGGAAGGCTCGTGCCGCGCTCGCCGCCGGGCTCCGGCCGATCGTGTGCATCGGCGAGACGCTCGAGGAGCGCGAACGCGGTGAGACGTTCGGCGTCGTCGAGGCGCAGGTACGCGGCTCCCTCGCCGGGATTGCCGGCGCATCCGCCCCCGAGTTGGTCGTCGCCTACGAGCCGGTCTGGGCCATCGGGACGGGCCGGAACGCCACGCCCGAGCAGGCGAACGAGGTTCATGCCTTCATCCGGGGGCTTCTCCGCGACCTGTTCGGGCGGGACGGCGCCGACGCGATCCGCATCCAGTACGGGGGGAGCGTCAACGCCGAGAACGCGCGGGCGCTCCTGGAACAGCCCGAGCTGGACGGAGCGCTCGTCGGCGGGGCCAGCCTCGAGGCTGAGTCATTCCTGAAGATTCTGGGGGCTTGACCGGCCGCCGGAGAGCACCTAAACTCGTGCGGTTGACCTGTCTGCGGGCTTTGCCCGCGCTTGCTTCTGTCGTCTCGCTGGAGGTTCGATGCTAGTCGCGCTTCTCATCGTGCACCTGCTCGTCTGTCTGGCGCTCATCATGGTCGTCCTTCTGCAGTCCGGAAAGGGCGGCGGTCTGGCGGGTGCATTCGGCGGCGGAGGTGGTTCCCAGGCCCTGTTCGGCGGACGTGGCGCCGCGACGTTCCTGTCCAAGGCGACGACGATCCTCGGCAGCGCCTTCATGCTGACGTCGCTGTCTCTGGCGCTCCTCTCGGGTGCGCACGACGCATCCTCGCCGGAGAGCTTGATGCGAAGAGCGCAGCAGGAGCCGGAGGCTCCTCAGCCCCTGCCGTTCACGCCGGGGGAAACGCCGGGTGCTGTTCCGAGGCCGGAAGAGTCGGGTTCGACGTTGCCGCCGGGCGTGACGCCGCCGACGCAGTCGCAGCCTCCGGCGCAGTCTCCCGCCTCGACACCGGCCAACGCGCCGGCGACCGGCACGCAGACGCCCGCGACTGGCCGCTAGCAGGACGCTGCACGTTTCGATGATGTCTTGCCGGGGTGGTGGAATTTGGTAGACACGTACGTTTGAGGGGCGTATGGGGAAACCCGTGCGGGTTCAAGTCCCGCCCCCGGCACCAAGACAGCTCGGTCCATCCGAGATCGTGCGGGCCCGAACCGATGATGCGCCAGAGACGCGCCGTCGGCGGGCCCGTTCCGTTAGATGGCGCCGTCCGGCGCCCCGCGCCGGAGAGGCGAACGACGTTCCGCCGCGCGCCGCGCCGCACGCGCGCCGCCGCCCCTTCGGACCGGAGGTACTTGAGATGAGAGTTCTCATCACCGCCCTTGTCGGGATCTCGATCCTCTCGGCCGGCGCCGCCGGCGCACAGGAAGAGACCGACCCGACGCGGTACGAACAGGGAGTCGGCTTCGCCGCAGGTTTCTACAGCGGTGCGGGGCTCAGCTACATCTTCCACTTCGACGGGCCGTGGTCGGTCCAGACGGCGGGCGGCATCTGGAAGACCGGGAGCAGCTTCGATTACGACATCGGCGTGCTCATCCGGCGCACGCTCCAGGAGACGCGCAACACGCGCCTGTACGCCTGCACGGGGCTCGCGCTCTTCGAGGAGCGCGACACCTACGACGAGTTCATTCCCGAATCGGGGCGCACGCGCGAGGTGACGAGCGTGAACACGAACTGGAACACCGGCCTCGGGCTCGGTATCCAGTTCTTCCTGTCGAATCGGATCGGCGTTTCCCTCGACGGCGGCTTCGCGTTTTTCCTGAACGACGACAAGATCCTCTTCCTGCCTCAGGGAGCGATTCAGTACCACTTCTGAAACAGGCGGTTCGCGTTATCCCGCAGCATGAGCGCCTTCGCGGCCTCCGAGATCGGGAGGCCGCGAAAGGCCGCCACGTTCGCCTCGATGGAAGGCACTCCGGGTCCGGGCCAGTCGGTGCCGAAGAGGCACTTCGGCGCGATCTCCTCCAGGCGCGGCAGGCACTCGAGCAGTTTGAGCGGCGGGATCCCGGAGAGGTCGAGGTAGACGTTCGGATGGCGGCGCGCGACGAAGAACGCCTCTTCGCACCAGAGCGGCCTCCCCGCATGCGCGAGCAGGAGGACGAGATCCGGGAAGTCGACCGCGACGTCATCCGCGTCCAGGGGATCGCCGAGGGGTGAGCGCGCGCCGGGGAAGATGGACGTGCCCGTGTGGATCATGACCGGCGCGCGGGCCTCCGACGCCACTTCGTAGAGCGACGCCAGCTCCGGCAGGTCGCGGCGGTACGCGTTCGCGCGGAAGCCCTGATGCGGCGGATGGACCTTGAAGCCCGCGAGGCCGAGGTCGTCGAGGAGCCGTCGCGCTTCCGCCCTCACGTCGCGCGCGTAGCGCGGGTGCACCGAGCCGAAGCCGATGAGGCGCTTCCGGTCGCGTGCGCAGTAGCGCGCGGCCCACTCGTTCGTCTCCGGCGGAAAGCCCATGATGTCGGGGCTCACGTAGTTGACGATGCCGATCCTCTCGAGCCCGCTCCGGTCCATCCACTCGATCGCCTTTCCGGGATCCTCGATCAGCTCGCGGATGAGGGCGATGTCCGGCCTGTGCCGGCTCAGGCTTTCGCGCGCGGCCGGCTTCAGGTATTCCCACGGCTGCAGATGGATGTGGATGTCGACGACCGACGTACTCATCAGACTCTCCTCGTCGCGAGCGCGCTCATCGGGCCGGCGCGCGGAATCCCAAGACCGTCTCGAACGTCCGGCGGAAACGCTCGACATCGAGATCGAGCGCGACGCGTGCGTTCGGAGGCCCGAGCGAACGCCGCCCCGGGCGAAGCTCCGCGATCGTCTTCCCGGACGTGAACGTACCGTGGCACTCGACCCGCACGTGCGCCGGCACGGCGCGCACGAGATCGGGCTCGATCGCGGCGGCGACGGCGAGCGGATCGTGCAGGAATCCGCCGTCGGTCGCTTCCTCGCGAACGTGGTAATCGAAGTAGAACGCGGCGACCTGGGCGATGAAGCGCCCGAACGGGCCGCTCGCCGACTCCGCCTCGGCGCGCGGCCAGAAGCAACGCTCGGTGACATCCAGCGGAACGAGAAGCGGCATGACGCCGGATGCGAGCACTTCGGCGGCGGCCTCCGGATCGACGAAGGCATTGAACTCGCTCACGACCTCCGTGTTCCCGAACGCGCCGAACGATCCCAGCATGCAGACGAGCCCGCGCGCGGCGGCGAGAGCGCCCGGATCGTGCCGGATGAGATGCGCCACGTTCGTGAGAGGGCCGGTCGTGACGAGGACGGGCGAGGGCCCGCGGCGAAGCTCGCGCGCGAGAAAGGCGACCGCGTCGTCCGCGGCAAGGGGCGGCAGCGGGGCCTGCGCGAGGCGGGCACGCACCCCGCCGAGCCCTTCTGGCCCGTGGACTTCCGGGGCCGTCGTGAGCGGGCGCGCGACCGGCGCCTCCGCTCCGCGCGCGATCGCCGGGGCCGCGCGCCCGGCGCGCGCCGCGGCGGCGACGACCACGCGCACGTTCTCCGTGACGTCGTCCACGCCGACGTTCCCCGCGACCGTCGTGATCCCCCGCACGCGCGCCCCGGGGTGCGCGAGCGCGAAGAGGATCGCGATCGTGTCGTCCACCCCCGCGTCCACGTCGAGAAGGAGATCGATCATCGCACGAGCTCCGGGACGTCGCGCCACGAGCGGCTCGGCGTCACGCCGAGCACGGCGCCGAGGCGCGCCGAGGAGATGAGCGGGGCGGACGGGGAGAGCGGCGCCGCGAGCGAGCGCGCCTCCGGATAGAAGCGCGCGACGAGGCCGCGGATGTCGTCTCGCGCGCCCGCGTCGGGCGCCGCCGCGAAGAGCGTCTGGTGCGGCGCCGGAAGGGGCCGCACGAGCGCCGCCAGGAGCGCGTCCGCCAGGTCCTCGACGTCGATGTAGCTCCAGAGGGAATGCGCGAACGTGTCGGGTCTTTCGAGGAGCGAGCGGTGGAGCGCCCGCTCCTCCGGCACCCAGACCCATGGCGGACGGATCGAGACCGTCTCCATGCCGGAGCGCTCGGTGGCGGCGGCGACCGCCTGCTCGGCCGCGAGCTTCGAGAGCCCGTACGGATCCTGCGGCCGGAGCGGGTGCGATTCATCGACCGGAAGCGCCGCGAGCGGGGGACGGTGCGTCGCGAAGGCGAAGCCCAACACCGACTCGCTCGAGAGGAAGACGAAGCGCCTCGCGCCGGCGCGCTCCGCACCCTGGACCGTGTTGAACGTGCCGGAGGCGTTCGTGAGGAAGACGTGCGCTCCCGGCTCTTCGAGCGGATGTGGGATTCCCGCCAGGTGCACGACGGCATCCTGCCCGAGGCACGCGCGGGCGATCGCGCCGGCATCGAGCACGTCGCCGCGGATCGACCGCCACGCCCCCTCGGGCGCGGGCGCGAGATCGAACACCGTCAGCTCGTGATGCGCGGCGAAGGGTCCGAGGAGATGCCTTCCGACGAGACCGCTCCCTCCGGTGAGGAGTACGCGCATCGGATCGTCACCGATCCGCCGGCGGGCCGGTCCACCCGAGCGCGCGAAGCGATTCCTCCGTGCGGTCGAGCGTCAGTTCCACGAGACGCGGATCGAATCCGAGCGGCTCGGCCATGCGGATCGCAACGCCCGGATGTCGCTCTTCGCCGTGCGCGGCCTGGCGGGGGAGATCGCGGCGCACGTGCGCGCCGAGCGAGAGGAAGAAGGGCACGATGAGGATTCGCGAGGCGCCGCCGCGCACGCAGGCGTCGATGCCTTCGGAGATGGTCGGAGGGGTCCGCTCCAGATACGAGATCTCGACGATCGGAAAGGTGCCGCGGCCGCGGATCGATTCGGCCACGCGAAGGACATCGTCATTGGCGGAGGGTACGGCCGAGCCGTGCGCGACGAGGAGGAGCGCAGGGGCGTTCACGCGGAACTCCGCCGCGAAAGAGCGGGTCCGCAACCGAGCCGGCGGCAGAATCGGCTGAGTCCCCCCGTGACCATGTCGCGGCGGCTCTCCGGCCCGGCCTGCGTGCTCCATTGGCCGAACCGTCGCCGCGGCCGTTCTCGTCCTCCGGCCCGGTTGCGGGCCCGCTCCTCGCTCTGGAAGAGGAGGACGAGTGGGGGGCTGATACGAAGAATCGCGGAGGAAGGCATCAGGCGCCGGGCAGCGCGAGCATCCGGTCGAGCGCAAGCCGTGCCCACCGCTTCGTCTCCGCCGGCACGCGGACGACGTTGACCGGGTGCCCCTCGACGAGGCTCTCCAGCACCCAGCACAGGTGGGGCGGATCGATGCGGTACATCGTCGAGCAGAAGCAGACGCAGTCCTCCAGATGCACGATCGTCTTCGAGGGGTTCGCCTCGGCGAGCCTCATGACGAGGTTGATCTCGGTGCCGACGGCCCAGGCCGTCCCATCGGGGCTCTCCCCGACGCGGCGGATGATGCGCTCGGTCGAGCCGTTCTCGTCAGCCGCCTGGACCACCTCGTAGGCGCACTCGGGATGCACGATGACGCGGATGCCGGGATGCTCGGCGCGCGCGCGCTCGATCTGCTCGACGGTGAAGCGCTGGTGCACGGAGCAGAACCCCTTCCACAGGATGAGGCGCGCGTTCCTGATCTCGTCGTCGCTCAGCCCGCCGCCGGCCGCGCGCGGATCGTAGACGGCCATCTCCCCGAGCGGAATGCCGAACGCGGCGCCCGTATTCCGGCCCAGATGCTCGTCCGGTAGGAAGAGGATGCGGGGGCGTTCGGCGAATGCCCACCTGTAGACCGCGCCCGCGTTGGACGAGGTGCACACCACGCCGCCCCTCTCGCCGCAGAACGCCTTGATGTCCGCCGAGGAGTTCATGTACGTCACCGGCATGGCCGGATCCCGGCCGAGGACCGACTCGAGCCTCGCCCAGCATTCCTCGACTTGCTCGATGTCCGCCATGTCCGCCATCGAGCAGCCGGCCTTGAGGTCGGGGAGGACGACGGTCTGTCCGGGAGCCGCGAGGATGTCGGCGCTCTCGGCCATGAAGTGGACGCCGCAGAACACGATGAACTCGGCGTCGCGCCGCGCGGCGGCCATCTGCGAGAGCTTGAAGGAGTCGCCGGTCATGTCCGCGTGCCGGATGATCTCGTCGCGCTGGTAATGGTGACCGAGGACGACGGCTCGCGGCCCGAGAGCCTTCTTCGCCTCGCGGATGCGGCGGTCGAGTTCCTCGGCTCCAAGACGCAGGTACCCAGCCGAGAAAGTCCTCGTGTCGATGTTCAGGAGATCGGCCATTCCGGTTTCGCCGCCTTTTGTCGGAGTCTCAACCATACTAACACCGGCGGCGACTGCACGTTTCACGGAGGCTGGGATGGGAAGGCCCCGGCGCACGGCCAGGCTCAGATTCTTCAGGTCCCGCCGTAGCCGACCACGACCTTGGAGCCTTCGAGGATCACCGGCACCTCGCGCCGGCCGCCCGAAGCATGGAGCATCTCCTCGAGCGCCGCAGAATCGCTCCGCACGTTGCGATAGACGACGTCGAAGCCGCGGTTCGCGTACGCCTCACGGGCGTCGCGCGTGTGGGGTCAGCCGTCTTTTCCGAAGATCGTCACGCGATGATCCTGCATGGGGAACCTCCACGTCCGCGTGTCCGGAGCGGAAGGTATCAACGGCGCTCGCCGGGATCAAGTCGGAGAGGGCACCGCCGGGCGCACGGCGCGCCCGGCGGTCCGGAAGATCAGCGGCGCGACGCCTTATCGATCGCGCCCGGCACACGGTTCGGCGGCTCGCCCGCCGGCGACGGCATCAGGTGCTCGACGATGTGGATCGAGTTGCCGGTCGTCAACGCGTGTGGGCCCGGAGGCGGCAGCGTGAAGGTGATCGGGATCGTGACCCAGACCTCGATCGGGACGCCGCCAAGGCGTGCGGGTTCGAAGTGAGCCGTAGCGGCCGCTTCGCGGACCGCTTCGACAAGGAGCTCGCTCTTGCCGGTCACCTGAACGCTGGCGAGTGAGCCGTTCGTCGTGACGATCGCGCGGAGTCTCACCGTTCCCGATTCTCCCCCGATCTGCGCGTCGTGAGGATAGCGGGGCTGCGGCGCCTGCACGAGAACCGGCGGCTCGAAACCGGGCGCAGTCATGCCGGTGATCTCGACCGGAGGTTCCGTGAGGATCGAGCGATCGTCGAGGCGCGACACGTTGGAGAGCGAGGTACACGAGGCGATGAAGAGAACCGAGGCCACGACCAGAAGACCGCGGCACATGGCGTTCACCTCCTTCCGAATGCTGGCGTCACCGGACTGCCGGTGCCTTCCCAACCCGTCGGGCGACCCGGCTGAACGCGACATCTCGTCCGGTGAGTACGAGGGGTGCTCGCCACTAGTTACTATAACTTCAGATCGAGTTGCCCGTCAAGGAGGCGGGCGGCCCGCGCCGAACCGGTTGCCTTGAGCGGTGATGAGGGAGCGTGACGAGAGGGTGACGGAGAAAGCGGCGACGAAGACGCGCGGCGAGGCGGGGCGCTTCTACGCGAGCCGGGCCGCCGAGGGGGGCAAGGAGACGCCGCCGGCGGCAAGGACGCGCGCCGACGCGCGGTTCGCATCCCCGGCCACGGCGCTCTCGTCGAGCATGGCGAGTTTTCCGCCGTCCACGAGGAGGCGCCCTCCAACCGCTGCGAAATCCACGCGGTGCGAGATACCGCAGAAGAGAACGGCCGCGACGGGATCCGCCAGCGCCCCGGCGTACTCGAGGCGCCCGAGGTCGATTCCGATGAGGTCGCCTGCCGCGCCCTCCACGAGCGTCCCGATCTCGCCCACGCGGCCGAGGAGCGCGGCTCCCCCGAGCGTCGCGAGGTCGAGGACGCGCTGCGCGTCGATCGCGTCCGGCTCGCCGTCGGCCCGGTGCGTGAGAAGGCAATGCCGCAACTCCCCGAGCATGTCGGAGGAGTCGTTCGATGCGCTCCCGTCCACTCCGAGCCCGACCGTCACTCCCTCGCGCAGCATGGCGGGCACACGCGCGCGTCCCGATGCCAGGCGGAGGTTCGAGGCGGGACAGTGAGAGATTCCCGTGCCGCTCGCGGCGAGCCGGCCGAGCTCGTCGTCGTCGAAGTAGATCCCGTGCGCGAGCCAGACATCGGGCCCCAGCCAGCCGGTGTCCTCGAGGAGCGCCAGGGGGCGCCGGCCGTAACGCGCGAGGCAGTAGGCCTCCTCGTCTCGCGTCTCGGCGATGTGCGTGTGGCAGCGCACGCCGTGACGCCGCGCGAGAGCCGCCGTCTCGCGAAGGAGCGCCTCGGAGATCGAGAACGGCGAGCAGGGCGCGAGCGCGACGCGCCGCATCGCGAGCGGCGAAGCGTCGTGATAGCGCGCGATGACGCGCTCCGAGTCGGCGAGGATCGCCTCTTCGTCCTCGACCGCGTCATCGGGAGGCAGCCCGCCGTCCGAGCGCCCGCGGCTCATGCTCCCGCGCGTCATGTGGAAGCGGATCCCCGAGCGCGCCGCGGCCTCGGCCTGGGCGACCATGAGGTCTCCGCCCCGGCCGCGGGGAAAGAGGTAGAGGTGGTCGCTCGTCGTCGTGCATCCGGTGAGAAGGAGTTCCGCGCAGGCCGCGAGCGTGGAGGCGTGCACCGCTTCCTGCGTCAAGTGCTTCCAGATCTCGTAGTGCGTGACGAGCCAGTCGAAGAGCCCGGAATTCTGGGCGGCGGGAACGCACCGCGTGAGGACCTGGAACATGTGGTGGTGCGTGTTGACGAGGCCCGGAAGAACGAGGTGCTTCGAAGCGTCTACGACCACGGCGCCGGCGGGCGCTTCCAGCGCGCGTCCGATCCGGGCGACACGCCCTTCCTCGACGAGGAGATCGACCCCGTGGAGGCGCGTGCGCGCGCCGTCCTGGAGGACGAGGCACGCGATGTCCCGGAGGAACAGCGTCACGTCGGTCCCGCGCGGCGGATCGCCTCGAACACGCGCTCGGGCGTCATCGGCAGCGAGCGCAGGCGAACCCCCGTGGCATCGGCGATCGCGTTCGCGACCGCGGGGGCGGGCGAATCGATCGGGATTTCCGCCACACTCTTCGCGCCGAAGGGGCCGCTCGGTTCGTGCGTCTCGACGAGGAACACGCGAACCTCCGGCATGTCGAGCGCGGTCGCGATCTTGTACTCGGTGAAGCTCGGATTGAGCACGCGGCCGTCGCTGCCGATCTGCATCTCCTCCCAGAGCGCGTACCCGAGACCCTGGGCGAGCCCGCCTTCGATCTGCCCCTCCGCCATCGCGGGATTGATCGCGCGCCCGAGGTCCACCGCGGTCACGTAGCGAAGCACCTCCACGAAGCCCGTCTCCATGTCGACCTCGACTTCGGCGAACGACGCGGAGAAGGGGGGCGGCGAGTCGTCGGAGAGGTGCGATCCCGAGCCGATGATCTGTTCCTTCCCCGGCCCGTAGAGCGAGGCGCGCGCCACCTCGGGAATGGACACGGCGGCGCCCGAACGCGAGCGCACGACGCCGCGCGCCATCGTGAGCGACGCGGCGGGCTCGCCGAGCATGCGGGAGGCGACGGCGAGCAGCTTCGCCTTCACCGCCTCCGCGGCCTTCACCACCGCCGCGCCCGAGACGTACGTCGTGCTCGAGGCGTACGCGCCCACGTCGAAGGGGGTCATGTCGGTGTCGGCGGAGTGGACGAGGATATCGTGCGCCGTCACGCCGAGGACTTCGGCGGCCATCTGCGCGAAGACCGTGTCGCTCCCCGTGCCGATGTCGGTGGCGCCGACGAAGAGGTTGAACGAGCCGTCCTCGTTCACCTTGATTGCGGCGCCGCCCATGTCATCGCCGGCGATCGAGGTGCCGTGCATCGCGAGCGCGACGCCGATCCCGCGGCGCCGGTGCGGCGCCGACGGCGTCCGCGCGCGCCCCCAGCCGGCCGCCTTCGAAGCGAGTTCGATGCATTCCGGGAGGCCGCAGGTGCGGATGACCCTCGGCTGGCCCGGCTTCCCCTCGCCCAGAGCGACCGCGAGCCGATCGGTGTCGCCCGCGCGGATCATGTGGCGCCGGCGGTACTCGAGCGGATCCTGCCCGAGCGCGCGCGCAATCTCGTCGATGTGGCTCTCGAGCGCGAAGAACCCCTGCGGCGCGCCGTATCCGCGGAACGCGCCGGCGATCGGCAGGTTCGTGTAGGCGACCTCGGCGGTGAAGCGAATGTTGGGACAGCGGTACAGCGGGAGCGTCTTCCCGCCGGTACAGCTCTGCACGGTGAGCGCGTGCGTGCCGTACGCGCCCGTGTTCGCGAGAACCCGCATCTCGTTCGCCACGAGCGAACCGTCGCGCGCAACGCCCGTGCGCAGCGTCAGGCGCTGAGGATGCCGGGAGCGCGACGATTCGAACTCCTCGCGGCGCGAGTACTCCATGCGCACGGGGCGCTTCGTCGCGAGCGTCAGAGCCGCGCAGAGGTCCTCGATCACGATCTCCTGCTTGTTCCCGAATCCGCCGCCGACGCGCGGCTTGATGACCCGCACGTTTCGCACCGCGATGCCGTTCGCCTGTGCCACGATCCGGCGAACGTGGAACGGCACCTGCGTCGAGGTGCGGATGACGAGCCGGCCCGATTCGTCGAAGAAGGTGATGGTGACGTGCGGTTCGATATGGCATTGCTGCACGTAAGGAACCGTGTAGACATGCTCGAAGATCCGCGCGGCGTCCGCGAAGGCCGCGTCCACGTCGCCGAGCTCCGCATGGATGACCGCCGCGAGGTTTCTCGACGCG
>Ga0326597_10004679_pt1 | contig 19171 bp, 31 predicted proteins | sample RVTome_12_FD_203789 | JGI IMG/M metagenome (GOLD analysis project Ga0326597, IMG submission 203789) | Soil microbial communities from uranium-contaminated site in the Upper Colorado River Basin, Wyoming, United States - RVT100D185 | ecosystem: Environmental > Terrestrial > Soil > Contaminated >... | reverse complement strand
CCTCCGCTCGGGCTGGAAATGGGCGAATCCCCCGAACCGAAACTAGAGTGATCTCATGAAGAAGAACGAGCCGATCGAACTGACCTGGAAGACGCTCTATTTCGTCGCCAAGCACAAGACCTGGCGGGACCGAGACGACGAGTACCGACTGACGAGTCCGGAGTTTCCACTGCCGTTCAGGTCTTTCGCAGCGGCCCGCCGGGCGATCCAGACTCGGAAGAACGACGGTGCCAAGTGCGTCATCGTCTTCCAGCAGGTGGTGACCAGGTGAAGATCGTCACTTGCGAGAAGTGCAGCCGGTTCGCCGAGTACCGGCGCGACGAGGCGTACCCGTCCGGGATCGTGATCTGCGAGACCTGCGGGCAGAACTTCCAGGCGACCCGGGCTCAGATCGCCGAGGGCGAGCGGCCGACTCGGGAGGAATGGAAGGCGATCGCCGGGAAGCTGTGCGACGCCCTCGTCGAGATCAAGCTGATCCATGCGGCGCGGTGCGATGCCAGCCAGTGCAAGTGGTGCCAGAAAGGGGCAGAGGCTCACGAGGGGTACCGGCAGATCGCCGACCGGGAGCGACTCTCCGGAGGCTCCGCATGATCGTCGGACATTTCGAGGAGCAGAGGGTCGAGCCTCGGTATTCTCCCGGCGGCGGCGTGGATTACGGCGCCGAGGGGAAGATCCTGCTCGTCTACCGGGGAAAGCGGGTCTTGTGGCGGAAAGCGCATAAATACTGGAGCGGGCTCTACATGCCATGGTCCTACGCGCCTGTTCGACTGGAAATCCGCGACGGGAACAACGAGCGGCTGCGGATCTTCGGAGAGGATGTCCTGTCCGGTAGACGCCTCACGCGCGACCGGATCGCCAAGGTGCTCCCAAAGATCCGGAAGCTGCTCGACCTGCCAGGTCTCAGGATCAAGCACTTCGACCTCAAGAAGACGTTCGTGGTCGTGCGGGTCGGGAAGTAGCCATGGCCAGGAAACTGCGGGTATGGGGCGGCATGGACTTCTACGAAAACAGCCAGCGCCGGTACATCGTCGCGGCCACGACGAAGAAGAGAGCGCTTGAATTGATGGCGCCTCTTGCCCGAGGCGTGCTCAGCAGGAGCCACTTTGACGGATGGTGGGGCGAGACGGGGAATGCGATCGAACTGGCCGTCGCCCGGGAAGAGGGCGTGTGGGTCGAGAATGGCATTGTTTGGAAGAGGCTCATATGACCGATGAAAAGCTGCCCAAGGGGAAGTCGATCGTGGAACTCCTGGACGACCTCCAGGAGGCCCACCTGAGGCTGAAGGAATTCTATTCATACTCCGATGAAAGCGCGCGAGACTCAGGCGCGAATCTCACGGAGAAGCAGCGGGCCACGCTGATGGATCTCCAGGACGAAAACAGCCGGAAGGAACGCGCCCTGCTGGTCGTGCTCCTTCCCCTGCACCTGGAGAGCTATGGCTTCGGCAGGGATGGCGACGTGTCGTACGCGGCCCTTGGCGCCTTCCTCCAGGACGTCTCCAGGCAGATGCGGCTGCCAGCCTGACAGGACACCTGTCACATTTGTTAACGAATGTGCTTGACAACGCGCGAAAAAACGGCGATAATACGGTATCCTGATTGGCACACGATTCGCATAGGGTAGGTAGTCAGGAACGGCCCGGCGAACCCCGGGAAGATGGAAGGAGAAGAGCGATGGCGAACAACCTGGGAACGGAAGAGAAGCCCAAGCGGGTCCGCATCCTCAAGGACATCCCGGAACTCGTGACGTCGCTCAAGGACGTCAAGGCGCGCTGCAAGGACTTCGTGGTCCCGCTCCAGAAGATGGAGTTCGTGGGCGAGGTCCCGCCGCCCGCGAAGGAGGGGGAGCCCGAGTCGAAGGGGGGCGCCCTCTTCCTGCGCTTCAACAAGGGCTCCTACGGCCTCCAGGACCACGTTCACGCGCAGTTGGCCTCGAAGTTCAGCGTCTCCGGCCACTACTACTCCCACATGCGCGACCGGAAGGCGTTCGACCTCCTGGCCACCAACCTGGAGTACTGGCGCCAGAAGGGGAACGGCGACAAGCGCCTGATCCGCCTCGTGGACGACCAGGTCCGCGGGTTCCTCTCCGACCGCTACCGGCCGCTCGACTCGCTCGACCTCGTCTCGACGGCGGTCCAGGTCGTGACCGGCCGCGACGGCGACGCGGGCCAGGACAAGCCCTGGGCGAAGGGCGCCAAGGCGTTCGACTGGGCGCTCAGCCCCACGCGCCTCAACATCGGCCTCGTCAACCCTGGGATGGTCGTGGATCTGAACAACCTCGACAAGGGCGTCCAGACTTTCGACCCGGCCCAGAAGGTGAAGGGCCAGGGCGGCGGGACCGACTTCGCCTACGCCGGGGGCACGGTCCAGAGCGACGACGGCCGTCAGGGCGGCTGGTTCTGGAAGCCGGAGTGGGATGCGGCGAAGGCTCACCCGGTCTTCCCGGCGGCCTTCCTCACGAACTCCGAGACGGGTCACGGCGGCCTGTCGGTCCAGGTCGGCCTCTACGAGGCGATCTGCGACAACACCGCCCGCATCGGGACCGACTTCGCGCAGCGCCACCTGGGCGGCAAGCTTGAGGAGGACTTCTGGTCGGATCAGACCCGCCAGAAGGAGAACGGCGTCATCTTCTCGAAGGTCGCTGACCTCATCCGCTCGGTCTTCGACCCCGATTACCTCCTGGAGAACGCCCGGAAGATGAAGGGCCTCTCCAAGATCGAGATCGAGGTCAAGGTGGCGGTCAACGAGATCGTCCAGCTTCCCGGGATGACCGAGGAGATCCGCGACGACATCCTCTCGGCCTACCAGCCCCTCAACCCGAAGCGCGACACGCTGCTCGACCTCCAGCGCGCGGTGACGGCGGCGGCCCACCTGCGCCGGGTGAAGGACGCGGACGGCGCGATCGCCCTGGAGGAACTCGGCGGCCAGATCATCGAGAAGGGCGAGGCGGTCCTGCACAACCACTAGAACTTCCCCCATCTCTCCCATGGCTCGCCCCGAAAGGGGCGGGCCTCTTAGCCCCCTCCCGAGCGGAGGGTGCCAGGAGGCCAGAAGAAGGAGACGGACATGCGGTGGTAGGGGCTGTTAGGGGAGGCGGCACCCGAAAGGGTGCCTCCTCGTAGCGCTCTCCCGCGTGGAGGGCGGCACGAGGACAAGAAAGGAAGCCATGCACGGGAACGTGAAGGTGGGCAAGGTCCAAGGGCCGGACGGGCACTATGCCATACGGTTCAACACCAAGACTGCCACGTTCTCGGTTGACCTTCCCGGCAAGACGGTCCAGAGCAAGGACTTCGAGAAGCTGAAAGCCGACGCTGAAGCATGGCTTTCCGGAAGCCGGGACCTCGACTGGAGCCCGGTCATCGCCGTCAAGATCGAGGATTACCTCGGTTCGGACCGGTCGATCGTTCTCGGCTTCGAGCGCTACTTCCGCGCGGAACGGCAGGACGAGATCTACTGGAAATACTTTCACACGAAGGGCGACATGAAGTCGGAGGCGAAGGGGACGCCCGGCGAGAACTCCCGCGGGCCGGACCACGACGCCCAGATCCTGGAATACAGCCCGGAGCGCTGGAAGGCCATCCGCGCGTTCGGGGATCTCCTGGAGAGTCTGAACGCGCGCTTGCGCTCGGAGTTTGGGAAGGACTTCACGAAATTCCTGGACTCGGTTGTCGAGCACGGAATCGAGAGCGTGATCAGTCTCAAACGGGGGAAGCCGTGATCGTCTCCAGGGAATGCCAGCTTGGCCTGCACAAGAACTGCCGGGTCAAGATGTGGTCCGGCATCCGGTGCGAGTGTGTCTGCCATCCGAAGAAGAAAGCGAGGAAGGCATGAGGACTGAGCGTCGCGCGTCCCTCCTGGTCCGGGTGGATGGGACCTCTCAGGAGGTATACCCCAAGGGCGAGAAGTGGAGTCTGGACGAGCTTCAGGTCCACGTCGGCGGCTTCATCGAGCCGGTCTACGGAACCAGCCTTCCGAGCGATCAGGTCTTCCTCGTGAACGAGGAAGGGTTGCTTGAGCATCTGCTTCCGAACCGTCACGCCTCGCTTCTCGCCAAGCGGACGATCGTCGGTGACGTGCTCATCGTTCCGGCGGAACAGTTCGAGTAGAGGAGGGAGCCGTGAGAAAGTTTGACATCGTACAGGAACTCGACCTCGCCCGGAACCCGAGGGGAAAGCTGGCGTCTGATGTCCGCAAGAGACTCCAGAAAGTCGTGAACAATCCGACTGAGAAGAACTGGGAAGACGCTCATGACACCATCGTTGGTGCTGATGGGCGGATGACCCTCTGGGAGGCGGTCGTCGAGCTTTACCCGTCCTATGTGGATATGTGGCCTATCGAAACCTGGGACCAGAAGATCTCCAGGACCATTCGGGTAAGCGGCTGGAAGAAGATTCCGACCGGATTCCTGCTTGTGGCGGCCCTGCGGTATGCGACGCATTAGGAAGGGAGAAGAGCCATGGCCTGGAACACGCGCCGCAAGGAATACTGGATGGGCATCCCGCTCACCGGCTTCGACGAGGTCAAGGCGGCGCTCGCGCTCTACATGAACGGGGTTCGCGGCGCGCACGACGCTCTCGGTGAAGCGACCCGAGGGGGCGACGGAGGCGGCATGCTCTTTGCCTTCAAGACCCTCGCGGAAAACGGCCGTGGCGACAAGTTCCTGGAGCGGCTCTACGATGCGCTCAAGCCTGCGGCCGATCCCAAGGGGCGCGGTCGGGCCGTGAAGGACTACGACTGGGACGGCGTGGGACCCTTCACGAAGACGGCGGTCGAACTCCAGAGCCTCGACCGCGCGAGCGACCTCTACATGCTCGGGCTCCACGCGGCTTACGTGGGTCGGAAGGGCGAAATCGGGCTGGCCGAGGCGCTCAAGCGCGAGCGGTGCCTGCGGTGGGCCGAGATCGACCTCCATCTGGAGCCCATCGGGAATCAGTTCAAGATCGACTTCGACGCGGCCTTAGAGCCGATCCGGGATCTCCTGTTCCCGGCCACGACCGGCGAGGCCGTCGCGCAGCATTTCTTCGAGGCCGATGACAAGAGCTTCGTGCTCCTTCGCCGGGCGAACCTGAACGTGATGATGCGGCACCAGTGGCTGTCGAGCCGCCTGAACTACGACGTCAAAGCACGCCCGGCCCCGCTCCAGTGGTACCTGGACGGCGCCGTCCTTTCAGGGCCGGTCGAGGAGAGGTACAAGGACGAGGAGACCAGGAAGCCGTATCCGCCTACCCTAGAGATCTCGGTCGTCCAGACCGGCGACCTCCCAGCCTGGAAGCCAGAGGAGAAGCAGGACATCCTGGACCTCGCCGATCGGATCGAGAAGGCGTATTCCGGCAGCGCGAGCAAGGTGGAATCGACCTACTAAGATGGCTATGAACATCAGCGGGAACAATCTGGGCTACTGGCTCACGAACCGGCTGAGCCCGGAAGAGGTCCGCGCCCTCCGCCGCGTCAAGGAGGACCGGCAGGGATTCTTCGAGGAGCGGTTCGAGGTTGCCCATCTGATCGCCTTGGAGTGCGTGGAGGCCGATCTTGACGCATGCACGCTCAAGATCACGGAGAAGGGCCTGGAAGGACTGGAGTTTTTCAAGGACTTGCTGGTGCAGCTATGAGCGAAACGACGACCAAGATCCGGTTGAAGTCGATCCTGATCCACCGGGCCGAGGGGAACCATAACGAGTGCGTCACCGTCAATGTCGCCTCCTTCGCCGATGCCGAGAGCGTGATCCGCGGGATGGCCCGGACGGCGCCGGAGAGCGGCGGTTACCACAAGACGGACGTCACGGTCGAATTCGAGAGCGGTGCGGCGTTCCGCCACCGATTCGACATGACGCGGAAGCACGCGACGGCTGTCGATCTCGCGGGCGAGATCCGGAGAGAACTGGAGTTCTACGCGGGCCGCTGGCGCCCGGAGCGGATCACCGTCGAGCAGCATTTGGCGATCATCCAGAGGTACCCGGCGGCTCAGCAGGTCAGGTTCGTGGAACTTCTCGATCAGTGTGAGTGGAGGTAGGGACCATGTCCAAGGTCGCGGAGAAGAACGCCCAGCGGGAGCGCCAGGTCGAGTACCTGAAGAAGCTCCTTCCGGAGGGCTCGACCGTCTACACGGTCGTCAAGCATGTCGCCCGGAGCGGCATGATACGGCGCATCCTGCCCATCGCCGTCGTGAAAGGCGAGGCCCGGAACATCTCGGCCGCGGTGTCCGACGTCCTCGGGTGGAACTGGACGGGCGACGGAGCGGTCCAGGTGGGCGGGTGCGGTCAGGACATGACGTTCCACATGACGTACTCGCTCGCCCAGGCGCTCTACGGGGACGGCTACAAGCTGAACCATAAGAACCTCTAATGGAAGACGAACTCGTCCAGGCGGCTCGTCGCGCAGTCCTCTACCGCTGCCGGGAGGACTACGAGAAGGTGGTCCGCCCGGAGCCGGTCAAGGCCACGATGCTCGACGCCTGGGTGGACGGCCTCTTCGGGCGAGAGAAACGGACGTACACGATCGAGCGGAGCCCCGCGAACGGCTTCAATTCTTCCGTGTCAGGCGGTCAGGAATGCTGGACCAAGGAAGATCGCGGGCATAACGGCGAGCCGATCCTCCGGCACCGCAACTGGATCGTCGGTTCGGGGGGCGGGAAGATGAAGCTCGACGGCTACGTGGCGAGCTTCGAGACGTACGAGGAGGCGGTCCTCTTCATCCTGCACAACCTCCAGGCGGAACTGATCGAGGTCATCCGGGAATAGTCGTGAAGATCTACGAGGCGATCAACAAGGCCCTGGCCCTCTGGATGGAGGCCACGGGCAGGGATCTCAAGGACGATCCAAATTCCATTGATTTCCACTTCCATACGTGGGATGGGACGATCCGGGAGTCCCAGGATCTTGATCCGACCGCCCTCACGAGCTTCATGGTGCTCCGCTCGACGGCCCGGGAGTTCGCCTCGACCCAGGAGTTCAGCGGCCTGGAGATCCTGGAAGCTCCCGATGCGGTCCTGGCGCGCACGGCGAAGCTCCGGGAGCTTCTTCGGGTCCTGAACGATCCAGAGTGCGCGGCCGAGGTCGAGAAGTGGCAGGCTTATCTCAAGGAGTCGGCTAAGGTCGCCAAGCTCGAAAAGACGGCCGACAAGGCGATCGAGGATGTCCAGGAACTGGCCTATATCCGCCGGGATGCGCTCCGGGCATTCCAGTCGCTCCGGGTCCACCACTTCAGGAACGGGAAGCGCGGAGCCGGGAAAGCCAAGTACAACGAGTGGGTGGTCAAGTTCTGGAACATGAACTCCGTCGTCCAGGCTGCCCAGCAGCAGCCCGAGGACGGGGTCACGATGGTCATGGTGCGGGACCCGGTGGACCTCTTCTCCTACTTCTGCTTCCTGGTGGTGAACGGCGAGAACATCACGATCGTCTCGGATCTCCCGGACCAGCCCCATCCGCACCACAAGTACATGAGCCGGGGTCGCGCTCAGGAGCGCCATTTTGAGAGCCGGGCGGCGCGGCTCCGGTTCCCATACCAGCTTTTCGACTTCGAGTTCAACGACGACGGGAAGTTCAAGGGCGAGAAGGTGAAGAACGCCCTGTCTCCGGTCAACACGAACGCGGTCTTGGTCAAGAAGATCGCGGATCTGGAGTCAGATCAGGCGCTCTGGGCGATGATGATGTTCGATCTTCTGGCGGAGCAATACTGGCGCCAGGAGCAGAAGCCCGTCGTGCTCTCCTATCTCGGCGCCGGGATGACCCAGAAGGCTCTTGAAGGACCCCAGTCGAAGGCCCTGATCCTCCCCGGGATGGCCGCGCTCTCTCCTCTCACGCGCGAGGACATGCACCGGGACAAGCTGGGGAAGGTCTGGGAGCACGAGCCGAGCGGATTCAACAACTGGATGGAGGACCGCTACGGCCCCCTCATCCCGGAGAAGGCGTTCAACCTGATCGGCATTGAAAAAGTCCACCGGCTCCTCGACGGGAGCGCCATCAAGCCCGGGAAGCTCATCCCGAAGACCGACAAGGACGTGGAACTCAACATCCTCAACACGAACACGTATGGGGGTCGGAATACGGACATGACGCTTTCGGGCGTCGAACCGACTTCCTTCGGGACGCCCGAGGAGATGGAGCGCGACCGGCTCTATATCGCGCGGAGCAATCAGGCGAACCTCATCATGGCCGAGGCGGTCAAGGAGTTCTCGCGGCGCAAGGACGAGGTCGTGGGGTGGTACAAGGACCGGGTCGAGAAGAACAAGGACTTCCTGCTCGACTGCGTGGCCAAAGGATCGTTGATCTCGGAGATCCAGGGCTATCTGAAGAAACAAAAAGGCGAACTAGATATAAGTTCCGGGAATGCCGTTCCTCAGTCCGGTGAGATCCTGAGCCAGTGGACGAACAAAAGCGGAGCATGGCCTTACTCGTATGGCACGCAGGTGAAGCTCTTCCGGATGAATGAGCGTCGCTCGAAGTATCTCTGCTGGCTGACGAGTATGACCGCGAGCATCTGGACCCACTTCCATCCGTGGACTCCGGTCAGCCTTTCGGTGCTCGCCGGATGCAAGGTGGAGGAGCTTCCGGACGTGCTCCAGCACTGGTACCGGAATGAGCCCTACACCGGGAACATGATCCTCAACCGGGTCGATCCGATGGACTGGAAGCTCGTCAACCCGTGGCGCGGGCTCAACCTCTCCGTCCTCATCGGCCTGTCGAAGCGGGCGTTCAACCGGGTGCTGAAAGACCGCGGTGTTACGAAGCGGGAGCCCCCGTACAAGGCCGAACGATGAGTAAATTCGGACCGAAACACAAGCGGACGGGGCTGCCGACCGTGGACTTCGTCCGAGCCCACGTGAAGCGATACTACGACCAGCGGGCCGAGTTCATCCTGATTCTGTCGGAGACCTGGAAGGGCATCCTTAAAGATCTCCCGTTCGACCTTTCGAGGACGGTCTTCGTGAACGCGATTTTCCAGGGCGTCTACAAGAAGGCGAAGGACTGGCCGCGCTTCTATAGCAGCGGTCCGAAGGAGTTCTTCTTCCGGTTCCGGGACGTGCTCTTCAAGCAGGACGACAAGGTGGCCATGATCCTGTCCCAGACGCGCTACCAGAACAAGCGGAGCGAATGGGAGTTCACGATCGAGGAGATGGGCGGCTCCAAGTTTGCCGAGATGATCCGGAACTCGATCCCGAAGCTGACACAAGGAGGAATGCAAAGCGAAACCCCCGGGTCTCCCGGTGGGGATCGCAGCGCAGAGTACGAGTAGGGCTTAATTACTCAGGTCGGTTTTAAGCCGGGGGTCTCCGGTCTTACAAAGGACTCCGGCATCCCTACTCGATCGAGAGGAGAGCCATGATCGTTTATCACGGGACCGGGCACTACAACCTGGACGGCTTCCTGCGCGGGAAGCCGCGCTGTGCGCCACGTCACTACTTGAGAGGCAAGGAGGCGTTTTCGACCACGGAGGACATCGAGATCGCGAAGCTCTTCGCGTTCCGTAAGAGCCCGCCCGCGGCGCTCCACGATGAACGGCAGCTTGGCGTCGTCTTGGAGTACGAAGTCAAGGAGACCTCGACTAAGGGCAAGGACTGGACGCCTGCCCGGGAGCCGGGGGTCTTGCAGGACGAGAAGGAGGTCGCGGTGATGAACCCGGCTGTCCTCAAGCTCCGAGCGGTCTGGCATATGAAGGGCGGCGACTGGACTCGGGAGGCCGTGTGAAGAAACCGATCCTCCTTCTGGACGTGGACGGCGTCTTCAACGTCATCGGCAAGAAGATGGTGCCGAGGAAGATCTACATCCCCGTCCAGATCCGCGGGGAGACCTTCCAGAAGCAGTTCTTCCCAGTTCCGCTCACGCGGCCGGTCCTCGTCTGGGCGTGGAGGCACTTCGAGGTCTATTGGCTCACCGCTTGGCGGGAGATGGCCAACGGGATCGCGATCTGGGCGGGGCTTCCGGAAATCCCTGTTCTCGTAGATCCCGTTGCCCGGCTGAGGAAGCTCTATGAGGAAGCGAGCAAGAAGAAGGGCAAGGAAGCGCAGGCGGAAGCCTACTGCCGGATCGACTGGAAGGCGGAAGTCGTGAAGGAGCGCTTCCGGAGCGAGCGCAGGAAGATCCTCTGGCTGGAAGACGGGATCTCTCAATCGGCGAAGCAGTGGATCGCGGGACGGTCTCGGGTGCGGTACTTCGGGACGGACTCCTTCGTGGGCGTGACGAGGCGTCATGTTCGCCAGATGGCCGCGTACGCCGGAGTGGACGATTCCCTGTCATCGCTGCGCCATGTGGTCGTAGAAGGGCGCAGGTAGCGATGCTGAGAACGACTGGGCTTCGGGACGTGGCGATCTGGCTGGCTCGGCGGGCGCGGCTTGAGCGGAGACGCGCCTTCGGGATGAAGAAGTATGCGAGCGTCGGCTGGCTTCTCGGGCAGGCTGAAGGGCTTGCCTCCGCGTACCGGCATGCGTTTCAGGTAGCGCTCCAGAGGTTGAAGAAAGGACGTCGATGAAGCCGACTCATTTCGAGATCTGCTTTCAAGGGATGGTGCCCGGACCTATCGAGGAAAGCTGGAAGGCGATCCGGCCGAGGTTCGGAGACGGCTGCGCCGCCCAGATCGACTTGGCTCGGCACGATCCCGTGACGCGAAGCGTGCTTGAGAACTTTATCGTAGACGCCGTCCGCGGAGGAGGCGTCCCGACGAACGCGCAGACCATCCTGGCGGAGCGTCAGGCGACCTTCAACTTCTGGGCGTCAGGCCAGAAGGTCTTCACCGTCTCCGATGCCTTGACGAAGCTGCTCTTGCAGACGGACTTCAAGTGCGCCAAGGCGTTCCTCAAGCTGCCGTTCTCCTGCATTTACCTGCGGTTCGAAGGGTCTCCGATCTCGATCTGGTGCCAGAGTGATGATACCTGGCTTCCTCTCGACGGGGTCTACGTCTACGTGGTTGAGGACGAGTATCCGGACAAGGATGGCGTCTTTGCCTGGACGACCAAGGATATCGCTCCGATCCTGGATGATCCCGCCCATCCTCTGACCTCCTACAAGATCCCGCGCCTCAGGTTCGTGGCCATCTCGCAGAACGAGGTGGACAACAAGATGGGCTTCCGCGGGAACATCATCTACACGTCGATGGATTGGACCTGCGACGACCGGATCGTGATCGACGAGAAGTACATGTCCACGGAGTTTGATGCGAATGCCGCCCAAGGGGAAGCCTACGCTGAGCGCAAGGGCGACTTCATGGCCATCATGCGCCTGTGCCTGTCGGCGGTCGCCTACATCAACTCCTCGGGCTCCCAGGTCGAGTTCATGAAGTCTCCGGCCGCGGAGTTTCTGAAGAAGGCGGAAGCGGCCCAATCGAAAGGCAAGGCGGAGAAGGCCGCGCGTCGGGCGGAGCGCCGCTCGAAGCTCAACTTTTACCACGTCGGCCGGACGATCACGATCGAGCCTGCAATCGCGCGGGAGGGCGTCGAGGAAGTCCGGGACGGGAAGGTGCGGTACCAGAAGGTTCGTTCACAAGTGCGGGGCCATTATCGCCATTACTGGGTAAAGACGGTGAACATGTCCGAGGACGACAAGAAGGCCGTCGCGCTCCTGGATGGGGACTGGGCGAGCATCTTGAAATGGCTGCGTCCTTTTTGGCGCGGCCCGGAATTCGCGACGGTGGTCCAGCAGGAGTACCGGGTGACGAAACCGGAGTGAGGTTGTAACATCAAACTCTGAGGGCATTCCATGGCAATCCTTGTCCCGCGCGTCTTCCATCGGATCTGGATAGGCGGGAGGCCAATGCCCGAGGAGTACGTCGCATTTGGTAAGACGTGGCTCGATCATCACCCCGGCTGGGAGATGAAGCTCTGGACGGAGGAGAATTTATCTCCCTCCCACTACCCAGAGCTTATCAAGCTCTGCAAGTTCTACCGGACGCAGGCGAACATCCACCGCTACGAGATCCTGCTGCGCGAAGGCGGCATCTACATCGACACGGACTTCGAGTGCCAGAGGAACCTAGAGCCTCTCATTCAGGATGCCGAGTGGTTTACGGCCCACGTCGATCATCCGAATCATCCTGGCCTGCTGGCGAATGGCTTCTTCGGCTGCGTGCCGAACCATCCCATCAGTTGGGAGCTTGTCAATCTCCTTCCGCAGCACTTCGACTCGGAACTCCATCTCAACGTCGGGCCACATTACTTCACCGACATCATTCACGGGCATAGGGAAGCCAAGATCTTCGAGGCCCGCTTTTTCTACCCGTACGTCTGGACTGAACTCGACAGGAAAGAAGAGGCGTTCCCGGATGCCTATGCGATCCACCACTGGGGCTCGCACCGCTACGACGGTTCGAGGCTTCCTATCAAAGATCTTCCTCCGCCCACTCCCAGATCGTCGTGATCCGGATCGGTCGGGCCTCGTGGAAGTAGGCGGGGAGAATGGCGCCGCGGGGAGCGGAAAGACCCGGCACATCGAGCGTTTCGGCATGCGAGCTTCTTCGCCTACCCGCCGATGGCCTTACGAAACGCCGTGGACCATGTTCACCAGGCCGCCGATCCTGTTCCCGACCTGTCCGAAGAAGACCGGGTGTGCGCCTGGAATCGAAATGATATAGCTGAACATGAATGCGCCGATTCTCATAACTCCTCCTACGGACTCGTTCACCAGCCTTAGCCGTGAGAGGGCCTGGGGCCTTTCGACCCCAGGCCCGAACTTTCATCCGGCTACGCTAGGGGATGGACACCGGCAGAAGGACGTTCACGATGCCGCCAATGCGCGACCCCGTCTGGTTCCAGAAGACGGGCTGCCCATCGGCGATCAGAGTGAACGTGTGGAACATGAAAGAACCGATTCTCATAACTCCTCCCTGACTCTGAAACAAGCAAATCGACCACTGGATTCTACCATCCGCCAGGTTCTGTATCCTCTCATTTTTTTGTCGAGTCGGACCTTGACATCCGTGAACAGATGTGTACAATCAGGGTGTTCTTTTCCAATGCGTCTTCGGATCGCGGCTCTGGTCCTTTGGGCCTCGCGTCGCAGGAACGGTCCCGTGATCCATGTTGCCTTAGCTCTTGGGGCGAAAGCCCGCGAGCGAAGAAACGCCGGGTGTTAGACGACGGTCCCGGCCGCGTTTGGGGAGCCTTCCAGGCTGCCCGGCACGGTTCCCGCACGGGTCGGATGATCGGACGTCAAAAGGACATGGAGAACAATCATGTCGCATTCTCTCGAACTGCGTACTCAGCTTGAGTACGGGAAGGTCCCCTTCGGGGACAAGCGCGAAGTCCACCTCCTCGTCACCCTGGAAGGCCGGAAGCTCGACTCGTCGAAGCGCAAGCCCCTCACGATCGCCGTCCGGCTCGACTGCTCGGGCTCGATGGGCGAAGAGCACGGCCGGAAGCTCGACTACGCGAAGCGGTCGCTCCTCAAGCTGATCGAGCACCTGACGGATCAGGACCGGCTGTCGGTCAGCGGGTTCTCCGATGAGGTCTTCTCGGTCGTCCCGATGGGCCTGATGACCGCGGAGGCCAAGCTGAAGGCCAAGGCCGAGGTCGAGAAGCTCCGGCCTCTCGCGAGCACCAACCTCTCCGGCGCCACGCTCGACGCCTACAGCGACCTGAAGGACGTCTCGGGCGATGTCATCCGCGCGTTCCTCTTCACGGACGGCCTTCCCACGGCCGGGGAGACCGATCGGTCCCGCCTGGTCGCGATCGCTGGTCAGAAGCCCGGAAGCTCCGGCCTCACGGCCTTCGGCTACGGGATCGACCACGACCCGGAACTGCTCGCCTCCATGGCGAAGGCGGGCGGCGGGAACTTCTACTTCGTCAAGACCCCGGACCAGTGCCCCGGCTTCTTCGGCCGCGAACTGGGCGGGCTCCTCACGCTGGTCGCCCAGGGGATCAAGATCAAGGTCAAGGCGCACGCCGAGCACAAGATCCTGGAGGTCTTGAACGACCTGGACGTAAAGTCGAACGACCAGGAGACGGAGGCCGTCATCTCGGTGGACGACGTCTACAGCGAGGAGAAGAGGAAGATCGTCCTCAAGCTCCAGCTTCCGGAGACCACCAAAGCGGTCGGAGTTCGGCCGTGCAAGGTCTGCGACGTCGAGATCTCCTACCAGGACGTGCTCGCCAACGAGCCTCGCACCGCGGAGGCGGCCGTCAAGGTGGAGTACGTCGAGAAGGACGAGGCCGACAAGAAGCCCAACAAGGAGGTCGAGGAGCAGATCGCCCTCATCAAGGCGGCGGAAGCCCAGGAGGAGGCGATTAAGCTGGCCGACCAGGGCGACCTCACCGGCGCTCGGAGGGTGATCAAGGAAGCGGCCTTCATGTGCCACGAGGTCGGCACGCCGTTCGCTGACGCGGTCGGCAAAGACCTGGACGCGAACGTGATGCACTGCTTCGAGTCGGATGCGTCCTACAGGGCGGGCGGCCAGAGCTATGCTCATAGCAACCGGGCGTCCTACCTGCGCGGGCGCGGTGCGACGGTCGGAGCGTCGCATCTCTTCGCGACGAGCGCGCAGAAGGGCATGGCGGCGGACTTCGAGAAGGGCGACGAGGAACTGGGCGGTCCGGAAGATCCGGCGCTCGATCCCGTAGCCCCGATGAAGGCGCAGCAGGCCCCGGTGAAGCCGCGCGTGGAGAAGAAGTCGAAGGGGCTTTCGAAGACGCGGAAGACCCGTAGATAAGCCTTTTCCTCCCTCTCTCGGGGGGAGCCCGCGGGAGCATTCCTGTGGGCTTCCCCCACGTTAAGCGACTCCTATCTCGGGGAGCCTGGAGACCCGGGCATTCGACGTCTCCAGGCTCCTCTTACTTTCGACAGCGTCGTCGCCAGACGGCTTAACTGTTTTCGTCGGCCTGTACGATTCTTGTGCAATTCGGTCGGTTTGCGTTCCCAGTATATAGGTAGAGGGCGAAATGAGCGCAACCAGTCGCCCCGCTCACCCACAAGGATCAGCAGAGGAAGGAGGCTTCATGGTCGATCGGTACGCGCTGACGCCGGGCGAAGGGGAGTACGCGAGCTTCGCCGCATCGAACTTCATCCGGCGCTACCTTGAAAAGAAGGAAGTCCGGGCGACGGTCACATGGTTCGAGCTTGAGGAGATGCTCGCGGACGCCTGGGTAGAAGCGTGGCTCTCGGCCAAGGTAGATGACGGACTCGTTCACCAGCCTTAGCCGTGAGAGGGCCTGGGGCCTTTCGACCCCAGGCCCGAGCTTTCATTCGGCTACGCTAGGGGATCGGCACTCCCGGAAGGACGTTCACGATGCCGCCGATGCGCATCCCGGTTTGGCCCCCGAAGACGGGCCGCCCGAAGAACGAAGGCGCGAACGTGTGGAACATGAAGGAGCCGATTCTCATAATGCCCTCCTTTGAACTAGATCAAGTATACCATTCGATCGGCTAAAAATCTTTTTTCACTTGACGGCGAACCTTTTGCCTGTTAGAGTGTTCAAGTCTAAGGACCCCAACGAAGAGGAGCAAGCTTTCCGTGATCATGCGCCGGGCAGATTCAACAAGGCGACTGCAAGGGAGAACCTTGCCAGGAGCCCACAGTCTGTCCGCGGATCGCCAGTTTGTGTGCTCGTATCTCGGTACGAACTGGACGATCAAGCCTACCGGGAATCGAGCCACCGAACCGGTAGGCCGGGCGCAGGGAGACACGGTGGCATAGACCGAACGGAAAAACCGAAAACCCTGCGCCCGAAAGGACGCGGGGTTTTTTCGTTTTCAGGTGGGTAGAAAATTTTGGCCCACCCGCCCCTGGACGGGACGGATGGGCCTGCTTGAGTAGTCTCAACCCGTAGCCATCGGGTTCGCCCGGGTGCGGGTCGAGTAGCTGCGGCGGCTGGAACCGTCGCAACCTTTGACAATCGGGTCGGAACGCAAAAGAGAACAACCTGGGGGGCCTGGGGCCGGGAAGGCTCCAGGCCCTCCAGATCTTAATCTAAAACAACCTCACATCCTCCTCCGTGAACTGGGTGCCGAGTGCGCTGTTGACGGCTTCAGCCGCTTTCTTCTTGATGGCATCCTCGATCTCGCCTTCGAGCCCTTGGAGGTCCACGTAGAACGTTCCGTTTGACGTGTACGCGGCATCCGACGTCCCGTAGGTGACGGTGAAGCCTCCTTGCCCAGGCTTGTCGAGGACGATCCCGTTGATGTACGCGAGAATAAGCATCAGAAAATCCTCACTGAAGTCTTGTTGATCGACGTCCCAAGCTGCTGGTTGACCGCGGTGGCCACCTGCTCCTTGATGTCCGATTTGATCACGGCTTCGGTGTTCGAGATCGTGACGATCGCGACCGTGGAAGACGACAGTTGGCCGTCCGACGTGACATAGTTGACGTTGAACCGCGCGGTGCCCACCGGATCAGCCGAGTCAATGAACAGATCCAGGATGAAGGCGAGGACTTTCATGTCGCCATGGTCCTCCTGGTCTGCACGTCACCTGGGAGTATCATGACCGCTAGAAGAGCCTCACCGAGGTCTTCGTGATCGACGTCCCAAGCTGCTGATTCACCGCAGTAGCCACTTGGTCTTTGACGTCCGAGGCGATCTCGGCTTCGGTGTCCGAGATCGTGACGACCGCGACCGTGGAAGACGATAGTTGGCCGTCCGACGTGACGTAGTTGACGTTGAACCGCGCGGTGCCCACCGGATCAGCCGGGTCGATGAACGAGTCCAGGATGAAGGCGAGTACTTTCATAATACCCTCTGGCTCAAGGCCACTTTCGAAACCCTCACGCTCTTGGTACCAACCACCAGCGTCGTAAGTCTTTCTACGTGCCCGAGGCCAATCGCCGCGCCGGGTAGATCGACCGTATGGGTTGCAACCAGGACGTCGTTGATGAAGAAGAGCACCTTGGTGCCGTCTTCTGAGACCATGATCGAAAGGACGTAGGTGGTATCCGCAGTGAACGGAATCGTGGTCACGGTGACAAGCCCTGTCCCGACGCCGTCGTTCGTCCAGCAACGCCAGAACGCCGTGCCATCAACGGCCGTCGAATACCTGAACCCCATCCCGTGGATGGCCGGATCGTCGGAAGTCGTGGGGCCTGTGCTGAAGAGGCCAAACCAATAGCGGATATCCGTGATGACCGGACCAGTCCGCATGAACGCTCTATAGATGGGCCTGAACCTGAACTGGGTTTGCAAGGGGGCCGTCGCGATCCATCCCGCCTCGCTACCAACAGGGGCTCCAGAAGCATAATTTAGGAATTGCCCGGTAGGCGTATCGAGGACGCTTACGCCACCTGTTGCGGTTGGAGCCGTTACGAAGCCGACGTTGACGATTGTCGTGAGTCCGGCGTTCTGCTGGATCATCCACCAACGGTCGTTGATGTCTATGATCGAATAGGGGTACTGAAACCCGGCGGAAGCCCAGTATCTGTGCAGGTCCGTAAAGGTGACCTGACTTAAACCATCCGAAAGCGAGAGAGTTCCCGCAAGGACGAGCGTCCGCAGACTCACGGAGCCCGCTAAGCTTCGGATCAGGCCAGGGCTCGTAAAGTCGTCGAAGCCGGAGGCAGGAATGACGACGCCGACATCGCTGATCGTGACCGGTGACGCGGTCAGGTTGGTGACGCGCAGTGTCGCCATTGGTCTTTAGAATCCCCCCGTAAGTATTGTATCCTTAGTCCACTCCTTTGCAAGCTTGCTCGGGCGGCCAAGGTGTTACATTAGCATGCCTGCCTTCCAAGCAGGTGGCGCGGGTGAGACTCCCGCTGGCCGCACCAAAAAATTAGAAATAGAATCGGCCCGGCTCCACGCCTTACAATAGCTGCGCGACCGGGGTTCCTTCGAATAAGGAGGGGCCTCAATGTGGGAGTGCAGCGAAGACCGGACCCTGCCGCGGGGGACGTGGTACCTGTGGCGGACCGGGAAGACCAGAGTGCTCTTCTCGTGTCCGTTGTGCGGGCAGACCATGTTCTTCGGGCCGGACGACGGGGTGAAGATCGCTCCGGATGGGACCGTCACGCCCGCGATCAGGTGCCCGTCGCCGGAGTGCGTCTTCGAGTACGGCGTCCGGCTTGTCGGCTGGAAGCCAGAAGAACCTGAGAAACCACCCGCTGACTGAAAGAAAACTTCACGCGGCCGTAGCTCAATAGCAGAGCGCGAGCTTCCCAAGCTTGTGACGCCGGGGCAGTACCGGTCGGCCGCTCCATAGGTCACGATCCAGCGATCGGCTTGGTCTCCAAAACCGAGCAGCCCGGGGCGGCACCGGGGTGGCCTGCCAATCTTCGACATAGCGCCGAAGCCAAAGAGTGGAGGCACCGGCTTGTCAAGCCGGACTTAGCGAGTGCGACTCTCGTCGGCGCTGCCAAACTTCATTGCCAGGCACTCTGTATCGGTACGGAGACGAGACTCTGAATCTCGGGGCTGAAGGTTCGACTCCTTCCCTGGCAGCCAATCTTTGGTACAATTCATGCCGCTCTGGTGTAGAAGTTGCACGCTGGTCTGAAAAGCCAGCAGATCGGGAGCGTTACCCGAGGGCGGCACCAAATTTCGGAGAGAGTCCGGTGAACTGCGAACGCTGCAAGAAGGCGCACGCGACCTTGCACCTTGTTATCGTCGAAAACGGCGTGAACAAGGAAGCTCACCTCTGCGAGCCGTGCGGCCGGAAGGCCGGGATCTGCTCGCTCAACTTCACGATCGAGGATCTTCTGGGCGTGCCCAAGAAGGCCCAGAAGTTGAAGGTCCGGGAGCGTGGCCGGAACGTCCGCTGCCCCGGGTGCAAGCTGACCATCGACCAGATCAAAGAGACGGCTAAGATCGGCTGCGCGCGGTGCTACGAAACCTTCCCGGAAGAGTTCCTGGACTTCGCGCGGACGTACCACAAGGCTGATCAACATCAGGGCAAGGTGCCCAGTACGACATCCTCCACCGTCCTGAAGGAGGCTGAGCTACAGAGGCTCAAGAGCTACCTGGACGTGGTGGTGAAGAAGGAAGACTACGAACAGGCCGCGGAGATCCGAGACCGGATCAAGCGGCTGGAAGAAAGCTTGCGAGGCGTTGAAGGATAGGGATACTTCATTGGACCTGGAGGTTCGGGTGCGAATCCCGGCGGCAGCCGCAAGGTTGCTGTAGCGTAAGAGTAGCGCGTCAGGAGTAAGACACCCTTTCCGCCTATTACCCTCGCATCAAATCTTGGGGGCGTGGTGAAACTGGGATCACACCAGCGTGGCACGCTGGAATTCGGGGATCGTACCCCCGCGCTTCCACCAGAATCAT
>Ga0326597_10004677_pt1 | contig 19173 bp, 16 predicted proteins | sample RVTome_12_FD_203789 | JGI IMG/M metagenome (GOLD analysis project Ga0326597, IMG submission 203789) | Soil microbial communities from uranium-contaminated site in the Upper Colorado River Basin, Wyoming, United States - RVT100D185 | ecosystem: Environmental > Terrestrial > Soil > Contaminated >... | reverse complement strand
GCTGTACGTCGAGGGCGGCGTGCGCGCGGCCGAGATCGGGTCGATGATGTTCGGTCTGCAACCCGACGGCACCGAGCAGCCGGCCGATCTGGAACTGGTCCGGCTCGCATTTCCGCGCCGCGTGTATACGCAGAGCCACATCGATTACGTGGCCGAAGTGATTCTGCACGTGCACACGCTGATCACGCGCGTTCGCGGCGTGAAAATCGTGCAGTCGGAGCCAGTGCTACGCCATTTCACCGTCCACTGCGCGCCCGCGCACGGCGCGCTGCTCACCGGCTAGCCCGCGGAATCGCCTCCATCAGGAGCGCCTGGGCGCGACGCAGATCCTGCGCTCCGACCCGCGCGCCGGGAAAGTGGCCCATGCGCACGATCACGAGGTCGTGCGAGGGCACGATGAAGACATCCTGCTCGCCGGCCCCGCGGAACGCGTACGCATCGCGAGGGAGCGCCCACGCACTGTCGCCGTTGACCCACACCATGCCGCCGTACGTCGGCGTGCGCCACGCGGGCGCCGGCGTAGACACGAACTTCACGAATCCCTCCGGCAGAAGCCGCTCGCCCATCCACACGCCATCATTCAGGTAGAGGAGGCCGAGCCGTGCCCAGTTGCGCCCGGTGCCGTAGTCGTAGCCCGTGATGAGAAAGTTTCCGTACGGGTCGGTCTCGAGCAGCTGCCCGCGCATGCCGAGCTTGTCAAACAGGGCGCGCTGCGGATACGTGAGGTACTCCTCGCCGCGGCCGCGCACGGTTTCGCGCACGATGTAGCCAAGGGCGAGCGGATCAGTGTTGCGATAGCGGCCAAACGTGTTTGGCTCGAATTGCAGCGGGCGCGTGATCACGAACTGTGCGGCGTCGATTGCGCCGGAATAGATGAGATCGTGATCGTGATAGCCGGGCGTGTCCTCAGGCGATCCACGGCTGAATCGAAGGCCGCTGCTCATGCGCATCAGGTCCATGATGCGGATCTTCGCGCGCGGATCATCCGGCACCTTTCGCCACTCCGGAATCGGGGCCGGGTCTTCAAGCCTGAACGCACCGTCGTTGAGCAACCGCCCGATCAGCGTACCGGCGATGCTCTTGCCCATCGACCAGCTCTCGAGCGGCATATCGCGATGCGCCGCGCTTCCGTAGCGCTCGGCGATGATGCGACCCTTGTGGACGACCAGAAACGCCGCTGTGAGGCCCGCGGGGTTCGCGAACGCAGCATCGACAGCCTGTCGCAGCTTCGCGGTGTCCACGCCGGCCGGCGGCGCTGCGCTGGCACCGCGGTCGCCCATTGGCCAGTCCTGTCTCGCTGCAGGCGGAAGTGATGATGTCACGCGCACCGGTGTGAAGTAGATCGTGTCCTTGCCCGGCTGGTGGATGACGCACCCCTGGTCTCCATAGCGCTTCGCTTCCCGGGTGATTCGGCCTGCAAGCGTCAGACGCACCAGCATGCGCGCCCGATCAACATGAACCGCCGAGATCGAGTCGAGCCTCGCTCCCAGGAAGTAACCGTTGAGATGCGCGACCGCTTCCTGCTGATCCCGCCAGGACACGAACAGCGCTGAGCACAGTACTTTCGCCGTTGCCGCGGTGCGCCAGCTGTCCGGGTCGTCCGGCGGGAATCCCGGTTGCGCACGAAGGACGGGGGCCACGCCGGACTGAACCAGCGCACAGCCGACGATGAACGGAAACAAGCGTGGGCGTCGCATGGCGGATTAGGTCGGGTGCAATCCTGCGGCGCCCCGGCGCTACTGAACGTGAATGATCGCGACGCCGATGCGCCCGCCGGCGGCGGCGTTGATGAACACCGGTCCGCCGGCCTGCAGTGCATGAATCCAGCCGTCTGGCCCGACTCGCACGATCGTCGTGTCTCCGCTGCTCCAGCGAATCCTCAGCTGCACCGGTTCGCCTGACGGGCCATACGGTGTCGCCTTGAGCGGCATCGAATCACCAACCGCCAGCGTCGCATTGATCGGGTCGAGTCCAACTCGCGTGACCGTCGAGTCGCTCTGCTCCAGGCTTGCGTCGTTTGCGATGTTCGTACTGTCGGCCACACTTGCGCTGTCGCTAATCGCCGCCGTGACAGGCGGCAGTGGCTCGACGACGGTTGTTTCGGTGCCGTCGCGCCCTATCACCGCGATCAGCGCAACAATGCCGATGCCGGCCGCCGCAACACCGCCAAGCTGGAGCATCCTGTGGCGCATCTTCTGCTGCTCGACTGCCTCCATCGACACAATCGGCGTCGGTTCCTCCGAACCAGTCGCCGCGACTTCCTGCGTTGCAAGATCCTGCACGCGGGAGGCCGCCATCGGGTTGGTCGCGCTGAACGTCGCGGGCGTCGGACTGCGTGGCGTTGGCGGAAACGTGCGGACGACGTCACTCGGCATTTCGGAGACGAGCACGCCTAGCTCACGGCGCATTTGCGAGTCGGTCGCGCCGAGGCCGTCGATCAGCGCTTCGGCCGCCGCCGCCAGTGACGGCCAGCGATCGCCCGGCTCCTTCGCCATCATCCGCATCACGGCGTCTGACACCGCCTGCGGCACTTCCGGCGTCAGGGCGTTTGGTGGAGTCGGCGTCTTCTCGACGTGGCCGAGCTGAATGGCGAGCAGCGATCCGGTAAACGGCACCTGGCCGGTGAGCAGCTCGTACGCCATCACGCCGAGCGAGTACTGATCGCTGGCCGCCGAAACCTCCGAGCCCAGGCACTGCTCGGGGCTCATGTATGCCGGAGTGCCGACCACCGCACCCGTCATCGTCAGGTGCGGCGACTCCGTCGCCTTCGCGATACCGAAGTCGGTCATCGTAGGATCGCCGCGCCGGTCCACCATGACGTTTGCTGGTTTCACGTCGCGGTGGACGACGCCCTCGCCGTGCGCATAATGCAGCGCCTCGGCGATCTTCGCCGTCAGCCACCGCGCAACGTTCACCGGAATGGGGCCGTTGCGGTGCCGCATGATCCGGTCGAGAGAGGTACCCTCGATCAGCTTGAGGTCGAAGAACACGATCCCGCCGCGTTCCTTGACCGCGTGCACCGTCACGATGTGCGGATGATCAAGGCGCGCCGACAGCCGGGCCTCGAGCCGGAATCGTTCGCGCATGCCGGAATCCCCGAGCAGGCCGGGGTGCATCGCCTTGAGCGCGACGCGCCGGTTGAGCGAGAGATCGTACGCGATGAACACGCTCGCCATGCCGCCGCGTCCAAGCAGCGCGCGCACTTCGTATTCACCGACAGTGGCGCTGCGCAACTTGTCCAGCAACAGGTCCTCGCCGTCCGCCAGCTGGACGCCCGCGATGGTACCGTCCATCGTGGGAGGCGGCGGCGTAACGTTCGTGCCGCACGACGCGCAGAACGTATCGCCTTCGTTAACGTCGCGACCGCAGTTGGGACAAGTCACCGTTTCAAGCATGGGCAAGGAGCGTCTCCCCGGCCGCCGCGGGCGCCGCGGGCGGCTGGGAGGAGGTGCAAGATGCCGGATTACCACCCCAAAAGGCCAGAGTTTCCCACATCCCGGCAGCCGGACAGGCCAGCCGCCCCGGCAAGAATGCTATCTCGCCATTCGCGCGGTCAGGGGTACCGTCACCACGTGACAGGCGTCACGCTCGACCACGACGCCGCCCACAGCCCAGAGAGCGTACCCTTGAGCACGCACGGTAACGTCGTACGTACCCGCGCGCTCGTAGGCCAGCGAAACTGGCCCGTTGAAAGGACTGCCAGGGTAGACCGACTGAAACACCGAGTCCCGATGGTCGCCATCGCGCGCGACTACCGAGAGCTCACGGAACTCGGCGGCGCCCAGCAGTGAGTCAGTCACTGACACCGACAGCCCGGGTCTGGCCTCCTCGGTACACGCTCCGCCGTCTGTGCGCACAACCACAATTGTCGCCCGGAAGTAGTCCGGGGAAACGCGGACGTTCGAGGCTGGCGGCGGGGTCAGTTCGACCAGCGAAATGCGAAACACCCCAACCACCGCCTCGCGCGGGCCAACGGTCGTGTTGAGCGAGATGGTCTCCAGCCCGGCGCCAGTACGCGCGTCGATCTCGACGCTCGCATTACCGGCCCAAATGCAGGTCACATCGGGCGGACATCGCGAATCCTCCCCGATGCGCACGAACGTCAGCACGAGCGGCGTGCCGGCGATCGACACGCTCTCGCCAATGCGAAGCGTGATGTTCGCACCGGTGGGAGCGGTAGGCGGCGAAGCTGAACACGCGAGGGCGAGCAGCGCCCCCGCGATGGCAATACGCGAAGCAATCATCTTCCTGATTACACCGCACGCACGCTGCTGGTCACATCGCCCATTGCCGGTCCGCGTCCGGCAATGCACGTTGAGCGACCCATATGGACTACCGCGAAATCCCCGCGCCACCACCGCTCAGCGAGCTGGTGCATTGCTTCTGGTTTCTGCGCGGACGACTGGATGGAGTTGGACCGCAGCCCATTGTCGCAGATGGGCGTCTCGAGATCATCCTCCATCTCGCCGAGCCGTTCGCGCAGCTGGATACCTCGGGCCGAGTGCGTCGCCAGGCCGAAGCGCTCGTGTCCGGCCAGCTGACCGGGCCGCTTCATGTGACCCCAAGCGCGCACGCCGATGTTGTTGGGATTCGCTTCAGGACGGACGCGGCCGGCACGATTCTGCGATTGCCGCTTCGAGAACTGACCGACCGTGTGGATGCGTGCGCACACCTCGCGCCGCGGCTATCGGATGCCCTTCTCACCGCAGCCGCATGCAGCACTGACCCTGTCACCCGGGTGGACGCGCTGAGCAGAGCACTGGCGCGGTTCGTATGGCGCAGTCCCGATCCAATGGTGCGCGCCGCCACGCGCGCGCTCGGCAGGAGCAACGCGCCGCGCGTCGGTGCGGTGGCCGGCGCCCTCGGCGTGAGTGCCCGCACCATCGAACGGCGCGTGGCGGAGCATACGGGACTCTCGCCGGCGTCGCTGCGGCGGGTGCTGCGCTTTCGCAGATCGTTTCGCCTGCTCAGTGAGTTGCCGTCCGGCGCCTGGGCACGGGCGGCCGCGCGTGCGGGGTATTTCGACCAGGCGCATCTCATTCGCGATTTTCGGCAATTCGCGGGCGTGGCGCCCGGCGAGTTCTTCGGCGCCGACCCCGATCTGGCGCGCGCGATCTCGGCTTCGCCCGAGGGTGACGCATCCGTACAAGACGCTGTCTGACGCGGCGGACATAATTCCGCTCCCGTAGTACGTCCCCTGACCTGCCGAGAGCAATGCGTGCGCTTCAACGGTTCATCCTGCTTGTTCCTGCCATCGTCTATTCCGCAACAGTTGCGGGTGCCCAGACGGGGTCCGCAGTGGACCGCGCCGGCTGGCTCGCTGGCTGCTGGGAACTGCGCGCGGCCAACCGCGTCACAACGGAGATGTGGATGCCGCCGCTCGGCGGGCAGATGTTTGGCGCAAGCCGGACGGTGGTGGGTAACGCCGTGCGCGAGTTCGAACTGCTCAGGCTGACGGCACGCGGCGACACGCTTGTGTACACCGCGAATCCGTCAGGGCAGCGCGAAACCGCCTTTCGGTCGGTGTCCGCGACCGCGACCGAGTTGGTGTTCGAGAACCCCGCGCACGACTTTCCGCAGCGCGTGATCTACCGCCGGCGTGGGGCGGATTCAGTCGTCGCGCGGATCGAGGGCCCGGGCGCCAACAACACCGCGCGCGGCATCGACTTTCCGATGCGCCGGGCGAGCTGCACGACGGTCAGCGAACGTTAGCGAGCCGGCCACTCAATAGCGGTGTTCGCTCTCCGCGAGCTCCGCGCGCAGCTTCACATACGACGCGTGCCGCTCGGCGCTCACACGGCCCTCGGCGACAGCCGCGCGCACGGCGCACCCCGGCTCGCGGTCGTGCGCGCAGTCCTGAAAGCGGCACTCGCCGAGGCACGCGCGAATCTCGGGGAAGCAGGCGTCGACCGCATTCGAGTCGATGCCCCACAGGCCCACTTCGCGCAGACCGGGGGTGTCGGCGACGAACCCGCCACCCGGGAGCGGGATCAGTTTGGCGCCGACGGTCGTGTGCCGACCCTTGTTGACGGACTCGCTAATGTCGCCCACGCGCAGCTCGACGCCGGGAAACATCGAGTTGAGCAGCGACGATTTGCCGACGCCCGACGGCCCCGACAGCGCAGACACGCGCCCGGCGAGCGCATCGTGCAGCTCCTCGAGCCCGACGCGCGCACGCACACTCGTGCGGTGCACGTGGTACCCCGCGCGCTCATACAACGCGGAGAGCGCCATCTGGTCGCTCTCAGTGGCGAGGTCGCATTTGTTGAGGACCAGCCGGGCCGCGACACCGTTCGCCTCCGCGATCACCAGGAACCGGTCGATCATGCCGGCGTGCGGTTCTGGTTTGACGAACGCGAATACCACGACCACCTGGTCCACGTTCGAGACGACAATGCGCTCCGCGTGGCGTTTGCCCGGTGCGCGACGCGCCAGTCGTGACCGGCGTGGGTGGATTTCGGTGATAGCCCACGCATCGCCCGGATCGTCCTGGCCGATCGTGACATTGTCGCCCACCGCCAGCTTTGCATGCTGGTCCTGCTTCAGGCGGCCGCGCAACGACGCGCTGTGCACCGTGCCGTCCGAAGTATGCACGCGCCACACGCCGCCCGTTCCTTCCAGAACCACACCACGCTGAGCGGCGTCGGCCGTCACGCGTCTCCGTCCTCCTCGCGCATCGCATCCCACCAGGCACGCCGCGGCACCTCGCCGCGTTCCTGTACGAGGCGATCGAGCAACGCTTTCACCTCATGCAGCGACATGCTGCCGACGGTGTGACGCGCGCCTTCAACGGTGGCGTCATACGCCAGAAACCCGCTCTCGAGGTGCGCCTCGACGCCCGGCGCACCCATGCGGCGCCAGCGAAGGAACAGCAGAAACGCACCGACGGGCCGCGCGTGATCGCCGGTGTCGGCGGTGGCGATGTCGACGCTGTACGGTGCGCCATCCGGTCCGTCGAACGCGGCGGGCCGGCCGTGCACCGCCGCGTAGCCCGCGAGCGTGCTCTCGTCTCCCGCGTCAGGATTGGGCGGCAGGTGACGACCGGGCACTGGCGCGGCAGCTACGGCACAATCCACGCCGGCACCGTGACCGGCGCGCGGACGCGCAGGACTGGATAGTCGCGGCCAACGGCGAGCAATGCGTCGAGCGAGCCCCACGTCGCGAGCCCATCGTCGCATTCCGGTTCGAGCAGGATTACGGCGAGCACGCCGAGTGGCTGCGTGGTGCGCACGAGAAATGATCCTTCGGGGGCAGTCGCGCTGAACGTGCGCCACCGGCCCTCGAGCCGCGTAATGGGGTGCCCTTCGAACGGCCGTCCGCGAAGGAGCGAGTCGACCGTGAATGCCTCAGCGGACCCGGTCCAGGCAGCGCGCAACCGCTCGACGACGACGCCGTGGAGACGGAGCATCTTCACCACCGAATCCGAACTGGGCGGCAACACATACGCCGCGGGCGCGCGCACCGAGCGCGTCGCTTCAAACCGGTCGTGCACGTTCATCACCGTGGATTTGATGCGGCCGGTCCGCCGGAGTCCTCTCGAAAAGCCCACTTCGGTGACTAGCGTGTCGCCCGTCGCGACAACGATCTCGTGGAGCACGGGGACGCGGATTGGCGTCGTGGTCATTCGCGCGCGGACAGGCACGTCGGTCAACTGACCCGATACGAGGTTGCGGTCACTGCGCTCAGCGAGGGCAAGGATCGACGCGCTTCTCTCGGCAGCGAATGACAGAATCTCCGTCACGAACGCGTACGAGGACTTCACGCGCCGCTCGAACGGGTCGTGCGAGTACGCTTCGCTGAGGATCGCGATGCGGCCGCGGAGCGCGTAGTAGTTCGTCCCGAACCGGGGCACGTGTTCGTACGTGCGCCAGGCTTGCGGCATGGTGTCGGTCATGCCTCCACCGCGGCCACCGCGGCCGCCGCCACCACCTGAAAAGTTGCCGTAGTCAAACGTCTCGAACTGGTGCCGCTCGCGCATCCTGGTACGGATCACCGGTAACATCGAGTCGCGCGCGTACGAGGCGCCGAACGTCGCGTCTGGCAGGTCGCCCGCGGGATGCAGTGACGGCGAATACGTCAGCGCATAGCCGTGCGCCGAGCCGTTCGACGTGTGCAGGTCGACGAAGATGTCGGGATCCCACGCATTGAACGCGGCGAGCGACGCGCGGGTCTCCGGCGCGTCGGCCTTGATGTAGTCGCGGTTCAGGTTGAGGCCCTGCGAGTTGGCGCGCGTCCCGACCAGTTCGGGGCCCTGTTGCGACCCGCGCCGCTGCCGCTGCGGCCCGAAGTCGTCGTTGCCATCAGCGTTGTAGACGGGTAGCGCGATGAGCACAACGGAGTCCAGCACGTTGGGACCCGGCGCCAGCACGAGATCGCGCAGGAGCGCCTGCAACGCCTCTTTCCCCTCGACCTCGCCGCCGTGGATGTTGCCCTGCACGAACACCACCGGTCTGCGCAGGCGCTTGGCCTGCGCCGGTGTGGTGACGAGTGGCCGTGACGCGATCACGTACGGCAAGGCCCTGCCCTGCGTCGTGCGCCCCATCGAGCCGACCCACACGCGGTTTCCAGCGCGCGCCTGCAACTCCCCGAGAAACGCAATGACGTCAGCGTGCGACGACGTTTCGCGGTAGCCGGTACGTTCGGGCTTCGTCTGTTGCGCCTGCGCGGGCGCAAGCGGAAACGACAACAACAGTGCGGCAGAGAAAAAGCGGTTCACGAGTGCTCCAATGCGGTGATCAGTCAAACGGCCGGCCTTCGGCCGGATAGAAACGCCGTCCCGTGCGCGCCATCTCGACGAGCAGTGGAGCCGGAGTGTAGCGACCCGGATGGCTGAGGTCGAGCCGCTCGAGCAGGTTCACGATGCGCGCCACGCCGAACGAGTCGATGTAGCGGAAGGGACCGCCGCGGAACGGCGGAAAACCGATGCCGAACACCGCGCCCACATCGCCGTCACGCGGTGAGCGCAGGATTCCCTCTTCGAAACATCGCACGGCTTCGTTCACCATCGCCAGTACGCACCGGCGCTCGATTTCGTCCGGGGCGAGTTCACTCCGGTCCTGCTTCGACGGCAGCAGGTCGTACACCGAGGAATCGACACCTTCTTTTTCTCCGTCCTCGTCGTACGCGTAGAAGCCCTTGCGGCCCTTGCGGCCAAGCCGGCCCGCGTCGAGCACCGCGCGCAGGGATCGCGCCGGCGCAAGCCGCTCGCCCAGCGCCTCGTACATGATCGCGCCCGACTTGCCCGCGATGTCGAGGCCGACTTCGTCAATCAGCGTGATGGGCCCCACCGGGAAGCCAAACTTCACAAGCACTTCGTCGACCGCGTCGATCGCGACGCCTTCGTCGAGCATCCTGCCCGCTTCGTTGATGTACGGCGACAGGATCCGGTTCACGTAGAAGCCCGGGCTGTCGTTCACGATTATCACCGTCTTGCCGAGGCGCCGGCCGAACGCTACCGCGGTCGCCACGGCATCGGGCGCCGCCAGCGGAGTCGTGATGACCTCCAGCAGCGGCATCTTTGGCACCGGCGAAAAGAAATGCATCCCGACCACCCGGTCCGGGCGCGCCGACGCCGACGCGATGCGGGCAATTGGAATCGTCGACGTGTTCGTCGCGAAAACGGCGTGGAGCGGCAGCACGCGCTCGGTTTCACGCAGCACCGTGTGCTTCACCGTCAGGTCTTCAAACACTGCTTCGATCACGAGATCCGCGCGCGCAAAGCCGTCATACGCAATGGTACCGCTGACGAGCGACATCTGATCGTCCAACTGCTGCCGCGTGATGCGCTTCTTGACCAGCGAGTCCTTCAGTACATCGCGCACAGCGCGGAGTCCCTTGAGCACCGCCTCGTGGTTGGCGTCCTTGAAGCGAACCGGGACCATGCGCTGCGCGGCGATGGCCGCGATGCCCGCGCCCATAAACCCCGTCCCGAGCACGGCCAGCCGATTCACCGGCAGTGGCTCGGCGGTGACGCCTTCCGGCACCCCCGTGTCCTTCTTCAGCGCCGTTGTGGCATAGAACAGGAATACGAGTTCCTTCGATTCCGGCGTCACCGCAAGATCGCCGAACAAGCGCGCTTCTTCCGCGTAACCGGCATCGCGCGACCCGCTGTAACCCGCGGCCACCGCATCGAGCGCCGCTGTCAACGCCGGGTAGTGCCCACGCGATTTCTTAAGCGTGGCTTCGCGCGCCTGGCGGAACACCACCGCGCGGCCGACCGGGTTGTCTTCGAGGATCAGGCGCTTGGCGCCGGCCTTGCGCCTCGCGTGCTGCCTGGGACGCTGGCCGGCGGCAAACTCGCGCGCGCGCGCCGTCGCCACATCGCGCAGAATCGCCGGATGCACCATCTCGTCCACCAGCCCGGTCTTCAGCGCACGCTTCGCGCGGACCTGACGCGCAGTGAGGATCATATCCAGCGCCGTGGGCAGGCCGACGAGCCGCGGCAGACGCTGCGTGCCGCCAATGCCGGGGATCAGTCCGAGCTGCGTTTCGGGCAGCCCGAGCACGGTCTTGGGATCGTCGGTGGCAATGCGATGCGCGCACGCCAGCGCGAGCTCCAGGCCGCCGCCGAGGCACGCGCCGTGGATCGCGCAAACGATCGGCACGCGGCCAAACTCAACGCGCTCGAACACGGCCTGCGCGCGGCGCGATGCTGCCTCCGCGTCGTGCGCCGTGCGAAACGCCAGGAAGTCGTCGATGTCTGCGCCGGCGATCCAGACATCCGGCTTGCCACTGAGCAGCACGGCAGCGCGGATCCCCTGATCGCCGTCGAAGCGGTCGAACACGTCGATGAATTCGCGAACCACGTCGGCGGTGAACTTGTTCACCGGCTCGCCCGGGAGATCAAACGTGACCGTGGCCACGCCGTCATCCACGTCGACCCGCAGCGCCGGCGTTGTCACGCGCGCTCCACGACCATCGCGAAGCCGAGGCCACCCGCCGCGCACACGGTCATCAACCCGAACTGGCCGTTGCGGCGCCGCAACTCGTTGGCGAGGGTCGTCGTGATGCGCGCGCCCGTTGCGCCGAAGGGATGCCCGATCGCGACCGATCCCCCCAACACGTTCAGACGCGCACGATCCACCGTACCAACCGGATGCGTCACGCCGGCGCGTTCTGCCCAGTACGGCGATTCCAGTCCGCGAAGGTTCGACAGCACCTGGGCAGCAAACGCTTCGTGCATTTCCACGAGGTCGATGTCGGCGAGGGTAAGACCAGCGCGCTTGAGCGCGATCGGCGCGGCCAGCACGGGTGCTTGCAGCAGTTGCTCGCCCGGATCGAGCGCGGCGTACGCATACGACCGGATGAACGCCAGTGGTTCGTACCCCATCGAGCGGGCGCGCTCCTCGCGCATCAACAGCACCGCGGCCCCGCCGTCTGTGAGCGGCGACGCATTGCCCGCCGTCACGGTTCCATACCGGCGGTCAAACACCGGCTTGAGCGCGGCGAGCTGTTCCAGCGACGTGTCGGTTCGCACACCGTTGTCGACGGCCAGCGAGTGCTCGTACCGCGGCGCCACATAGACCGGCGCAATCTCCGCGCTCAACCGCCCGTCGGCGTTCCCGGCCGCTGCGTTGGCGTGGGAACGCAGCGCCAGCTCATCCTGCTCCTGTCTCGGAATGCGGTTGAGCTTTGCCATCTTCTCCGCCGACTCGCCCATCGACTCGCCCGTCGTCGGCTCTGCAATCGCCGGGCTTACCGGGACCAAGTCCCGGGGGCGAATCCGCGCCAGCGCGCCAAGCCGCAGCGACATGGATTTGGCGCGTGATGCCGCCACCATGGCGTCGGCGAATCCGCGCGAATGCAGGAGCGGAACGTTCGAGAGGGACTCGGCGCCCCCGGCGATGGCGACATCGGCGTGACCGAGGGCGATCTGGTCCGCGGCATCAGTGATGGCCTGGTTCGACGACGCGCACGCGCGCCCAACCGAGTGCGCCTGGACGCCCTTGGGCAGCAGCGGCATCAGCGCGATTTCACGCGCGATGTTCGGCGCGAGGACGTTCGGAATGACGGTGCCGAATACCAGCAGGTCAATGGCACGCGGATCGAGCGACGTGCGGTAGATCAGCTCGGTCACCGCGTGCTTGCCCAGGTCAATCGCGGACAAGGACTTGAACGTGCTGCCCGCCCTGGCGAATGGCGTGCGCACACCGGCGACGATTGCAACCCGTCGCCCTTGTCCGTAGGTGGTCATGGGTGGAAAGTATGGATGCAATGAATGCCGTGCCACCGCGCGCCAAGGCAATCCGGGCTCTCGCGTCGCCGCAATTCGACGTTGTCGTCATCGGCGGCGGCATTACCGGCGCCGGCGTGGCTCGCGACGCGGCCCGGCGGGGCTTTCGGACGGCGCTCATCGAGCGCGACGACTTCGCCGCGGGCACATCGTCTCGCTCATCACGCCTCGTGCACGGAGGCGTCAGGTACCTCGAACACGGCTGGTTCCACCTGGTGTTCGAGGCGTCCAGGGAACGGCGCCGGTTGCTCGACAATGCCCCGCATCTCGTGCAGCCGCTGCGCTTTACGTGGCCCGTCTACGAAGACCAGCGCCTGGCCAAATGGGAAATCGGAGCCGGACTGCTGCTCTATGACGTCCTCGCTCTCTACCAGAACGTGGGCAAGCACAAACGACTCACCGCCGAGCGCGTGGGCGAGCGCGAACCCGGCCTGCTCACAGACGGGCTCCGCGGCGGCGCGGTGTACTGGGACGCGGCCACGGACGACGCGCGCCTTACGCTCGCCAACGCGCTCGACGCCGAATCCGCGGGCGCCGCTCTGCTCAATCACGCCGAAGTCACCGGTCTGACCCAGGCGCGCAGGCGTGTGAGCGGTGTGGTGGTCCGCGACCGCATTTCGGGCCAGACCATTCGCGTCCGGTCACACGTCGTCGTGAACGCCACCGGTCCCTGGAGTGACGACGTTCGCGCGTGGGAAGACTCCGCGGCGCCGGCCGGTGTGCGCGGCACCAAGGGCGTGCACCTGCTCGTGCCCCGCGACCGCGTGCGCAACGAAGGCGCGATCACGCTCCTCCATCCGGAGGACCAGCGGGTGATGTTCGTGCTCCCGGCGGGCGCCTACGCCATCATCGGCACCACCGACACGCCAACGAACGCGGACCCCGACGAGGTCCGCGCGAACACCGCCGACGTCGCCTACCTGCTCGGCGCCGTCAACCATTTCTTCCATAAGGCTGCGCTCACGCCATCCGACGTCATTACCGCCTGGGCGGGCATTCGTCCGCTGGCCGCGTCCAAGGGCGGCGCGGCGCCATCCAGCCAGTCGCGCGAACACGACATTGACGTCGGCGCCGGAGGAGTCATCGCGGTGTCGGGAGGCAAACTCACGACCTACCGCGCGATGGCCGAGGAAATCGTGGACCTCGTCGCCGAGCACCTGGACCGGCGCGGGGACAAGAGCGATACGGCGCACGCGCCGCTGCCGGGCGGCGACCTGGAGGACATGGACGAAACGATTGCACTCGCTGTCGACGCCTGCACCGACCGCCGAATCGCAGCCCGCCTGGTGCACGCCTATGGCAGCGGGTGGCGCTCCGTGTGGAACCTCGGGGAAGCCGCGCCCCATCTCTGTTCGCGTATCGCCCCAGGGAGCGACGCCATCCGCGGTGAAGTGGTTCACGCGGCCCGGCACGAGCACGCGCGTACACTCTCGGACGTGCTGATACGCCGCACGCACGTCGCGTTCGAGACGCGCGACCACGGACTCGACAGCGCCGAGGACACGGCCGTGCTGATGGGCCGCGAGCTTGGCTGGGACGCGGCGGCCGCGGACGACGCGCTGGCCACGTATCGCGCCGACATCAAGCGCCTGTTCACCATCGACCCGGCACCGGAGTAGGTTTTGCGTATGCCAAACGCTTCGTTGCGCCTGGCGGGCATCGCTCTCGCCGCAACTGTGCTGACCGCGTGTGACCGCACCTCGTCGCCCCGTCTCCCTGCGACCGGCATCACGATGCTCAGCGCGCCGAGTGGTGATGGCGCGCGATTTCCGTTTCTCGCAGCCGACTCGGCGGGACGGGTGGCGCTGTCGTGGGTCGAGCGTGGCCCCGATTCGGTGCCCGCGGTTCGGTTCTCAGTGCGGCGGCGTGGTGGCGCGTGGCGGCGTCCCGAGACGCTCGTGCGCGACTCGGCCCTCCTGGTCAACTGGGCCGACTTCGCCTCGGTTGTGCCGATTGACGACGGCCGCCTGGTCGGGCAGTGGTTGCGTCGAGGCACGGCACCGCACGCGTACGATCTTCACCTCGCCCAGAGCGTGAACGACGGCGACATCTGGAGCGCTTCGGTTGTGCCGCACGGACGCGTGCGTCCCGGCGAGCACGGATTTGTGTCAGTGCTGTCCACGCCGGACGGCGGCGCATCAATTCAGTTTCTCGATGGCAGTCACGCGCCTGCCGACGCCCCCGCGATGGTGCTGAATCAGGTGGTGTTCGACTCCGCTGCGCGCGTGCGGCCGACAGGCGTCATCGATGCGCGCGTGTGCGATTGTTGTCAGACCGACGCGGCAATGACGGCGCGCGGACCGGTCGTCGTTTACCGCGATCGCTCCAATGACGAGGTGCGCGACATCTGGATCGCGCGCCAGAACGGTGACGCGTGGATCACCAATCCGGTGCACGCGGACGGCTGGCACATCAACGGGTGTCCTGTGAACGGACCCGCGGTCGCCGCCGAGGGAGAGCGGGTGGTGGTGGCGTGGTTCACGTCGGCGGGCGACACGGCGCGGGTACGAATGGCGTTTTCGTCCGACGCGGGCGCGACGTTTGGCAGCCCGCTCGACCTCGTCACCGGGCCGGCTGCGCTTGGCCGCGTCGACGTGGCCTGGCTCGCCGACGGCAGGGCGCTTGTGGCGTGGCTTGAACGCGCAACGCGCACTGACGCGCACGTCCAGCTCGCGGCGGTTGGAGCTGACCACGCGATTACGTGGCGCGCCACCGCGGGCCGGACCGATGCCGGGCGTCTCAGCGGCTTTCCGCGGATGACGCGCGCCGGCGATGAAGTCCTTGTGTCGTGGACGGCGACGGGCACGCCCACGCTGGTCATGCTTGCGGCGGTAACCGCGCGCTGACGCGCTACGGGATTTCGTGGATCGTCAGGAGCTCCACGATTCGCAGGCGACGCGTTTTGGCCGGGAGACGGAGGATCACTTCGTCGCCGACGCCTTTGTCCACCAGGGAACGGCCGATCGGGGACGACATGGTCACGTGGCCGTCGACAAACTCGTCCCCCTCGCCGATCACCATGTGGTAGGTCTCCGTGATCTCCATCTGCAGATCGAGCACGACGACGCGTGAGCCAAGCCCCACTCGGTCTGTGGGGATCTGCTTGAGGTCGACGTTCGAGAGTTTCGCCAGCCGCTCGCCAAGCTGTCCGAGCCGTGCCTGGACGAGCCGCTGGCGCTCGAGTGCCGCTTTGTACTCGCTGTTTTCGCGGAGGTCGCCCATCTCAACGGCCCGCCGGATTTCAGCCGGCAGGCTCACGTTGAGTTCGTAGCGCAGCTTCTCTGCTTCGGCCTGAAGCTTGGCCTTGAGTGCGTCGAGCATCGGCGCGGGAGACGGGCGAGGGAAAAAGGGGCGCCCGGCCTGCAGCATCGCGGCCGGGCGCCAATCACGGTGGAAAGCTACGTCGCCGGCCGGGCGGCGGCAAATAGGGCCGGCTACCAGCCCAGGAGCATCGCGAAGATGAGCGGGGCGACGATCGAGGCGTCGCTCTCGATGATGTGCTTCGGTGTGTCAACGCCGAGTTTACCCCAGGTGATCTTCTCGTTGGGAACCGCGCCCGAGTACGAACCGTAACTCGTCGTCGAGTCGCTGATCTGGCAGAAGTAACCCCAGAGCGGAATGTCCGCGCGGTGGAGATCCTGTTGCAGCAGCGGTACCACGCAGATCGGGAAGTCGCCGGCGATGCCGCCACCGATCTGGAAGAAGCCGACCGTCGAATTGGGTGCCGTGCGCGAGTACCAGTCCGCGAGCATCGTCATGTACTCGATGCCGCTGCGCACGGTATGTACGTGCTTCACGTCGCCGGTCATGCAGTGCGCGGCGAAGATGTTCCCGAGGGTGGAGTCTTCCCAGCCGGGGACGATGATGGGCAGGTTGGCCTGGGCGGCAGCGAGCAGCCACGAATCCGCAGGATCAATTTCGTAGTGCGGTTCCAGCACGCCGCTCAGCAGAATGCGATACAGGAACTCGTGCGGAAACCGCCGTTCGCCCGCGCGGTCGGCCTGCCGCCATTCCTCGAGCACCACACGCTCGAGCCGGCGAATGGCCTCTTCCTCGGGAATGCAGGTATCGGTTACGCGATTGAGGTGCCGCGAGAGCAGGGATTCCTCGTCCTGTGGCGTCAAATCCCGGTAGTGCGGCACGCGTTCGTAATGCGAGTGCGCCACCAGGTTGAACACGTCCTCTTCGAGGTTCGCGCCGGTACACGTGATGGCGTGGACCTTCCCCTGGCGGATCATCTCTGCGAGCGACAGGCCGAGTTCGGCCGTACTCATTGCCCCAGCGAGCGTCACCATCATCACACCGCCGTGTTCGAGGTGGGTCGCGTACCCATCGGCGGCATCGACCAGAGCGGCCGCGTTGAAATGACGAAAATGGTGCCGAATGAACGCGCTGACTGGAGCGGAATCGGGGGACATGGCGCGTAACCTAGCGACTCAGCGGTTGGAGGGGTGGATGTATCGCCGTGATCACCGCCTGAACCGCTTCGCGTGGATCGTCGGTGAGCACGAGCAGGTCGAGATCGCTGCGCGAAATCTTGCCCTCGCTCGCGACACGCGCTTCGAGCCAGCGCACGAGGCCCGCCCAGTAGGCTCGGCCAAAGAGAATCACGGGGAAGTTACTGATTTTGCCCGTCTGGATGAGCGTGAGCGCTTCGAACAACTCGTCGAACGTGCCAAAGCCGCCGGGAAAGATGATGAACGCGCATGAGTACTTCACGAACATCGTCTTGCGAACGGCGAAGTACCTGAACTCGACAAGCCGGTCGAGATATGGATTGGCGCCCTGCTCGAACGGCAGTTCGATGTTGCATCCAATCGACCGCCCGCCGGCGAGCCGGGCGCCTTTGTTCGCCGCCTCCATAATTCCCGGGCCGCCCCCGGTGATCACCTCGAAGCCGGCCTCGGCCAGCAGGCGGCCAACCTCCACCGCCGCGCGGTAGTGCGGATTCGCGGGAATCGTGCGCGCCGAGCCGAACACGGATACGCCGTGGGTGACGTCGGCGAGTTTGTCGAAGCCCTCGATGAACTCCGCCGTAATGCGCAGAACGCGCCACGGATCGGTGCGCGTGAAATCGGCTTGCGTAGCGCGGCCCGACTGCAGCAGTTCCGAGTCGGACGTGACTCCAATAGGAGCCGCGTCGCGAATGGCATCGTCAATCGTGCGCGGCGGCGCGGTGCGCTGTCCCTCCAGCGCTCCAACGCGAATGCGTTCCAGTGTTCCGCGAACCGCACTGCGTTCTGTTTGCTGAAGCAGCGCCGGATCCATGCGTTTGCCGGTGACGGTCTTCGGATTGGGGGTTTTGGGCGCTCGTCGCGCGCGCGGACTGGACGGCCGTTTCTTCGCCATGGCAGGATTCTACGCGGCGCGCGCGGCGAGTGCTTCGTCGAGCCGCCGGGCGAGATCCCGCTGGCGGTCTCGCAATACGCTCGCGTGCGCGGTGCCGCGCCGGATGATCAGCCAGCGCCGCGCCTGGAGCACGGTCTTCCCCCACCGCTCGACAGCGTGCAACCCCACTACCGCGACTGGCGGAAGTACGATCAGTATCGCAACGGCGACCGCCCATCCGCCAGCAACGCCGCCGACCGTCGCCAACCCGGCGATCCAGAGCGAGAAGATCAGTGCACCGCCGAGTACGCGGTAGGTCGACACGGTGTCGCGGTGCGAGGTGAGCCTGCTCGCGACGGCGCCGGTCAGCCGATAAGGGACCCAGAACAACACGAGCGCTGCGGTGGCCAGCGCGGCCTGCGCAAGTCCGGCAACGCGCAGCAGACGCAGCGCCCAGCGCGCCGCCCGGCTGATGTCCGTACTCAGCAGCACGTCGACCGGCCGGACGCCAAATGCGCGGAGCATCCTTCCGTAGTCCCGCACCTCGTCGGCGAGCGCGGCCCACCGCACGTCTCCGCTCGCACGCAGCTCCGCGAGCGTCTCGCTTGCCGTGGCCAGCCGCGCCACCCGCGCCGCTGGAGTGTGCTCCACGTCGCGCTCGGCGGACCAGATAGCCTCGGCGGTCCGCACCACATCGTCGTCTTCCCATTTGGCGAGGTTGATGGTGACGGCGCGAATCCCGCGTTCGATGCGCTCGGTAAGCGCGCGAACCGCGTCGGCATCGCGCTCGCCCTTGCCCGCAAGGTCGTCCCAGCCGATCGGCGCCCCGACCATCACGTGCGCCGCGCTCCTGAACCGATCCTTTTCCCGAAATACCAGCCCGATGGGCACAATGGGAAACGCGCTGCCAATGACCGCGGCGCCGCCCAGCGCAATGCGCGCGGCGCCGGTCTTGAGCGGGACAAGCCCGGGCTCTGAGTGGCTTACACCCTCAGGAAAAATCGCGACCGCCGCGCCACTCCCCAACGCATCGTGCACTGCGCGGAACGTGTTTTCGTTACGGCCCATCTGTGACGCGTCATCCTCGCGACGATAGACCGGAAGCGAGCCGGCGCCGCGAACGAGCCAGCCGACTTTCAGGTCGGTGAACAACGGGGCTTTCGCGAGAAACCTGACCGGCCGCGCCGCGGCCCACGCGACGAACGCCGGGTCGAGCAACGAATTCTGATGGTTGCCCACGAGCAGCACCGGCCCTTCCTGCGGCACGCTCGCGCCACTGCGCGAGGCGCGATAGTACAGGCGTACAGCGACGCCGCTGATAGCAGACAAGGACGAAAGCAGCCACATGGCAACCTCAACAATACGCGTGACCGCGTTGCCGGGAACGGGGACCGGCACCGAGATTACATCCGTGCGATGGTTCTCGCTGGTGCTCGTCCTGGCCGCCCGCGGTCTCGTCAATCCTCTGACGGGAATGGCGTTGTTGCGGATCGGGTGGCGATTCCGCCGCCGCGGCTGGTGGCACCGCCCTCCGTTTCTTCCGCTCCCCGCGCGCGCGTACGTGCGCTGGCGAATGCACACGGCGTATGGCGACCACGATGCCGTGCCTCCGG
>Ga0326597_10004676_pt1 | contig 19177 bp, 12 predicted proteins | sample RVTome_12_FD_203789 | JGI IMG/M metagenome (GOLD analysis project Ga0326597, IMG submission 203789) | Soil microbial communities from uranium-contaminated site in the Upper Colorado River Basin, Wyoming, United States - RVT100D185 | ecosystem: Environmental > Terrestrial > Soil > Contaminated >... | reverse complement strand
CAAGGCTGACGCGTTCCGTGCGTACAGCGGACAGCATCGGATCAGCGCCTAGAGCAAGCGTCGCGAATGCAGCAGTGACGATCGTGAGCGCGACGCCAGCCCGGTTGATTACTGCGTCGCTATTCGAGCCGGCCTCCCCGGATGCGAGCAGCATCACCTCGAACGTCGGCTTTAGAGCGGGGTAGCGCTCCTCCTTGAGAGGACTTCACGGCCCAACCGTCGCGATGTGGAACAATGTGCACATTCGCTTTCTTTTCCATATACGGAAGCCTATCATAAGTTAGATTTACCTGACTTCTTCCGAGGGGCTTGGAGGGCCAGATGACAAGCAATCGCATTCAGGCGTATCGCGATCATTTTGGTTTGACTCAGGCGGAGTTGGCTGATCAGGTCGCCGTGACGCGGCAGACGATTGCGGCGTGGGAGCGCGGGGATCGGTCGCCGTCGTTGGTGCAACTCACGCGTATTTCCCGTGTTCTCGGCGTTCCCGTCGATCTGTTGATCGGCCCCGATGAGGCACAGCAGGAACCAGCGCTGCTGTTCCGGGCGGATAAGCCGAGAGTGTTGTCGGCAGATGCGCGCTCGTTCTTGTCGCGTTTGGCGCAGGATTACGCGGCCATAGAGAGGTTGGTGGGGGAGATTCCGTCGTTGCCGGAGTCGCGTCCGATCGAGGGGTATGACTTCTTTTCGATCGAGCGGATCGCCAACGAGATTCGAGATTGGCTCGGCGTGGAGGATGCCCCGCTGGGGGATGTGTTGACCCTGCTTGAAGGGAAGGGCTTGAAGATCATCAAGCATCATCTTCCCGGCTCGATTTCTGGTTTCTCCGCGTACACGCAGTCATGGGGTGGGGTGATCTTCGTGAACGCCGAGCACCCGCCGGAGCGGCAGTACTTCACCGCCATGCATGAGTTGGCGCACTTGGTGTTCCACCGGCAGGAGTACGACCGACCGTTCGAGCGTTCTCGTAGGGGAGATCCCCGCGAGAAGGCTGCAAACCACTTCGCCGGGGCCATGCTATTGCCGCGCACCGCGATCGAACAGGAACTCCATGGGTACCAGAAGCGGTGGTTGCCCGAGCCGCTCTTGGTGGACATCAAGAAGCGGTACGGCGTGAGCGTCCGGACCGTGCTCGTGCGCGCGCGGGATCTTGAGCTCATCACGAAGACGCAGTGTGGGCAGCAACTGGGGATGCTGCTGAAGCAGTACGGCGCGGAGGGTGAGCCTGGCGAGTTGCAGGAGCCGAACACCTTGGCTCGTCTCGAGCGGTTGGTGTTCACGGCGTTGGTGCAGGAGCGGATCACGACTTCGCGTGCTGCGGAGGTGCTGCATCGTCCGTTGATGGAGGTTCGTACCGAGCTCGGAAGGTGGTTGGACGGAGCAGCTGCTTGATCCTTCTGTCCGACGCGGTTGCGCTGCTGCCGGAGATCGCTCCCGTAGAGGTGCACGGCAGCATCTGGATCGTAGATCGGGTCATCGAACTCGGCCTGGCAGCGCCGCGCGAAATCTGCGACTGGATCGATAGGTGGCCAGTGATTGGCCGGCGCTTGCCAAGCGCTGAACTCGCTCGCTCGGCTTCGCTCCGACCTGCAATGCGATTGAGCCGGCGTCGCTCACGAAGATCTCTCCACTGCGCACCTTCGCTCGGGACTGGAGGTGGGGTGTCCACACCTAATGAACCGCGCAGGGTTTGGATCAATGGGGATGCTCGACTCATACTCAAGAGTGTGAGTAAAGCACGAGGGTCTCGTGTATGCCTGGTACACATCCACCCTGTTCTATAAGGATAAAGGGAGATGTAGATCACGTGAAATCGTATGGCGTCTGATGTAACGTGGTGTCAAGTAGGTGAGGGAAGGGGAGCCTGATGGCACTGGAGTCACGTCTGCAAGCGGCGCGCGAACGCGCGGCCCTCACGCAAGCGGTCGTCGCGAACGCGCTCGGCGTCCCGCGTGAGATGGTGTCGTACTGGGAGACCGGAGATCGCCAGCCGAGCCTCGCTCGCCTCAAGAACTTGGCACGCCTCTACCGCGTCAACCCGGGCTACCTCGTTGGCGAGGAGGATCTCGACGAGCGTGCCGGCCGGGACGTGCTGTACCGCAGCCTCGAAGTCCGGCCGGATGGCGACGCGCGTGTACGACTTGAGGTCGACGGCTGGCTGGACTTCCTCGACGATTGGGCGGATTTCCTTAACCACGCGGGCCATGGCCACCTCCTGTCCGGCGCGCAGAAGCCCCCCAAGCCGCTCGATGAGGGGTACGTCGAGGACGTGCGGCGTGCCTCGCGCCTCGCGGCGAACGTTCGCGAGCACTACAACCTCGGGCTCGATCCGCTGCCTGACCTGGGCGCGTTCCTCGACGAGATCGGTGTTCTCGTGTACCGAACCTCGCTCGGAAGTTTCGCTCGAGGGTTCGCGGATGAGGACGGAGTGTCTGGAGCGTTCTTCAACCATCCCCGTGTCGGTTGGTCGATCCTCGTCAACACCAGCGCGAGCAGGGGCCGACAGACCTTCACGCTCGCGCACGAATTCGCGCACGCGCTCTACCATTACGAGACCGGCGGCGTAATCAGCCGCGAGGATGAGGAAGCCCGAACCGATCCGAAGGACCGCTTCGCTAACGCCTTCGCCGCCCACTTCCTCGTCCCCGGCAAGCGCCTACGCGCCCTGGTGAACCACTACGGTGGTCGCGACGAGTTGGCGCCTCCCGTGGCCCTGAAGCTGGCCAGTTACTTCGGCGTGAGCTACAGCATGCTGCTCTATCGCCTGCTCGGCGAACGCCTGATCACTGCCGAGGAACGCAAGGCGTTCGGCGGTTCCAGTGTCCAGTCGATGGTGCATCGCCTGAACATCCCCGACGAGCCGTTCCGCGCTCCGACGCACGCCACGAACGGTGTCGATCGCTTCCCGTTCTCCGTGCTCGAGATCGTGCGGCGCGAGATCGAAGACGGCAACCTCACGCCCTCCCAGGCCGCTGGCATGCTGGGCATGAATGAGATCGACCTCCAACAAGCACTGTTCGCCGAGGGGGACGAACTCACCGAGTTCGATCTCCAAGAGCGGGCCGAATACGCATCGTTCGCGCCGTAGCGCCCAGTGGCTGACACCGGCCCCTCGGTCGCCGCTGCCCTTGGCCGGCCATGCATCGCCGACACCAGCGTCCTCTCGCCGCTCGTCCAAACGAACACTTGACAGGTTCCGCCGCACTCCGGAAACGAGGCCCAATGCACACACCGGCCGATCCGGGTCACGTGCCCCCTGCCTCGCTGAGCCTAGTCACGTCATGAGCCGAGCCGGAGTCATCCGGAGTCGAACGAGGGCGAATCTCCGTAGCCCGCTACTTCTACCGTGCGCACAGCGATGCAAGGCACCCTGGACTGCGATCACGAGTACGTGTATCTCGTCGGGCACCGTAGTCGGATACGCGTACAGTTGTGGTTGGTCGATCGCCGGACCGTGACGTTTGCGGTGGCACTGGAGTTCGAGTGGAAGACCGACGACTGGCGCAGGGTAGCCTGCATCGACAATTTCGGTGGCGTCGTGCACCGTGATCGATACCGTCCCGATGGGAGCCATCAATCGCGGCACGAGCCGATTTTCCATTCGCATGACCCTGACCAAGCGGTCGCCTGGGCCAGTACACACCTCATCGAGCAAGCATCGAAGTACGTAACGGACTTCCGTCGGCATCGAGCGTGAAGCGACTAGGATCGATTCGAAGGGGTAGTTCCGCTTGCGCCGTCCAGCACGGACATTGCGCTAGGCTCGTTGGAAGGAGGATCGCCATGCAAGACCTCTCCCGCACCGTGTTTCACGACGGGCCCCGGGGGGACGTGACGCAACGGAACATCTGGTGGTCGATGCTGTTGACGCGTCTCCTGATGAACAACGAGGACCTTCGGCGTGAATTCCCGAAGGAGTGCACGGTGATGCTTCTTCCTGAGGGGGACGACGAGCTTGTCCACCACAACCTGAAGCTCTACCGTTTGGCGAAGAGCGAGCGCCCTGTGATTCTCGTCAACATCGGGGTTCACGACGCGGTCGTAGACATCCAGTCGTTGAACGCTGGGCCGCGCAGGGAGTACGCGCTCGGCTGATCGCAGGACCATTGGGGTGGCTGGCCGGAGCCCCGTGCAAGCCCCAGCTCGACAAGGGGTAGCCCCGGCTCTCGAAAAGTAGCAAAGAGCGCCCTCGAAAAGTGGCAGTGAACGCCCTCGAGATGTGGTACTCGCGGCGAAGGCGTTCGGCCGGGAGTGACGTGGCTGACCGACTCCCCTCGCCAAGACGCCGCGGCGCTCCAGGGTCAGCTCGCGCCCACGTCGGTGGACCCACGCGGCACCAGGTTCGTGCTGAGTAGCGTCAGGCCGCGGATCTCCAATCCCTCGACCTGCCCCACCAACTGACGGGCGGCACGCCGGCCCAACTCCACGACGTCCGCGGCAACGCAGGTGAGTGATGCCTCCAAAGCTTCCGGGGCGTCGCCAAACCCTGCCACCGCCACGTCGGTCGGGACGCGCAGGCCACGGTTGCGCAGCAGCTCCATCGCGGCGGTCGCCATCGGATAGTCCGCGGCAACCAGCGCGTCCAGGGTGCCGCCCTCGTCCAGAAAGGTTGCGAGCGACGCTGCGGCGGTGTCGGGCTCGAACTCGCCGCGCAAGAAGCGGGACTCGTCGAACGGTAGCGACCGTCGCATCAGCTCGCGGCGCCAGGCGCGTTCCCGTTGCCGCGCATCCACCTGCCGTTCCGATCCGCGCAGGAACACGGGGTTCCTGCGGCCGCACTCGTCCAGCAAGTGGGTGGACAGGAGCGCCATCCCCTGCGCGTTGTCGTGCATGATCGCCGGGGGTTCCAGCCGCGCGACGCGATGGCTCACCAGCGTGAGCGTGATGCCGCGACCCACGAGTTCGTGCACCGCCTCGTCCAGGAGAACGTCCGCGATCAGCAACACGCCGGAAGGGGGGCGCTGCAGCGCCGCCAGGACTTCGTCGGCCACGGTGGGGCGGGGAACCTCCAGCACGTCCACGCGATAGCCGCGTGCCGCGGCGACTTCGCTGGCACCTTGGATGATGCTCCGCTGGAAGACGCGCGCGCGATTGTTCGTGATCACCAGCAGATCGCCCGCCGCGGCGTGTGCAGGTGCGCCGGTTCGCCTCACAGGATCGCCAGTTCCCTCTGCACGGCCAGCGCGACGGCGCCAAGCGCTCCGAGCCGGTTCGCGTAGGCCAGCGTGAACTGGACGTCGTCCAACGGCCCGCCTGGGAGCCACGATTCGGCGTGGCGGACCACGTCCTCCAGGAACCCGTCGCCCAGGTCCACGATCGGACCTGCCAACGCCAGTTGATTCGGCCTGAGCAGCGCGGCGGTCCAAGCGACGACCGGGGCGAGGCGGATGGCCAACGCCTGAATGCGTTCGTTCGCGGCGGCGTCCCCTTGGGATGCGGCGTAGCGCCACTCGAGGTAATCGGGTGGGCCGGCGTCTTGCGTGTCACCGACACGCAACAGGTCCTCCAGGCGCTCCGGACCCGACGGTCCAGGATGGTGGCCGAACAGCGAGCTCAGGTCGCCCCCGTAGTGGACCGTGCCACCTTCCAGCGTCACTCCCAACTCGATCCCGCGCCCGATCTGGAGGGTCACCAGTCGTTGGGGCGATGCGTCACGATCGGCGCCGAACGCGTACTGCGCCAAGGCGCACAGTTCCGTCCCGTGCCCCAGGTGCACGGGGACCTCGTAGCGCTCTGCCAACGGGCGAGTGAGCGCAAGGTCCCGCCACCCGAACGCGTCCGTCCGCCGGACGACCCCCGCCGCCCCGTCGACCTCGCCGGGAACACCGATCCCGATGCACAACAGCGGTGCGTCCATCTGCGCCCGCAGACCGTCGATCACGCCCGTCAACGACGCGATCGGGTCGTCCGGCGCCAGCGCCGCGCGGTGCCGCGCCGTCACCGCTCCCGCCAGGTCGGTCAGGACCCCGTGAATGCCGTCATGGTCCACGCTGATTCCGATCACGTGGTGCGCGTCGGCTCGGAATCCCACCAGCCGGGGTCGTTTGCCTCCGCTTTCGGATGATGGCCCGTGCCCGATTTCGTTCACGAAGCCGTCTTCGATCAGCTCGGCGACCAGATTCGACACGGTCGGCTTGGTCAGACCGGAGACCTGCGCAAGCGCCGCGCGGTTGTCCGCCAGTCCCTGGTAGATCGCCCGAAGCAGCAGGTTTCGGTTGTGGGTACGGAGCTGCTCGTGGGTGGCTTTTTGGACCCGCATGGTCGCCATCGTGTCAGCTGCGCCCCTTCGCAGGCGCCGGCGTGGCACGTTCGTCGGCCGGGCGATGCTCGTCGGACGCCGGCATCCGGCACGGCAGTCGGCCGTGGGCCTCGATCTCTCCGAACATGACCCGTACCGCGGATTCGGTGTTCGGCTCGCGAATGCCGTAGGCGCACAGGTAGGTCCGGAGCCACGGTGCCACGGTGAGATCGAATGGGGTCCGCAGCGCGACGACGATCGGTTCGATCCCCGCCTGGCGCAGCTGTTGCAGGAGTGCGACCTGGGCCGGGTCGTTGGCGGCGTCCACCGTGCCGACCACGACGGTCGCGGCGTCCCCGACGGCTGCGACGGTGGCCGCGACCTCGGTCCTCGACCCTCCGTACGCCAGATCCAACGGTCGGGTGCGCGGGTGCCGGGCCGCGATCTGTTCCGCCAGTCGGATGCGTACCCCGCTGGAGGTGTCGGCCGGGGTGAGGTCCCCCGCTTGAACGGTCACGACGGCGATGACGTCGTCCGGGTTCGGTCGGAGAGGAAGACGATCGGACCGGACGACGGTGACCGCGGCGTCCGCGATCTCCTGGGCGAGCTCCCGGTGCTCCCGGGAGCCGACCGCGTCCAGCGCCGGGAACGTCGCCGGCAGCGCCCGTCGGGCACGATCGATCCGGTCCAAGGACGACGCGGCGAAACGCGGATGCAGGGCCGCCAACATCTCCGGCTGTCCCTCCAGATGGCCCAGCAGGACCAGGTCGTTCCCGGCCGCCAGCGCGGCTTCCACGCGCCGTTCCGGAGACAAGCGTCCCACCGCCGACATGTCCATCGCGTCGGTCACGATCAGCCCGCCAAACCCCATCTCTCTCCGCAGCAGACCCCCAAGGATGCGCTCCGAGAGGGTGGCGGGAAGGTCGTCGATCTCCGGGAAGGTGGCGTGTGCGGTCATCACCGCGCCGACGCCGGCGTCGATCGCGGCCCTGAACGGTGCCAGCTCGATCCCGTCCAGCTGCTCGCGCGTGCGGTGGATCTGGGGCGACGCGTGGTGGGAGTCCACCACCGTGTCGCCGTGACCCGGGAAGTGCTTGGCCGTGGCGACCACGCCGGTGCTCTGGATGCCCCGGATCAGCGCCGCACCCAGCTGTCCCACACGTGCAGGGTCGTCGCCGAAGGCGCGCATTCCGATCACCGGGTTTTCGGGGCGTAGCGCCAAGTCCAGGACCGGGGCGAAGTCCATGGTGCAGCCCATCGCTAGCAGCTCCGTGCCCAGCAGGCGCCCGGCACGCTCCGCAAGGTCGGTACGGCCGGCCGCGCCCAGCGCCATGTTGCCCGGGAGCTCGGTCGCCCCGCCGGTCACGGCCATCAGCTGGCCACCCTCCTGGTCGATGCCGACCAGCGGCGGCGGGTGTCCCCCTTCCGCGGCGGCACGGTGCAGCGACAGCGCCAGGTCACGCAACTGGGCCGGCGATTCGATGTTGTACGCGAACAGGCAGAACGAGGCGATGTCGCCACGCCGCACGCCGTCCAACGCCCAGTCGGGCGCCGCCAGTCCGCGGAAGCTGACCATCAGTTGCGGCACGGGTTCATCCTTTCGATCCGGTCATGGTGATCCCCTCGACGAAGTAGCGCTGCGTGAGCAAGAACACCACCAGCACCGGGATGACGAACAGCACGCTGGCGGCCATCACGTCCTGCCAGGGAAGCGGAGACTCCTGCAGGTTGTTCTTCTGCGCCACGTAGATCGGCAGGGTGAACAACTCCGCCTTCTGCAAGTACAGCAGCGGCTGGATCAGATTGTTCCACTGGGCGACGAATAAAAACACCGTCACGGTCGCGATCGCGGGACGGCTGAGCGGCAGGACCACGTACCAGAAGACCTGGAGGGGATTGGCGCCGTCGATCGTGGCGGCCTCATCCAACTCGATCGGCAGGGTCATCATGAACTGTCGCAGCAGGAACACCATGGCCGCCCCACCGGCGAAGAATCCGGGGATGGTGATCGGGTTGAACGTTCGGATCCAACCGAGCTCGTAGAACATCACGTACTGCGGCACGAGCGTCGCCTGCACCGGAAGCATCAGGGTGCCCATCATCAGGGCGAACACCAGGTTCCTGCCCGGCCACCTCAACCGGCTGAACGCGAACGCGACGATCGCCAGCGAACTGACCGTGCCCAATAGCACCACCACCGTCGTGAACACGCTGTTTCCGTACGCACGGTAGAAGTGCCGTTCGCCAAGCAGCTTTTCGTAGTTCTCCCACTGGGGCGTCTCTGGCAGCAGCCTCAGCTGCGGCTGGCCCACCTCTTCCAACGTCTTCAGCGACGTTCCCGCCATCCACGCCACCGGAAAGAGGAAGAACGCCGAACTTCCCAACAGCACAAGGTAGATCAGCGCGACGGCGATGCTGCGACGGACGACGACGGTGCGCAGCCACGGGCGCCGTTCCGAGCGTGTGCCGGCGGAGGAGGACAAGCGCTCGGTAGCCACGTCGCTGTCGCTACCCTCCATAGTGGACCCAGCGGCTGTAGCGGAACTGCAGCGCGGTCAGCAGGACGATGATCACGGCAAGGATCCACGACGCGGCCGCGCCCTGGCCGATCTCCAACTGGCGGAAGGTGCGGACGAACAGGAAGTAGGCGGCCGACGCAAGGCTGTTCTCAGTCTGTTGGGTTTGAATGATGTAGACCGCTTCGAACGTCTGAAGGGCGGCGATGAGCCCGATCACGACGTTGTAGAACATCGCCGGCGAGATCATCGGCAAGGTGACGTGGCGGAACCGCTGAAGGCCGGTCGCGCCGTCCACCTGCGCCGCTTCGTAAAGACCACGGGGAACCCCTTTCAGGGCGGCAAGGAAGATCAGCATGCCGGTGCCGGAACTCCACATCGTGATCAGCACCAGCGACGGCTTGGACCACAGCTCGCTCTGCAACCACAACGGAACACGATGGACGTCAGGGAAGACGCCGGCCACCTGGCGGAACAGGGCGAAGTGGAACACGGGGCGTCCCGCCTCCGTGGCCGCGGCCGCCACCGCCTGAAAGTAGCGGCTCCCGTCGATCGCCGATCCCACGGCCAGCAGCCCGAAACCCACGAGCGACGCGCCCAGCACCGCCCGCCGGACCCCAGGGCGGTCGCCGAGTGCGCCGGTCGCTCCGGCGATCAGCGCCGCCGCCGCCCACACCCACAGTGCCGAAGGAAGCGCGCTGGGGAGTTCGTCGGTCAGGAACGCGAGTCGGTCGGTGGGGTCCGGTGGCGCGGGGGCATCGTGCACGCTCTGCAGCAGGGTCAGGTCGACGATCGCCCGCCAGCGCCCATCGTCCAACTGGCCGGGAGCGAGGGTCAGGACCAGCGCGCCGCCCAGCACAGCGGAGGCGATCCACCACGCACGAGCCGTGCGTGAGCCTGCGCGATTGCCTGCGCCCGTGCCGGCGCGCCTGCGGTGGTCGGCGTCGGAGTCGATCTGGCCGTGGACCGGAGCCGGCACCGGATCGGCCCCGGGACCCACCGTTGCCACGACCTCCAGCCCGGTGCCGGGGGCTTGGACGGTCTTCACGCGACGCGAGGCGGCTCGCACTCCGGTCAGGAACGCGCCGATCGCGGCGAGCGCCAGCAGCACCCGCAGGTCAAACGGCTCGGCGACGATCCCCTTGGCGATCAACGTGACGGACAGTGCGATGCCTACGATCTCGGCGGTGCGTTGCGCCAGGGCCTGCCGCGTCTCGGTCCAGTCGCCGGCAAGGAGCCACGCGAATAGCCCAGCGCCCACCGCCGCCGGCAGCGCGTACGCCAGCGGCCCAAGCGAATCGCCGCGGGTCACGCCGGCGTAGAAGGCGTTGAACGACTCCACCCCGAAAATGAAACTGCGGTACAGCCAGGAGATCGGGGGCAGAAGCTCGGCGGCGTTCTGCAAGGTGATGTTCACGAACCCGCCGTTGGAGGCCATCATGTACCGCCACGCCAGCAGGATGGCGGGCCCACCGGCGAGGATCACAGGAAGATAGAAAACCAAGCGAAAGAAGCCCATTCCGGGCAGCGGTCGCGCCACCAGAAGCGCCATGCCCAGCGCGGTGGCGATCTGCAGGGGAACGCCCACCAGGGCGTAATAGAACGAGTTGTGCATGGCCTGGATGAACCGGCGGCCGTGCGCGCCGACACCCTCGATCAGGATCCGGTAGTTCTCCAGCCCGATCCACTCGAACGACTGCCCCAGGCGATAGTCGGTAAAGCTGTAGTACAGCGACGCGAGCGCGGGACCCAATACGAAGATGACGAAACCAAGGGTCCACGGCGCCGAGCAGGCGTAGCCCCAGAACGCCCGGCGCTGGAGCGCCAGGCTTCCACCGCGCCAACGCACCGCGCGCTGCGCGGCCAGGCCCACGAGCCAACTCCCAACCGCGATGAACGCGACGGTCCCGATCGACCAGTACAGGTTGTGAAATCGGGCCGCGACGGCGGGGTCCATGGAGACCTCGTGTGGGGGCCGGAACGTGCCGGCCCCCAATGGAGTTGTGGTCCGATCCTAGAGGTAGCCGTTGGCTTCCAGGATCGCGTCGTAGTCCTCCTTGAGGAACTGCATGGTGTCCTGGAGGCTCTGCTGGTCGGTCAGGAAGAGCGTGGCGTGCTCCACGATGAGGGGGCGGAGTTCCGCGCTGGCACGGATGTCGGAGAAACCGCGGCCGCTGTCCACGGCGATCCCCAGCATGCGATCCCAAACGGGACTCTCGGAGCGGATGCGGTCCCAGGCGTCGGTGCGAGTGGGCGTGAAGCCGGCGACCTCGTTGAGCGCCAGGGCGTTGTCCTGCGAGCCGATATAGCGCAGGAAGTCCGCGGCAAGCTCCGGATCGTCGACGTAGCCGGGCACCGACAACCAGTCGGTGAACACCTGGACCAACGGCGACCCGCCGGGACCTGCGGGATACGGTTCGATGGCGATGTTCTCCCACAGGGGGTCGCCCACCGGCGGCATGTTCCACATCGGGAAGATCCCGCTCACGACCGTTCCGGACGCGATGGGAGGACCTTCGAACGGCGGGAGTCCGGCCGTCGTCTCGTCGGGCAGGATGGCGCGGCGGCGGTCGTACATGAACTGCAGGGCCTGGGCGGTTGCGTCGCTGTCGAAGGCGCTGCTCCCGTCCTCGTGGTACAGCTCGCCACCCGCGGACCAGATGTAGGCGATGAACTCCTGCGCATCGAACAGGCCACCACCGATGTCCAGGAAGCCCATTCGTGAGACGGCGCCGTCCTGGACCTGACTGTTGCTCGCGACGAACGCGACGGAGTCTTCGAAGGTGAGGGCGGGGATCGCCGACGGGTCGGCGGCCAGGTCGGTGCGATAGAACATCGGCCGGGGGCTCATCAGCAGCGGCAGGCCGCGCAGATGCCCGTCCCAAGATGCCGTCTGGAGGGCAGCCGGCAGGAACGCGTCCAGGTCCTCCCAGTCGGAGAGGTACGGATCCACATCCGTCAGCAGATCGCCGTAGGTGGCGGCGTACTCGGAGCCAAGGTAGACGATGTCGGGACCGCCCCCGGTGGTGATCCAGCCGGCCACGGTCGCGTCGAAATCGCCCCAGCCGCCGGTGAGAATCTCGAGATTGACGTCGGGGTTCGTTTCCTGGAATCCGGGGAAGGCGACATCACGGAACCAGTCCATGGTGTCTTCGGTGAGGCCGGTAATGTAGATCTCGAGGGACCGGCTCTGGGCGAACGCGCTGGCGGCAATGCCGAGTAGGAGCGCCGCGAAGATCGTACGCAGGGTGCGGTTCGTAGCCATGTTGTCCTCCACATGGGACTGGGGTGCGCTCACCCTACGACGGGGAGTCGCGGTGGGGGCCGACGGGCTGCCTCCCTTCGTTAGTAAAGAACACTTACTAGCTGTGTACGAGGCGAGACTACGGGTTCGCATCCGCGCTTGTCAAGGCGCCGCATTGCCTCACGAATCATCGAAGCGAGGGAGGGGTTGGTGACTCAATACTCGTTCGTACCGTGGGGGGTTGCGTCCAGCCATTCCGGTGTGTCGGTCGCGGGTTCAATGCCGAATATGGCGGCCACGCCCATCAGGGCGGTTCTTCTGGTAGTGCGACTTCTTCAGCTTGGCGACACCGATTCGAGGGTGCGGCCAAGCCTACGCGTCCACTCGACCGTGCTCACGGAGGTTGGCGTCCGCTCTGGCCGTTGCAAGACGCTCGCCCATCATCGCCTGAACTTGCGGGGCCTCGGTTTCGACTCGATCGAAGATCGCGTCGGTGAACCAGAAGACGGCATCTTCAGCGTCTTCGATGACCCTCAACAGTTTCCGGTCGAAAAGCCGGAGGTAAAGGCCCTTCATGGAGAACAGTCGAACCTCGGCCCGCCCATCGACTTCGTTGTGCATTCGCGCCGTCTTGAGCGCAAGCTCGTACAAATCACGCTTTTGTTCCGGGGATAGCAGGTCCCAGTGGCGCTCGATTCGTTCGGTGGCACGTCGAACGTCACGCGTGACAGCCCGAACGTTCTCAGCCAGCGTGGTTAGTGATACGTCGCGACCGCTGTGAGTGGTCGTCGCAAGGTTCACGAGGGCCTCCTTTTCCGCAGCGTAGCGGCGGGGGACCGTCTCTGAGTGTGATTCGTCGCTGTCACGGAAACCGCATCACGTTCTGCCCGCCGGTCAGCCCGAGGTGTCGTTCCGTCGACCTACCTTGCGGCCATACACGAGCTCGTCGATGTTCTGACTGGCGGCCGCATCGCCGGATTCGATCAATCCCGCATACCGCATCCACGGACGCTCTTCGTCGACCGGCAGCATGGTTCGCAGCGAACGGCGAAGGAGTTCCGCAAGGGAGATCCCCAAGCGGCGCGCCTCCCGTTTCGCCGCCTCGTACTCCTCCTGTGTCAGTCTGATCTGCGTGCGCACCATTTGATAACAGCATACGTACGCGTGTGATCAGCGTAATGACGCGGCGTGTGCCTGGAGGCGCTGGCTTCGTGCCAGCCAGGTTCTCTTGGTGGCCCCTCGGTCCTCCTGCGCGCACCTCCTGCATGCGTCCTGGCCAGGAAACCGACGCGTGCTAGCCTCGCCCAACACCCGCAAGCACCGGAGGCACCATGACCGAGCCGCGCCCCCTCCCGTCCCGCGTCAGCACCGCTCTCGGACGTACCAGCGCGCCGGCCGTCATCCTGTTGTCGCTCGCCGTCGCTCTGACCCCGCTCGCCTGGGGCCAGTCCGTGCCCATCCCCGACCGCTACACCACGACGGAGAGCGACGTCGACTACCCGGGCGGCGACCTGATGTCGCTGTTCGACATCACGCTGGAGCAGTGCCACGCCACCTGCCTTCGGCTGGACGGATGCGTCGGCTTCACCTACAACACCCGCAACGGCTCCTGCTTCGCCAAAGACAGCCTGGAGCAGCCGGTCGGCTTCGACGGTGCGATCTCGGGCGTGATCTCGCTGCAACCGCCCGCCACGCTGGCCCGCGCCAGCCAGGTCGCCCAGACGCTTTCGTTCCTGTACGCGTCGGACCTGAGCGAGGCACGCGAACAGGCGATCACCATGGCGGAGCGCTACGTCGCCGACGGCCGCTCGCAACGCGAGCTGCTGGACGCGGCACGGCGAGAGTCGCCGGCGGGCGCGATCCAACGGACCGGCCAGGCGGTGACAGTCGCGGACGACGGCATGGCCTGGCTGGCGCATGCGCGTGCCTATCGCGACGCGGCACAGCACGATTCCGACGCCGCCTACGACCTGAACCGTCAGGCGGTACCGGCAGCGATCAACGCGGCGCTGCGCTTGAACGATGACGAGCGCGCCCCTGCCCTGGTCGTCCTTGCGCAAGCGCTGGAAGCGACCTACCGGGGCCAGGCGGCGCTGGGCGCGCTGCGCGCCGCCGACGCGCTCCAACCGGGCATCGCTGCGGACGATCGGGTCCGGCTGCACGAGCGTTTCGGGTTTCGCCTGCTGCGACACGACGTGGAGTCCGACACGGCCACGCCACGCATCTGCATGCGCTTCTCGGAAGACCTCGTCCCAGCCCACGACTACGCTCCGTACGTCCAGCGCGACGCCCAGGGGCTGGCGATCGAAACCGAAGGATCGCAACTGTGCGTGACCGGAATCGAGTACGGAGACACCTACCGCCTGACCTTGCGTGCGGGGATGCCCAGCGTCAGCGGCGACGCGCTGCTGGCCGACGTTCCGTTGGAGCTGTACGTCCGTGACCGCGCACCGGTCGTGCGCTTCCCGGGCCGCGCCTACGTGCTGCCGGCGGTCGGCCCGCGTGCCCTGCCGGTCCAGACGGTCAACGCCGACACGCTGGACCTGCGGCTGCTGCGCGTCTCCGACCGCAACCTGGCGCTGGCCATTAGCCAGGGGACCTTCGCCCAGGCGCTGAGTCGCTGGGAGGGCGAGGAGTTCGAGGAGGAGTTGGCCGAGCTCGTGTGGGAAGGCGAGGCGCGGCTGGACGGAACCCTCAACCAGGCGACCACCGCGCGCCTGCCCCTGACAGAGGTCGGCGACTTGGAGCCGGGCGTGTACGTGCTACGCGCGATCGTGCCGGACGTGGACCCCTGGGAGGCGGCCCCGGCGACGCAGTGGTTCCTGATCTCCGACCTGGGCGTCACGACCCTGGCGGGCAACGACGGACTGCACGTCGTGGCGCAGCGACTGTCCGACGGCCGACCGGCGGAGGGCATGAACGTCTCGCTGATCGCACGCTCCAACCGGGTCCTGGCGGAAGCCCGCAGCGACGAGCAGGGGCACGTGGTGTTTCCGCCGGCGCTGACGCTGGGAACCGGCGCCGCCGCCCCGGCGATGGTGCTGGTGGAAGGCAGTGACGACCTGGCGGTGCTGTCGCTGGAGGAGCCGGAGTTCGACCTGTCCGACCGTGGCGTGACCGGTCGGGCGCCGCCCGGCCCGGTGGACCTGTTCCTGACCAGCGACCGCGGCGTGTACCGGCCCGGCGAGACCGTCCACGTCACCGCCCTGGCCCGCGACCCGCAAGCGCGCGCCGTGCCCGAGCTACCGATCACGCTGCGGCTGCTTCGGCCCGACGGGGTGGAGTCCGCCCGGTTCCGCTCCAACGCCGACCTTGCCGGTGGGCACGTGATCGACGTGCCCCTGGCCGCCCACGCCCCCCGCGGGATCTGGCGGATCCAGGCGTACGCCGACCCGGACGCCCCCGCCCTGGCCTCCCAGACCGTGTTGGTCGAGGATTTCGTTCCCGAGCGCATCGACTTTGGCCTGTCGCTGGATGCGGACGGCCCGATCGACGTGCGTTCGCCGCCCGACCTGCGCATCGACGCCCGCCACGCTTTCGGTCCACCCGCGGCCGGCTTGGCGTTGACCGGCAGCGTCGTCGTGAACGCCACGCCCCAGCTGTCCGGCTGGCCCGGCTACCGGTTCGGCCGTCACGATCAACGCGTCGACACGCAACGCACCCCGCTGCCCGCCGGCCGCACGACCGACACAGGCGGCCAGCTGGTGACCACGTTGCCGACGAACGAGCTGAACCTCGACCCACGTCCGTACGAACTGACGGTGAACGCCACGCTGGTGGACGGCTCGTCGCGCCCCGTGGAACGGACGCTCACGCGCCCGTTGCGCCCCACCCAGCCGGTGGTCGGCATTCGCCCCGGTTTCGACGAGGCGTTGCCGGAGAACGCCGAGGCGACCTTCGACCTGGTGCGCGTCGCGCCGGACGGGACCGCGCTGGGCGGCGACCTGACGTGGCAGGTGGACCACGTCGTCACCCGCTACCAGTGGTTCAGCCAGGGCGGCAACTGGTACTGGGAGCCGGTCACGGAACGCCGGCGCGTCGCGGAGGGGGTAGCCACCGCCTCGGACGGGCCGGTGTCCATCGCCGTGCCCGTGGCGTGGGGCCGGCACGAGTTGCGCGTGACCCACGAGGCCGATCCGTACGCCAGCGCCTCGCTGGAGTTCACTGCCGGCTGGTACGCCGCCGACACCAGCCGCGACACGCCCGAGGTCCTGACCCTCTCCCTCGACGCGGAGTCGTACGCGCCCGGCGACGTGGCGCGCCTGCGCATCGTGCCCGATGACGCTGCCCAGGCCGCCGATTCAGGCGGCACCGGCATGGCGATCGTCAGCGTGCTGACCGACCGGGTGGTGGACCTGCGCCTGGTGCCGATCGACGGCGAGACCACCGTCGATCTGCCCGTCACCGACGACTGGGGCGCCGGCGCGTACGTCACCGCCAGCCTGATTCGGCCCAGCGACGGCCCCGAGCACATGCCCGCCCGCAGCCTGGGGTTGGCGCACGCCAGCGTCGCGCCCGGCGACCGCGCCCTGGACGCCGTGCTGAATGCACCGCGCGAAGCCGACCCACGCGAACGGCTGGAGGTCGAGGTCGAGGTTCCCGGCCTTCCCGACGGGCCCGCCTACGCGACCGTCGCGGCGATCGACCTGGGCGCCCTGACGCTGACCGGCTTCCAGCCGCCCGACCCGTCGGCCCACTACTTTGGGCAGCGGCGGCTGGGCGTCGCGATCCGCGACCTGTACGGGCGACTGATCGACGCGCGGTCCGGAGCGATGGGCACGGTGCGGTCCGGCGGGGGCCTGGAATCCGATGCCGCGATTCCCACCGAGCCGCTCCCAGCCGAGGACGTGCTGGCCCTATTCAGCGGCCCGGTCCAACTGGTGAACGGCCGGGCGACCGTCGGCTTCGACCTCCCCGCCTTCAACGGCACCGTGCGGGTGATGGCGGTGGTGTGGACCGACCGGGCGGTCGGACAGGCGCACGCCGACGTGCTGGTGCGCGACCCGGTGGTGGTGCAACCCAGCCTGCCGCGCTTCATGACCCCCGGCGACCAAAGCCGCTTGCGGATCGAGCTGACGCACGCCTCCGGCCCGGCCGGCCAGATGCGACTGTCGGTCCAAGGTCACGGACTTGGTCAGGTTCCCACCAGCGTCACGCTGGGCGAGGGCGATCGTGAGGTGCTGGACCTGCCGCTTCGGCCGACGCGACCGGGCGATCACACCTACAAGATCCAGTTGACCACCCCAGGCGGGCGCATCCTCACGCGCGAGGTGCGGCTCACCGTCCAGCACACCGACCCGGAAACCGCCACCTCCTCGCAGCTCACGCTGGCGCCGGGGCAGACCTTCCGCTTGGACGACAAGGCGCTGGCCGGCTACCGCGACGGCACGGCGCGCGCGACGCTGGCCGTGGGCGCCAGCACGGCGCTGGACCTGCCGGGGCTGGTGCAGCGGCTGGTCGGCTACCCGTACGGCTGCACCGAACAGATCGCCTCTACGCTGCAACCGCTGCTGTACGCGCCGGATCGCGTGGCGCAGCTGGGACTGGTGCCCGACCGCGAGATCGCGGAACGGATCCAAGCCGGGGTCGACCGCATGCTGTCCCGCCAGGCGCGCACCGGCGCCTTCGGGCTGTGGAGCGCCGGCGGAACGTCGGACCTGTGGCTGGACGCCTACGCCACCGACGTGCTGCTGCACGCAGAGGAGACCGGCGCGGTGCTGCCCGACCACGCCCTTCCCCAAGCTCTCGCCAACCTCCGCACCGAGCTGGCGCAGGCGGGCACCATGTCGGACGGTCGCGCGCCGGCGTACGCCTACGCCATCTACGTCCTGGCCCGCGCCGGCCAGGCCGCGATCGGCGACCTGCGCTACTACGCCGATGTCCAAGCGGCACGGTTCGACACGCCGTTGGCCGCTGCCCACCTGGCCGCCGCCCTGGCCGCCTACGGCGAGCGCACGCGTGCCGAGGCGATGTTCGCCCAAGCCCAGGACCTGGCCCTCACCGAACCGGTCGACACCGGCTGGCGCGCCGACTACGGCACCGTGCTGCGCGACCGCGCGGGGCTGCTGGCGCTTGCGGCGGAGGCGGGAAGCGACGTGGTGGACCGCCAACGGCTGGCCACGCTGATCGCCGACCGGCCTCCCGTCCAGCACCTCTCGACCCAAGAGGCCGCCTGGTCGCTGCGGGCCGCCGCCCGGTTGGGCGCCGCCGGCCAGGGGTTGGTCGTGGACGGCCGGCCGGTGGATGGGGACGTGGTGCACCTGTACGACGGTGCGCCGGTGAGGGTCCGCAACGACGGCACCGCCGAGGTAACGGTGACGCTCACCACCTTCGGCGTGCCGGAGGACCCGCCCGAGGCGGGCGGCGTGGCGTACACGATCGCGCGCAGCCACTACGCCATGGACGGCCAGCCGGCCGACCTGAGCGCCCTGCGCGTCGGCGACCGGGTGGTCGTGGTCCTGGAGATCCGGCCGGACCGGGGGGTGGACGGCGGGCGCCTGATGATCGACGACGCCCTGCCGGCCGGCCTGGAGATCGACAACGCCAACCTGCTCCGCGCCGGCGACGTGAGCGCCCTGGATTGGCTGCTGGTGCACGAGGAGTCCGTGGCGACCGAAGCACGCGCCGACCGCTTCCTGGCCGCGGTGGACTGGACGTCGCCCGGACCGTTGCGGCTGGCGTACGTGGCGCGCGCCGTGTCGCCCGGCGACTTCCACCTCCCCGCCCCCGCGGTCGAGGACATGTACCGCCCCACCCACCGCGCGATCGGCACGACGGGGCGGCTGACGATCCGGCCGTGAACCTTCGACCGGCGCGCGTCGCGGTCGCGGCCGCCCTGGCCGGCGTCCTGGCGCTGGTTTTCGGCGTCGACCGTTGGGTCGCGACGACGCCCCTCCCGCCCGTGACCCTCCACACCTCGGTCGAGGTGCGGGCGGCGGGGGACGAGCTGCTGCGCGCCTATACCGTCGCCGACGGCCGTTGGCGCCTGGCGGTCACGCCGGAGCAGGTGGACCCCGGCTACCTGGCGATGCTGATCGCCTACGAGGACCGCAGGTTCTACCGACACTCCGGGGTGGACCTACGTGCTCTGGCGCGTGCCGCGGTGCAAGCGGTCCGGCACCGGCGCTGGGTGTCGGGCGCCTCGACGTTGACGATGCAGGTCGCGCGCCTCTTGGAGTC
>Ga0326597_10004675_pt1 | contig 19177 bp, 19 predicted proteins | sample RVTome_12_FD_203789 | JGI IMG/M metagenome (GOLD analysis project Ga0326597, IMG submission 203789) | Soil microbial communities from uranium-contaminated site in the Upper Colorado River Basin, Wyoming, United States - RVT100D185 | ecosystem: Environmental > Terrestrial > Soil > Contaminated >... | reverse complement strand
CGACGCCAGGAACTGCCGGTGCGCGGCGGGAACATGCGCCGCCAGCAGTGATGCGCGTTGCCTCGGCCCAAGCTGCGCCGCCGCCGGCCAGTCCAGCCCGTAGGACGCCAGCGTTGCGGCGCCGCCCTGCCAAAGCCAGTTTGACTGCGGGTCAGGGTCATCCAGAAACCGCAGGGCCATGTCTTCGTGATTGCCCATCAGGCAGCGCCGCGCCAGCCCTTCGGGCGGGGCGGCAAGCAAATGGTCGACCAGCGCTGCGCTGTCGGGGCCGCGGTCAAGCATATCACCTAGCAAAAGCAATAGCTTGGCCCCCGGCGCCGGATCGGCGTGGATCCGCGATTCCATCTCGCGGTAAAGATCAAGCCGTCCGTGCACGTCGCCGACGGCGTAAATGGTGGGAAACGGCGGGGCAAGCTGCAGACCCGCCACAGCATCGGCAACAGGCTGCGGCTGCACCGGGCGCAGCGGGTTCGGCCAGCGCCAGCTGCGGCTCATCGCGCGGCCTCGCGCGGCGCAAGACCAAGTGCGACGATCGCCAGCAGCAGGAACTGGTTGGCCGCGACCTCGAAGCTGAAATCCAGCGTCGCATGCAGCGCTGCCAGCAATAGCGCCGCCAGCGCGGCGGTGGCCAGCGGCGCGCCCTGCCGCAAACTGCCGATCAGCCGCCGCGTCACGGCAACCGCCATGAACAGCAGCAGCGACCCGGCAACCAGCCCCAGTTCGACCCATATTGCAAGCACGGTTGAATGCGCCATGTCCCATATTACCGCAGCGGAAACCGGAGGTCGGTGAAATTGTTCATAGGCCAGCGCGAAACCGTCCAGCCCGAATCCGGTTAGCGGCCGGGTAGCGATCATGCCAAACAGCTGCCCATAAAGCGCGCTGCGGCTGGCAAGATCGGGTGCGATCCACAGACCCCGCGTCAGCAGCGCCTGACCCTGCGTGGCAAATGCCAGCATGGCAAGCGCGATCGCCGCAGCCGTCATCACCCAGTGCGCCTGCCCCATCCGGTGACGCGCCGTCAATTGCCAGACCAGAGCCAGCGCCAGCAGCGTGGCTCCCAGCGCAAGCCGCGATTGCGCCACAAGCTGCGCCAAAAGCACTAGTGCCAATGCCAGCCACAGAAGGCCGCGCAGCAGGGCGCCGGCAGCGCCGATCGCGCGCGGCGCCTGCCGCTCGCGCAGCAGCGCCAGCCCAAGCACGGCGCCAAGTCCCATGAAGGCCGCGAAGGCGCTGCGGTTGATGAAAGGCCCGGTGGCGGAACCGGCATAGGCCAGCTTGGGGCCCCAAAGGTGACTGTCGCCGAACAGCCGCAACTGCGCCAGCGCCCAAAGCGCATGCAGCGCCACGCCCGCAAACAGCGCCCAGCCAAGCGCGCGGCGCCGCTGCTGCCCACCGCAAAAGCTGCGCATCAGCACGAAGAACAGCACCATTGCGCCCCAGCGCAACAGCGCCAGTTGCGAGGCAGCGGGCGCAAGACTGATTGTGGCGGGGGCAGGGGCGCCGGTCGCGGGCAGCTGCAGCAGCCAGACGGGAAGTGCGCCGGCCAGCGGCAGGCTTTGCATCAGTGCATAGCCCATGGTCAGCGGCAATGGCCACAGCCAGCGCCATTCGCTCCAGGCCACGGGCCGTCGGCTGCTGGAAAACACCTGCGCCACCAGATGTGCCACTGCCATGGCGCCCAACAGCATCGCCCAAAACGCCCAGACAGCGCCGCGGTTCGATCCCGCCGGAAGCGGCGCCAGCAGCACCAGCGCCACCAGCGCCCAGGCACCGGCGTCGCGCCAGCGCCGTGCCGCGCTGCTTTGCACGGGCAGCTTCATCGCTGCGGCACCGCAGGCGCTACGTCGATCGTCGCGCGCAGATCGGGATGCAACAGGTAGCTTTCGGCCAGCAGCGCGCGGCCCTCGGCGGTGCCCGAAAGCAGTTGAACATCGGCGGCAAGGCCCGCCTGCAACCCGGGCGCCAGTGGTGCCCCCGGTTCAGCCAGCCAGACCAGCCGGCGTTGCGCCAGCCAGCCTTCCTGCGCGCCTGTGGCCTGCGACAGGTGCATTGCAGTGACAAATTCGCCGGTTCTGGCGCGCAACAGCGCCACCGCGCCGCGCAGCAGCAGTGCCTGCGAATCACCTGGCGCGCGCGCCAGCGCGACGCTGGCCAGGCCGTCGCAGGCAGCAGTCAGCGCGTCGAACTGCTGCTGCGGCTGAAACCGGCCAAGCGGGCTGCGCAAAGCCGCCTCGCAAGCCGCCAGAACCTGCCGCTGCGCGCGCAGCGACAGCGGCAGCGACATCGTGCCGCGGGCAAGGCTGCGCAGTTGCTGCTCGGCTGGCCGGTGCACAAACGATGCCGCCGCATATTCCAACCTGAAGGCGGTTGTTGCCAGTGCCGTGAAAGCGGCCGTCAGCAATGCCGCCAGCGTAACGCCCACGCCACTCAACCCTGCCAATCCCGGCTGCCTCACGCCGCCCCGCCTTTCTGTGCCCCGCCCGACCGGGCAAACGATGCGGTAAGCCGCTGCGCGGCACAAGCACAGATTGAATTGCTGTTGGTAAACAACTACACAGGTTGCAGCCGAACGCTTTGACACGGGTGCCGCGATGAAACCGATTTCCCTGCTTCTTGCCGCGGCGCTGGTGCTGGGCCCGGCAACAGCTGCGCAGGCCCAGGTCGCGGCATTTGACCGCGCCGCGCTTGCTGCGGGCTGTGCTGCGGGCAGTTGCGCGGCAACGCTGGCGGCAATTCTGGCGCAACTGGCGGCGCGCGGGCTTTCGGCGGCGGATCACGCCTCGCAACTGGCGATCATCGCCGCCACGCTGGTCGAAGGCGCGCGCGCCCGCACCGGCAGCGCTGGCGATATTGCAGGCGCATTGCGGGCGGTGGCCGGTGCCGCGGGTGATGCCCGCCAGCGCAAGGCGATCATAGCGGCCGCGACTGCGGTGGAACAGGACCGGATCGCCCGGGTGGAGATCACATCCGGCTTTGCGGCCAGCCCGAACTAACCCAGGCGCGCCCTGTTCAGGCGTCGCATTCGGGAATGCCAAGGCGGATCAGTTCGGCGCCGCCGAGTTCGTAAAAGCCGACGATCCGGTTGCGGCCCTCACGCAGATACCAGCCGCGCAGCGGTTCGGGGTAGTGGCTGGCGATCAGCCGCGACCAGCGCTCAAAAGCCTCGGGTGCCAGCGCAATGCCGTAGTGCGCCGAGCCCGGCCCGTGAAAGCCCAGCCTGGCCTGTCGCGTCACACAGGTTCGTGGCAGCGCCAGATACATCGTGCAGGCCGACCAGCAGCCACCGCGGATCTGCACCGCCACATCGTGCGCCTGCAGGGATGCGATTTGGCGGGCGCGCGTGTCGATCGCGCCGCCGGGGTCGTTCGCCACGATCAGCACCGTGGCAGGTTGCCCGACGGGTCGCGCGCCCGACACAGTGGGTGTGAAAAGCCCGCCCGCCAGCACCAGCGATGCCGCGCACAGCAGCGCCGGGACGCGCGCGGATTTGCCGCGACATTGGAACATTGCAGTGGCCCGTGCCAGATCTGGCCGCCATTCAGTGCGGCATCATCGCCGCCGCCCGGCGCCAAGACCCTCAGCAGGCGCTGCAAGGCTTAAGATCTGGCTGATCGGCCAGCCGGTGGCGCCCGCGGGCAGGTTGCAAAATCGCTTCAATTGCAGCGAATCGCGCGCGCCGTTCAGGCCAGCGCGCTCTGACAGCTGCGGTGCAGCGCCCGGATGAAGCGGTTGTTGCCCAGAAAGGCGGTGTAGGCGAACCACAGCTTCATCGGCTCCATGTCGCCCAGCACCTGCATCCGCACCCCGGGGCCGGTACCGTCAACCGCCCATTCCGGCACCACGCCGTAGCCAAGCCCCGCCTCGATCAGCCGGGTGACGCTGGTGCTGCCCGAGGCCGAGGTGGCGATGCGCGGCGCGCCGCCCATGCGCTGCGCCAGATAGTCGAGCGCCCCGGTGCGCACCATCTGCCCCGCCTCATAGGTGATGAAGGGCCGGTCGCGGAACACCGCAAGGTCGGGGTCAAGCCTGCCGCCCGGCCCGACCGGCAGCCCCCAGCTGGCAGGCCAGACCAGCGCCAGCCGGTAGGTCCCCAGCAGGTGCTGGGTGATGGCCGGATGGCTGAAGCTGCGCTCGCTGACCGCGGCATCAAGCGCGCCATCCATCATCATCTTTTCCAGCATCGTATCGCGTTCAAAGAAATCCAACTCGATATCGGGGGCCTCGCGCCGGAAATCGCGCAGGATGCCGGGAAAGAAATGGTGAAACAGCGCCTGCGGCACGCCGACCCGCAGCACCGAACGCACATCGTGCAGCAGCACCGAAATGCGTGAGAGGATGGTTTCCAGCTCGTCCCCCAACGAGGCATGCAGCGCCCGGCCCTGCGGCGTCAGCGTGACCCGGCGCGAGCCCTTTTCGGCCTCGATCAGCCGCGCGCCATACATCTGTTCCAGCCGCCGCACGTGGTTCGCGGCCGACTGGTAGGAAATGTTCAGCTCACGCGAGGCGGCCGAAAATGACCCGGTGCGCGCCACCAGGTGAAAGGTCTGCAGCAGCGAGATATCCACCTTGGCGCGCTTTTCCGCGCCGCCGCCGTCGCCGCCCATGTCTGCCCCCGTCACGGCCCCGCCAGCGCGGCCGGGGCGGGGTCCAGCAGAGCAAAGAAGCGGCTTTTGCGCAAGAGCGCCGGGCCGACCGCGCCGGGGGCGATCAGCCCGGGGTGTGGCACAAGCCCGGAACAGATCAGATCCGCCATGGCGCACACATGCGCCGCGGTCGCGCTGGCCGCCGCGCTGGCCGGCGCGCCGGTCTCATCGGGGCCGCTGCGCAGTTCCTGCCGGGTCCAGCTTTCGGGCGCGCCGGGGGCCGCGCGGTGGCGGATCGCGATCAGCACGCGGTCATCTGCGGTTTTCGGCAAAGCCGTGCTCAGCAGGCTGCGCAACTGGTAAAGCCGCGCCGCCAGCCCCATGTCGCACAGCAAGAACTGCATGTAGTCAAGATGGCCGGGGTAACGCAGCGTCTTGAACGCCAGCCCCGCCACGCGCCCGGCATGGCGCCGCGCCAACGCATCAAGGCTGCCCGCGGTGGTGAAGGCTTCATAGCGCGTCGCGCCAATGCTCAGCGCCTCGGGCTCGGTCAGCGGCGGCAGTTCCACCAGCGCGCCGCCGCGAATCGCCAGACAGGGGTTGGTGTATTCGTCCAGCAGCCCGTCGATGCCCCAGATATTGGCGTAACCCAGCCGGTTTTCGCGTATGGCGGGCAGCACCCCCACGAACACCGTGGTGTCCGACTCTGGCCCCGCCGCCTCAAGCAACTCGGCGGCAAGCGCCGTCACATAGCCCGGCGCCAGCCCGCAGCCCGGCGCAAGGCACAGCCTGCCCGCGCCGCGCGCCAGCGCCGCCACCTGCGCTGCCGCGCCGGTGTCCTCAAAGATGTCGAGATAGTGGCAACCGCGCGCAAGCGCGAGCCGCGCCACCTCGGCGGGCGCCATCGCGGCATCGGTCAAAATCACCGCGCGCGCCCCGGCCAGCAGCGCGCCCAGATCGTCACGCAGGCCGGCGCCCGCGAAACCCGCGGTGCGCAGCCCCGCCGCCGCCGCCCTCGCCAAAGCGTCGCCGTCGCGCGAACTGAGCGTGGGCGCAAACCGCGGGTCTGCCGCTAGCATGCGCGCGATGCGCCGCGCCATCCGCCCCGCGCCAAGCACCAGAACCGGGATTTGCGCGGTCATGGCCCGGCCCTAGCTGTGAAAGCGCGACAGGAAGGCGCGCAGCCGTTCCGAGGTCGGGTTGCGCAGAATCTGTTCGGCGCTGCCTTGCTCGGCAATGCGCCCGGCCTCCATGAACAGCACGCGGCTGGCCACGTCGGCGGCAAAGCCCATCTCGTGCGTCACCAGCACCATCGTCATGCCCGCTTCCGCCAGCCGCCGGATTACCGCCAGCACTTCGCCCACCAGTTCCGGGTCAAGCGCCGATGTCACCTCGTCAAGCAACAGCACCTCGGGGCGCATCGCCAGCGCGCGGGCAATCGCCACGCGCTGTTTCTGGCCGCCGGAAAGGTGCGCGGGGAACGCCTGCGCCTTGTCGGCCAACCCCACCTGGCCCAGCAGATCCATCGCATGCGCCTCGGCCTTGGCGACCGGCTCACCCAGCACCTTGACCGGCCCGGCGGTAATGTTGCCCAGCACGCTCAGATGCGGGAACAGGTTGAAGTGTTGAAACACCATGCCGACCTTGCGGCGCAATTCGCCGGTGCCGATGGCGCCGCCACGGCCGCGAAATTTTGCGCTGACGGCGCGGCCCTGAAAGGTCAGGCTGCCGCTGGTGGGCTGTTCCATCATGTTCAGGCAGCGGATCAGCGTCGATTTGCCTGACCCAGAAGGCCCGATCACCCCCAGCACCTCGCCGGGCATCAGATCAAGGTCGATGCCCGTCAGCACCTCAAGCTTGCCGAAGCTTTTGCCAAGCCCGCGCACTGCGATCACCGGGGAAGAGGTATTGGTCATGTCGCGCATTCCTTGCCCTGCCTCAGTCGCTGCGCCGCATGCGGCGTTCATAATGGTCTGCCACCTGCGTCAACGGGAACAGCATCGCAAAGTAGAGGATCGCCGCCATGCTGTAGGCTTCAAGCGGCCGGTAGGTTTCCGAAGTGACGACTGAGGTCATGTAGGTCAGTTCCGCCAGCGAGATCGCATAAAGCAGCGAGGTGTTCTTGAGCTGGATCACCGACTGGTTGATGAAGGCCGGCAACATGTTCTTGATTGCCTGCGGCATGATGATGTAGCGCATCGACTGCACGCCCGACATGCCGATCGCTGCCGATGCCTCGCGCTGGCCCTTGTCAACCGCCAGAATGCCGCCGCGGAATATTTCGGCGTAGAACGAGCCGACGTAAAGCGACAGCGTCAGCAACCCTGCGGTTGTGTTGGAAATGGAAATCCCAAGCAGCATCGGCAGTGCGTAATAGGCCCAGAGGATCTGCACCAGCAAGGGCGTGCAGCGGAACAGTTCCTGATAGCTGCGCGACAGCAGGCGCAGCCACCAGAATCGCGACAGCCGCGCAAAACACGACGCAAGCCCCACCACGATGCCGATCAGGATAGAGCCGACCGTGTATAGAAAGGTGGTCCAGACACCCCAGATCAGAAGGTCGAAAGACTGCAAGACCGTATAAAAGTCCCAGTGGTAGGTCATCAGGGCGGTCTCCTGCAGCCCGTGGGTATGGATGCGGGCCCCGCAGGGCCCGCAAGGTCGGATCAGCCGTTGATGTCGAAGCCTGCCGGCAGATCTTCCAGCGAGATGCCAAAGGGTTCAAGCCCCATCAGAATCCAGGTCTGGTTATTGCCGACGCGGCGGTTGTAGTCGGCCCAGGCCGAAACGAAGCTTTTCCACACTTCGTCGGTCTCGTAATTGATGCCGATCACCGAAGGCGAAGACAAGATCGGGCTGGGCACATAGACGGCGCCGATGCCGTTGCTTTTCTTGGTCATCACCATCGAGTTGAAGACCGTGTTGATGATCGCGTCGGCCTTGCCCGTCTGCACCGCCAGGATCGCCTCGTCGCGGGTCTTGAAGCGCAGGATGTTGGCCTTGGGCAGATAGGCTTTGGTGATCTGGTCCTGCGCCGAGCCGAGATCTACCGCGATGGTGTATTTCGGGTCGTTCAGTTCTGCCCAGCTCAGATTGCCAAGCTCGGGCTTGGGCGAGATGATCGTGAAGGCGTTGTAGTAGGTCGGCGCCGAAAAGTTGACCGAAAGCGCGCGGGTGGGCAATGCGGTCAGTGCGAAAGCCAGGTCAACCTTGCCCGACTGCACGTCAAGGATCGAATTGGCCCAGCTCGATTCGACGATTTCCAGGTTCACGCCCAGGACTGTCGCCATGTCCTTGCCCATTTCCACCACGAAGCCGCGCCATTCGCCGCTGCGCGGATCCTTGTTGAAATAGGGGTCTTCGTTCAGAATGCCCGCAATGCGCAGCACGCCACGCGCGCGGATTTCATCGACTTTGCTGGTTTGTGCCTGGGCGGTGGCGATGCTGGCGGTCAGCGCCAACGCGGCCGCCGCGACCCCGGTCATCACCCGTTTGAAGATAGACATCGGATCCTCCGTGCTGATGCGGCTGCCGCCGCGGATATGGATTCTGCGCCGGCCTTCTGGTGCAGGGCCGGTTGCCACCAAAGCACCCGCTTTCGGGGTTTCGATCAATACAAGATTGAGAGGCCAATATACAAAGACGGTTGTAACTTGTGCCCACGAGCACCAAACATCGCAAACACAAGGATCAGTGCTTCAAAGAATGTTGTAAGTTGGCGATGGTATTTTGCATCGCGCCGGACCCGGGGCGCGGCTAGCGTTGGCACAACCGCAGCCTCGCATCGGAGCCCCCCTTGGCGCAGCCCCCCGCATATGATGTCGTGATCGCCGGGGCCGGCATCATCGGCGCCTCGATTGCCTGGCATCTGGCGCAGGCCGGGCTGCGAGTGGCGGTGGTGGATGCCACGGGCCCTGCCGCCGCCGCCTCGGGCGCCTCTGACGGCGCGGTGTCGGTGGCCTCGAAGAAACCTGGCATCATGGCGCGACTGGCCTCGGGCTCGCTGCTCTATACTCGCGATCTGGCGGCGGGGGGCGTGCTGGCGGGCGCCTATGCGGCGCGGCCGTCCTATGTGTTCGGCAGCGGCGCGGCCGAACTTGCGGCGATGGATGCGCTGATCGCCAAACTGGGTGGCTTGCAGGGGCCGGTGCGGGTGACCGCCGATGGCTCTGCTGCGGTGCTGCCGGGCGCCGGCGCCGCGGTGGAACGCATCGTCGCACTGCAGGGCGAGGGCCACATGCCCGGGCACAAGGCGGTGCGCGCCTATCTGGCACATCCCGGTATTGCCGGCATCTGGCCCGCGAAAATCCTACAAATCGAGGCTGATGACGCCGGCGTAAATTTGCGGCTGGCGCAGGGCAGCCTGCGCGCGCGCCGGCTGGTTGTGGCGCTGGGGGTTTCAACCCCCGAACTGTTTGCCGGGGTGCCGGTGCTGCCGCGCGCCGGGCAGCTGATTGTGACCGATGCCGGGGCGCCGGGGGCACTGCCGGGGGCGCTGACCGCCGCCGCCTATCTGCTGGCCAAGACCGAAGCGCCGCAGCGCCAGACGCTGCCACCGGTGGTGATCGATCCGTTGACCACCGGGCAATTCTTGATCGGATCGTCGCGTGAAGACCACGCCGACCCCTCGCGCGTTGATTTCGCCACGCTGCGGCGCCTGCTGGCGCGCGCCACCGCGGCCTATCCGGCGCTCGCCGAACGGAGGGTGATCCGCGCTTTCGCTGGCATTCGCGCCGCGGTGCCCGACGGGTTGCCGGTGGTCGGGCCGCTACCGGGCAGCCCGCGCGTGTTCGTGTCCACCGGCTTTGAGGGCGACGGCATCTGCCTGTCGGCGCTGATCGGGCGCGAGGTGGCGCTGATGCTGCGCGGCGAAGCGCCGAGCGACGGCTGCGAAGCCGACTTTGCCGCGCTTTCGCCGGCGCGTTTTGCCGACCTGCGGCAGGAGCATGTGGCATGAGCGGCCATATCTTCTGGAACGGCACCGCGCTGCCCTATCGCGCCGGCGAAACCGTCGCATCGGCACTGACCCGCGCCGGCGTGCGCTGTTTTGGCGCGGCGCCGCAGGGCCAGGCGCGGGCGCTGTTTTGTGGCATCGGCCAGTGTCAGAGCTGCCTTGTGCACGACGGCACCCGGCTGACCGAAGCCTGCCTGCTGCCCTGCCGCGATGGCTTGGTGCTGACCGAAGCAGCGGGGCCGCGTGATGTGTGATCCGCGCATTCTGGTGGTCGGGGCTGGGCTTGCAGGGCTTGCTGCAGCGGTTGAACTTGGCCGCGCCGGCCACCGCGTGCTGGTGGTCGATCAGGCGCAGCGTCCCGGCGGCGCGGTGCACCGCCAGCCATTGCCGGGGGCGCGGGCACTGGCCAGCCCGGCGCAGGCGCGGCGTTGGCGGGCGCTGATGGCCGCAGTGGCGGCGCAGGGCGCGCGGATCGAGATTGTTTGCAACACAAGGTTCGGCGGCGTTGACCACGGCGGCGCAGTGCTGCTGACCGGCGACGGCGCCGCGCTGCTGCGGCCCCGCGCGTTGGTGCTGGCGGTCGGCGCGCGCGAATCGGTGCAGCCGCGCCCGGGCTGGACCCTGCCCGGCGTGCTGACCGCGGGGGCGCTGCAAACGCAGATCAAGACCAGCGCGGCACCCCCGGCCGGCACGGTATTGCTGGCAGGGTCCGGGCCGCTTTTGCTGGCGCTCGGGGCCGAGCTGGTGCGGCTGGGGCGCCCGCCGGTGGCGATCATCGAGGCGGCAAAGCCCTTCGCGCATCCGCTGCGGTCGCTGGCGCTGCCACCGGGCTACATCGCCGAGGCCGCCAGCCATATGGCGCGGCTGCTGCGCGCCCGGGTGCCGTTGCTGACCGGCGCGCACCTGACGCGCATCACCGCCGCGGGTTCAGGCCTGCAGGCCGAGGTCGAAACCCGCCGCGGCACGCGCCGCCTTGTGGCCGACCAGATCGCGTTGCACGACGGTATCCGCCCCAACGACACCGGGCTGACCGCAAGCGCGGCGCTGCCGGTGCTGCGGCTTGGCGATTGCCGCGAGGCGCTTGGCGCCGCCGCGGCGCTGGCCGACGGGCGCGCTGGCGGTGCCGCTCTTGCCGCGCGGCTGGCGGGTGCCCCGCCACCGCCGCCCGACACAGACCTTGCGCGCGAGGTGGCAGCGCAGGCGCGGCTGGCGCGCATCTACGCGCATGACGGCGCACAGCGTCTGGCGCAGCTGCCCGACGATACCGTGCTGTGCCGCTGCGAAAACCGCACCTTGGCCGATTTGCGCGCGCTTGGCCCGGCCCCTACGGCGCGGCAACTGCGGCTGGACGGGCGCTTTGGCATGGGCGCCTGTCAGGGCCGGTTCTGCGCCGAGTGGGTGGCGCGGATCGCCCGCCCCGATGCGCCGCAACCGCTTGGCATGCCGCGCTGGCCGGCCCGCCCGATTGCGATCGCCGATTTGCTCGGCGCCCCCGATTTGATTTCAGGAGAAATGGAATGACCCTCGCCGCCCCCGCCCGCACCCCACGCACCGCGACCTTCAGCGTGACCAACCCGTTCAGCGGTTCCGTGCTGGCCGAACTGCCGCAGGTCAGTGGCGCCGAGGTTCTGGCCACGGTCGCACGCGCCCGTTCCGCCGCCGCCGCCTTTCGCGGCTCCACCCCCTACCAGCGGCGCGAATTGCTGAACCGCCTCGCGGCGCTACTGGAACGCGATGCCGAGCTGCTGGCGCGCACCATCAGCGCCGAGGTCGGCAAGACCATCACCGAAGCGCGTGCCGAGGTGCGCCGCGCGCAGAACACGCTGCGGCTTTCGGGCGATGCGGCAACCTTTCTGGATGGCGAGGTGCTGCATTGCGGCATCGTTGCCGGCGGCAAGGACCGGCAGGCGGTGGTAACCTATGTGCCGACCGGTGTCGTTGCGGCGATCACGCCGTTCAACTACCCGCTCAACCTGCTGTGCCACAAGCTCGGCCCCGCCATCGCCGCGGGCAATGCCGTGGTGGTCAAGCCCTCGCCCAAGGCGCCGCTGGCCGCCGACCATCTGGTGCGGCTGACCGCCGAGGCGGGCTTTCCGGCCGATCTTGTGCAGATCGTGCACGGCGGGGCAGAACCGGCGCTGGCACTGGCGCGCGCGCCGATTGATCTGCTCAGCTTTACCGGCGGCCCTGCCGCGGGGCTTGCACTGAAACGCGCCAGCGGCCTTGTGCGCTGCCTGATGGAACTGGGCGGCAATGACCCGCTGTTCGTGCTGCCCGACGCCGATCTTGACGCCGCTGTTGCCACGGCGGTCGGGCATCGGTTCGAGATCGCCGGGCAAAGCTGCGCCGCGGTCAAGAAGCTTTACGTACACGAACGCGTGGCCGATGCCTTCACCGAACGCCTGCTGGTGCTGGTTGCCGATCATCGCTACGGCGATCCGGCGCAGGATGATACCCGGATGGGCCCGGTGATCGACGCCGCCGCCGCCGCCGATATCGCGGCGCGGCTGGCCGAGGCGCAGGCCGCCGGCGCGCGGCTGCTGGCTGGCGGCACCGCGCAGGGCACGCTGTTCGCGCCCACAGTGATCGCCGAAGTGCCGCTGCACTGCCGGCTGCTGGCCACCGAGACCTTCGGCCCGGTGCTGGCGATGCGGTCCTTTGCCGATCTCGACACCGCCATGGCCGAGGTCAACGCCACCGAATTCGGCCTGCAGGCCGGCATCTTCACCAATGATCACGCCGCCATTCGCCGCTTTGCGCGCGGTCTGCAGGTGGGCGGGGTGATGGTCAACGAAGGCCCCGATTTCCGCGCCGAGCATGTGCCTTTCGGCGGCATCAAGGGTTCCGGCCTTGGCCGCGAAGGGGTGCGCATCGCGCTGCGCGAAATGTCGGAAACCCGCGTGGTGATCGACTGATGCGCGTCGCGGTGCTGGGGGCAAAGGGCAAGGTCGGGCGCGAAGTGCTGGCGCAGATCGCGGCGGCGCCGGATCTGGTGCTTGGCGCGACCCCCGCGCGCGGCCTGCTGGCCACGGCGCGGGGCGGCGGCGATGTGCTGGTTGATTTCTCGTCGCCGGGTGCGGTGATGGAACTGCTTGATGCGCTGGCGGATGATCCGCTGCCGCTGGTGATCGGCACCACCGGCTTTTCGCCCGATCAGGCCGCCCGGCTGGCCGCCGAGGGCGCGCGTCGCCCGATCCTGACCGGCGCCAATTTCACGCTGGGGTTCGGCGCCTTTCGCCAGGCCGGGCTGGCGCTGGCCGCGGCGCTGCCGGGCGCCAGCCTGACCGTGGCGGAAACCTACAATGCCGCCAAGAAGCCCGTGGCCTCGGGCACCACCCAGGCGCTGGTGGCCGATCTGGGCGCCAGCGGGCGCGCGGTGGAAACCGAGATCAACCGCGTCGGCGACACCCCCGGCATCACCACGCTGCGTTTCGGGCTGGGGGTCGCCGATATTTCGCTGACGCTGGCGGTGCAGTCGCGCGCGGCCTATGCGGCGGGCGCGCTGGCCGCGGCGCGCTGGCTTTGTAGCCGCGGCAACGGCAGCTATTCCCCTTTTGACATCTCCTGAGAGGCCCCATGCAAAACCCCGCCCGTCTTGACGGCGTGTTCACCGCGCTGGTCACCCCGTTCACCGCTACCGGCGCCATCGACTGGGATGCCTTCGACCGACATCTGGACCGGCAATTGCATGCCGGTATCGCGGGGCTGGTGCCGGTGGGCACCACTGGCGAGGCGGCAACGCTGGGCGATGACGAGGCTTTGGCGCTGATCGCCCGCAGCGTCGCGCGCGCCGAGGGTGCCGCCTATGTTCTGGCCGGAACCGGCAGCAATTCGACCGCGAAATCGGTGGCGGCGACCCGCCGTGCCGTCGAGGCCGGGGCCGATGGCGTGCTGCTGGTGACACCCTATTACAACCGCCCGACGCAGGCCGGGCTTGAGGCGCATTTTGCCGCGGTAGCCGAGGCTGCGGGCGCTGCCGATTTGATGCTGTATTCGGTGCCCGGTCGCGCCGGCGTGGCGATCGCACCGCAAACGGCTGCGGCACTGGCACAGCGCTGCGCCAATATCGTGGCGATCAAAGAGGCGGGCGGCGATGTCGCCCGCGTCACCGCGCTCCGCGCCGCCTGCGGCCCGGATTTCGTGGTGCATTGCGGCGATGACGGGCTGGCGCTGCCGTTCTTTGCGCTCGGCGCGCGCGGCCTGACCTCAGTTTTGTCGAACTATGCCCCGGCGCAATGCGTGGCGCTGTGGCGGGCGTGGTCGGCGGGCCGCAACGCCGAGGCGCTGGCACTGCACGACCGTCTTGCCCCGCTCGCCGCCGCGATGTTCGTGGAAACCAGCCCGGCACCCGTAAAGCATGCGCTGGCACTGGCCGGGCATATGCGGCCGGATTTGCGGCTGCCGCTGGTGCCGCTGGCCGCCGCGACGGCACAGATGCTTGCCGATACGCTGCGCGACTGCCCAGCCTAGATCGGCACGAAGCCGCTTGCCGGGTCGTATTGCAGCAACTGGCCGCCCGCGATGTCATGCCACAGGCCATGCAGCGTCATCGCCTCGTCGGCGACAGCGGCTTGCAGGAACGGAAAGGTCATCAGGTTTTCCAGGCTGATGACCACTGCTTCGCGTTCCAGCGCGGCAACGCGTTCGGCCTCGGGCAAATCCGCCACGCGCTCGAACCCGGGGCGCAAAATGCCCAGCCACTTGCCGACGAACGAGGTTTGCCGTTCCAATTCAGGCGCCTGCCCGGTGCACATCGCATGGCACCCCAGCACGCCGCCGCATTGCGAATGACCCAGCACGATCAGATGCGCCACCTTCAGCGTGTTGACCGCATATTCCACCGCCGCTGAGGTGCCGTGATAATCGCCGTCGGGGCTGTAGGGCGGCACCAGGCTGGCGATGTTGCGGTGAATGAAGAACTCGCCCTGATCGGCACCGAAGATCGAGGTGACATGCACGCGGCTGTCGCAGCACGAAATGACCATGGCGCGCGGGTGCTGCCCGTCTTCGGCCAGGCGCCGGTACCAGACGCGGTTTTCGGCAAAGGTTGTGGCCTTCCAGCCGTGAAAACGCTGGATCAGGTAGGAAGGCAGCGGTCGCACTTGGCCCAGCATCGTTGTCATCCCCTTGGCTGATCGACAGATACGCTGCCGGCGCGCCGATTTCGAGCCGTTTTGCACCCGGCTAAACCTTTTCTTGACCCCAAGCGGCGATGCTTCGCGTCGGGCTGAGGGGCTTGGACGGAGGGTGACGGGGTGGCAGAAATTTCTGATCTGCACCATCAGGAAGGCGTGCGGCTGGCGCCCGACCGGCTGATGGCGCTTTTCGCAAGGCTGGGCGATGCCGAAGCCGAACAGGCCATCAGCCGCACGATGGAAGAACTTGCAGCGCAGCTGCTGCTGGCGCGGCAGGCTGCCGACATGGCTGCCCCCGATGCGGTGGCGGCGGCGGCGCAGACCCTGTGCAGTCTGGCCGACAAGATCGGCATGGTAACTTTGGCGCGGGTGGCGCAGGACGTCGGACTTTGCGCCGGGCGCGGCGACGCGGCCGCGCTTGCCGCGACGCTGGCGCGGCTGACGCGAATCGGTGACCGCTCACTCAGCGCGGTCTGGGATCTGCAGGACGTGATCGAGTAGCGCTGCCGCCACGGCCACCGGTTCAAGCGATTCGGCCGTGGCAGTGCTTGAACTTGTCGCCAGAACCGCAGGGGCAGGGGTCGTTGCGCGACGGGTCGCCCCAGGTTGACGGGTCGTTCTCGTCGAACGAGGCCAGCCTTTGCGCCGATTTTGCACTGTTGCCAGCCGGCGCCAGCGACACGGCGACGGCGGCTTGTGCGGCGGGTTGTGCGGCGCCGTTCGGTAGTGGCGTGGCGCGCTGCTGCGCGGCGATCGCCTCGCGCAGCATCTGCTGCTGTTCTTCCTGCGTGATCGGCCGGATCTGCGCGATGCGCTGCGTCACCTCGCTGCGCAGCCCGTCCAACAGCGATTCGAACAGCTGGAAACTTTCGGTCTTGTATTCCGACAGCGGGTCGCGCTGCGCATAGCCGCGGAAACCCACCACCGAGCGCAGATGTTCCAGCGTCACCAGATGTTCGCGCCATTTCGTGTCGATCGTCTGCAACAGCACCTGTTTTTCGATCGCGCGCATCGTTTCGGCGCCGAATTTTTCGGCCTTCTCCTCGGCGGCCTTGTCTGACGCCGCGTCGATCCTTTCACGCAGCACTTCCTGGTCCACGCCCTCTTCGTGCGCCCAGTCGATCACCGGCAGGTCGATGTTCAGCCGCTCGATCAAGGCCGCGTAAAGCCCTTCGGCGTTCCACTGATCGGCATAGGATTTGGGCGGCAGGAAATCATCGACCAGATCGGCAACCACCTGCAGCCGCATGTCGCGGATGATCTCGGCAATATCGTCGCTTTCCATGATCTCGCGGCGCTGGCTGAAGATCGCCTTGCGCTGGTCGTTCATCACGTCGTCGAACTTCAGCAGGTGCTTGCGGATGTCGAAGTTGCGCGCCTCGACCTTGGCCTGCGCGCGTTCCAGCGATTTGTTCACCCAGGGGTGAATGATCGCTTCGCCTTCCTTCATGCCCAGACCCGCCAGCACCTTTTCCAATCGGTCAGAACCGAAGATGCGCATCAGGTCGTCTTCAAGCGACAGGAAGAACAGGCTGCGCCCCGGGTCGCCCTGACGGCCAGAACGGCCACGCAACTGGTTGTCGATGCGGCGGCTTTCGTGCCGTTCTGTGGCCAACACAAAGAGGCCGCCAGCTTCGATCACCCGGGACTTTTCGTCGGCATGCTCGGCCTCGATGCGGGCACGCAGCGCGGCGGGTTCGGCCTCGGGGTCGGCGGCCAGCGCCTCCATCACCTGCATTTCAACGTTGCCGCCAAGCTGGATGTCGGTGCCGCGGCCAGCCATGTTGGTGGCAATAGTGATCGCGCCGAACTTGCCGGCATCGGCGACGATCTTGGCTTCCTGTTCGTGCTGGCGGGCGTTCAGCACGTTGTGCGGCAGATCTTCGCGCTTGAGCAGATCCGACAGCATTTCAGATTTCTCGATCGAGGTCGTGCCCACCAGAATCGGCTGGCCCTTGGCATGCGCATCCTTGATCGCCTGCACCACGGCGGAATATTTTTCGGTCGCGCTGCGATAGACGCGGTCGTGGTCGTCGGTTCGCACCACGGGGCGGTTGGTCGGCACCTCAACCACGCCCAGCTTGTAAATCTCCAGAAATTCCTCGGCTTCGGTGGCGGCGGTGCCGGTCATGCCGGCAAGCTTTTCGTAAAGCCGGAAGTAGTTCTGGAAGGTGACCGAGGCGAGCGTGACGTTTTCGGGTTGCACCGTCACGCCTTCCTTGGCTTCGATCGCCTGATGCAGCCCGTCGGAAAGCCGCCGCCCCTTCATCATGCGGCCGGTGAATTCGTCGATCAGCATCACCTCGTCGTCGCGCACGATATAGTTCTGGTCGCGATGAAACAGCGTATGCGCGCGCAGCGCCTGCGTGACGTGGTGCACGATGGTCGTGCTTTCCGGGTCGTAAAGCGTTTGCCCCGGCGGCAGGATGCCTTCCTGACGCAGCCGCTGTTCGAGGTATTCGTTGCCCTCTTCGGTATAGGTCGCGTTGCGCGACTTTTCGTCCAGCTTGTAATGTTCCGGCTTCAGTTCGGGAATGAACACATCAAGCGTCTTGTAAAGGCCGCTGCGGTCCTGGCTGGGGCCGGAAATGATCAGCGGCGTGCGCGCTTCGTCGACCAGGATGCTGTCCACCTCGTCAACGATCGCGTAGAAATGCCCGCGCTGCGCCATTTCCGGGATCGAGGCGCGCATGTTGTCGCGCAGGTAGTCAAAGCCAAGCTCGTTGTTGGTGGCATAGGTGATGTCGGCGGCATAGGCGGCGCGCTTGCTGGCGTCATCCTGAAACGGCACCACGACACCCGTGGTCATGCCCAGTTGCGCATAGACCTTGCCCATCCAGTCGGCGTCGCGCTTGGCCAGATAGTCGTTGACCGTGACGATATGCACTCCCTTGCCCGCCAGCGCATTCAGATAGGCCGGGAAGGTCGCCACCAGCGTCTTGCCCTCGCCGGTCTTCATTTCGGCGATGTTGCCCTGATGCAGGAAAATCGCGCCGGCAAGCTGCATGTCGAAGGCGCGCAGGCCTAGTGCGCGGCGTGCGCCCTCGCGGCAATTGGCAAAGGCTTCGACCAGCAGGTCATCAAGGCTTTCACCGGCCTCGGCCCGTGCCCGCAGTGCTGCCGTCTTTTCCTTGATGCCCTCGTCGCTCAGCGCCTGAAACTCGGGTTCCAGCGCGTTGATCCTGGCAATCAGCGGCCGGACCGACTTCACTTTTCGGTCATTCGGCGTGCCGAAAATCTTTTTCGCCAGTGTTCCAAGGCCAAGCATGTGTTCTCCGCGGGTTCATCCGACCAAATCCTGTGATCTCTGGTCTTGCCCGCACCTTCAGGCGTGCCTAGAACGGCTGCGAGCTAAAGGGCAGTTGGCCTTCACAGAACCATTGGCGATGTAAGGGGCTACTGGCAGAGTGTCAACGCTGCGGGCTGACGCGGCAGAAGCGGGAGTGGCTATGATGGCGCGTGGAACGAAACTTTTGGCCGCGGCGGCGGTGGCAATTGCGCTGGCGGCGCCGGTGCGGGCGGCCGAACTGGGCGCCGATACCGTGGTTGCCACGGTGAACGGCGAAATCATCACGCTTGGCCATATGGCGGCGCTGCGTGCCGGGCTGCCCGAGAACTATCTGAGCCTGCCCGATGATGTCCTGTTCAACGGGCTTCTGAAACAGCTGGTGCAGCAGACGGCACTGGCGCAGATTGCCGAAAAGAACCTGTCGCGCGCCCATGCCGACATGCTGAATGTGCAGCGGCTGAACTATCTGGCCTCGGTCATGATCGACGTGGCGGTTTCCGGCGCTGTGACCGAAGAAAGCGTTGCCGCCGCCTATGAGGCACTGATCGTCGCCCCCGGTCCCACCCGCGAATTCAACGCCGCACATATTCTGGTGGCGACACAGGAAGAGGCGGCGGCGATCCGCGCCGAGCTGGAGGCGGGTGGCGACTTTGCCGAGATCGCCAAGGCCAAGTCCTCCGATGGCGCCGCCCCCGACGGCGGCAACCTGGGCTGGTTCACGCTGGATCTGATGGTGGAACCTTTCGGCGATGCCGTCGCAGCGCTTGAGCCGGGGCAACTGGGTGGGCCGGTGCAGACCGATTTCGGCTGGCATGTCATCAAGCTGTTGGAAACCCGGCTGGCGGAACTGCCCAGCATCGAAAGCGTGCGCCCACAGATCGAGAATGATCTGCGCAACCAGGCGGTGCAGGATCGGCTTGATTCTGCCGTTGCCGAATCGGATGTTGCCGAAATGGTCGAAGGCATCGACCCCACCATTCTCAAAGACCCCGCGTTGTTGGGTCAGTAAGGCAGCACGGCGATGGCCAAGACCGACAAGGACTGGAAAGCCAAGATCGAAAAGCTGAAAGACCGGGTCAAGAAGCTGGAACGGCGGCTGCAGCAGGCGCTTGCCCCCGCGACGGCGGCGCCCCCGAAACCCGCGCCGGTTTCGCCGCTGGCGCCGGCGGCGTTTCCGGCGATGCCGGTGGTTGACGGGGTCGAGTTTGCCGCC
>Ga0326597_10004674_pt1 | contig 19178 bp, 16 predicted proteins | sample RVTome_12_FD_203789 | JGI IMG/M metagenome (GOLD analysis project Ga0326597, IMG submission 203789) | Soil microbial communities from uranium-contaminated site in the Upper Colorado River Basin, Wyoming, United States - RVT100D185 | ecosystem: Environmental > Terrestrial > Soil > Contaminated >... | reverse complement strand
TTTCTAAGTGGCGACCACCACCATCAAATCTGCTGGCGGTGATTACACCACATGGGCGCTGTGGGAGGCCGATACCGATAATGACTTGACCGGAGCCGGCGAGGTCATCGGCGAGATTTACGACGTTAATGCCACGGCCAGTTTTACGATGGCAGGCGCGACGAACACCGACGCCACCAACTTCCGGCACTTGACGGTGAATAGTGCCCACCGACATGCCGGAGTGTGGGACACCGGCAAGGCGAACATGCAGGTTAGTCTGACTAACCTGATCTTCCTGCTATCCGAGCCATTTGCCAGAGCCTCCTACATACAGGCGAAGAACACGGACGCTACGGCCGGAGGCGGCGTATTCCGGCTGGACGCGAACAGCACGCAGTTAGCGCAGTGCATCGGATGGCAGACCGCACCAGATGCCTCAACATCGGCGTCCGGGGCCTACCTCAACTCTGCCGGCACTGGGCAGATTCTTCGTAATTGCGTTTTCTACTCTAACCGGCACGGTGTTCATTCAAATCACTCTTCTGCCAGCAGCATCGTAATCGACAACTGCGTGATCGCTGGCAGCACCTCGCACGGAATCGCCACCGGCCTTAACGGTGCGCTGACGATAAGGAATGTCTACTCGGGCGGAAACACTGGCGATGACTACAACGAAGCCTCGGACGTAGGGTGGAGTACGTGGACGGCAACGACGTGCATGTGCGCGGACTCGATCACCGAGACCGGGCTGACGAGCGGCGTAGCTTTCGACACATCCAACTTCACGAACGTCACCGCCGGTTCGGTGGACATTCACCTTGTCACCGGCTCCGCGCTGATAGACGCAGGGACCGATCTTTCTGGCACCTTCACGATAGACATCAACGGTGCCACTCGTTCCGGTACGTGGGACGTAGGGCCGGATGAGTTCGTGGCGGCGGGCGGGGGCGCCGATCTCGACGCAGCGGGCGAGGCCACCGCTACCTTCGTAGGCCAGTCGAGCGCGGGCGCGGCGCTCTCTGCGCTAGGTGAGGCGACGGCGAGTTTCACGGGTGCGGTCCTCGCGGCAGCGGTGCTCGATGCGCCGGGCGAGGCGGCCTGGTCGTTCGTCGGCAAGGCGCTCTTCGATGGCGTGCTGAGCGGAGCTGGTGAGGCCGATGCGAGCTTCACCGGCAGCTCGCTGGCTGCGGCGGTTCTTGAAGCACCAGGAGATTCGAGCGCGTCGTTTACCGGGCGCGCTGATGCTGCGGCGGTCTGGGCGGCTGCTGCCGATTCGACTGGCTCGTTCGTTGGCGAAAGTGTTGCTCAAGGCACCGGCGTACTGGAGGGTGCCGGCGAGGCCACCGGAATATTCGTTGGTGAGTCGGTGGCGGCTTCGGTGCTCATTGCGATCGCCGAGGCGAGCGCTGCGTTTACAGGCCAAGCAGAAGCAGAGTCGGTGGCAGGTGTCGATGGCGCTGGCATCCGCTACGTACGCCGCCACCGAAAGCCAGAGCAACCGCACAAGTTGCACCACGAGGAAATCGCCCGTCAGCAGCGAGAGGACGAGCGCTACCTCGCGGAGCTGGAGAAGAAGAAAGCACCGCCACCGGCAACGGTGGCCAAGTGGCAGCCCGCAAGCAGGTCCTCCTCCCAGGCTGCGCGGGCTGTCCCGGTGCCCACCGACACGCCCGCGCGAGCCGTGCCGGTTGAGCCCGATCTTTCCGACGTCGGTGATCTGAGGCTCGTCGAGAAGGCGCGCATCTACGCCCGCTTGACGGACCATGACCGCCGCCTGACGGTGATCGAAAAGCGCCAGCGGGCGCTTGTGTTGCTCGCGCTTCTATAGGGGCTGGCGATGACATTTATTTTCGGACGAGGCTGGGTGTACCAAGCACCAGAGGGCGACGATGGCGCGCCGGGCGGCGGTGAAGCGCCTGCGGAAGAGGTCATCGACGAGGGCGGAAAACCAAAGGATAGCGGTGGCGGTGATGCCGCTGCATCTGAACCTGCAGGCGCCAAGGAGGAAGCACCCAAGGACATGAAGTCGGCGATCGACGTCGGCCTGGGCTACAAGAAGGGCCCGGGCGGCGAGGCGCTCGATCCGCTGACCGGCAAGGTGAAGGAGGAGCCGGCAAAGCCTGGCGCCGCGAAGCCAGTCGGCGAGGTGAAGGAGACCGAGACCCACCACGCCAACGGCGCGCCGAAGAAGGACGAGAAGGGCCAGGCGCTCGACGACAAGGGCAAGGTGGTCAAGCCCGCGGCGGCGCCGAAGCTGAAGAGCGCGGCCGAGCTCGACCTCAAGCCCGAGGAGAAGAAGGCGCTGCACGCGAAGACGCAGGGCCGGTTCGCCGAGGTGATCACGACGCTGAAGGCGCACGAGGGCACGATCGCCAAGCAGGGCGACACGATCAAGACCCTCAGCGAGGCGCGAGACGCGATCCTGGGCGTGCTGGAGGAGACGCACACCACGCAGGACCAGCTCTCCGCGTACCTCGAATTCAATGCATTGTTGCAGTCCAAGGACCCCAAGGACCTGGATGCAGCCCTGCGGATGGTGGAGGGCCAGCGCATGGCGCTCTACAAGGCGCTGGGCCGCGAGCCGCAGGGTGGAGACCTCGACCTGCTGGCGGACTTTCCAGACCTGAAGAAGCATGTCGAGGAGGAGGAGATCACGCGCGCCGCGGCGCTTGAGATAGCGCAAGGACGCCGGGAGAAGGCCGCGCGCGAGGCGAACGCCCAGCGCGAGCAGAATCAGCAGCGCTCGCAGCAGCAAACCGCTGAGCAGCGCAAGCAGGCAGCCGAGGGCGCGCTGAAGGGCATCGAGGCGTGGACGGCTGGCCTCGCGAAGACCGACCTTGACTACAAGGCGAAAGAAGATAAATTGCTCGCCAAGGTCGACGGGGTGATGAAGAGCTACCCGCCGAACCAGTGGCTCCCGACTCTCCAGTTGCTTTACGAAGGGATCGAGATCCAGAAGGCGGCGCCGGCGAGCGGCAGGCAGAATCAGCCGTTGCGGCCGAGCGGCGCCACACCGGGTGCGAAAGCGCCCAACTCGATGCTCGAGGCCATCAACCAGGGTCTCGGGTACGCGGGAGCAGACAAGGGCTGATCGCCGGGTTCGCCACCGGCAGACTGTAAACGGGTTCGTCGCCGTGGACTGAACAGCGGTTCGTCACCGCCGAGCGTCGTCAGGACGCACATGTTCAACCACGGAGGCAACTTTGCCGCACAAGTCGCCCGAAGCACGCAAGGCCTACCTGGCGAAGTGGTGCGAGAAGAACCGCGCCAAGACGCGTGAGGCTTCGCGCCGGTTCCGGGCTCGACATCTGGAGCGCAGCCGCACGGCCTCAAGGGTCGCTGTGCTGCGCCGGTATCACGAGGTTCTGAAGCACGACCCAGCCTACGTCGAACGTAAGCGAGTGGCCGCGCGAGCGTGGTACTACGCCAACCGCGAAAGGGCGTTTATCAACGTGAAGGCGAGCGTCACCAAGCGACGCAAGCTGGAGCGCGAAGCGACGCCGAGGTGGGCCAACAAGGAGGCGATCCGCGCGATGTATCGCGAGGCGGTAAGCCGCTCCCTTGAGACTGGCATACCGCACGAGGTCGATCACATCGTTCCTCTGCGCGGCAAAGGCGTCCGCGGGCTACACGTCGAGTTCAACCTGCGCGTCGTGACGAAGGCGGCGAACCGCGCCAAGGGTGCCGCACACCTTTCCTAGGAAAAATCATGCCCTTCACCAGCCAAGAAATTACGGACGCGGGGAAGATCGGTCTTGACTTCTACTTGAAGGCAGAGCCAGTCGATCAAGTCGCCGTCGAACGCCCGCTGTTCAAGTACCTTGCGGGCAAGAAGGTCAGCGCGCCGGGCGCGAAGCAGTACATCGTCGAGCAGCTCCGGTTCCGCTACCAGTCGAATTTCCAGTGGTTCAACGGCTCGCAGGTCGTCACGTACAACCGCCGGCAGTCGATCGAGCAGGCGAACTTCGCTTGGCGCTCGGCGCACGACGGCTTCTCGCTCGACGAGGATCGCCTGATCCAGAACGGCATCAGCGTCGACGACGACGGTCCCGGAGGCAACGCGAGCGACGCCGAACGCATTCAGCTCACGAATCTGCTGAAGGAGCAGACCGAGATCCTGAAGCTGGGCTTCCAGGAGAAGTTCTCGCACGCGCAGCACCTGGACGGCACGCAGTCGGCCGACGCCATCACCGGCCTGGACGCGCTGGTGAGCCTCACGCCCACCACCGGGACGGTCGGCGGCATCGACCGCGCGCTCGCGACGAACGTGTACTGGCGAAACTACGCCCAGACCGGTCTGACCGATACCACCACGACCGGCACCATCCTCGACTTCATGGAGATCGCGTGGCGGGCCTGCGTCAGGAACGGCGGCAAGCCGGACTTCATCGAGGCGGGGGACGACTTCATCGACGGTTTCCGCAACTACATGTTCAAGAGCTTCGGGCGACTGGATTTCGAGGGCGTATCGGAGCGGACCATCGAAGGCGGGACGAAGATGTTGACGTTCCACGGGGTGACGATTCACTGGAACCCCGAGTTCGACGACCTCGACTCGCTGTACGCGCCGGCCACGCCGTGGTCCAAGCGCTGCTACATGATCAACGGCCGGCATGTGAAGCAGCGGCCGATCGATGGGCAGGACATGATCACCCGCAAGCCCCCGAGGGCCTACGACAAGTACGAGTACTACTGGGGCTTGACGTGGCGCGGCGCGATGACCATGAACAGGTCCAACGCCCACGCCGTGGTGTCGCTCGCCTAGCGACTACGGGGTTCGTCTCAGCAGCAGGGAAGTGAAGCGAGCCCCGGATCAGCGAATGGTCCGGGGCTTTTTTGTAACCACCTCAAGCGGAGGTCGCTGTGGCAAAGAAAGCTGGAAAGTCGAAGAGCAAGAAGGTGGCGGCGCGAAAGCCCGCCGTTCGTAGGAAGGTCAGTGCACCGGCCGTGCAGGCGCAGTCCAAGTTGTCATTCCCGTGCCTGGTGATGGTCTCCAAGGGCGCCGAGAGAATCCCGGTGACGGTGAAGGACGCCGCGCATCATGCGCAACTCGTCGAGAAATTCGGTGAGGCGAGCATTGTGGTGCAATCGTGAGCCGCCGCGTGTTCGCCATCATCGGCCGCGGGATGACCGACAAGACCGCGGTGTGCGTGTTCCCCTGGGAGCTCGCAATCCTGCAGCTCGTCCACCAGCAGGAGGTGGTCGAGGTCCCGATCGACGACATGTGCAAGATGAAGGACGGCGTCGTCAAGGTCGTGAAGCAGAAGATGAAGCACTCCAATGTGCTGCCGCCTGACCTGCGCTCGCAGTACGAAATCATGGCCTACGTCGACCCTGAGGAGGATCCGGCGAACGACCCGGCCGGCGAGTACGAGCGCATGGCCAACAAGTACGGCATGGACAAGGATCTGCCGATTGCGTGCGTGGGGCGGGTGTACGGCGAGTTCACCTCGGGCGCCTTCACTGCGACGCTGAAGGAGCATGCGCGCGACAGGCAGCCGAAGCCGGCGCACCTGAAGGCGACCGACGAGGGCCTGGGTAAGGCGCCAGACCAGATGTCGATCGGGGAACTGCGCTCGGCCCTGAGCGAGCGTGGCGTGAAGTGGCATCGCACCGAGAGCAAGGTCGATCTCGTGGCGAATCTTGAGGCGGCGCTCGCGCCCGCGTAAGCGATGCCGCGCCAGTACAAGACGCTCGGGGAGTTGCGCTCGGACATGCGGGCGATGGTGGGTGCGGCGAGCGCCGGTGCAGCTGCCGGCCCGAATTCGACCCTCGTCGACACGCACCTGCGCAACGCTCAGACGCTCTTGTACTGGACCCACGACTGGGCGCACCTCCGGAAGTACGCCCTGAAGACCCTCGGGGCCGATCAGCACCTGCTCGACTACCCGGACGATGGCAACGGAGCGAACCCTGACCGCATCCGCTACGTGAGCGTGCTTCGGGGTGGGGTGTGGTCTCCGCCCCTGAAGAAGGGCATCACGCCCTCGATGTACACCTACCAGGACAACAAGAGCTGGCCGCAGCGCTGGGAGCCGTACACGCAGATCGAGATTTTTCCGAAGACTGACCAGGCGTACTCGCTTCGCATCTTCTTCATCGAGAACCTCGCACCTTTCACGCAGGACGGGCACCGGGCCACGGTGGACGACACGGCGATCAGCCTCGTGGCCACCGCGACGCTGAAGGCGCACTACCGGCAACCGGACGCCGCGCTTTCCAAGGAGGCCTCCGACTCGCTGCTCATGAAGCTGAAGGCGAAGAGCTGGGGCCAGGATGTCTTCCGCCCGAACGACTGGGCTGATTCTGAGCCGCTCGTGCGGCCGCAGGTCGTATAGGAGGTAAAACATGTACGTCATCGTAACTGGTTCAGACGGCGTGACGCCGCTCGACCCGCGCACACAGGTCGACACCGAAGGGCTGGCTATCGAGAACCAAGCCCTCACGGTGTTTGCCTCTGCGGCGCGCACCGCATCGGTGAACAGCGCGGACCTCAAAAACCGATCCGCGCGTGGGCTGCACCTCATCATCGACATGACGGTAGAGCCCGGAGCAGATACGGTGACCTTCACCATCGAGGGCAAGGATCCGCTCTCCGGCAAGTACTACACCATCCTTGTGAGCGCTGCGCTCACGGCGGTGGCGACCACGGTGCTCAAGGTTTACCCTGGGCTCACCGTAGCCGCGAACTTGGTGGCTAGCGACGTGCTGCCGGCCGATTGGCGCGTGCGTGCTACGCATTCCGGCGTGACCACCACCACGTACTCGGTCGGCGCTCAGCTGATCCAGTGATCGATGCCGTTCATCAGTTTCGAAGACTTCGCAGGCGGGCTGGATGTCCGGCCGGCGGCGGCGCTCGCCAAGCCGAACATCCTGCGCGTCCTGACGAACGCCTACGTCACGACCGGGAAATCGATCAAGAAGCGGCCGTGCCTGGAGTTCGTCGCCACGCTCGAGGTGGGCACCGTGGGGCTCAAGGCCTTCGGCGGGAAGCTGAACACGTTCTACGGGGACGGGGCGGCGATCACGCACGCCAACAGCCTTTTCTTGGCGCGCAGGGTGCCGCACCACACGACTGGGGCAGCACCAACGAAGATTCACTACTGCGACCAGTACAACGCATTGGCGTACGTCGCAGCGGAGTACGCGGGCAGCGTCTTCAGGCACCACTACCTGGACGACCCAGGCGTGTGGGTGACGGCCACGGCCTACTCACTCGGCGACTTCCGGCGACCGGTGACGGAGAACGGCTTTCGCTACGAGGTAACGACCGCTGGCACGACAGGCGGGGCGGAGCCGGTCTGGCCGACCACGATCGGCACCACGGTGGCCGATGGCACGGTCGTGTGGACCGCCCGCACCTTCGCGGTGACGGACACGAACTGCCCGCACACCAAGGAGGTGGCCAAGCAGGCCGAGAAGATCTTCGCGAAGGGCTCGGGCGACGCGACGACGGTGCGTTTCTGCAAGACGGGCGACCCGCGAGACTGGACGACGCCGAGCGACGCAGGCTTCCTACCAGCCGGCAACCGCGCCAAGGGCTCCGATCAGGTGACCGCGATCGGGCCCTTCCAGAAGTCGGGCCTGTGGATCGCCTTCAGCGACAACTCGCAGGTCTGGACAGTCGATCCGGACCCTGCGAACCACGCGCTGGTGGACACCGTCGAGGGCATCGGGACGATCTTCCATCGGGCGGCAGCCTCGGTGTCGCGCGACCTTTTCTTTCTCGCGCAGAGCGGCTTCCGGTCGGTGTCGCTCATCGCGATCACGGACAACCTGCAGGACAACGACGTGGGAAGTTCCATCGACGCGCTCGTCAAGGCCCAATTTCTCTCCACGGACGATCCCCTGTCGCTTTACTACCCGAAGCTCGGGCAGTTCTGGTGCATCAACGGCTCGACGGTGTGGCCCTACAGTTTCAGCCGCACCTCGAAGATCAGCGCGTGGTCGAGGTTTACCCTGCCATTCACGATCGACGACGCGACGGTGCTCAATCAGGAGCTCTACGTGCGCACGGGGGAGGACGTCTACAAGGTGAGCGAGTCGGTGTTCAAGGACGGGGTCAGCTCGATTCCGCTGGTCGACATCCTGATGTTCTTCCAGGATGGAAAGCGCCCGGGCGTGCTCAAGCAGTTCATGGGCATGGACCTGATCGGCGTGGGGCAGTGGACGGTGAGCCACCTCTTCGCCGCGGACAACCAGACGCTGGAGAGCCAAGCCTACGAGTACCCGGCGGTGACGGAGCCTGGCGACATGCATCCGGTGGAGCTGCTCTCGACACGGATTGCACCTCGCCTGCGTCACCAGAAGGACGAAGCGGCCGAACTGTCGATGCTCGCTCTTCTCTACGAAAATTTGGCCAGTATCTAGACGCGCGCGAACAGACGATGACCACGCCAACCCTGCTTGAAGCGCCAGTAGAACGTGATCCGGTTGATGCCGGATTCGTCCGCCCAATCGCACAGCGGCTTGGTGCGACCGGCGTATGCGTACAGCACATTCTGCCGGCTGTTCCCGCACTGAACTTTCGGAGTGGCCCAGCGGCAATTGCCGGGAGCGTAGGGCCCATCGTTGTCGATGCGGTCTACGGAATGCTTCGGCGACGGCCTCAGTCCCATGTCGACGAAGAAGTTCTCGAACGAGCGCCAGCGCTCGCAGACGGTGATGCCGCGCCCGCCGTAGTTCGCCCAATCCTTGCCCTTGGTGTTGGTGCAGCGGTCGATCATGCCGCCCCAGATCCGGTACTCGACGGTGTGCGTCCTGCCGTGCGTGACCTTGGCAGCCGAGAGCTTGGCGAGGTGCTCGCGCTTGATGCATCCGCACGATGCCGTATTCCCACGATGGAGGTGCGGGCCCCAAGCGGCGGTCATTCCTCCGCAGTCGCACCTGCAGGTCCACATCGTGCGGCGGCGTCCTCGGTTCGGAGCGCGCTGAAGGACGGTCAGGCGTCCGAACCGTTTGCCGCTCAGATCAATCAAGCGCATCGTCCTATTGTACCGCTCACACTCGGCATGGCTCGCGAGCTCGCGGCGAACCTGAGCACTCAGGACCGCGCGGACGTGCGTCGCATGTACCCTGACCTTGAGGCATGGGCGACCTCGCGTTGCACGCTGCCGGGCGCTGCGTGGGGGCTGGTGGTCGAGGGTCAGGTCATTGCCGCGGGCGGCGTGGTGAGCAAGGACGCGGAGACTGGCGTGCTGTGGCTCGCCGGGCGCGAAGGCTGGGCGATGCCCTACGTGATCCACGCGGTGCGCATCTGGCGCGAAGTGATGGCCTCGGGCCTGTATCGCCGGTTCGAGTGCGAGTGCGCGGCGGGGCGTGCCTTGGCGATCGAGTTCGCCGAGCGCATGGGCTTCAAGCGACTGCGCGAGGAGAACGGCTTGATCTACTACGGAGTCTGATATGGGCGGCGGCGGCGGAGACGGCGGCGCGGGCGCGCGGCAGGAAGAAGAAGAGCGGCGCAAGGCCGCTCTGCGCGCGCGGATCGACAACCTGTACGGAATTCCCACGACCGGCGTCGGGCGGTTTCAGGAATTCGAGCCGGATCCAGTACCGACCGGCTATCAGGAGAGCGGAGAGCCGATTTTTGGGGTTCGTCAGGTGTGGCGCGAGCGACCGTTTGGCGACGTGGCCCAGGCCGAGGAAGCAAAGAGGGCGATGGAAGAGGAGGGCACGAAGCTCTCCGGCGCGACGCGCGACTACTACGCAGACGAGCTCGGCAAGAACTACCAGGAGGCCGAGCGCGGCACGCGCTTCAAGCTTGCGCGGCAAGGTCTGCTCGGGGGCTCGGAGGACGTCTTCCAGCAGGGCGATGTGCAGCAGGACCGTGACCTCGGCGCGACACGGGTGGACGAGGCTGTTCGTCGGGCAATCTCGAACCTGACGAGCCAGCGTGAGCAGGAGCGCCTGAACGCGGTCAACTTGGTGAATGCCGGCGCAGGCGACAGCGCGGTGAGTGCTGCCCAAGCGGGGCTGAGCAACTCCTTCGAGAACGTGTCCAGCGCTCAGAAGGCGCAACTGTTCACCGATCTCTTCAAGAACTCGGCGGATGTCCAAACGGGGAGCAACCTCACCGCGCAGCAGATGGCCATGCTCAATCGCTCCCGCGGCATCTCCTCCTTCTTCCCCAACACTGGCAAAACGACGAGCGGCAGCATCACGCCGAGCTGATCATGGCGGTTCCCGCACTACTCATCCTTGCCGCCAGCGCGGCGCTCAAGTACCAGAACGACCGGGCCGCCCTGAAGCGCCAGAAGCGCTTCCAAAGCGCGATGGAGTCCTTCCAGCGCAAGCGCTCCGGCGAGTCGATGGCAGCGACGGAAGAGTTTCTGAAGAAGCAGACCCCGGAAGCGCGCGGCTCGGAGCTCGCCGACCTCACCGCCACGCGCGAGCAATCGCTGCGCGACACTGTCGGAGCGGCGCAGGCGTTCGACCAGCCTGGGGTCGCCGGCAAGAAGAGCGCCGACTACCGCGCCGCCGGTGAGGCCGAAGCAAGTCGGAGGTCCGAGACTTTGCGCCGCGCGATCGAGCAGATCTCCACGATGGGCGCGCCCGGCGAGCAGCAGCAGGCGCACGGGCTTCGATTTGGCAGGGCAGCGGGCGTGGTGGACGCATCGAACGCCGCGAACGAGGCAGTCGGGAACCGCTACCTGACAGACATCAGAAACGTGCGTCCCAATCCGTTCATCGACATGGTGAGCCAGATCGGCATGGGCTACGCGCTCGGTGGTGCTGGTGGCGCGGCTGCAGGAGCGGCGTCTGGCGTCAATAACGGCCAGGGCTTCGAGGACTCATCGGGCAACCTGTACGACTCGAACGTCACGACCGAGCAGCAGGCCGCGCAGGATGCACGGATCAGGCGCCAGATGCAGCAGCAGCGGGCCTTCAGCCTGTGGGGGGCGCAGCAATAATGCCGACCTTTCGGACCTCGCCATCCAGCAGCCTGACCGAAGCGGTACGTCGCCTGGTCGCGAGCGGTGGCACTCAGCTTTCGCCACTGCAGGAGATGAAGGCCGACCAGATGGGGGCCGTGAACGCGCGCAACATGTCGCTCGCCGAAAAGGCGAGGGCCGAGGTCGAGGCCATGCAGGCTGGAGAAGCGCGGCGCGCCGATCCTGCCCTGCAAACCGAGTACGCGGCGCACTCCGCAGGCATCAACCTGCCGGAGGCAACGCAACTCGCGCGCCACATTAGAGGCGAGATGGATGCGAACCCGCAGGGCCCGGCCGACGCTGCGGACAACTTGTACGGCGACGTGCCGGTGGCCGTGCCGGCGAATCTACCGGCGGGCGCCCAGCGGCTGTTCCGAAGCGCGCTCGCCTCCTTGCAGGGGAATCTGCTCGCCACGGGCAAGACGAACGCCGCGCAGCTTGCCCAGGCTGGCGGCACGCTCCAGGACACCGCGCTCACGAGCGAGGCGGCGAACACGGCGGACATCCCGACCGCGAACCGCATCGTTGCCGCTGTGGCTGGCAAGGTGCGCGAGCCCTTCAAGATCGGCCCGCAGGGCCAGGTGCTGAACGAGGAGACCGGGGCGCTGAACGAGCGCACGGCGATCGCACGCGCGGCCGAGGCGCTGTCCGGTGCACGCACGGCCACCGAGGGCACGAAGCAGACGGAGCTCGGCACGCGCTCGACCAGGAACACCGCGCAGGCGGGCCTCGCGGGCGACCGTGCGGCGGCGGTGAGGCGTGGCGAGACCGGGCGCGGCGGGCAGCGCGTGACGCCCCAGCAGGTCGAGCGCTGGGTGAGCGAGGTTGCCAGGAAGGAGTGGGACACAATCCCGGCGCGCGAGCGTAAGGGCATGAACTACGACCAGCACCTCTCGAAGGTGCGCGAGCGATTCAAGTCGACCGGCACCAGCGACGCAAGGCGGGAGATCGAGGACGCGCATACCGCGATTGCAGGGGGCGCGGACCTGAAGAAGGTGGCCAAGCGCTTCAAGGAGCGCATGGGCTTCGACATGCCGGCGCCGCCGGTGGAAGACGACGAGGAGTAGCCCCAATGCCACGCTACCAGGTGAAGCCCGAGGCCGATTACCCGATGACGGCCGCCGAGGGGCCGAAGAAGAACAAAAAGCGCTACCCGACGGTCAGCATCCCCGTCTCGCCCGAGATCATCGCGGCGCTCGAGGTAGGCGGGCAGGTGGAGGTGACGCTCAAGGGCAAGGTGGCCGGGCTCGAATCGCGGCAGTCGTCCGACAACGACCCGTACAGCAATCGCAACGAGATGCGCGTCGAGCTGCGCGTCGTCGAGGCCTACCCGGGCGAGGACGCGGAGCCCGAAGAGAAAGAGCCGGACATGAAGGCGGCGATCGACAAGGGGCTGGGCTACTCCAAGTGAGCCACGAGCAATCCGAAACGATCCAGTTGCCGGGCGGACGGTGGGCAAACGTCTACGGGAGGCGTACGCCCCAAGCCGGGCAGCGTCTCGAAGATGTCGATTACGCGACGGTGAACGAGGCGGAGACGGCGGCGAAGGCTCGCTCAGATGCCTACGTGGAACCGCGAGCCAGCGCCTACGCTGATCTGATCCCGGGCACGTCGCCGAAACGGCGCCGAAGTGCTTACGACGACCTGTTGCCCGGGGGAGCGCCAGCCGCCTCCGTGCAGCCCGCTGAGGACGCCCGGCTCGCCGGCGACGAGGCGGTGACGGTGCCCCGGGTCGCGGCCGCGGTGCGCGAAGCGCTGCCTTCGATGTGGGGCGAGATGCAGCCCGAGGAGCCGCTGCCGGAACCCGTACGCACGGACGCGGCCGACAACCTCTACGAGCCGCCAGGTGCTGGCTGGGGCGAGGTGGTGCGGTCGATCATTCCCGGCGCCGGCGCGCAGATTCGCTCGGCAGTCGCGAACCTGCGGCGCCTGTCGAACGAGGAGCGCATCCGCGGGCGCGAGATGGTGCTCGAGCCGCCGAGTGACCCCACCTCGCCGCAGGAGGTGGCCTACGGGCCGACGCTGCGCAAGGCGCGCGAGCGACAGCGGACCAGGCTTGCGCAGGAGATCGCCGCCCGTCCTGAGATCCAAGCCGGTGCCGCCGCCGCGAGGCAGGACCTCGCAGCGGAGACCCCGCAGGACATGAGCACCGTGCAGCAGGCCGTCTTCTCGGCTGGCAGTTCGGCGCCGACCACGCTCGCGGGCCTCGCCGCGGGCATCGCGACGCGCAGCCCGGCGGTGGGCATGGCGATCGCCGGGGGCGGCGGCTCGACCATCCAAGCCGGCAGCACCTACGGGGCGGCGCTGGAGAAGCTGCTGGCGGATGGCGTCGAGAAGGGCGAGGCCCATCGACGGGCATCGCTCGCCGCTACTGGCGACGCGGCGATCGAGGGCTTTGACGCCCTGCCTGTGGGCGTGGCGCTGAAGCGCGGCTCGGCCTTCGCCAAGCGCATCCTGAAGACGGCGGGCGTCGAGTCCATGACCGAGGGCGGGCAGCAGCTCCTGCAGGACCTGCGCTCGAAGGCGATGGAGAACCCTCACCTGACGCTTGGCGAGCTGTGGGAGAACTTCAAGGTCGCGGTGCTCGCCGGCGGAATCGGCGGCACGGTCTACGGCGGAATCGGTGGCGCGGCGCAAGTCGGCCGGAAAGACGCGGCGCCAATGCATTCAGAGGACGCTGGCGCCACGCCAGAGCAGGTCGAGGAGCCCAAGGTCGTCACGCCGACCGCGCCTGCTGGGCCGAAGCCTGCAAGCCCGTACGCAGACCTGATCCCCGGCGCCGACTTGGACGGCAGGATCGAGCCCACGCTGCCGGTCGAGGCCAGAGTGACCGACGAGTCTGCGGCGACCGAGGCGCGCATGAACGCTGAGGAAGCGGCCCACATCGAGCGCGTGAACGCGATGAACGCCAGGCAGGACGCGAAGCGCGAGGCTGCGAGGGTCGTGGCCGAGCCGTGGGAGCAAGGTCAGGCTCCGGCCGCCGAGCCCCTGACGATCGAGGACGCTGGCGTGCGCTCGACGCTGCAGGACATGGCCAAGCACGAGTCCGGCTGGGCGGAGGTGGGCGGCAGGATGATCCGCACGCCGGTGCCGCAAGGCGGGCTCGCCGCCGGCGGGAGGACCGTTGACCAGATCACCCGTACGCAGTGGATCCCGAAGTCCGACTGGTGGAAGGGCCGCCCGGGCGCGTTGAACGAGGCGCAGACGCAGGAGGCGGTGCGAAAGGCGCTCGCCGGCGAGAAGCTCACGAAGCGCGAGCAGTTGGCCGTCGACTACATGGTCGAGGTGGCGAATCAGCGAATCGTCGAGCGCAAGGCCTTCACCGACGAGGAGTGGTCCGGCATCGCGACCGACGTCCAGGCCGAAGGGCTGGAGCCGACGCACCAGAACGCCATCGACTCAGACATGGTCGCGCGCGCGGTGGCGATCGACGAGGCGGCCGTTGAAAGCGCCGCGGTTCAGTACGACAATGACGACGACGCCTTCATGGCGGAGGTCCAGAGGATCATCAATGGCCAAGAAGTCCAGAACGCAGAAGCTGCTGGCGGCCGGCAAGCGGATCGTGGCGCGGCGCAAAGCCCCTTCCAGCTCGAGCAGCAAACCCAAGCTGAACTAGCCGCGCGCGAGCGCGCCCAGGTTGAGGCCGAGGCGCGCCGCATCGCGGAAGAGCAGGTCGCCGAGAACAAGCGCAGGGCGGACGCCGAGCGCGGCGACTTCACCCTCACCGGCAGCGAACGACAGGCCGACGTCGACCTTGGCCAGGGCGGGCTGTCGCTCGGCATGCCGGCGCACGTCGTGCCAATCGGCACCGTGCCCATCGCCGGGACGGCCGCCGGCGCCACGCCGCCCGCGCGCGCGAAGGTCTCCGTGGGCAAGGAGTCGGCGAGGCCTGACGCCATCCGCGCGGCGATGCGCGAGCTCTTCGGCGCGCCAATCTCCGAGAAGCACCAGGGCGCGAAGAACCTCGGCATCTACCGGATCAAGCCGCAGACCATCAGGCTGAAGAACCGCAACGACCTGCGCACCGCGGCGCACGAGGTCGGGCACCACATCAGCGAGCGCAACAAGCCCTTCCGAGCGGTGATGAAGCAGCACGCCACGGAGCTCATCTCGATCATGCCGGCCGGCTACAAGGCGCAGATCGCGATGGGCAAGCCGATGCCGAAGAGACTCCAGATCGAGGAGGGCTTCGCCGAGTTCATCGCCGAGTACCTCACCGCGCCGAAGACGCTGCAGGCGAAGGTGCCCGGCTTCTACAAGGCCTTCGAGACGTGGCTCGGGCAGAACCCGGTCTACGCGCAGTCGCTGCAGCGCGTGGCCGACATGGTGGGCGCGCACGAGGCCCTGAGCGCCGAGGACAGGATCCTCGCGAAGGTCGGCGCGTTCAAGCCGCCCGTCTGGGAGCGCGTCGCCTCGACCGTGAGCAAGGACACCTGGGACACCTTCGCGCAGGCGACGCTGGACAAGTGGCACCCGCTCAAGGTGATGGTCGAGGACCTCGCGCCCGGGGTCGCCGCCTCGAAGAACCCGTACATGGCCGCGCGGCTGCTCGCCGGCGACGCGGCGATCATCGAGGACTGGCTCAAAGACTTCACCACCCCGTACGACTTCACGAAGCGCCTGGACGGCAAGAACTACGGCAAGCCCCTGAAGGCGATCCTCGAGCCAGTGCTCAAGGGCGGCGAGGAGACGATCAACAAGTTCAAGGGCTACCTGATCGCGCGGCGCGCGGCCGAGCTGAAGAAGGCGGGCAAGGAGAACCTCTTCAGCATCGAGGAGATCGCCGCGGGTCTGGCGCTGGAGACGCCGCAGTTCAAGCAGGTGGCGACCGAGGTCTACGCCTACAACGACCGACTGCTCGACTACGCGGTCGAAGGAGGCCTTCTCTCGCAGGAGGTGGCGGAGAAGTTTCGGCAGTACGCCAACTACATCCCGTTCTTTCGCGAGTCCGAGGGCGATGCGAAGGGCGGCGGCCGCGGCGACCCGTTCAAGCGGCTGATGGGCGGCACGGCCAACCTGCGCGACCCGTTCGCCAACCTGATCCAGAATACGGCGAACATCGTCCACGCGACGAACCGCAACGCGATGGTTCAGAAGGCAGTGGCGCTCGCGAAGGCAGTACCTGGTGGGGGCAGGTGGATCGAGACCGTGCCGCTGCCGCAGCAGGCGCACAACATCTCGACGCAGCGCATCCTCGACGAGCTGCAAGCCCAGGGCGTGGTGGTCGACACCACGATGGCCGAGAACATGGCCGCGATGCAGACCTTCTTTATGCCGAGCGGGAAGGGCGACGAGCGCACGCGCGTCATCGTCTACAAGCAGGGCGGCGAGCTGAAGGCCGCGCAGGTGAACGACCCGGTCCTGTGGAAGGCGCTCGGGAACATCCCGCCGCTGCAGATGGGCCTCGTCGTCAAGATGCTCGCCTTCCCAGCGCAGACGCTGCGCGCGGGCGTGGTGCTCGACCCGACCTTCATGGTCCGCAACTTCACGCGGGACACGCTCTCGGCCACCGTGCAGTCCAAGGGCAAGTTCATCCCGGTGCTGAGTACCGCCCAGGGCATCAAGATGATGGCGCAGTCGAAGGACGCCTACCGCCTGTGGAGGGCCTTCGGCGGGGCCTTCGCTGACCAGTTCCGCGATTCTGAAGAGGCGGTGCGGATCATCGAGCGCATGGCGCGGCGCGGCAACTTCAGCCCGGCCTCGATCATCTCGCCTAACAGGTGGCTCGACGCCCTGAAGCGCGTGGGGGCGTTCACGGAGTCAGGATCGCGCGTCGGGGAATTCGAGGCGACCTACAAGCCCGGGGACATCGACAGCGCACTGCAGGCAGCGCTCAACTCGCGCGAGGTGTCCACCGACTTCGGCATGCGCGGCGGCTCGGAGGCGATCCAAGTGCTCACCCGCATCACGCCGTTTATGAACCCGGCGATGCAGGGCCTGTATAAGACCGCGCGCGTGCTCTCGACCGGCGACGGCAAGGGCGCCGCGGTGAAGGCGGCGGTCCTCGGCGCCAACATGGCGCTCCTGTCGATGGCGCTCGCGCTGATCAACAGCGACGAGGACTGGTACAAGCGCATCGAGGAGTGGGAGAAGACGACCTACTGGCACTTCAAGGTGGGCGACCAGGTCTACCGGATCCCGAAGCCGTTCGAGTACGGCACGCTCTTCGCGTCCATGCCCGAGGCAATCGCGCTGCGCATCGCAGGCGAGGAGGGCGGCGAGGACTTCAAGAAACGCATGCTGCAGTCGCTGGGCTTCGTCTTCGGCTTCCGGGTGATCCCGCAGGTGGCCACGATGGCAGGCGAGCCTTGGGCCAACAAGAGCTTCTTCACCGGCAGGAAGCTCGTGCCCGACCGGCAGAAGAACCTCGAGCCCGGCCTGCAGGCGCACCCCTACTCCTCGAAGGTCGCGCAAGCAGCTGGTGAGGCGGCGAACGTCTCCCCGGCGGTGATCGACAACGTGGTGCGCAACATGTTCGGCACGATGGGCGTGCACGCGAGCACCGTGGCGGACCTCATCCTCGAGTCGGCGGGCGCCTTCCCGCCGGGCCGCGAGCGCGGCTGGCAGACCTGGCCGGCGCTGAAAGCCTTCGTGCGTGACCCGGAGAACCCCAACTCGAAGCAGCAGCGCGACTTCTACGATGCGCTAGAGAAGTACCGCACCGCCGTCTCGACGGTGAAGGAGTACCGCAACCGCGGGCAGGACGAGAAGGCCGACCGCTACGCCGACGCGAAGGCCGACGAGCTCTCGCAGGCGAAGAAGGCGGAAGGCATCGCGCGTCGCTTGGCGAAGCTGCGCAAATCCATCCGCACCATCGACTGGGACCGCTACATGTCGCCAAGCGACAAGCGCGAGGAGATCAACGCGCTCAACGCCGAGATGCAGGCAATCGTCGAGGAGCACACGCCTCTTTATCAGGCGGCGAAGAGATCCTATGCGGGAGAAGCGCGATGAGCCAGCCAACGGCATACGTTATCTCGACGGACTTCTCGGAAGAGGAAGCGAGCGGCGTCTCCGGTCGTTCTACCGTGCGCACGCCGGCGCTCGATGCGGAGCTTTCGGCAATCGTGCTCACGATCAGCGAGATCAGGGCGAACATGGCCGCCCTGCAGCGCGACGACCTGAAGCTGATCGACTCAGCTGTCGAGCTGCACACGCTCTCGGCCGAAGTGCTCACCATGATGGGGAGCGCCGGGTTCACGCTCAACGACCCGATCGACTGGGCGACGGCCACCGAGTACGCCGCGCGCTCGATGGTGAAGGAAGGGACCGGGACCTACGTGTGCGTGGTCGCCCACACGAGCGGCGTCTTCGCGACCGACCTCGCTGCCGGGAAGTGGCTGCTCATCTTCGACACCTCGGCCTATATCGCGAGCGTGGTGAGCATGACCCCGACCGGGGACGTTGCAGCGACGAACGTGCAGGCTGGAATTGCGGAGCTTGCGAGCGAGAAGTCGAGGAAGGATGCGAACCTTTCCGACCTGGCCAGCGCTGCGACTGCGCGCGACAACCTGTCGGTCCCGACTCGTGCGCAGATCCAGAACCAGACCTACACGTACTTCGCTGACACCGGGACGGCAGATGCTCTGGTGGTCACGCCGTCGCCAGTTCTCGCCGCATATGCAACGGGCCAGCGGCTGGCGGTGAAGAAAGCTGCTGCGGCAAACGCGACGACGGCGCCGACGCTGGACGCGAACGGGCTGGGCGCGAAGGTGATCTTCAAGCGCGGTGGCCTCGCGCTGGCGGTTGGAGACATGCTCGCCAATGGGCACTACATCTTCGAGTACGACGCGGCTTACAACGCAGCGGCGGGCGGGTGGGAGTTGTTGAACCCGGACGTGCTGGCGGCGATTTCTGCTGCTGCGCCCGGGTCCGCCACCACGGACGCGGAGGGGCTGGTCGAACTCGCCACGCAGGCCGAGCAGGAGACCGGCACCGATGTAGCGCGCGCTGTGACTCCGGGACGACAGCAATTCCACCAGAGCGCGGCGAAGGGATGGGTGAAGTGCAATTTCGCCGGCGCAGCGTCGGCGTCGTACAACGTGGCGAGTATTACCGACGTTGGAACTGGACAAATCCAAGTCAACTGGAGCACGGATTTCTCGGGCGCTGACTACTGCGTGACCGCTAGCCCCGTCTTAGACCCCGGCGGCACTACGGCCACGACAATCGCAGCGATGGTACGAAGCACGGATCTGGCCGTTGGAACGACCAAGGTTGATGCTGTGCGTATCAGTGACGGCGTGAGCGTGGACGTTACGGCCT
>Ga0326597_10004673_pt1 | contig 19178 bp, 30 predicted proteins | sample RVTome_12_FD_203789 | JGI IMG/M metagenome (GOLD analysis project Ga0326597, IMG submission 203789) | Soil microbial communities from uranium-contaminated site in the Upper Colorado River Basin, Wyoming, United States - RVT100D185 | ecosystem: Environmental > Terrestrial > Soil > Contaminated >... | reverse complement strand
GTCCATCAGCGGATTGCGGTTCTCCACCACCTTGGCGGCGGACACCGTGACCACGGCGGGCGTCACCCGCTTGACCACCGGCGCATAGGACAGCCGCACCGCGTCGTGCGAGGGCGGCACCACGCGGCTCTGCGCCATGGCGTCGTGACCCAAAGCGCCCAGCACCGCCGGCGCCAGCAGCGCAACAACGGCCAGCACGCGCAGCGACTTCAGGCAATCAGGCATGGCTTGGGTCCCAGGTCGGTGGACCCGAGATATAGGCCGCAAGCCGCGGCAATAGAAGGGCGCATTTGCGCAGCCGAAATGCCCCCGGCCGGAGCCGGCCGGGGGCGAGGTCCGGACTATTCCTTGGCCGGAACGGTGCGGATATAGGCGACCACGGCGTCGAGGTCCGCGGCCGTCAGCTTGGCATAGGCGGCGAAATCCATCGGCGGCTTGAGCTTGCTGCCGTCCTTGGAGACGCCGTTGGTGATGGCGCGCTTGATCTCGGCGTCGGTCCAGGCGCCGATGCCCTTGGTCTTGTGCGCGGTGATGTTGCGCGACACCGACACGCCCCACGGCCCCGGGAACTTGAAGCCGCCGGTGCCGAGCTTGCTCCCGAACTCGCGTCCCCTCGGGCCCATCGGCGTGTGGCACTCCATGCAGTGGGCGATGGTCGCGAGATAGAAGCCCTTCTTGACCTTGTCCTTGAGCATCGGCTCGGTGTACGGCTTCTCGCCGCCCGGGAAGGCATGGTGCATCTGCTTCATCTTGTAGACCGGATCGGCGACCTTGTTCTTGACCGGCTTGAGCGTGCGCAGGTAGGCGATCACCGCCTTCATGTCGCGCTCGGTCATGATCTCATAGAAGTCGCTCGGCATGATCATGGCGGCCTGCACGCCGTTGGGCCGCACGCCCTTGCGCAGCAGCTTCTCGATGTCGGCGTTGCTCCATTTGCCGATGCCGGTTTCCTTGTCCTGCGTGATGTTGGGCGCGGTCACCTTGAACGGCGGCTCGTCCCAGGACAGCCCGCCGGAATAGGCCTTGCCTGCGACCGCGGCCGGCGGCCCCTTCGGCGAGTGGCAGTTGCCGCAGGTCAGAATACCGTTGACCAGATAATCGCCGCGCTTGACCAGCGCCGATTGCGCGTTTGCCGCCCCTGTCAGAGCGACCGCGGCGACGGCTCCGAATACCCATCCCTTCATAGTCCACCTTTCTCCAAATCGAGGTTTTTGAGCGGTTCCATCCTAATCCGAATCCCAAACAGCGCCAATTGGCCGCAGACCGATGCCCACGACGATTGAATTCAACGCCCGCCGGCGGTGGATAAAATTCGAACGATTTCCGCGTAGCCGCGGCGCGTGGCGTGTGTCAGCGGCGTGACGCCGTCGCGGTCGGTGATGTTGACATCGGCGCCGGCCGCGACCAGCAGCCGCACGATCGCGGTGTGGGCCGGCCCGCCATCGCCGAGGATGACCGCCTCCAGCAGCGCCGTCCAGCCGAGGTTGTTGACGTGATCCCTGTTGATCGGCGTCGCCAGCAGCGCCCGGACGACCTCGACATGGCCGTGGTGCGCGGCCGGGATCAGCGCGGTGCCGCGGTAGCGGTTGGTGTCGCGCAGATCGGCGCCGGCGGCGAGCGTCATCTTCAGGATTTCCAGCCGGCCCTCCGCCGCGGAGTAGAGGAACGGCGTGTCCTGGATGAAGTCCTTGGCGTTGACGTCGGCGCCCTCGCGGATCAGCAGGCGCGCGGCCGCAACGCGGTCGCGGTGGGTCGCAGCCATCAGCGCGGTGCGGCCGCGATGGTCGCGGGCATTGATGCGCGCGCCCGCGGCCAGCAGATTGCGCACCGTGACGACCTCGCCGCGCTCGGCGGCGCGGATCATCTCGCGCTCGCTTTCGCTCGACGGCTGGGCCGGCGCGGATGCCGCGAACGCGCACAGAAAAAGGGCGGCAACCGCCGCCCTTACAATGGAATTCCCGGTCATGCGAAGCCTCACGCCGGGGCGGCGGCCTCTTCCTCGACGACCCTCTTCTCCTGCACCGGCCCGGAATCCAGCCCCTTGGCGGACTCGTCGCGATCGACGAACTCGATCACCGCGACCGGGGCGTTGTCGCCGTAGCGGAAGCCGGCCTTGAGCACGCGGGTGTAGCCGCCGTTGCGGTCCTTGTAGCGGGGGCCAAGCACCTCGAACAGCTTCTTGACCATGGCGACGTCGCGGATCTGGGCGATCGCCTGGCGGCGGGCGTGCAGGTCGCCGCGCTTGCCAAGCGTGACGAGCTTCTCCACCACCGGCCGCAGCTCCTTGGCCTTGGGCAGGGTGGTGGTGATCTGCTCGTGCTTGATCAGCGCCGCGGCCATGTTGGCGAACATGGCCTTGCGATGTTCCGGCTTGCGGCCGAGCTTGCGGTAGGCAATTCCGTGACGCACGTTCGTCTCCTCCGGAGACAGGGATCAGACATCAGCGATCAGGCATCAGACGATCTGAACCCTGATCCCTGATTGCCGATACCTGGTCAGTAATGATCCTCAAAGCGCTTGGCCAGCTCCTCGATGTTCTCTGGCGGCCAGCCCGGCACTTCCATGCCGAGGTGCAGGCCCATCTGCGCCAGCACCTCCTTGATCTCGTTGAGCGACTTGCGGCCGAAGTTCGGCGTGCGCAGCATCTCGGCCTCGGTCTTCTGAACCAGATCGCCGATGTAGACGATGTTGTCGTTCTTCAGACAATTGGCCGAGCGAACGCTGAGCTCGAGCTCGTCGACCTTCTTGAGGAACGCCGGGTTGAAGGCGAGATCGGGGATCGACTCGGCCGCCTGCTCGCGACGCGGCTCCTCGAAATTGACGAACACGTTGAGCTGGTCCTGGAGGATGCGCGCGGCATAGGCCAGCGAGTCCTCGGGGCTGACCGCGCCGTTGGTCTCGATGGTCATGGTCAGCTTGTCGTAGTCGAGGATCTGGCCCTCGCGGGTGTTCTCGACCTTGTAGGACACCTTGCGCACCGGCGAATACAGGCTGTCGACCGGGATAAGCCCGATCGGCGCGTCCTCCGGGCGGTTGCGCTCGGCGGCGATGTAGCCCTTGCCGGTGTTGACGGTGAACTCCATGCGGATCTCGGCGCCCTCGTCGAGCGTGCATAGCACCAGATCGGGGTTGAGCACGACGATGTCGCCGACGGTCTGGATGTCGCCGGCGGTGACCGCGCCGGGACCGGACTTCTTGACCACCATGCGCTTGGGCCCGTCGCCCTGCATCTTGATGGCGATGTCCTTGATGTTGAGAACGATGTCGGTGACGTCCTCGCGGACGCCGGCGATCGAGGAGAACTCGTGCAGCACGCCGTCGATGTGCACCGACTGCACCGCCGCGCCCTGCAGCGACGACAGCAGGATGCGCCGCAGCGCGTTGCCGAGCGTCACGCCGAACCCGCGCTCGAGCGGCTCGGCGATCAGCGTCGCCACCCGCTTGGGATCGGTCCCGACCGTCACATGCAGTTTGTTTGGCTTGATCAGTTCCTGCCAATTTTTCTGGATCACGTTTGCACCCATCGTATTGAGTGGCGCGGGCTTGCTGCGCGCGTCCCACTCCGCCCCGTGGGAACTCTCGGCGGCAGCCGACGGATCGTCCGCCGGCCGGAAGTGAATGTCAGTCATACGCGGCGTCGCTTTCTCGGCCGGCAGCCGTTGTGCGGGATCGGCGTCACGTCCCGGATCGAAGTGATGGTGAAGCCGGCGGCCTGCAACGCCCGCAGCGCCGACTCGCGGCCGGAGCCGGGACCCGCGACCTCGACTTCGAGCGTGCGCATGCCGTGCTCCGACGCCTTCTTGGCGGCATCCTCGGCCGCGATCTGCGCGGCATAGGGCGTCGACTTGCGCGAGCCCTTGAAACCCATGGTGCCGGCCGACGACCAGGCGATAGTGTTGCCCTGGGCGTCGGTGATGGTGATCATGGTGTTGTTGAACGACGCGCTCACATGAGCGACGCCGGACGCGATATTCTTGCGTTCGCGTCGGCGGACGCGGGTGGTGGCTTCCTTGCCCATTCACGATCCTTTCGCGCCCGTCCGGTCGGCCCGGGCCACTCTGTCTGCGGCGATCAGCTGGTCGCCTTTTTCTTGCCGGCGATGGCTTTGGCCGGCCCCTTGCGGGTGCGGGCGTTGGTGTGGGTTCGCTGGCCGTGGACCGGCAGGCCCTTGCGGTGGCGCAGTCCCCGGTAGCAGCCGAGATCCATCAGCCGCTTGATGTTCATGGCGACATCGCGCCGCAGATCGCCCTCGACCATGTAGTCGCGGTCGATCACCTCGCGGATCTGCAGCACCTCCTGATCGGTGAGCTGCGACACCCGGCGCTCCAGCGGGATATGGACCTTCTCCATGATCTCCTTGGCATTCTTCTGGCCGATGCCATGGATGTACTGCAGCGCGATCACCACGCGCTTGTTGGTGGGAATGTTCACCCCTGCGATACGGGCCACGATTTCACTCCTGTTGCGGCCGGCCCTGACACGCCAAGCCGTTGCTGCCTGATCCGGCGTCGCGGAAGGGCCTTGCAAGCGATAACGCGACGCCCTCCCCTCCACTCCGGGGCCGGCATCGTTCGAACAGTGTCCGACTGAATTCCTTGATTATTAAGGGATTCCTCGTCACTTCGTCAACCTCCGCCGGCGCGAGGCCGAACCGCTTTTTTGCCGGTTACGCACAGTTCGGACCGCCGCCTTGCGGGCCGGCTTGGCGGCCGGATTGCGGCGTGGCGCGGCTTTGGCCCGTTTGGCGGTCTTCGGCCCTTTGGACCCCTTGCCGCGGGCCTTGGCCGGCGGTTTCCGGCGTGCCGCGGACCCCCGGCTGGCCGGCTTGCGGCCCGGCCGTGGCGCCTTGGCCCTCCGGCCGCCGGCCCTGCCGCCGGCGCTGACCGGCCGGAATTGGGCCTCCGCCAGCACCCGGCCGATGGCCTGGGCCACCTCCTCGATCGAGGCCATGCCGTCGACCGTGCGCAGCGCCCCCAGGTGCCGGTAATAGTCCACCAGCGGCGCGGTGCGGGTCAGGTAGGCGTCCAGCCGCTGCCGCAGCACCTGTGGATTGTCGTCCGACCGCAGCGGCTCGCCGCGCAGCTTCATCTGCTCGACCCGGCGCTCGATCCGCCGCACCAGGATGTCGGGATCGACCTTGAGCTCGATCACCGCGTCGAGCCGCAGCCCCTTCTTGGCCAGCAGGCTGTCGAGCGCCTCGGCCTGCGGCACGGTGCGGGGAAAGCCGTCGAGGATAAAGCCGCGCTGGGCGTCCGGCCGATCGATGCGGGCGGCGACGATAGCGACCACCACCGGGTCCGGCACCAGCTCGCCGCGCGCCATGACGTCCTTGGCCTTGCGCCCGACCGGCGTATCGGCGGCGATCGCGGCGCGCAGCATGTCGCCGGTCGAGAGCTGCACGATGTCGTATTTCGAAACCAGCTCCTTCGACTGCGTGCCCTTGCCGGCCCCGGGCGGGCCGAGCAGTACGATCCTCATCGCCTGCGCCCCCGCAGCTTGGAGCGCTTGATCAGGCCTTCGTACTGGTGCGCCAGCAAATAGCCCTGGATCTGCGCCACCGTGTCCATGGTGACGCTGACCACGATCAGCAGCGAGGTGCCGCCGAAATAGAACGGCACCGCGGCATACGAGATCAGGATTTCCGGGATCAGGCACACGATCGCGAGATAGGCCGCGCCGATCACGGTGACGCGGCTGAGCACGTAGTCGATGTACTCGGCGGTGCGCTCGCCGGGCCTGATGCCCGGGATGAAGCCGCCGTGCTTCTTGAGGTTGTCGGCGGTCTCGGTCGGGTTGAACACGATCGCGGTGTAGAAGAAGGCGAAGAACACGATCATTGCGATGTAGAGCACCAGGAACAGCGGGCGGCCGTGACCGAGCTGCGTGGTGACGGCGACGAACCATTCCGGGCCCTGGCCGGCGTTGAACTGCGCGATCGTCGTCGGCAGCAGCAGCAGCGAGGAGGCGAAGATCGGCGGGATCACGCCGGAGGTGTTGAGCTTGAGCGGCAGGTGCGAGGACTGGCCCTCGAACATGCGGTTGCCGACCTGGCGCTTGGGATACTGGATCAAAAGCCGCCGCTGCGCGCGCTCCATGAACACGATGAAGGCGATGACCACGACCGCCATCGCCACCACCACCAGAATCAGCCCGGTGGACAGCGCGCCCTGGCGGCCGAGTTCGAGCGTGCCTGCGATCGCCGACGGCAGTTCGGCGACGATGCCGGCCATGATGATCAGCGAGATGCCGTTGCCGATGCCGCGGGCGGTGATCTGCTCGCCGAGCCACATCAGGAACATGGTGCCGCCGGTCAGCGTGATCGCGGTCGACAGCCGGAAGAACAGGCCGGGATCGGTCACCACGCTGCCGGCGCCTTCAAGGCCAATGGAGATGCCGTAGGCCTGGAACGCGGCTAGCACCACGGTGAGGTACCGGGTGTACTGGTTGATGACCTTGCGGCCCTGCTCACCCTCCTTCTTAAGCTGTTCAAGCGTCGGTGAAACCGTCGTCATCAACTGAATGATGATCGAGGCCGAAATGTACGGCATGATGTTGAGCGCGAAGATCGCCATGCGGTGGATGCCGCCGCCGGCGAACATGTTGAACATGCCGAGGATGCCGCCCGCTTGGGTGCGGAAGATCTGCTCCCAGGCGGTCGGGTCGATGCCGGGCAGCGGGATGTAGGTGCCGAAGCGGTAGACCAAGAGCGCGCCGAGCGTGAACCAGATGCGCTTCTTGAGCTCCTCGGCCTTGGCGAGCGCCGAAAAGTTGAGATTGGCCGCGAGTTGTTCCGCTGCTGAGACCATAGCCGTTCTCCGAGCGCCCCGATCTGCCTTCGCGTCACGCCCGCCGGTGCGGGCATCCTGTCAATCTTGCGTCTATGTGGTGCTCGGCCAAACCAATGCCAATCGCCATAGGTACCTGAGTCCCCGCTTTCGCGGGAACGACAGTCAAGTTACGCCGCCTTTTCGCCCTCTTCCCGCGCCGGCGCCAGGACCTTGACCGAACCGCCCGCCTTCTCCACCGCGGCCACCGCCGACTTGGAGGCGCCGAACACGGCAAATTCCACCTTGGCCTTGAGCTCGCCGTTGCCCAGCAGCCGCACGCCGTCCTTGACCCGCCGCAGCACGCCGGCCTTGACCAGGGCCGCGGCATCGACCACGGCGGCGGCGTCGAGCCGGCCGGCGTCGATCGCGGCCTGCACCCGGCCGAGGTTCACCTCGTTCAGCCGCAGCGCAAACTTGACGTTCCTGAAGCCGCGCTTGGGCAGCCGCCGGTGCAGCGGCATCTGGCCGCCCTCGAAACCCTTGATGCGTACGCCCGAGCGCGCGGTCTGGCCCTTGCCGCCGCGGCCGCCGGTCTTGCCCTTGCCGGAGCCGATGCCGCGGCCGATACGCATGCGCTTCTTGACCGAGCCGGCGCGCGGGGCGATTTCGTTGAGCTTCATGTCTCTTTCCTCTCCGCTGTCATGCCCGGCCTTGTGCCGGGCATCCCGCTGAGGGCACCGCGGTGCCCTGTGACCGGGATGGCCGGGATACCAGGCGCCAAGACGGCGCTTCGCACCTTTTGCCCGGCCATGACGGCCTCGACTATTCCTTTCCGCCCTCGATGCGCACCAGGTGCCGCACCTTGTGGATCATGCCGCGCGTCATCGGCGTGTTCGGCAGGTCGCGGCTGCGCCCGATCTTGTTCAGGCCGAGCCCGATCAGCGTGGTGCGCTGGATGTGATGGCGGCGCTGCGGGCTGCCGGTCTGCACCACCTTGATGGTCTTTGCATCGCTGGCCATGGTTCAATCCTCCCGCTCAGTCGGCCGCCGCTTCGCTGTCGGCGCCCTGGCGCCGCGCCTGGAGCGCTGACACCTTGATGCTGCGGCGCGCCGCGACCGAGCGCGGCGAATCCTGGCGTTTGAGCGCGTCGAAGGTGGCGCGCACCATGTTGTAGGGGTTGGACGAGCCGAGCGACTTGGCCACCACGTCCTGCATGCCGAGCGTCTCGAACACCGCGCGCATCGGGCCGCCGGCGATGATGCCGGTGCCGGGAGGCGCGGCGCGCAGGAAGACCCGGCCGGCGCCGTGGCGGCCGGCCACGTCGTGGTGCAGCGTGCGGCCCTCGCGCAAAGGCACGCGGGTGATGTTGCGCTTGGCGGAATCGGTGGCCTTGCGGATCGCCTCGGGCACCTCGCGCGCCTTGCCGTGGCCGAAGCCGACCCGGCCCTTCTGGTCGCCGACGATCACCAGCGCGGCGAAGCCGAACCGGCGGCCGCCCTTGACCACCTTGGCGACGCGGTTGATGTGAACGAGCTTGTCGACAAACTCGCTGTCTTCCCGGTCGCCGCCGCGCTCGCGATCTCGTCTCGGTTCACGTGCCATAATGCTCTTCTTTCGGTTCGGGCGCTGCGCCCGTCGTCATCGGTTCAGAACTTGAGGCCGCCCTCGCGCGCGGCGTCGGCCAGCGCCTTGACCCGCCCGTGGAACAGGTAGCCGCCGCGGTCGAACACCACGTCCTTGACGCCCTTCTCGATCGCGCGCTGGGCGACCAGCTTGCCGACGCTCTTGGCGGCCTCGACGTTGGCGCCGGTCTTGCCCGCAGCCCGCATCTCCTTCTCCAGCGAGGAGGCGGCGGCGAGCGTGACGCCCTTCACGTCGTCGATCACCTGCGCGTAGATGTGCTTGGACGAGCGGAACACCGACAGCCGCGCGCGCCCGCTTCCGGCCAGCTTGATCGCGCGCCGCACGGTCGCCTTGCGACGCAGGGTCCGGTCCTTGACAGTCGCCATCGTTCGCTCCCGTTACTTCTTCTTGCCTTCCTTGCGGAAGATGTACTCGCCGGCATACTTGACGCCCTTGCCTTTGTAGGGCTCCGGCGGGCGGAAATCGCGGATGTCGGAGGCCACCTGCCCGACCAGCTGCTTGTCGAAGCCGGTAATCACGATCTCGGTCGGCTTCGGCGTCACAATCGCGATGCCGTCCGGGATCGGGAACACCACGTCGTGGCTATAGCCGAGCTGGAGCTGGAGGTTCTTGCCCTGCACCGCGGCGCGGAAGCCGACGCCGTTGATCTCGAGCTTCTCCTCGAAGCCCCTGGTGACGCCGGTCATAAGGTTGGCGATCAGCGTGCGCGAGGTGCCCCATTGCGAGCGGGCGCGCTTGGTCGGATGGCGCGGATCGACCTTGATCGCGCCCTTGTCCATGACCACGGCGACGTCGTCGTGCACCACCACGTGCAGCGCGCCCTTGGGCCCCTTGACCTTGATGGTCTGGCCCTCGACGTTGGCGGTGACGCCTGCGGGGATCGGAACCGGCTTCTTGCCGATGCGGGACATGACTGTTTCCTCAAATCTCTAGGCGGTCAGAACACCGTGCACAGCACTTCGCCGCCGACATTGGCCTCGCGCGCGTCGTGGTCGGCCATCACGCCCTTGGGCGTCGACAGGATCGCGACACCGAGGCCGTTGTTGACCCGCGGCAGGCTGCGGACCGCGACATAGACCCGGCGCCCCGGTTTCGACACCCGCGAGATCTCGCGGATCACCGGCTGGCCGTCGAAATACTTCAGCTCGATCTCAAGCTCGCTGCGGCCGTCCTTGTGCTCGACGCTGGAATAGCCGCGGATGAAGCCCTCGGTCTTGAGCACTTCGAGCACGTTGGCGCGCAGCCGCGAGCCGGGGGTGGAGACCTTCGGCTTCTTGCGCATCTGCGCGTTGTTGATGCGTGCGATCAGATCGCCGAGCGGATCGTTCAACTGCATGCAACCCTCCTCACCAGCTCGACTTCAACAGGCCCGGGATCAGGCCCTTGGAGCCGAGTTCGCGCAGCGCGATGCGCGACAGCTTGTGCTTGCGGTAGTAGGCGCGCGGACGACCGGTGATCTCGCAGCGGTTGCGGATGCGGGTCGGCGACGAGTTGCGCGGCAGCTCGGCAAGCTTGAGCGTCGCGGCGAACCGCTCCTCCATCGGCTTGGTCTTGTCCATCGCGATCGCCTTCAAGCGCGACCGCCGGCCGGAATACTTCTTCGCCAGCCGCCGTCGCCGCTTGTTCTTCTCAATCGCACTCGTCTTCGCCATTGCTGTCTCCTGGCTATCCGCGTCTGAGGGATCGCCTCACTGCCGGAACGGGAAATTGAAGGCGGCCAGCAGCGCGCGCGCCTCGTCGTCGGTGCGCGCGGTGGTGCAGACCGTGATGTCCATGCCCCAGACATCCGACACCTTGTCGTAGTCGATCTCCGGGAAGATGATGTGCTCCTTGATGCCGAGCGAGTAGTTGCCGCGGCCGTCGAAGCTCTTGGGGTTGAGCCCGCGGAAGTCACGAACCCGCGGCAGCGCAATGTTCACCAGGCGATCGAGAAACTCATACATTCGCGACTTGCGCAGCGTCACCTTGCAACCGATCGCCTGGCCGTCGCGCAGCTTGTAGGTGGCGATCGACTTGCGCGACTTGGTGATGACCGCCTTCTGGCCGACGATCAGCGCCAGGTCCTCGGCCGCCTGCTCGACCTTCTTGCGGTCGGCGACGCCCTCGCCGATGCCCATGTTGAGCACGATCTTGTCGATACTCGGCACCTGCATCGGGTTGGTGTAGCCGAACTGCTCGGTCAGCGCCTTGCGCACGACCTCGTCGAAATGCGTGCGCAGCCGCGGCGTCACCCGCTCCTCGGGCTCGCGCGGCTTCTTCTCCGGCGCTTCCTTCGGCGCCTTGCCGCCCTTGGGCTGCTGGCCCTTGTCGGCCTTGGCCGGCTGATCGGATTTCGGCGGGCGCTGGCCCTTGTCGGGCTTGGCCGCCTCGGCCTGGTTCTCGTTGTCAGCCATCGATCTCAACTCCCGAACGCTTGGCGAAGCGCACCAGCTTGCGGTCGGCGCCCTTGCCGACCTCCTTGAAGCCCACGCGCGTCGGCTTGCCGTCCTTGGGATCGGCAATCGCGATGTTGGACAGGTGGATCGGCAGCTCCTTGGAGATGATGCCACCCTCCTGCTGCGCGGTCTGGCGCTGGTGGCGCTTGACCACGTTGACGCCGCGCACCAGTGCGCGCGCGTCCTTGACGCGCACCTCGACCACCTCGCCGGTGCGGCCCTTGTCGCGTCCGGACAGCACCACGACCTTGTCGCCCTTCCTGATCCTGGCCGGCATCACAGCACCTCCGGGGCGAGCGAGATGATCTTCATGTGGTTCTTGGCCCGCAGCTCGCGCGGCACCGGCCCGAAGATGCGGGTGCCGACCGGCTCCATCTGCGGGTTTATCAGCACCGCGGCGTTGCGGTCGAAGCGGATGACCGAGCCGTCGGGACGGCGGATGTCCTTGCGCACGCGCACCACCACCGCCTTCATCACGTCGCCCTTCTTGACGCGGCCGCGCGGGATCGCCTCCTTGACCGAGACGACGATGACGTCGCCGACGGTGGCGTACTTGCGCTTGGAGCCGCCCAAGACCTTGATGCACATGACGCGGCGCGCGCCGGAATTGTCCGCCACGTCGAGGTTGGTCTGCATCTGAATCATGGGCGCCTCGTCTTCCTTTACGCGACCTGCCGTCAGCCTGCTTTGGCGCCGGCGGCCGCCTTGTTGTCGCTCTTTCGCTTGCTCGACCGCCGTGCGGCCTCCGACTCGATCGGCGGCTCGCTGCCGCCCCGCTTCTCGCCCTGGATCACCATCCAGTGCTTAAGCCGGGAGATCGGCCGGTGCTCCTGGATCCAGACGATGTCGCCGACGCCGTATTCGTTGTTCTCGTCGTGGGCGTGGAACTTGTTGGAGCGGCGCACGGTCTTGCGCAGCACCGGATGCGTGAACCGGCGCTCGACCCGGACCACGACGGTCTTGTCCTGCTTGTTGCTGACCACCACGCCCTGCAGCGTTCGCTTCGGCATGAAATCCTCTTACTTCTTCGGCTGGGCCGCGGCTTTGGATCGGGACCGCGGCGCGCGCTTGGGTGCGGGCGTCGCGGCGTCGGACGCGCCAACCGCGCGCTTCTGCCGGGCGATGGTCTTCATCCGCGCGATGTCACGGCGCACCACGCGGACCCGCGCGGTGTTCTCGAGCTGCCCGGTCGCCCGCTGGAAGCGCAGGTTGAACTGCTCCTTCTTGAGCTTGAGCACCTCGTCGTCGAGCTGGTCGACAGTCATGGAGCGCGCATCGGCAGCTTTCATGGCGAACCTCTACCTCAGGCGGGAATGCGCGTGACGAAACGGGTCTTGATCGGCAGCTTGGCGGCGGCGAGCGTCAGCGCTTCCTTCGCGGTCTGCACCGACACGCCGTCGACCTCGAACAGGATGCGGCCGGGCTTGACGCGCGTGACCCACAGCTCCACGCCGCCCTTGCCCTTGCCCATGCGCACCTCGATCGGCTTCTTGGTCACCGGCACGTCGGGATAGACCCGGATCCACACCTGCCCGGAGCGCTTCATGTGGCGGGTGAGCGCACGGCGCGCGGCCTCGATCTGGCGCGCGGTCACCCGCTCCGGCTCCAGCGCCTTCAGCCCGTACTGGCCGAACGCCAGGTCCTTGGCGCTGGTGGCGACGCCGTGGATGCGTCCCTTGTGCGCCTTGCGGAACTTGGTGCGCGTCGGTTGCAGCATGACTCAAACCCTCTCGTGTCCGTTGCGCGCGTTACGCCGTGTCGCGCCGCGGCCGGCCGGCCTCGGCCTCGGCGAGGCGCTTGTCCTGCGCCATCGAGTCGTGCTCAAGGATCTCGCCCTTGAAGATCCAGACCTTGACCCCGCAGGTGCCGTAGGTGGTGAACGCGGTGGCGACGCCGTAGTCGACGTCGGCGCGCAGCGTGTGCAGCGGCACGCGGCCCTCGCGGTACCACTCCATGCGCGCGATCTCGGCGCCGCCGAGGCGGCCCGAGCAGTTGATGCGGATGCCCTCGGCGCCGAGCCGCATCGCCGACTGCACGGCGCGCTTCATGGCGCGGCGGAACGCCACGCGGCGCTCGAGCTGCTGGGCGATCGATTCGGCGACCAGTTGCGCGTCGAGCTCGGGCTTGCGGATCTCGACGATGTTGATGACCACGTCGCTGTCGGTGAGCTTGGCGACGGTCCGGCGCAGCTTCTCGATGTCGGCGCCCTTCTTGCCGATCACCACGCCCGGGCGCGCCGAATGGATCGTCACCCGGCACTTCTTGTGCGGGCGCTCGATCACCACCTTCGACACCGCCGCCTGCTTGAGCGCCTCCAGCAGGTCCTTGCGGATCTTCATGTCCTCGTGCAGCAGCCGGCCGTACTCGCCCTTGCCGGCGAACCAGCGCGAGTCCCAGGTCCGGTTGATGCCGAGCCGCAAGCCGATGGGATTGACCTTCTGACCCATGATGTCTCCTTAAGCCGCGCTTTCGACCTGACGCACGACGATCGTCAGGTTCGCAAACGGCTTCATAATGCCACCCATGCGGCCGCGGCCGCGCGCGGCGTAGCGCTTGAGCACCAGCGCCTTGCCGACATGCGCCTCGGCCACGATCAGTTCGTCGACGTCGAGATCGTGGTTGTTCTCGGCGTTGGCGATCGCCGACTCCAGGCACTTCCTGACGTCGCGGGCGATCCGCTTCTGCGAAAACTGCAGATCGGCAAGCGCTGCCGCGACCTTCTTGCCGCGGATCAATTGCGCGACGAGATTGAGCTTCTGCGGCGACACCCGCAGCATCCGGGCGACCGCCTTGGCCTCGTTGTCGGGAAGGTCCCGCTCGCGCGCGCGCTTGCCCATGATCCTCGTCCCCGTCCCGCTCTCAGCTCGTCGCCGCCGGTGCAGCGGCCGCAGCCGGCGCCGCGCCCGGCACGGCGGTGGCGCGCTTGGCCTTGCGGTCGGAGGTGTGGCCGTAGAACGATCGCGTCGGCGAGAACTCGCCGAACTTGTGACCGACCATTTCCTCGGTGACCATCACCGGGATGTGCTTCTGGCCGTTGTAGACGCCGAACGTCAGGCCGACGAACTGCGGCAGGATGGTGGAGCGGCGGCTCCAGATCCTGATCATCTCGTGCCGGCCCGACGAACGGGCGGCCTCCGCCTTCTTCAACAGATAGCCCTCGACAAACGGGCCCTTCCAAACCGAACGAGTCATGGTGACGATCCCTACGACGACTTCTTGCGCGCGTGGCGGCTGAGCATGATGAATTTGCTGGTGGACTTGTTCCTGCGGGTCTTCTTGCCCTTGGTCGGAAAGCCCCAGGGCGTGACCGGATGGCCGCCGCCGTTGGTGCGGCCGCCATGCGGGTGGTCAACCGGGTTCATGGAGATGCCGCGGTTGTGCGGCATGCGTCCGCGCCAGCGCTGGCGCCCAGCCTTGCCGGTGGTAGTGTTCATATTGTCGGGGTTCGACACCGAGCCGACGGTCGCCATGCAGCGGCCGTGCACCAGGCGCTGCTCGGTCGAATTGAGCCGCACGATGACGTATTCCTGGTCGCGCCCGACGATCTGGGCGTAGGTGCCGGCCGAACGCGCGATCTGGCCGCCCTTGCCGATCTTGATCTCGACGTTGTGGACGATGGTGCCCACCGGCATGTTGCCGACCGGCATGGCGTTGCCCGGCTTGATGTCGACCTGCTCGCCGGCGACGATGCTGTCGCCGGCCGCAAGCCGCTGCGGCGCCAGGATGTAGGACAGTTCGCCGTCGGGATATTTCACCAGCGCGATGAAGGCGGTGCGGTTAGGATCGTATTCGATGCGCTCGACGGTCGCGGGCTCGTCGCGGCGGGTCCGCTTGAAATCGACCTTGCGATAGGCCTGCTTGTGGCCGCCGCCGCGGAACCGCGTGGTGATGCGGCCATGGTTGTTGCGCCCGCCGGTCGAGTTCTGCCCCTCCACCAGGGTCTTGACCGGCTTGCCGCGATGCAGCCCGGCACGGTCGACGATGACCAGGTGCCGCTGGCTCGGCGTCGAGGGCTTGTAGGTCTTGAGCGCCATTTTTTTCTCCCGCCCCTTACAGGCCCGTGGTCACGTCGATGCGGTGACCCTCTTCCAGGGTCACCACCGCGCGCTTGGTCGATTGCTGCTGGCCGGGCCGGCCCTTGAACATCTTGATCTTGCCCTTGCGGATCAGCGTGTTGACGCGCTTGACCTTGACGTCGAACAGCTTCTCCACCGCCTCCTTGATCTGCGGCTTGGTGGCGTGGCGCGCCACCTTAAACACCACCTTGTTGTGCTCGGAGGCGCCGGTCGCCTTCTCGGTGATGACCGGGGCGATCAGGACGTCGTAATGGCGCGGGTCGATGGTGCTCATCTGAAGCGCGCCTCCAACGCATCGAGCGCGGCCTTGGTCAGCACCAGCTTGCCGCGGCGCAGAATGTCGTAGACGTTGATGCCCTGGATCGGCAGCACGTCGATGTTGGGAATGTTGCGCGCGGCCGAGCGGAAATTGGCCTCGATCTCGGCGCCGTCGATGATCAGCGCGTTGGCCAGGCCGAGCTTCTCGAAATGCGCGGCGAGGCCCTTGGTCTTGCCTTCCTTCACGCTGGCCTTGTCGAGCACGACGATGCCGCCGTCCTTGGCCTTGGCGGAGAGCGCGTGCCGAAGCGCGAGCGCGCGCACCTTCTTGGGCAGGCCGAACTCGTGGCTGCGCACGTGCGGGCCGAAGGCGCGGCCGCCGCCGCGGAACTGCGGCACCCGGGCGGAGCCGTGACGGGCGCCGCCGGTGCCCTTCTGGGCGTGCATCTTCTTGCCGGTGCGGTGGATCTCGGCGCGGTTCTTGACCTTGTGGGTGCCGGCGCGGCGCTTGGCGAGCTGCCAGACCACGCAGCGCTGGATCAGGTCGGCGCGCGGCTCGAGCCCGAAGATCGCGTCCGACAGCGTCACCGAGCCGGCGTCCTTGCCCTCGATGGTGGTGACCTTGAGTTCCATGTCAGGCGCCCTCCGTCGCGGCGGAGGCGGCCGGCGCGGCGGCAGCGGCGGGCGGGGGCGTCGCCGACGCAGCCTCGGCCGCGGGCGCCTTGAACTTGCCGGGCTTGGGCGCCTCCTTGGGTAGCGCCTTCTTCACCGCGTCGCGCACGGTGATCCAGCCGCCCTTGGCGCCGGGGACCGCGCCCTCGAGCATGATCAGGCCGCGCTCGACGTCGGTCTGCACCACGCGCAAATTGAGCGTGGTCACCCGCTCGACGCCGAGATGGCCGGGCATCTTCTTGTTCTTGAAGGTCTTGCCGGGATCCTGCCGGCCGCCGGTCGAGCCGATCGAGCGGTGCGAGATCGACACGCCGTGCGAGGCGCGCAAACCCGCGAAATTCCAGCGCTTCATGCCGCCGGCGAAGCCCTTGCCGATCGAGGTTCCGGTGACGTCGACGTACTGGCCGACGACGAAGTGGTCGGCGGTGATCTCGGCGCCGACCGGAATCACCGCGTCGTCGCTGACGCGGAACTCGGCGAGCTTGCGCTTGGGCTCGACCTTGGCGACGGCGAAGCGGCCGCGCTCGGGCTTGCTGACGTTCTTGACCTTGCGGCTGCCCGACCCGAGCTGCAGCGCGACGTAGCCGTCCTTCTCCTTGCTGCGATGCGCGATCACCTGGCATTGCGCAAGACGCAGCACGGTGACGGGCACATGCTCGCCGGCCTCGGTGAAGAGGCGGGTCATTCCCATCTTCTGTGCGATCACCCCGGAGCGCATTGTGCTTTCCTCGTCCGTCCCTTGCGGCTCAGAGCTTGATCTCGACGTCGACGCCGGCGGCGAGGTCGAGCTTCATCAGCGCGTCCACCGTCTGCGGCGTCGGATCGACGATGTCGAGAAGGCGCTTGTGGGTGCGCATCTCGAACTGCTCGCGGCTCTTCTTGTCGACGTGCGGCGACCGGTTGACCGTGAATTTCTCGATCTTGGTCGGCAGCGGAATCGGCCCACGTACCTGAGCGCCCGTGCGCTTGGCGGTGTTGACGATCTCCCGCGTCGACGCATCGAGGATGCGGTGGTCGAACGCCTTGAGCCGGATCCGTATGTTCTGGCCGTTCATCTGATTTCTCTCGTCCCCGTTCGTCCCCGCGCAAGCGGGGACCCAGTGTCCCAAGCGAAAGTCTTCCCGTAAGCCCTGGGCCCCCACCCCGTCCCCGCGAAGGCGGGGATACGCCGGGGCGAACGGTGCCTTTCGTTTTACTCGATAATGCTGGCCACCACGCCGGCGCCGACGGTGCGCCCGCCCTCGCGGATGGCGAAGCGCAGCCGCTCCTCCATCGCAATCGGCACGATCAGCTCCACCTCCATCGCGATATTGTCGCCCGGCATCACCATCTCGGTGCCCTCGGGCAACTTGACGACCCCGGTCACGTCGGTGGTCCGGAAGTAGAACTGCGGACGGTAGTTGGTGAAGAACGGCGTGTGACGGCCGCCCTCCTCCTTGGTCAGGATATAGGCCTCGGCCTTGAACTTGGTGTGCGGCTTCACCGAGCCCGGCTTGCAAAGAACCTGGCCGCGCTCGATCTCCTCGCGGTCGATGCCGCGAAGAAGGCAGCCGACGTTGTCGCCGGCCTCGCCCTGGTCCAGAAGCTTGCGGAACATCTCGACCCCGGTCACCACCGACTTCTTGGTCGGCTTGATGCCCACGATCTCGACCTCCTCGCCGACCTTGATGATGCCGCGCTCGATCCGCCCCGTGCACACCGTGCCGCGGCCCGAGATCGAGAACACGTCCTCGACCGGCATCAGGAACGGCTGGTCCTTGGGGCGCTCCGGCTGCGGGATGTACTCGTCCACCGCCTGCATCAGCTTGAGCACCGCCTCCTTGCCCTGCTCCGGGTTCTTGTCCTCCAGCGCCATCAGCGCAGACCCCCGGATGATCGGGATCTTGTCGCCCGGGAACTGGTACTTCGACAGAAGCTCGCGGACCTCGAGCTCCACCAGGTCCAGAAGCTCAGGGTCGTCGACCATGTCGACCTTGTTCATGAACACCACCAGCGCCGGCACGCCGACCTGGCGCGCCAGCAGGATGTGCTCGCGGGTCTGCGGCATCGGCCCGTCGGCCGCCGACACCACCAGAATGGCGCCGTCCATCTGGGCGGCGCCGGTGATCATGTTCTTGACGTAGTCGGCATGCCCCGGGCAATCGACGTGGGCGTAGTGGCGCTTCTCGGTCTGGTACTCGACATGCGCGGTCGCAATCGTAATCCCGCGCGCCTTCTCCTCCGGCGCCTTGTCGATCTGGTCGTAGGCCGTGTAGGTCGCCCCGCCGGTCTCCGCCAGGATCTTGGTGATCGCCGCCGTCAGCGACGTCTTGCCGTGGTCGACGTGACCGATCGTCCCGACATTGCAATGCGGCTTGTTGCGCTGGAATTTCTCTTTGGCCATTGCGGTCTCCCGGCTCTCCGGTGGTTTTGCTGTTCGTGTCGATGCGCGTCGGTCAGGCGTACTTGGCCTGGACCTCCTGCGCGACGTTCTGCGGTACTTGCTCGTAGTGATCGAATTGCATGGTGAAGGTGGCGCGGCCCTGACTCATGGAGCGCAGGTTGTTGACGTAGGAGAACATGTTGGCGAGCGGCACCATGGCGTTGATGACGTTGGCGTTGCCGCGCATGTCCTGGCCCTGGATCTGGCCGCGCCGCGAGTTGAGGTCGCCGATGACGGAGCCGGTGTAGTCCTCCGGCGTCACCACTTCGACATTCATGATCGGCTCGAGCAGCACCGAGCCGCCCTTTTGCAGCGCCTCGCGCAACGCGCCGCGCGCGGCGATCTCGAAGGCAAGCGCCGACGAGTCGACCTCGTGGTAGCGGCCGTCGATCAACGTGACCTTGAGATCCACCACCGGAAACCCGGCAAGCACGCCGGCACCGAGCACCGACTCCAGACCCTTCTCGACGCCGGGGATGTATTCCTTCGGCACCGCGCCGCCGACGACCTCGTTCTCGAAGACGAAGCCGGCGCCGGGTTCGGTCGGCTCGACCACGATCTTGATCTGAGCAAACTGGCCGGTGCCGCCGGTCTGTTTCTTGTGCTGATAGTCGATGGTGACCTTTTTGGTGATCTTCTCGCGGTAGGCCACCTGCGGCGCGCCGATGTTGGCGTCGACTTTATAGGTGCGCTTGAGGATATCGACCTTGATGTCGAGATGCAGTTCGCCCATCCCCTTGATGATGGTCTGACCCGACTCCTGATCGGTGGTGACACGGAACGAGGGGTCCTCGGTCACCAGCTTGGCGAGCGCCACGCCGAGCTTCTCCTGGTCGGCCTTCGACTTCGGCTCGATCGCGATCTCGATCACCGGCTCGGGGAATTCCATCTTCTCGAGGATCA
>Ga0326597_10004672_pt1 | contig 19186 bp, 19 predicted proteins | sample RVTome_12_FD_203789 | JGI IMG/M metagenome (GOLD analysis project Ga0326597, IMG submission 203789) | Soil microbial communities from uranium-contaminated site in the Upper Colorado River Basin, Wyoming, United States - RVT100D185 | ecosystem: Environmental > Terrestrial > Soil > Contaminated >... | reverse complement strand
AGCGGCTGCCGGGAGATCTCGCGGCGCCGGCCGCGAAGATCAGATCGATGTCGCGGCTCATCGACGATACGATTCGGTCCGTACGCCGGATCGCGTCGGCCCTGAGGCCCCAGGTGCTGGACGAGTTCGGCCTGGCGGGCGCCCTCAGACGGCAGGCGAGGCAGTTTCAGGCCCGCACGGGCATCCGTTGCAAGATGGATCTGCCCGCGGCGCCGTTTGCCATGGATCCGGAACGCGCGAGCGACGTTTTCCGGATATTCCAGGAGGCGATGACGAACGTTGCCCGCCATGCCGGGGCCACGCGGGTGGAGATCCAGCTACGCCTGGAAGCCGGGCAGCTCCTGCTGAACGTGCTGGACAATGGCACGGGAATTCCCCCGGCCGACCTGCGCCGTCCGGACGCGCTCGGGCTGCTGGGCGTGCGCGAGCGCGCGCTGCTCCTGGGGGGGCGGGTCGGGATCGAGGGCGGCGAAGGCGAGGGGACCCGCCTGCGGCTTGCAGTGCCGCTGCAGCCGCAGGCGGGGCCGTGACCTCTGCGAGAATATAGCGTGACGAACATCATCATCGCGGACGATCACGCCGTGGTCCGCCAGGGCGTGCGGCAGATACTCGCGGCGGAACCCGACATGCAGGTGGTCGGCGAAGCGCGCAACTTCGGCGAGACGCTCGAAGCCGTGCGCGACCTCGAATGGGACGTGCTGATCCTCGATTACTTCATGCCCGGCGGCAACGGCCTGCAGGTGCTGAAGCAGATCCACAAATCGCATCCGAAGCGCCCGGTGCTCATCCTCAGCATGCATCCGGAAGAGGCGATCGCGGTATCGGCGCTGCGTGCCGGGGCCGCGGGCTACATCAGCAAGGACTCCGCCTCGGAGGAGCTCCCGGTCGCGGTCAGGAAAGCCGCGAGCGGGCGGAAGTACGTCAGCGCGTCGCTCGCGGAAAAGCTCGCGCTGGAGCTCGAGGGGGGATCGGAAGGCCTGCCCCACGAGTCGCTGTCCGACCGCGAATACCGCGTCATGTGGATGATCGCGTCGGGAAAATCGATCGCCCACATCGCCGCGGAGCTGGCGCTGAGCCCGAATACGGTCAGTACCTACCGCGTGCGCATCCTCAAGAAGCTCAAGCTCGACAACAACGCGGATCTGGTTCGCTACGCCGTCAAGCACGGGCTGGCGGCATAGCCCCGCCCGGCTGCGCGCCTTCCCGCCCGTAGCGGTTTCACTACCGCAATATCAGTGTTTCATCGAGCACGAACTCAGTGTTCGCGGCCGGCAGCGCGTCGCCCCGGGGGCGTAGCCTGATCCACGGGCCGGCGTCGCTGTGCCCGTGGCACGGAGGATGCAGAGAAAAATGGTTCAGCCCGATCACGACGCGGTCCTGAGGGCCCTGCACGAGAAGGTCGAGCAGCTGGCGCTGAGCTCGCGCTACAAGTCCGAGTTCCTGGCCAACCTGTCCCACGAGCTGAGAACGCCGTTGAACAGCCTGCTGATCCTGGGGCAGTTGCTGGCCGAAAATGCGACCGGCAACCTCACACCGCAGCAGGTCGAGTACGCCCAGACCATCTGCATGGCGGGCGACGACCTGCTGGAACTGACCAACGAAATTCTCGACCTGGCCAAGGTCGAATCCGGCACGGTCAGCTTGAGTCTCGCCCACGGGCGCCTCGCCGATCTGCGCGACTACGTGGAGCGGTCGTTCAGGCAGATCGCGCGCGACAAGGGGCTCGAGTTCACGGTATCGATGCACGAAGGTCTGCCCGCCACGATCCGCACGGACCTGAAGCGCCTGCGGCAGATCCTCCAGAATCTGCTGTCCAATGCGTTCAAGTTCACGCCGCAGGGCTCGGTGTCGTTCGAGATCTCGCTGGCCGGAAGCGGCTGGACGCGGCGGCGCACCGACGCGGACAAGGTCCTGAAATTCTCGGTCGCCGATACCGGGATCGGCATCGCGAACGACAAGCAGCAGGTGATCTTCGAGGCGTTCAGGCAGGCCGACGGCACGACCGATCGCCGGTTCGGGGGCACCGGCCTGGGGCTGGCGATCAGCGCGGATCTGGCGCGTCTGCTCGGCGGCGAGATCCGCGTGGATAGCGGTCCCGGCAAGGGCAGCACCTTCGCGCTCTTTCTACCCCTCAACCATGAGTCGGAGGCGCAGAGCGCGCCGCCGCCGGACGATCGCGGCAGCCTGCGGCCCGGCGAGCGCGTGGTGCTCGTGGTCGCCGAGGACGCGGCGCTTGGCGCATTGCTCGTCGACCGTGTTCATGCCCTGGGATTGAAGACGCTGAGCGCCGCCAACGCGCACACGGTGCTCGCGCTCGCGAGCGAATTCATGCCGAACGCCGCGATCGTTGGCGTCAGGCCCATGGCCGAGGATGGCTGGGCCAGCTTCGGATTGCTGCGCCAGGATCCGGACACCCGGCATATTCCCGTCGGCGTGGTCTGCATCGACGAGCAGGCGCAGACCTTCGTCGGCATGGGCATGCTTGGATTCTCGGGCGGGGTTTCCAGAAACCAGGTCTTGCGCGAGAGCTTGCGCAGGCTGAGTCTTTTCATGGGAAAGGAAGTGCGCACCGTGCTGATCGCAGATGCCGACAAGGCCCGACGCCGGGAGATGGTGAGCGCCCTGGCGGGCGACGGCCTGCACGCCAGCGGCGCGGCCACAGGCAAGCAGGCGCTCAAGGTTCTCGCGAAGCCGGGCATCGATTGCTTGGTCGTCGGCCAGAGCCTGTCCGGAATGCGGCCGCTCGAGCTCGTGCGGCAGGTGTTTCAGTCGGCAGGCGGGGAGCCCATGTCCATCGTCATGCAGCGAACGGTGGACCCCGAAACCGGCGCCGATCGGGGTGAGGTCGATGAACTGGCCGAGATGCTGGTGCTGAGGCGCGAGAAGTCCGCGGCGGCGGTCCTCGAGCATGCCGCCCGCTGCCTGAACGAGTCGATGGCGGGATCGCCTGTCGTGCGCGCGCGGCCGCCTCCGGCCAACCGGAAGGCGCTCGCGCGCCTGGCCAACACGAAGGTGCTGATCGTGGACGATGAAATCCGCGACGTGTTCGCGCTCACCAGCGCTCTGGAACAGCATGGCATGCGGGTATCGAGCGCGGCGAGCGGTCCCGAGGGTATCGAGAGTCTGAAGAAGAATCCGGATACCGCGATCGTTCTCATGGACATGATGATGCCGGGGCTGGACGGCTATCAGACCATCCGCCACGTCCGCAGGCTGCAGCGCTTCGCGAACCTGCCGATCATCGGGGTCACGGCCGGGGCGATGAAGGGCGACCGCGAGAAATGCATTGCGGCGGGAGCTTCCGATTACGTGGCGAAACCCGTCGATCTCGAGCAGCTGCTGTCGGTGATGGGGATGTGGCTGGCCGAGCAGCCGGCAGCCGGGCAGCCCGGGTCGGCTCAGAGCTGCACCAGCCCCGCTTCGATGGCATAGCGCATGAGCGCGACGACGTCGTGGATGCCCAGCTTCTTCATGACGTGGTTGCGGTGCGACTCCGCGGTCTTGAAACTGATGTTCAGTATCTTCGCCACTTCCTTGGTCGAGTTGCCTTCGGCGACCAGCTGCACCACCTGGCGCTCGCGCGGGGTCAGCGGGTCGGCGGCGGTTTCGGTCTTGTTGACGTAAGCGTCGACGACCGATTCCGCGACCTCCGGACTGAGATACACCTCGCCGCGGGCCACCTCGCGGATGGCGCGCAGCAGGTCGGCGGCGGCCTGGGACTTGAGGACATAGCCCTTCGCGCCGGCCTTCAGCGCCTGCAGCACGTAGGCCTTGTCGGGATACATGGACAGCATGATGGTCTTGATGTCCGGCGAGAGGCTGCGGATCTCGCGGGCGGCGTCCAAGCCGTTCAGCAGCGGCATGGAGAGGTCGAGCACCGCGATGTCGGGATTCAGGGCGCGCGCCAGCTTGCGCGCCTCGTGACCGTCGGCCGCCTCGCCGACGACTTCGTGGCCGGCCTTCTCCAGCAGCCCGCGCAGCCCCTCGCGGACGATCTGGTGGTCATCGGCCAGGAGTACCCGCATTTCAGCCCGCAAGGGGGATTGCGGCGTGAATCGTGGTTCCGCTCGCGGGACGGGTGACGAGGCGCAGCGATCCGCCGAGGCAGGCAAGACGCTCCCGGATGCCGGTCAACCCCAGCCCCCGGACTGCCGGAAGCAGGTCGGCGTCGAAACCCTTGCCGTCGTCGCGGACGCTGCAAACGACCTCGCGCGGCAGGCGCTGCAGCTCGATCCAGACGGCGCGGGCGGCGGCGTGCTTGACGGCGTTGTTGAGCGCCTCCTGCGCGACCCGGTAGAGCGCCATTTCCACGGCGCCCGGCAGGCGCTCGCCGGCCGCGCCGCTCACGCGCACCTTGATCCCGGTGCGCCGCGCGACCTTCTCGGCGAGAAACTCGAGCGCCGGGAGCAGCCCCAGATCGTCGAGCACCGTCGGGCACCATTCGTGCGACAGGCTGCGCAACTCGCACTCGATCTGCGCCAGCAGCCGCTGCACCTTTTCGAAGCGCGCGCGCGCCGGCGGGGGGAACTCGCTCGCGACATCGACCAGGGCCAGATGCACCGAGGCGAGCAGCTGGCCGGCTTCATCGTGCAGCACATGCGCGACACGCTTCAATTCGCCTTCGAGAATCTCGTTCAGGTGCCGCAGCGCCGTGGTGCCCTCCGTGGCGCCGCGGCGGCTCATCTCGAACGGCGCGAGGCACTGCGCGAAGAAATCGCCCGCCGCCGGCGGCGGTTGCGCGCCGGGCCGCGACCGTGCCTGGAGACGGCCCAGCGCCAGGTGGTGCGCCTCGGCGATGTCGAGCACGCCGCAGTCGTTCCCCAGTGCCTGCCGCCCCAACTCGTATCCGCGGCGCAGCGGCGTCGCGCCGCCGTGCGCGAGGTATTCCTGGAGCAGCGCCCAGTAGCGCTCGGCCAGCTTGCCGTCGGACCGGCGCGCCGCGGGCAGCGTGCGCACGGGCCTTCTTCCCGCAAGGAGCGCGACGCTCATCGCCGCCTGCATATCGTCGCGGTAGGCTTCACGCGCGTAGCCTGCGCCTGCCGCCGCCGCGGCTCCGTGCGCTGCCGCACACTGTACGAGGGCGCACCGAATTGCGCCGCGCCATGGCGCAGCATGGTGCCAGCCAATGGGCTCCCGCGTCGGGATTCCGGCTCCGTGCTTCGAAAGGAAGTGAACCGTGCTCTACACCATCGCCGTCGTCCTCGTCGTCTTGTGGCTCCTGGGAATGGTCACGTCCACCACCATGGGCGGCCTGTTGCATGCGCTGATCGTGATCGCCCTGGTCGTGGTCGTGCTGCGGGTCATCAGCGGCCGCAATCCACTCTGATCGGGGCTGGCGCGAGCGCCTCGCGCCAGTGGCCGTAGAACGCGTCGCAGCGCACCGGCCAGGTCTTGCCGGAGCGGGGAATGCGATGCACGCATGAGGTGTGTTCGCGTGGAGTGCCGTAGAATTTCCCTGTTCCCATGCCCGTGACCTTCGACGGCAAGCTGGTGGTGGCGATCTCCTCGCGGGCGCTGTTCGACTTCGAGGAGGAGAACCGCGTCTTCGAGCGCGACGGCGAAGACGCCTACGTCACGCTGCAGCTCGGGCGGCTGGACACGCCGGCAAAAAAGGGCGTCGCCTTCCCGCTGGTGCAGAAGCTCCTTGCCTTCAACGCGCCCGACGCGCAGCGCGTCGAGGTCGTGATCCTCTCCAAGAACGACCCCGTGAGCGGCCTGCGCGTATTCCGCTCGGCGCAGCGCGCCGGGCTGCGCGTCGAGCGCGGCGTGTTCACGCGCGGGCGCCAGCCCTACAGGTATCTCGATGCGCTGCGCGCGAATCTGTTCCTGTCCGCGAACGAGCAGGACGTGATGAGCGCGCTCGATGCGAAGATCCCGGCGGCGCGCGTGGTGCCCGAATCGGCGCAGGCCGCGAGCCGGCACGCCGAGGAAGTGAGGATCGCCTTCGACGGCGACGCGGTGCTCTTTTCCGACGAGGCCGAGCGCGTCTACCAGACCGACGGGCTGGACGCGTTCACGCGCCACGAGACCGACCGCGTGGATACGCCCTTGCCGCCGGGGCCGTTCAAGCCGCTGCTGGAGGCGCTGCACCGCCTGCAGACCGCGGGCACCGCCATGCGGCTGCGCACGGCGCTGGTCACCGCGCGCAGCGCGCCGGCGCACGAGCGCGCCGTGCGCACGCTGATGCACTGGAAGATCTCGGTCGACGAGGCGCTGTTTCTCGGCGGGCTCGACAAGGGCGAGTTCCTCAAGGCCTTCGAGCCCGATTTCTACTTCGACGACCAGCGCAGCCACGTCGAGTCCGCCGGCCGCCACGTCGCCGCGGGGCACGTGCCTTTCGGCATCGCCGGAAGGAAACCCGCATGAAATGGATGAAGGTCGCCCTGTACGCGCTGCTCGGCCTCGTCGTCCTCGCGCTCGCCGCCGTCGCCGTCGTCGCCGCGACCTTCGATCCGAACGCCTACAAGGGCGAGATCGAGCGGCGCGTGAAGGAGGCCACCGGGCGCACGCTCAAGTTCCACGGCGACATCGAGCTCGCCTTCTGGCCCGCGCTCGGCGCCAAGGTCGGAAAAGTGACGCTGTCGCGGCGCGCGAGCGAGCACGATTTCGCCGGCATCGACGGGGCGCAGGTCGCGGTGGCGCTGCTGCCGCTGCTCTCGGGCCAGGTGCTCGTCGACGAGGTGAGCGTGACGGGCCTCAAGGCGAGCGTCATCCGCGCCAGGGGCGGCAAGTTCGATTTCGAGGACCTGCTCGGCGCGGCAGGTTCCGGCGCCAGGCCGGCGCCCGCAGGCGCCGCGCCGGCGGGCAAGATGAAGTTCGACGTGACCGGCATCCAGCTCGAGGACAGCTCCTTCGTCTACCTGGACGAGGGGAGCGGCCAGCGGCTGGAGCTGGACGACGTGCTGCTTCGCACCGGGCGCATCGCCGAGGACGTGCCCGGCAAGCTTTCGCTCGCGGCGCACGTCCGCGGCAAGAACCCGATGATCGACCTCAAAGTGCAGCTCGACGGCACCTATCGCCTGGGCCTCGCGCGCGAGGAGTACGCGCTGACCGGCATGGCGCTGGGCGTGCAAGGCGCCGCGGCGGAGTTCACGCGCATCGCGCTGCAGGTCACCGGCGAGGCGCACGCGCGCCTCGCCAAGGAGGTGCTGGACGCGGACCTGGTGGCAAAGTTCGACGACACCACGGTGAAGGCGAAGCTCGGCATGGTGGGCTTTTCCGCTCCGCGCTATCAATTGCAGGCCGACGTCGATCGCCTCGACCTCGACCGCTACCTCGTTGCGCAGAAGGACGCGAAGCCCGCGCCGAGCGCGGGCCCGAAGGTGGCGGTGGACGTGCCGGTGGACCTGAGCGCGCTCGAAGGGCTGCGCGCCGACGGCCGGCTCGCCGTGGGCTCGCTGCGGCTGATGGGGCTGAGGCTCACCGAGCTGAAAACGCAATTCCGCGCGGCGGGCGGCCGGGCCGAGGTGGCGCCGCATTCGGCGAAGCTCTACGAGGGCGCGCTGCAGGGGGCTTTGACGCTCGCCGCGGCGGGGAACCGGATCGCTCTGAAAGAGACGCTGCAAGGCGTGGCCATCGGCCCGCTGGTGAAGGACCTGATGGAGCGCGACGCGGTGGAGGGGCGCGGCAACGTGAGCGTGGACCTCGCCGCGGCCGGGACCACCGTGAACGCCCTGAAGAAGTCGCTCGCCGGCACGGCGCGCATCGAGCTCAAGGACGGCGCGGTAAAAGGCATCAATCTCACCGAGGCGCTGAGGAAGACCCGGGCGGCGTTCGGCTCCAGGTCGGCGCGGCAGCAGCCGACCGACACGGCGCAGCGCACCGACTTCTCGGCCATGAGCGCGAGTTTCGTGGTGCGGGACGGCGTCGCGCGCAACGACGACCTCGACGTGCGCGCGCCGCTGGTGCGCGTCGGCGGCGCCGGCGCGATCGACATCGGCAACTCGCGCCTCGATTACCTGGCGAAGGCGGCGGTGGTGGCGAGCGCCAAAGGCCAGGGCGGCGCCGACCTCGAGCACCTTGCGGGGCTCACCATCCCGGTGAAGCTCACCGGCCCGTTCGACGCGCCGAAGTACGAGATCGACTACGGCGCGCTCGCCGGCGATGCCGCCAAGGCGAAGGTCAAGGAAAGGGCGAAGGAGAAAGTCGAGAAGAGGCTGCGCGACCTGCTGAAGCGCTAGAGGCGTCCTTCGGCCACGGCGTGGCAGGCGACCGCGCCGGCCGCCGCGGGGCGCAGTTGCGGGCGTTCCGCGCGGCAGCGCGCGTCGGCGTGCGGGCAGCGCGGATGGAAGGCGCAGCCGGCGGGCGGCGCGAGCGGGTTGGGCACCTCGCCGGCGACGGGCGTGCGCGCCTTGCCGCTCATCTCCAGGTCCGGGATCGCGTCCATCAGCATGCGCGTATACGGATGGCGCGGCGCCGCGAACAGCCGCGCCGCCGCGGCCAGCTCCACCACGCGGCCGAGGTACATCACGCCCACGCGGTCGGCGACGTGCGACACCACGGCGAGATTATGGGAGATGAAGAGGTAGGTGAGGCCGAGGCGCTCCTGCAGCTCGGTCATCAGGTTGAGGATCTGCGCCTGCACCGAGACGTCGAGCGCCGAGGTGGGCTCGTCGCACACCAGGAACTCGGGATTGCCGGAGAGAGCGCGCGCGATGGAGATGCGCTGGCGCTGCCCGCCCGAGAACTCGTGCGGGTACTTCTCGCCGTCCTCGGGCGCGAGGCCCACCTGGCGCAGCAGCTCGGCGACGCGCGCGCCCTCGACTTTCCGGGTCGCGGCGAGCCCGAGGACGCGCACCGGCTCGGCGACGATGTCGCGCACGCGCCAGCGCGGATTGAGGCTGGCGTAGGGGTCCTGGAAGATCATCTGCATGCGCCGGCGAAGTTGCGCGGCGTCGGTGTCCGGCGCGGCGAGGTCTGCGCCGTCGAACTCGATGCGCCCGCGCGACAGCGGGTACAGGCCGACGATCAGGCGCGCGACGGTCGACTTGCCGCAGCCCGACTCGCCGACCAGCGCCAGGGTCTCGCCTTTGCTCACGTCGAACGAAACGCCGTCGACGGCGCGCAGCAGCAATCGGGGGGCACCCTCGAGGACCCGGTTGAGCCACGGCCTCGAGACGTCGAAGTCGCGACCGACCTCGCTCAGGCGGACCAGCGGCCGGCTATCCATAGAGCCAGCAGGACGCCTGGGCGCTGCCCACGGGCAGCAGTTCGGGCCGCTCGGTTTCACATCGCGCGAAGCGCTTCGGGCAGCGCGGGTTGAAGGCGCAGCCCGGCGGGATCGCCGTGAGGCGAGGCATGGCGCCGTCGATCTGCACCAGGCGGGCGTGGCGCCTGACGGTGCCGAGCTTCGGGATCGCACCCATCAGCCCGGCCGTGTAGGGATGGCGCGGCTGGTGGATGACCTCGCGCACCGGGCCGAGCTCGGCGAGGCGCCCGGCGTACATCACCGCGACGCGGTCGGCGGTCTCGGCGATCACGCCCATGTCGTGCGTGATCAGCATCACCGCGGTGCCGTGATCGCGCGCAAGGTGCTTGAGCAGCGTGATGATCTGGGCCTGGATGGAGACGTCGAGCGCGGTCGTGGGCTCGTCGGCGACGATGAGGCGCGGCTCGGCGCACAAGGCGAGCGCGATGACCACGCGCTGGCGCATGCCGCCGGAGAATTGATGCGGGTAGTGCCCTAGGCGCGCCCGCGGCGCCGGGATGCCGACTTCGGAGAGCAGTTGCAGGGCGCGTCGCAGCGCCTCGTCCCTGGACACGTCGAGGTGCGTGAGGATGGTCTCGACGAGCTGCGCGCCGACGGTGTAGAGCGGGTTGAGCGAGGTGAGCGGGTCCTGGAAGATGGCGCCGATGCGCCGGCCGCGCAGCTTGCGCATCTCCTCGGGCGGCAGGTTGTCGATGCGCCGCCCCTCGAGCCGGATCTCGCCGGCGGCGATGCGCCCGGGCGGCTCGAGCAGCCCGATGATCGCCATGCCGGTGAGCGACTTTCCGGCCCCGGATTCGCCCACCACGCCGAGCACTTCGCCGGGCGCGATGGCGAGCGAGACGCCGTCCACCGCCACCAGCGTGCCGCGGCGCGTCGGGAACTCGACGCGCAGGTCCTTCACTTCGAGCAGCGGCGTGGCGCTCACCGCAGCTTCGGATTGAGCGCGTCGCGCAGCCAGTCGCCGAGCAGGTTCACCGACAGCACCAGCACCACGAGCGCGAGGCCCGGGAACACCGTGATCCACCACTCCCCCGAGATGAGGAAGTCGTTGCCGATGCGCACCAGGGTGCCCAGGGACGGCTGAGTCGGCGGCACGCCCACGCCGAGAAACGACAGCGTCGCCTCGGTGATGATGGCGGTGGCGATGTGGATGGTGGCGATGACCAGCACCGGACCCGTGACGTTGGGCAGCACGTGGCGCAGCATGATGGCGAGCGGGTGCCGGCCGATGACGCGCGCCGCCTGCACGTACTCCTTCCCCTTTTCCACCAGCGTCGAGCCGCGCACGGTGCGCGCGTATTGCACCCAGCCCGAAACGCCGATCGCCAGGACCAGCACATAGACCGCGAGCTGGTCGTGCAGCTCGCGCGGCAGGGCGACGCGCGCCACGCCGTCGATCAGCAGCGCGATGAGGATGGCCGGAAAGGAAAGCTGGATGTCGGCGACGCGCATGATGAACGCGTCCAGGCGCCCACCCAGGTAGCCCGACAGCAATCCCAGCGACACACCCAGCAGCGCCGAGAACAGCACAGCGGCGAGGCCGACGCCGAGGGAAATTCTCGCGCCGTACAGGATGGTGGACAGGATGTCGCGACCCTGGTCGTCGGTGCCGAGGAGGTAGCGGGTGCTGCCCCCGGCGTTCCAGGCTGGCGGCGTGAAGCCGTCCGTCAGGTTGAGCGTCGCGCTGTCGAAGGGATTCTGCGGCGCGATCCAGGGCGCGAAAACCGCGCCGCCGACGCACGCCAGCGTCAGCAACGCGGCGCAAACGGCGACCGGCGAGTGCCGGAAGCTCCACGCCAGGTCGTGGGTCCAGGCGCGCCGCAGCCAGCCTTCAACTGCGGCCATCGCCGGCACCCCGGGCGGTCAGTCGACCCGCGCGAAGCGCGACTCGGGCCGGTCGTCCGCCTTGTGCACCGTGCTGACGTTCTTCTTCATCGCCCACGGACGCAGTTGGTGGTGCAGCGGCACGTAGTAGTAGTTGTCGCGCGTCATCAGCAGCGCTTCGCGCAGGATGGCGTCGCGCCTGGCAACGTCGGTCTCGATCTTCAGCGCGTCGATCAGCGCATCGAGCCTGGCGTCGCTGATGCGCCCGAGGTTGAAGCTGCCGTCGGCGCCGGTGGTCTTCGTGCGCACCAGCGACTGCAGCGTGTACAGGCCGTCGAAGGTGGCCACGCCCCAGCCCAGCATGTAGGCGTCGTGGTCGAACTTCTGGATCTTCTGGATGAAGGTGGCCATCGGCTGGGCGTTGAGCTTGGCCTTCAGGCCGATGCGCGCCCACATGCCGACCAGCGCCTGGCAGATCTCCTCGTCGTTGACGTAGCGGTTGTTCGGGCAGTCCAGGCTGAACTCGAAGCCGCTCGGGTAGCCCGCCTCGGCGAGCAGCTTCTTCGCCCCCGCGGCGTCGGCCGGCGCCACCTTGTCGATGGCGGGGCTGTGGCCGTGCACGCCGGGTGCGATCATGATCGCCGCCGGGATCGACAGGCCGCGCATGGTGACGCGCTTGATCGCCTCGCGGTCCACCGCGATATTCAGCGCCTTCCTCACGCGGATGTCCTTGAAGGGGTTCTTGCCCTTGACGTTGGCGTAGAGCAGCTCGTCGCTGTGCTGGTCCATGCCGATGAAGATGGTGCGCACCTCGTGGCCGTCGAGCACCTTGAGCTTGGGATCCTGGCGCAGGCGCGCCACGTCCTGCGTCGGCAGGTCGGTGACGATGTCGACGTCGCCGGAGAGCAGCGCCGCGATGCGCGTGGCGTTGGCCTTGATCGGCGTATAGATCACTTCGGTGACGTTGCCGTCGAGCTTGCCCCACCAGTCGGGATTGGCCTGCATCACCAGGCGCTTGTCGGGCTCCCACAGCTTGACGAGGTAGGGGCCGGTGCCGTTGGTGTTTCTCGAGGCGTAGGACTCTTCCTTCGCCACGTAGTTCTGCACGTTCTCGGACTTGTGCTTTGCCGCCCAGCCGCGGCTCATGATGCGGAAATCGACCAGGTTGCGCAGCAGGATCGGGCTCGGGCCGGAGAGGATCATGTCGACCGTATGCTCGTCGATCTTCTTCATTTCCGTCACGCCGGCGACGTAGATCTGCAGGGTGCCCTGCGGCTGCAGGATGCGGTGGTAGCTGAACACGACATCGTCGGCGGTGAACGGCGAGCCGTCGTGGAATTTCACGCCCCGGCGCAGCTTGAAACGGTAGTGCGTGGGCGAGATGAGCTCCCAGCTGGTCGCCAGGCAGGGCTCGACCGCGAAGTTCCTGTCGTAGCGCACCAGGCCCTCGTAGGTGTGCTGCATGATGCCGTTGGTGGTGGCGTGGTTCTGCGAATGCGGATCGAGCGTGAGGATGTCGTTCTGCGCGCCCCACTTCAGCGTCGCGGCGTGACTGGTCGTGCAAACGGCGATCAGCGCCGCGGCCAGCAGGTGTCTGGGTTTCATTGCGTCGGTCTCCGGTTACTTGAGGGGCAGGGATTCCTCGGCCAGCGCGGCCAGGTAGCCAGCGCCGAGCGGGATCACCTCGTCGTTGAAATCGTAGGTCGGGTTGTGCAGCAAGCAGCCGCCCTGGGCGCCGCCCTGGCCGAGGAAGACGTAGGCGCCGGGCCTGGCCTGCAGCATGTAGGCGAAGTCCTCGCCCCCCATGGTCGGCTCGTGGTCGGTGATCACGTTGCTCGCGCCGAACACCTTCTCGCCGACTTTCGCGGCGAAGCGTGCCTCCCGTTCCGTGTTCACGGTCGCCGGGTAGCCGCGCCGGTACTCGATCTCGGCGCTCGCCCCGAGGCCCTGCGCCACCGCGGTGGCGATCTCCTTGATGCGCCGCTGCGCGAGGTCGCGCGTTTCCGGCGTGAAGCTGCGCACCGTGCCGACGAGCTCGACGTGCGCCGGGATGACGTTGAAGGCGCCGAGCTGGCTGGTCTGCATCGAGCACAGCGACACGACGAGCGCGTCGACCGGGCTGGCGTTGCGGCTGGCGATGGTCTGCAGCGCGGTGATGATGTGCGCGGTCGCGACCACCGGGTCGGCCGCGAGGTGCGGCAGCGCCGCGTGGCCGCCCTGGCCGCGCACCCGGATCCTGATCTCGTCGGTCGCCGCCAGCATCGGGCCCGGGCGCACCGCGATCTTCCCGGGCGCCAGCCCCGGCCAGTTGTGCAGCGCGTATACCGACTCGCACGGAAAGCGCTCGAACAGGCCCTCCTCCACCATGACGCGCCCGCCGCCGCCGCCTTCCTCCGCCGGCTGGAATATCAGGTGCACCGTGCCGTCGAAGTTGCGCGTCTGCGCCAGGTAGCGCGCGGCGCCGAGCAGCATGGTGGTATGGCCGTCGTGGCCGCAGGCGTGCATGCGCCCCGCGACCCTGGACTTGTACGGCGCGTCGCCCGCCTCGTGCATCGGCAGGCAATCCATGTCGGCGCGCAAGCCGACGGCACGCCCCGAGTCCTTCCTGCCCTTGATCACCCCGACGACGCCGGTCCTGGCGAGGCCCCGGTGCACCTCGATGCCCCACTCGACGAGCTTGTCCGCCACCAGCTGCGAGGTGCGCGTTTCCTCGAAGCCGAGCTCGGGATTGGCGTGGATGTCGCGGCGGATGTGGACCAGCTCGGCATGGAACAGGCGCAACATTTCAAGGGCGTCGTTTTTCATGGTTTCCTCAGTGTGCCGCGGCAGCACGGTCGATGCGCAGGCGCGGATCGACCGCGTAATAGAGCAGGTCCACGACAAGATTGATGACGACGAAGAACAGCGCGATCAGGCACAGGTATGCGGCCATCACCGGCACGTCGGCGAAATCCACGGCCTGGATGAACAGCAGCCCCATGCCTGGCCACTGGAACACCGTCTCGGTGATGATGGCGAAGGCGATGATGGCGCCGAGCTGCAGCCCGGTGATGGTGATCACCGGCACCAGCGTGTTCTTCAGCGCATGGCCGAAGTGCACCGCGCGGTCCGAGAGGCCGCGCGCGCGCGCGAACTTGATGTAGTCGGTGCGCAGCACCTCCAGCATCTCGGCGCGCACCAGGCGCTGGATCAGCGTCATCTGGAAGAGACCCAGCGTGATCGCGGGCAGGATCAGCGCCTTGATGCCGCTCCAGGTGAGCAGCCCCGTACTCCACCAGCCGAGGGCCACGGTCTCGCCGCGCCCGAACGAGGGCAGCCAGCCGAGCAGCACCGCGAACACGAGAATCAGCAGGATGCCGATGAGAAAAGTGGGCAGCGAGACGCCGAGCAGCGACACGGCGAGCAGCAGCTGCGACAGCCAGGTATGGCGCCTGAGCGCCGTGTACACGCCCATGGCGATGCCGGCGACGAGCGCGAAGCCCGCTGCGACCAGCGACAGCTCCAGCGTGGCCGGCAGCCGCTCCACGAACAGCCTGGAGACGGGCTGCACCTGGCGCAGGGACAAACCGAACTCGCCCTGCACCGCGCGGCCGACGAACTTCGCGTACTGCACGTAGAACGGCTGGTCGAGGCCGAGCAGCCGCGTGATGCGCTCGCGGTCTTCCGGGGTCGAGTCCTGCCCGAGCATGAACAGCACCGGGTCGCCGACGAAGCGGAACAGCGCGAACGCGATCAGTCCCACGGCGAGCATGACGAGGACCGCTTGCGCAAGACGGCGCAGGATGAAGGCAAGCATGCGGAAGGTCGGCGACGGAATCATACAATGCGGCATGCAGGAGTTCGCGTCCCGGCTCACCGCCTGGCAGCGCCGCCACGGCCGCCGCCACCTGCCCTGGCAGGGCACGCGCGACCCCTACCGCATCTGGCTCGCCGAAGTGATGCTGCAGCAGACGCAGGTGCAGGCCGTGATCCCCTACTACGAGCGCTTCCTGGCGCGCTTGCCGGACGTCGCCGCGCTGGCGGCCGCGACCCAGGACGAAGTGCTGCAGCTCTGGAGCGGCCTGGGCTATTACGCGCGCGGACGCAACCTGCACGCCGCCGCCGGGGCCGTCGTGGCCCGAGGCGGATTCCCGACCTCGCAGGAGGGCCTTGCCGCGCTGCCCGGCGTGGGCCGTTCCACCGCCGCGGCGATCGCGGTATTCGCATTCGGGCGGCGCGCCGCGATCCTGGACGGCAATGCCAGGCGCGTTTTCGCGCGCTGCTTCGGCGTCGAAGGCGGCAAGCAGCAGTGGCAGCTGGCCGAAGCGCTCCTGCCGGCGCGAACCGTGCGCACCTATACCCAGGCGCTGATGGACCTCGGCGCCACGGTCTGCACGCGCGCCAACCCGTTGTGCGAGCGCTGCCCGGTGGCGAAGGCTTGCGTGGCACGGCGCGAGGGACGCGTCGGCGAGTTGCCGGCGCCGCGCGCGCGCAAGCCCTTGCCGTTGAAGCGCGCGCACTGGTTCGTCTACGTGCGCGGGGGCGAAGTGCTGCTCGAGCGCCGGCCTGGCGCAGGTCTGTGGGGCGGGCTGTGGACCTTTCCCGAGGCGCGCCTCGCCGCGACGCCGCGCGGCCGCAAGCTGCCCCCGCTCGAGCACGGCTTCACGCACTTCCGGCTGCGCGCGCAGCCCTGGCTGTGCCCGGTGCGCGGCTCGATGCCGGGCGTGGCAGGCCGTCTGTGGCTCGATATGACCGAAGCTGCGGGTGCTGCGGTGCCTGCGCCGGTGCGCCGGCTGCTGCGTTCGCTACTGGCCGGCCGAGCTGATTAGGCGGCGCAGGATCTCGATGCGGTCGCGCGCGTCGTCCATTTCCAGCAGGCGCTGCCTGGCGGCGAGCGAGAGCGGCAGCAATTCCGCCAGGCGCGCGCTGACCCAGGCCGCGGAGTCGTAGCGCGGCGGCGGCTCCACCAGCGCCTCGCCGCCCGATTCGATCGCCTTCCGGAGGACGCGGGCGCACAGGTCGGTATCGGCCTCGAGCGGCGCGTCGGTCTCCTCCGCGAGCAGATCCACGCGCGCGCGCGCCAGGCCGTCGGCCTGCACGCGCCGCTCGCGGATGCGAAAGCGCCGCTCGCCGCGCGCCTGCACCTGCAGCACGCCGAGCTGCGCCATGTCCCACGCGGCGATGCGCGCGAGGCAGCCCACCGCCATCGGCTCCGCGGGCGCGCCGACCTCGCGGCCCTCGCGGATCAGGCACACGCCGAAGCCCGTGCCGTCGCGCAGGCACCGCTTCGCCATGTCCATGTAGCGCTGCTCGAAGATGCGCAGCGGCAGCCGCCCGCCGGGAAACAGCACCGTCTGCAGCGGGAAGAGCGGCAGTTCCGCCAGCTCGGCGTCGCTCACTCGCGGGCAAGTCCCCGGTGGCGCACCAGCACGCGCCAGTCGCCGGCGAACGCCGCGGCGAGCTTCTCCGCCAGGTACACCGAGCGGTGCCGGCCACCCGTGCAGCCGATGGCAACGGTGAGATAGCTGCGGTTTTCCTTCACCATCTCGGGCAGCCAGCGCGCGAGGAACGCGCGCACGTCCTCGACAAAGCGCTGCACTGCCGCCTCGCCCTCGAGGTAGGCGATCACCGCGGCATCGCGGCCGGTGAGTGGCCGCAGCCCCGGGTCGTAGTGCGGGTTGGGCAGCATGCGCGCGTCGATCACCCAGTCGGCATCGAGCGGCAGGCCGTCGCGGAAGGCGAACGACTCGAACAACAGCGCCAGCGTGCCCGCGCCGAGCCCCAGCAGATCGCGGATCCAGTTGCGCAGCGCCTTGGGCTGCAGATCGCTCGTATCGATGCGGTGCCCGAGCACCGCGATCTCGCCCATCAGCATGCGCTCGCGCTCGATGGCCTCGGCGAGCGTGAGGCCTTCCACGGTGAGCGGATGGCGGCGGCGCGTCTCGGAGAAGCGCCGCACCAGCGTGGGCGTGCCGGCCTCCAGGAACAGCACGCGGCAGTCGGCGCCGCCGGCCTGCAGGCGCGCGACGCTCTTTGGCAGCGCGGCGAGCGCCGCGCTGCGCGCATCCACGGAAAGCGCGACGCGCTCGTGCCCGGCCTCGGCGAGAAAACCGACCACGTCCATGAGCAGCGTCGCCGGCAGGTTGTCGACGCAGTAGTAGCCCGCGTCCTCGAGCACGTCGAGCGCGATGCTCTTGCCCGCGCCCGACAGGCCGCTCACCAGGATGATCTGCACGCGGCGCCGCTCAGTCGGCGTCCATGGCGCGCTTCTGGCGCGCCACGAATTCGGCCCCGGAGTGGATGCCGCGCAGCTGCAGGATGTAGTTGCGCACCGCCGCCTCGAGCAGCACGGCGAGGTTGCGCCCGGCGGCCACCGGGATCACCACCTTCCTCACCGTGACGCCGAGGATGTCCTCGGACTGCTCGGCAAGCGGCAGGCGCTCGGCGACGTCGCGCCCGGGCGCGACGGCGGGCTTGTCCAGATGGGCGATGAGCTTGAGCTTCATCTTCGGCCGCACCGCGGTCTCGCCGAAGATCGTGCGCACGTCCAGCAGCCCGAGCCCGCGCACCTCGATGAAGTCCTTCAGCACCGGCGGACAGCGCCCCTCGAGCGTGTCGGCCGCCAGGCGCGAGATCTCCACCACGTCGTCGGCGACCAGGCCGTGGCCGCGGCTGATCAGCTCCAGCCCGAGCTCGCTCTTGCCGACGCCCGAGTCGCCGGTGATGAGCACGCCCATGCCGAGCACGTCCATGAACACGCCGTGGCGCTCGGTGCGCTCGGCGAGCGCCTTCGCCAGGTAGCGCGCGAGTTTTTCGATGACGCGCGTCGCGGGCAGCGGCGTGGTGAACAGCGGCGTGCGGCTGCGCTCGGCGCGCTCGCGCAGCGCGGCCGGCGGCACGATGCCGTCGGCGAGGATCAGCGCCGCCGGCGCGGCGTCGAACAGTGCCCCGGCCAGGCCTTCGAGCGCGCCGGCTTCGTCCGCGCCCGCGACCTGGATGCGGTTGGGATGGGTGAGGTTGAGGTGCCCGATCAGCGCGGCCGACGCGGCCGGCTCGCGGCGCACGACCGTGTCCGCATCGCGCCCGGCGACCCACGCCAGGGCGAGCGCGTCGCAGTTGGCCTCATGCAGCCGCTTGACGTCGACCTGCTGCATCGGGCTGCCACGCGGCGATCAGCTGGTGCAGGGCAGCGGCGTCCGCGGCGCCGGTCATGGCGTCGCGCAGCGCGCGGTCGCTGAACATCTGGGCGAGCTCCGAGAGGATCTGCAGATGCTTCTCGGTGGCCTGCTCGGGCACCAGCAGCACGAACAGCAGCGTCACCGGCTTCGCATCGGGCGCGTCGAAGGGCACCGGCTGCGCGAGCCGCACGAACGCGCCGAGCGCGTCCTTCAGCCCCTTGATGCGCCCATGCGGGATGGCGACGCCCTGGCCGAGGCCGGTCGAGCCGAGGCGCTCGCGCGCGAACAGGCTGTCGAAGACGAGGCTGCGCGCGACGCCGTTGTGGTTCTCGAACATCAGTCCCACCTGCTCGAACAGGCGCTTCTTGCTCGACACCTGGAGGTCGAGCAGGACGTTGGCGGGCGGAAGCAGTTTCGCGACGAGACTCATGATCCGGCGCCGGCGCGGCAGCGCAGCAGAGGGCGCGGATTATAGCCCAAGGCGACCCCCGGTGCGGCGGTCAAACATTGTCAGCGCGCTTGGGCGCCTCGTGCGGCTTGCCGCTGCGCCGGGACTTGTACTTGAGCACCTGGCGGTCGAGCTTGTCGGTGACCAGGTCGATCGCCGCATACAGGTCCTGCTCCTCGGAGGCGCAGTGGATGTCCTTGCCGCGCACGTGCAGGGTGACCTCGGCCTTCTGCCTGAGCTTGTCCACCGAGAGCACCACGTGCGCGTCGATGACGTGGTCGAAGTGGCGCTTGACGCGCGCCAGCTTGCCTTCCACATAGCTGCGCAGCGCCGGCGTGATCTCGAGGTGGTGGCCGCTGAGGTTGAGATTCATGAGCTCCTTCCTAGAGGGTCTTGCGCTGATTGACCGGCGGGATCTGCAATGATTCCCGGTATTTGGCGATCGTGCGGCGCGCCACGACGATGCCTTGCTGGCCGAGGATCTGCGCGATGCGCGCGTCCGAGAGCGGCGCGCGCGCGTCCTCGGCGCCCACCAGCTGCTTGATGAGG
>Ga0326597_10004671_pt1 | contig 19207 bp, 17 predicted proteins | sample RVTome_12_FD_203789 | JGI IMG/M metagenome (GOLD analysis project Ga0326597, IMG submission 203789) | Soil microbial communities from uranium-contaminated site in the Upper Colorado River Basin, Wyoming, United States - RVT100D185 | ecosystem: Environmental > Terrestrial > Soil > Contaminated >... | reverse complement strand
ACGTGAGCGTGATTACCGTAGGCGAGATACGCCGCGGCATCGAACTGATACGTCACCGAGGCGATGCACGCCAGGCAAGACAACTGGAATCATGGCTCGAACTTATTTTGAAGGAATTCGAAGACCACATTCTCGATTTCGCCCAGGACGAAGCACAGTTGTGGGGACGCCTGCGTGTTCCGCACCCAGAAAACGCCATCGATAAACAAATCGCCGCCACTGCGTTGACCCATGATCTGACACTCGTAACGCGGAACGCTGACCATTTTGAAGGGCTAGGCGTTCGGATCCTCAATCCTTTTGCTTAACTCACTTCCACGAACGCAAATATCGCAGGTTTGACATCGGGACTTCGCCTCGGCAAGGAATTCCGCGCCGTTCATCGTTTCCTAAAACGCCCGGCGCAAGCGCTGGACGCGAGCCTTCGGTGTGTTCGGCGGAAATGAGTAGAATATGTGATCGCACTTACGTCGTGCATCACTATCTGGATCAACTTCCGTCCCAGCCCCCCAAGCTAGGTGGCCTCTGACTCTTGCCGCCGTGGGGCTCCCCTCATCAAATGAGAGTCACCCCATGGATCACGACAGCAATTCATCCGGACACGCCAAATATCACGCCTGAAACCGGCCCTTTATTTCGATGAAAGCATCTAACAAGGCGCGACACCGGCTTCACGGCGGTTCGCAAATGTCATAGGTAAAGATTTGACCCCCCGACCAATGACCCCCGACCCCTTCTCTCGCTCTGGTGTGTTAGATTTACGGTAAATTTCTCTCGAACCAGCGAATCAATGGCAATTTTGGTTCGGCTTGAGGTACTGATTCCAAAAAAGCGACGCTTTCCCACGGAACTATTATCACGCGCCCCCTTTGTTTTGGTAATTCAATGTCTACAGCATATATTCTTTTTTCGGTTGAGTGGAGCAAGCGGAGTGGTGCAGTTTTCGTATCATGTGTTACAACTCGCGGAAGTTTAGAGTACCGACTATTACTGTCATTCAACCCGCTGAGTATACCGCCTATAACAGGGACACCAATCACTCCCAAAGTCGCCGTCAAGACCATTGAGAGGAAAGGGTGCTTCTGCCGCTCTTGAATGGTCGACCCCTGCTGCGCGCGAATGACGCCGACACACAGACCGACTTGTATGGACCAAACATTCAAAATGGTCACTGAAATAAAGGTTCCATAGGCTACTAGAAAATGGCCAAACAACATGACGAAAAAAGTGAAAAGCAACACGAGTTCTCCCAGACCGTATACGGCCCAAATAGTCCATTTGCATCTCAGCCAAATAGTGCTCTTGGGAACGAAACAACCTACTAGCGCTAAAACCGTGGCAGGGAGTAGCGTTCTTCCGCCTCTTTCCAAATAAGTTATCACGCTCACTTCGCTTCCTAACCATCCGGCATTAAATTGGCCTAAATAATAGGATTGCCACAACCATCCCACGAAGTAGATTGTCGGTGGTATAATCGTAACTACCGATGTCAAAAGTACAATTTGTGAAGCGGCGGTACGCGGAGCCGGTGTTGTACTATTCGTCATAGCCACTCTTGTGTCTATTGCCACAGGCCACGATTAGATGCGTGATGGTAGGGTCGAGCATGTCAGCCGTCAGCCGGGTCTTTACCTTTGCTGTTTTTATATTGACCTACCCCGCAGCAAGCTGCGGGTTTATCAATAAGGGCCAAGGAAACGCTCGCCGTTGAAGTGAATCATGTGGTCGGGCGTATCGGCGACCCAAACCTCTGTCTCCCACGCGATTGCACCGAGATATTTCAGTAGCCCTCTGCGATTAAGAAAAGCCGTCACAAACACCAGCCCCGCTTTGCTGCCGGCGAAGAGACTTTTCAACTCTGTCAATCGCTTCGGGTTTACGGGTCCGTGGCTCGTTACCGCCTCAATGAGAACAAGCCAGTTTCGCTTGATGAAGTGGACGACTACATCCGGCATTTTTCCGTGTTCTTCGACTGCAACGCCGAGCGAGCGCAGATAATCGGGATCAAAGTACGCCCACTTTTTGCCGGTATCGCCTACGTAAACGGGTTTAGCGCCTGGAGTGAAGCGCGGGCAGAAGTCGTTGATGATTCTTTGGATCAAAACATTCTGTCCACCCGCAGAAAGTCGGATGGCGGCGCCGGAAGCTAGATCGAGCGGGATGCGCTGCATATCGCGCGCCTGCGCGTAGCGCTGTGCCAGTGTTCGAACGTCTGCCAGATATCGCCGAAGAACGTTCCCCCATTCCGGCGTACCGAAGGTTCGGATAACAGCCAACGCCCGAGGCACAACCTGATAGCAGTATCTGGGACTATTCGTTGGGCGATCCGGCTGGTCTGGGTTTGCCACAACCAGCCCGGCTTGCTCGAATTGATGCAGGGTAAATCGCCGCACCGTCTCACGGGTGTTCGGCGCCCATTTCTTGCCGTAATGCTTAGCCACGAATTCCATAATTGGCGTTACACCTCGGAGCGGGTCACTGGCCTCATCCCACGATTTGGTCGCCGGAAGATCGAGGAGGGCAAGGAGCGTTAACGCAGCGCGTTCGTTTCGTTGCTCCGCGGGTAAACCAAAGGCAGTGAGAATCGATTGTGCTTCCTGAATCCGCGACCGCTTGCTTGCCATCACTGAATCTCGATAATTTCTGCAACCAGCGTGTCGATAACATTCTGAGGCGGAAGCACGTCCCGTGCCCGGCGCCCCATTTCAGTTAGCGCATCTCTCGTCGGATAGCGCAGGGACCGAAGATCGGTAGCATTGACTTGGGTGTGCCCGTTGAACTGGCGGAAATAGGTATCGAGCGGGGTGCAGTTCAGGAACATGGAGAGGCCCCAGGCGAATGCCCGGCCTAGTGGCGCCCCTCGTTCGTGAAAGTAGTTAACGTGGTTCTCAAAACCGACAACGTTACAAGGCACGTATTCAGGGTCAAAGATGGCTGCGACCAGGCGCCGGCGTTCTTCCTTTGCCGAGAATCGCCGCACCAGCACATACACGCCTGCCGGCACCATAAGTGTCGCACTCTCGGCGTTGTAGAGGATCGCGTTCGGTTTTTTGTAATTGGCTTTGGGCCAACGGACGAGACCATTTTCAAAGTGAGTTGGATAGATTAAGGGAACAGTCTCTGAACTCGTTTCCGCCCGCAGCCACCGACGCGCGCGAAAATCAACGACTCGACCCGTACTGACAGCCAGACCCAATGCATCGAGCGTGCAAGGGAGCGTCTCCATTGTTTCGGCAAGAGCGTGCCCATTTTCATCTGGAACCAGGTGTATGAAGGATTCGGTGTCATTAGGTCGCACGACGCGCTCGAACGGAACGCTACGCCGCCGCTCTGTCGGTTCGTCAGGCGTATGACTCTCGGAGATACTCACAAGCGTTTGCTGTGGCATCCCCTTCACCGCGTGAAGAATCAAATTCTCTTGCAGCACGTCATCATCGCGGAATGCATGGTCGCGCGACTCGAAAACATGAAGGCGCGTGAGGTTCACGTTCTGTAGAAAATGCTTCCGGAATGGCCGGAAATAGGGGCCGTTACAAAAACTTCTCGGGGTAATGGCGATCAGCTCGCCACCCTTATCCAAAAGCATCATCGCGAGGGCTAGAAAGGCCGTATACAGATTGCTCGTCTCGATATTGAGCCGACGCAGCACTTGACGCGTGCGCGACTCACTACGGAATTTCTTGTAGGGCGGATTGAGAATGGCGACATCGAACTTAGCAGGTTCGGTCTGAAACAGGCCCGCGTCCAGCATGTCGACGGCAGATTCGATAAAATCGGTTGCGCGAACTTCCCACGTACAGTGAATTCCTACTGCGGCGCATGCCTCTTCGCACACAGTCAACGTCTGCCGTAAAGCGGGAAGTAGAGCTTCATCCAGTTCATAGGAGGTCAAAATGATTTCCTTGGGACGAACGGATCGCGAGCAGATCTCGTTCACCCACGCGGCAGTCAACGCCCCGACGCCGGCGCCTGCATCCAACAACCGCAATCTCTCGCGCCAGCGCGAGCTGGTCGACGCCATGAGCCTCGCGGTTGAGGGTGGCGTAAAGAACTGTCCAAGCTGGCTGCGTCGAACCCGATCAAGCACTCCGATTTGGTCCCGTCTCGCCTCCTCCGCTATTGCGAGCGGGTCAGGTATATCGTCCGCTAGCTTCAAGGGTATAGCAGACGCTGAAAGGCGACCCTGTCGGCCTTTTCGCGCGTTTGGGTACACCTTACGTGGCAGGTCGGGTTTCACTGGAATTTTACGATATCCTAAAAGCTGTCTGCGTTTCAATGTAATAAACCGGATAGATTCGGTGTGGAGGTGAGGGTGATCGTTCCTGAATCGGGACTTATTCAGGCCAGATGGGATTTAGCCTCGATGTCAGTTCTGACCATTCGGCTACTGGAGTTAGGCGAGAGGCGTGAGCCGTGAGGCAACAGTGACGCGGAAGCGGTGAGTGGTGAGGCGCCGCGGTCAGGCATAACAATCATTACAGTCTTCTTTTTCTCCATTTTCACGTCAACCGGATTCGTACTGTTCCAATTCCCTAACTCACGTCGATCAGCCGCGGTCCCTAGATTGTCTAAGATTTCGTACATCGTTTCCCGCGGCAGTGTGCGAATGAACTCGGTTTTCCGAACCCGCCAATCAATATTTTTCACTTGGTCGGCAACTCACAGGACTGCAACCAGATCTTCGGGAAGCTTGCCGACGTAGAGAACCGCAGTATGGACGGCCTTGCGCTTGAGGGCCTCCCGATAGACCTCGGCTCGATCCTTGCTATGAAGCACCATTTCGCCTCGTGCGATCTCGGAATCTTTGTTCTGGACCGGGTTAACCAACAGGACCCATTCACCGGAATACCGAGCCTCCAGTTGCTTCATGGTTAATACTTTTTTCATATTTATCCTTCGCTACCGAAGTCGACCATTAGTTATTTTATGATAGCCCAATCGCTCAGCGCGGGGGCGCCGGGGTCAGGCGTAACAATCATTACAGTCTTCTTTTTGTCCATTTTCACGTCAACCGGATTCGTATTGTTCTTCTACGGGGTCGTCTACGGGGTCGCGGCTTTGCTTTTGACGTTTCTCGTCTGACCTGGCTGTTTCCCGGAATCACGGCGGCGAAGTTTTGCGAGGCCCGTAAGGTCGCTCGCATTATAGGTTAAACTGCGCGACAAAATCTAGCGCCCCGCGCCTTTCGATAACTCGAAACCGTGATAGCTACGCCGCCGCCTGCTTTTTAATCCGATTAACCGCTCGAACATCTTAGTCGGAGCATCTTATCAAGGGGTGAGTCGGTCATCGCTCAGACGATTTTTGGTCTTTGTTGGACATCATTATCATCTTCCATGCGACCGGATCTTATCGCGGACCATTTTTGGAATCGGAATGGCCTTGAAATTGTTCTCGCGGCGTCGCACGCAAACGGTTCTTAGCACCCCTCTGGCTTTAACCTCAACCGTATTTTCAATAAGCACATCGAAGGTCAATGTCCGTTGAGTGATTTTTTTCAACTTCAAGCAAACGGTGAATTTTTCATCCACCAGAATAGGGCGCAGAAAATCAAGGCGCGCATGTTGCCGGGCCCAACCAATTTTTTTCTTTCCACTGGCGGCCCAGTAGTCCAATAACGGTACCCCCAACGAGCGGAAGAGAGACTGTTCGGCCTCCTGCATCCAGGCAAACATCTGGTGAAACTGCGCGATGCCTGCTGGGTCCGCCTCGTGAAAAAGCAACCGTCGTTCGATGCAATGTTCAAGCATGGTATTTTCTCTTAGTCAGCCGGGTGACGTACCCTTCTTGGGCTAAACGAGAAAGCGCCTCGCGGATCGGCGTCTGACTGATTTTAAGCTGCAGAACTAGCTCCTCGTGCGAAAGCCTTTGACCCGGAACAATTTCATGTTTGAGAATCGCCTCTTTGATTTTCTTATAGGCGATCTCGGCGAGGCTAAAATATTCCAAGCTGGCCCCTTTCCAAGCGTTCACAGAAAAGCATTTTTGTCTTGATTCTCAAAATCACACTGCGCTACATAGTATATAATTTATAAATTATCAAATTTCTTATTCGCTTGTGGAGACCCACGGGCAAGCCGGTGACACCTTCCACGACGCCCGTGGGGCGGAATCCTGAGCGAGATCTCTCGGCCAAGGCCGGGGCTCGAGTCGAAGGGTCGATTTCTACGGGTCAACCCCGATTCCGCAGTTGAAGTTACGATCTCTACTGAGCGAGGTGTGAGACTGGAGTAGCGAAGGCACCCAGACCCGCAGGATCAAAGTCCTTTTGAGTGTTGGCAATCTATTGCAAGCAGGTTACCGATTCCACTCACGGCACCGTTGGTCGGAACGCGCTTAGAGGCAGGACTCCATTGCCTTCGCTACGGAAGGCTCGCGCCTCGCTCAGTGCATTAACTTTCACCTGCGGAATCCGGGATCAATGGAAGGATCGTGGTCGGGTTCGGGATGTCGACTCAAATAGATATTGGCTTGGGCCTGGCGGCAGCGGCGTGGGTATCGAAAGTTCATTGTGTCGAAGCTAACAAATATCGTTCCGTGTAATTTGAAATGGGGGAACCTATATGAAAGGGAAAATCGCTAGTCTTCCTCCTCGTCTTCAGCACCGGGGTCCAATGGTTTGAGCTGGAGTTTGCCTTCCTTGTCCTTGACCAGAAGCTCGACCTTTTTTTCGACTTCGGTCAATTTTTCATTGCAGAGCTTGACCAGGCCGACGCCTTTTTCGAAGGCGGCCAGCGAATCTTCCAGCGACAGGTCGCCCGATTCCAGTTGCTCCACCACTTGCTCTAGCTCTTCGAGCGCGGCTTCGAATTTCTTGCTCTGTTGATCTTTCTTCGCCATCTTACTTCTCCGCTTTCTCGCTTTTGCTCACCGGCCTTGCCGTGTCGTCCGCGCGACCACCGAGTCTTTCGATGAGTTGAAAAGGATCGATGCGCGCGCCGTTCATGCGCGCGCCCCAGTGGAGGTGCGGGCCGGTGACCCGGCCGGTCATGCCCGACAGGGCGATCACGTCGCCCTTTTTGACTTCCATTCCCTCCTCGGCTTTGAACTCCGAGAGGTGAAAATAGACGGTGAACAATGCGCCGCCGTGATCGAGCACCAGGCTCTTGCCGCTGTAGAAAAAATCTCCGAGCAAAACCACCCGGCCGTGATTCGCCGCCAGCACCGGTGTTTCCATCGCAGCCTTGAGATCGACGCCGGTGTGCGGGGCGCGGGGCGTCCCGTTGATCACCCGGCGGTAGCCGAAGGGGGAGGTGATTTCCTTTGGCAAGGGACCGACGAATGGCCGCGCCCATAAACGCTGTGGCGCCGAAACCGCGAAGGCGCGGACGAACTGCTCCTGCTCCCGGCGAATTCTGTCGAGGACGTCGGGGCTGAGCTGGTCGAACTCCTGCGCCACCGAAAACGATTCGCTCTTGAACGCCTTGGACTTGATCTTGAGCGGAATCTGCGTCGCCCACGGAGTACCGGAATGCGTCGTCCCGCTTACGAGGATCTTGGCCGTGCCTGGTTTGGCTTCGAGGTCGGCGCCGAGAAGCGCAGCAAAAACTCCGTTGTCACCCGGATAGAAATAAACCTTCTCATTCCCCAATCGTCCTTCGGCGGCAATGACCCCCGGAGCGGGCAAATTGATTTCGGCAACCTCTCCCTGGAAAACTTCAACCGTTTTCGGGGCGCCAGGCTTGGACGGTTGGGCGCTGAGAGCAAAGCTCGCGCTCAGCCAAACAAAAAGCGCGGCGAACTCGACAGCGCGTCTCACTCTTTTCCCTCCACGCGGCAGAGCAGCTTCCCCTTGGCAAAGGTGACGCGCAGCCGGTCGCCGAGGCTAAGCAAACCCGCGTCCTTGACGATTCCTTCCTCGGGCAGCTTGTGCGTAATGCTGTAGCCGCGGTCCAGCACCGCCAGTGGGCTCAAGGCATCCAAGCGCCCGATCCCGTGGGCGAGCCGGTCGCGAAGCCGCCGCAATCGTTCTTGAAAGCGGCGCGCGAGATCCACCGACAGCTCGTCGAGCCGTTGCTGATTTTCGCGCAGCTTCCTTCCCGGATCGCTGAGCCGCTTCACCAGACCGCGAAGCATTTCCCTGGCCATCTCCAATTTAACTTGGGTGCCGCGCAGCAGCGCTCCCTGGAGACCGACAATCTGCTCTTCCAGGTCGGCCTTGCGCGGCACGACCATTTCGGCCGCCGCCGTCGGCGTCGGCGCGCGCTGGTCCGCGACGAAATCGGCGATGGTAAAATCGATCTCGTGGCCGACGGCAGATATTACGGGAACCGTCGATGCAAAAATCGCCCGCGCCACGATCTCTTCATTGAATGCCCACAGGTCTTCCAGCGACCCGCCGCCCCGCCCAACGATCATTACTTCCACCTCGCCGGAGCGATCCAATTCCGCGATTGCCGCGGCGATCTCCTGAGCCGCCCCTTCGCCTTGAACCTTGACCGGCCGAATGACGATGCGCCGGTCGGGAAACCGGTCGCCAATGATGCGCAGCATGTCGTAAAGCGCCGCGCCCTTGTCCGAAGTCACGATACCGATGGCAGCCGGCAAAAACGGCAGCTGCCGTTTTCTTTCCGGCGCGAACAGTCCTTCGAGAGCGAGTTTTTGTTTGAGCTGTTCGAAGGCAAGATAAAGCGCGCCCTGGCCGCGCGGCTCCATGCTTTCGACGTAAAGCTGGAGATCGCCGCGCACCGAATAGAGACTCACGCGGCCGAAGCAGAGCACTTCCATGCCGTTTTCGGGCGTGAAGCGAAGCGCCGAGCCCTGGCGCCGGAACATCACCGCGGCGATCTGGCTCTTCTCATCCTTGAGGGTGAAGTAGCAATGACCCGATGGAGGCACGCGCAGATTGGAAATTTCGCCGACGACCCAAACCGCGTCCAACTGGGACTCGAGCGTTCCCTTGATGATCTCGTTGAGCTCGCTGATCGTCAGGAACGTCTTGGTTTCCCCGGTGAAGAGCGGCAGATCGCTTTGCCGAGTCGGGGTTCGCGCCATGTTTTTGGCCGATCGTTGCGCACAAACAAATTAGCCCTCCGGGGGGAGGGCTAATTTTCAATCATCGCCGCACACTTGAAACGAGAAATTGCTGAGTTTACGCCGCCTTCTTCTGCACCAACTGTTTGAACACGTCCCAGCTCTTGAGCAGATCCAGGGCGCGCTTTAACTGGGCGTCGTTGTCGATGGTTTCATCGCCCGTCGGCGCCGATCGCGGCACGAGTTTTTCTTTGTCCTTTTCGCCCTGATCTTGCGGCTGGCTCGGCGCTTGTTGCGGATTGGGCAGATGGCCCGGCAGATTTTCTTCGCGCAGTCCCAGGCGTTTCTTCTCTTCGGCTTTGCCTTCCGCCGGCGGCGTCGGCGCCGGTTCGACTATGATGTCAGGGACGATCCCCAACGCCTGGATGGAGCGCCCTTTGGGGGTGAAGTAGCGCGCCGTGGTCAGGCGCAGCGCGGAGTTATCATCCAGCGGCAAGATCGTTTGCACGGAGCCCTTGCCGAAGGTTTTGGTGCCGAGAACGACGGCGCGCTTGTGGTCCTGCAAAGCCCCGGCGACGATCTCCGAGGCGCTGGCGCTGCCGCCATTCACCAGGACCACGATGGGGAAATCCATCCACGATCCTTCCTTTTGCGCGCTATACTTTTGTTTTTGCGATTCGATGCGGCCCTCGGTGTAAACGATCAAGCCGGAGTCGAGAAAGAGATCGGAGACCCGCACCGCCTGGGTCAACAGGCCGCCGGGATTATTCCGCAGGTCGAGGACTAGCCCTTTGATGCCGTTTTTTTCGGCGGCCATCTTTTCCAGGGCCCGCTGGACGTCGCGATCGCTACGCTCTTGAAACTGCGCGAGGCGAACGTAACCGTAGCCTTCCTCCAGAGTGCGGCTGCGCACGGCCTGGACACGGATCGTGTCGCGCATCAGCGTGAAATCCATCAGCTCGGGGACGCCTTCCCGTTTGATTGAGATCGTGATCTTGGTGCCTTTGGGACCGCGCATTTTCTTGACCGCATCGACCAGCGTCATGTCTTTGGTAAACTCTTCTTCGATCTTGAAAATCTGGTCGCCGGGCTTGACGCCGGCCTTGGCCGCCGGCGTATCTTCGATCGGGGAAACCACCGTCAAGATGCCGCCCTTGACCGTGATTTCAATTCCCAATCCGCCAAAGCGTCCCTGGGTATCCATTTGCAGCTCTTTATAAAGGTCGGGCGTGAGATAGGCGCTGTGGGGGTCGAGGCCGTTAAGCATGCCGTTGATCGCGCCGCTCACCAGGTTTTTAGTATCCACCTCTTCCACGTAGTTTTTCTTGACAATGGAGAGAATGTTGGTGAAGGTCTCGAGGCTCTCGTAGTCTTGCCTGGACACCGCCGATACGCTCGGCACCCAGTGACCCGCGAGAAATATGCCGGCGGCGATGCCCACGAGCAGAAGAACTAAAGGCATTCCATGTTTTTCCATGATTCGTACGAGCCGCATTAAGATCTCTCCTCGATGAATTTTCTGATATCGTCAAATGATACTAACTCAAGAGTGCGCAAATTGCTATCACTTCCGAAACCAGGGCACTGGATCAATCGAACGCCCGTCTTTGCGCATTTCGAAGTATAGCTTCACTCCCGCCAGGGAATCACTGTCTCCAGCCAAACCGAGGACCTCACCCCGTCGAATTTCATCGCCATTTTTCTTAAGAATGTCAGATAGATGCGCATAAATTGTAAAGAATCTCTCGCCATGATCGACAATCACCATCTTGCCGTAACCGGAGAAGCGGTCCGCGAATGCTACCCGGCCCTGCTCCACGGCTCTGATCTCCTGGCCGAGGGGCGCCTCAATTTCGATGCCTTTACGGAACACTTCAACGGCAAACTTCGGATGCTTGGACTTGCCAAATGCGCTCGTCACCTCACCCTTGACCGGCCACTCCAATTTTCCCCGCACGCCGTCCAAGCCGGCGCCCGTCGGCGTGTCCTGAGGCTTGGCGACGGCTCGTTGCGATATTTCGTCCATCATTTTTTGAAGCCGTAGCGCCGCCTGCTCCAATTCTTTCAAAGCGCGCGTCCGGGTTTCTTTTTCTCGTCTCAAGCGGGCAAGAATCTGGCGCCTTTTTTCCACGTCCTTACGCACCGATTCCTGGGCCTCACGGAGGGTCTGTCTTTGATCCACCAGCTCTTCCTTCTGCTGCGTCAACTCTTTTCGCAAGGTCTCTTGCCGCTGGATCTCTTCGCTGAGCTTCTCAACCAGATCACGATCGAAAGCGACGGTGGCCTCCAGATATCGCGCGCGTTGCAGGAACGCGCCCAGGCTCACATCACCGCCGAGAATAATGAAAGGGCTCGCCCCTTTTTGCCAACGGTACAGAGCGACCGCGCGCTGCCGGATGAGTTCCCGTTTTTGACCGATGGAGTCGATGATCTTCTCGACTTCGGTTTCCTTTCGCGCCATTACCCGCGCGATAGAATTCAATTTGCTATTCGCGGCATTTAGCTCCTTGTTTTTTTTCTCTAGATCGTTTTCGATCTGACCCAAGGACTGCAGAACCGATCCTTCCCGTTTTTGTACTTGCGAGATGCTTTGTTTCTCGGATTCAATCTTCCGCCTGATTCCCTCAAGATCCTTTCCGGCGCTGGCCGCATCAACCCCTTGCGGCATTAGGATAAAACACAGCCCCAGACCGATCGCCCGCCGCGCTAACTTTTCCACGTCCTGACGAACCTCCGCAGGGCAAACAAACTGCCCGCCGCTCCCAGCAACCAGCCGATAACCAAGAGCAGGGCGATATTCTTGAGGTCGAGAAACTGCAACTGCGCCGGCGCGCCGAATAAACCGATCGATGAGGCGACTTGGCGCTGCAAAAACCGAAACAGGGACCAGAGGCATGCGACGGAAACCGCACCCGCCGCGATGCCCTGAATCATTCCTTCAAGCACGAACGGCGCTTGAATGAGTTCTTCGGTTGCCCCCACCAACTGCATGATTTCGATCTCGTCCTTGCGCGCCAGGATGGCGAGTTTTACCGTGCTGCCGGTGATGAAAAATGCCGCCATAAACAGCACGCCGCCGAGGAGCCATTTCGTCCACTGCACCGCAAGCACTACGAGACTCAATCGATCGACCCATTCCTGAGGGTATTCGACCGCCGTGATTCCTTTTTCCTTCTTAAGCCGGTTCGCCAAATCTTCTATCACCGGACCGTCGCGATAGGCGGGTTTGAGCCAAATCTCGAACGACGGCGGCAGGACATCCCGCGGCAGTCCATCGAGCAAACTCGACTGGGCGCCCAGGGCCACTCTAAAGTCCAGCCACGCTTGCTCCTGGGAAATATGGCGCGCCCGCGCCACTTCGGGAAAGGTCTGGATTCGTCCCTGCAAGCTTTGCACGTCGCTCGCGCCCAGCCCCTTCTCCAGGTAGGCGTTGATTTGAATCTGGTCGCCCAGGCCGGTGAGAAAGTGTTGCAGGTTGTCCTGCAGCATCATAAAGGCACCGAAGACAAAGAGGCTCATGGCCATGGTTCCCGCAGTAAGGACATGGCTCCATAGCAATTCCCGCAGGCTGCTGCGGACGCGGCGCGTGACAAAGCCGATCTGAGATCCCCTCAACGCGCGGTCCCCTCTTGCTTCGCCCGATGAAGATCATCCGCCACCCGCCCCTGGCGCAGCGCGATCACCCTGGTGCCGTATCGCTTGATCAACTCGAGGTCGTGACTGGCAATTAAGATCGTCGTTCCTTTTTCCCGGATCTTGAGAAACAGCCGCATGGTTTCATCGGCCGCTTCGGCGTCCAGATTCCCCGTGGGCTCATCGGCGAGCACGATCATCGGATCGTTGACCAGCGCTCTTGCGATCGCCACCCGCTGTTGTTCGCCGCCGGAAAGCGCCAGCGGTTTTGCGTCATATCGGTCCCTAAGCCCGATCTCGCGAAGGATTTGATAAGCCTTGGTGTGACTTTCCCGCCTTGGCATGCCGACGACCTCGGACGCCAACGCGACGTTTTCCAGGGCCGACAAGCGCGGCAAGAGCCTAAATTCCTGAAACACCAAACCGAGTTCTCGCCGCAACCGCGCGACGCCGCGGCTGTTCAGGCGCGTGATATTCTTGCCGTCAAGAAGGATTCGCCCTTCGGTGGGCTCTTCCTCGCGGAAGAGCAATTTGAGCAACGTGGTTTTCCCCGCGCCGCTGGGGCCCGCAAGAAAGACTAATTCTCCCTTGCCTATTTCCAGATTGATATCGGTCAGGGCTTGCGATTTTGGCGGGTAGGTCTTGGTAACGTGAAACAGTTGAATCATGAAAACTGCCGTGAGCAAGCAGTCGCAGGCGGGGCCGGCTCGGCCCGCAGCCAATGGTGAATCGAAATGTCTATCGGAGTGTTCAAGACTATGAACTTATTCACTCTATTTATAGAGTAAGTTGCACGAACTCACAAGCATTGGGGAGACATCGCTGGCGCGTTCGAAGCTATCGGCGCGATAGTCGCCGATGGATTAATGGAAGCGAAGTATGGCCGGGGTCTCGCGGGGGCGCAGTTCAGCGCGACGAAGAACCAGAGTTCGCTAGCCACTCCTGAGCGATCGTAGGGGGTCAATCCATGGTGGGAAATTTCAACCGTGATCCCGCTGAAATCTCTTCGATCTGCGACTCCACGGACCGTTTGAACGAGTCCAGAGCGTCGGCCAGGCAATATCTAAAATCTTCGTGGATCTGGTCGTACTTCAAGTGAACGCGGTAGAGCAGCGCGCGCACGGAGAGTTGAATTTCCGCGATCCGTTGCATCTCGGAAGTGGCGATCCTGGACACCGCTTGCTTGAAGAATTCGAACTCGGCCTCCAAATAGCGCTTGAACTCGTCCACCGCGATCTGCTGGCTCGTCGTCTTCTCAAAATGGTAACCCATGATCGCTAGGCGCACCGCGTCGCCGAATGCCCGGGGTTTTTCCTTGACAACGGCCAATAAAAACTTCAGGTAGGCCGGACCCTGGCGCGATAGTAGTTGCCGTTTGATCGATTTCGCCAGCGCCATCCATTCTGCCTTGCCAATTTGGGGGGTGAAGTGGGAATTCGACTTCACGCGCCGCAGCATCGTCAAGCAGCGGTCGAAATAATTCTTCAGGCCGGGATCATAGAGCGTCGACAGCACGCGCTTGTATCCTTGGATCAGCACCTCGCGGTCCATTTCGGTGCGGAAATTCAACGACACGCTAACGTTGTTGCCGCTCGACTCTTCGAGCAAACGCCCTTCTTTTTGCAATCGCAGGTAGAGATCGGTGCCCTTCAACGCCGACAGCAACCCGACCATCGCCGTGGGAATGCCGGCCTGTTGAATGAATTCGATCTGACCGTCGAAGGCGTCTTCACCGTCGCTATCGAGCCCCAAAATAAATCCCGCCGTTACCTCCAGGCCCTTTTCTTGAATCTTGCGCACCGCGTTCAAGAGAAAGTTGTCGTCGTGGCGATGGGTGTTTTGGGCCTTTTTGGTTTTGAGCAGAGCCTTGCGGTTGGGAGTTTCGATGCCCAGAAAGGCCATGGTGAAACCGGCATCGACCATGGCATCCAGGAGATCGTCGAGCCCCGAAAGGTTGACGCTGGCCTCGGTATAAAGCGAAAAGGGATAGTTCCGCGCTTTTTGCCACCTGGCGATCTCCGGCAGCACGTGCATCGCGTCCCGTTTATTGCCGATGAAATTGTCATCGACCAAAAACATCCGGCCGCGCCACCCCAGGTTATAAAGGACATCGAACTCGGCCAAGATCTGCTCGGCGGATTTCGTGCGGGGCACGCGGCCGAAAAGTTTGGTGATGTCACAGAACTCACAATCGAAAGGGCACCCGCGCGAGAACTGCAACGCCATCGAGCCGTAAGCGTGGATGTTGATCAGATCATAACGCGGCAGCGGCGCGTCCTTAATGCTCGGTTTCGCGGGAGAACGGTAAATTCTTTGCGCCCGCCCATTCTCAAAGTCCTTCAAAAATTCGCCGAAGGTGTCTTCCACCTCATCCAAGACGAAATGATCGACACCGTCAATTTCTTCGTAGAACGTCGTCGGGTGCGGCCCGCCGGCAATCACCGGCACCTGTGCGCGCTTCGCCCGCTCGATCACCTCGCGCAACGAATCTTTCTGCACGATCATCGTCGAAGTAAAAACCATATCGGCCCACTCCAGGTGCTTTTCCGTGAGCGGGTCCACGTTCATATCGACGACTTTGAGTTGGTAACCCGATGGAAACATGCCAGCAACCGTGAGCAAGCCGAGCGGAGGCATAGCCGATTTCTTACCGATGAATTCCAGCGCGTATTGTGCGCCCCAATAGGAAGGAGGAAATTTCGGATAAACTAGAAGTGCGTTCGGCATATCTCAGCGTTCCAATCTTAAGAGAGTGTTGGGAGGAGCAAGATTACGGTCATTATAGCCTTATGCCGGCGTAATTCAACAAGATAATGCATATCCCGATAATGGATGGATCCCCATGGTCTTACAGCCGTGGCACCTCTCCACACGCTTCGTCGGGCGGAACCCTCCGAAGCGTGCCCTCTTTCGCCAAGGCTACGGAGGATACCGACCTCGCATTCATCCACGGGTTTACATCCTTGGCCTTCTGCGAAGGAGGGTAAAGTCTCATGATTCACCGAGGCTCGGCGATGGCGTCCACCAGATACGGCAGTTGTTTTTCCCTGACGTACTTGAGACCGCGTTCGACGGCCGGACGCAGGTCGGCCGGATTGCGCACCGGTCCTTCGCCGCTGACGCCGAAGGAGCGCGCCATGGTGGCGAAGTCGATGGCCGGGTCGTCGACATGGGTGCCGATGCCGGCGTTTTCCACCGGACGGCTGCGAAACTTGGCGACCTCGATCCCATGCTCCTCTGAATTATAATAGGACTGATTGTTGTGCATGACCATGAGCAGCGGGATACGATGTTTAGCCGCGGTCCACAGCGCGCTCGATGTCATTAGCATGTCGCCGTCGGACTGAATTGCTACCGGGAGTTTGCCGCTCCCTTTGAGCGCCAGGGCCGCGCCGATCGACGCGCCGGGCCCATAACCGAGGCCGGCGCCGCCGCTGGCGCCGAGAAACTGATTCGGTTTGGTCAAAGCCCACAACCGGCGCGCCCAACCGTTTGAAGTTCCGTTCACCAACACCCATTCTTCGCGTTTGATCGCCTCGCCGATTTCCAGCGCCAGCCAGGCCGTGGAAATTTCCTTTTGCGAGTCCTTGGCCTGCGCGTCGGCCAGCCATCTAGCGCGCCGGCTCTTGTGCTTTTCAGCCAATTCCTTTTGGCGCGCCTCGATGGCCGCTTTCTTTTTCGCGTCACTGCCGAGCAGTTCGCGGCACAGCCGGGTCAACTCCGGCACCGCCACCGAGGTGTCGGCGCTCATCGGCACGTCCACCGCTTGCAGCGCTTGATAGTCATTGGCCCAGGAGTGGACCAGCATGTCGCTCATCGAAATGCCGATAATCTTGACGCCGGGCGACGTGAGATAGCCGGAATCGCGGGTCTGCTTGCTCACGGTCGTGATCGCGCCGAAGATATCGCCGACGTCGAGAGCCAGGAGCACGTCGACTTTCGGCAATAAATCGCGCGCTCCATCGGTGACATCGAGCGGATGTACCGTCGGAAAATTGAAGCGCGCGCCCTTGTCGATGACCGGGATCGCCAAGAGCTCCGCCAACTCGATCAATGCGGGAACGGTCTTGGGATTGCGCCCGAGCGTATCCGCGATGATCAACGGCGTTTGGGCGTTCACCAGCATCTCGGCCGCCCGGCGCAGCGCCTCGGGATTCGCTTGCATCGGCGCCGGCGCCCCGTAGCGGCTGATGTCGGGGACCTCCACCGGGCTGCTGATCGCGTTTTCCTGAATATCGGCGTCGTAGTTGATATAGATCGGCGCCATCGGCTCAGTGGTGGCGATACGGTAGCCGCGAATGAAGGAATCCGGCACGTCGGCCAGAGAATAGGGCTGATCGTCCCACTTGGTATAATCGCGCACCTGGTTGCCTTGAACCAGCGCCGTGTGAATCCAGTCGATGCGCGGGCGGCGCCGCTTGGAGTTCATCGGCCCGGTGCCGCCGAGAACCATGATCGGCACCCGGTCGATGTAGGCGTTGAAGATCGCCATGCTGGCGTGCTGCAAGCCGACCATGTTGTGCGCGATCGCGATCATCGGCTTGTTTTTCGCCTTGGCATAGCCGTGAGCCACCGCCACTGAGATTTCTTCGTGGTGGCAGAAGATCACTTCCGGCTTGTAGTTGCCGCCGTAGTTGACAATCGAATCGTGGATGCCGCGGAAAGTCGCGCCGGGATTGAAAGCGGCGTACTCGATCTCATGCGCCTTCATCAAATCGACGACGACGTCCGAGCCATACTGGGGTTGCTTTTTTTCTACTCTCGACACCTTTGTAACCCTCCCTCAATTGTGTGCTTTGAACTCAATACCAAGAACCGGTCACGATGGCCAGCGCCCCACTAAGAAGTTTTTTCCGCCGCGGCCGTTCGCAACAGCCTTTTCTCATAGAATAATTCCAACGTCTCCAACAAATCACCCTGCCGCGCGCCGCTGTCCGACGCCTCCCCGGCTCCCAACGCAGCGATCGCTTCGAGCACCTTCTGCGCCGCCGGCGCCATGAACGACTTCATGCCGTGATAGTTGAAGGTTCGCTTGAGCTCGTCCATCTCCTCCGCGCGCCGGGCGGCGTGGATGCGCAGACCGACGATGCTGGTGGAGATTTTATCCAGCAGCCCTGGGAAGCTTTCCTCATACTGGGCGCGCACCTCGTTCATAAGACCGAAGCGGCGCGCGCCTATCAACAGCTCGACGAACAGACCTTGGAGCCCTTTGGTCAATCCCGCGTAGACGACCTTGAAAGCGGATGCCTGGCTCGTGTTCGGCCCCAGGACTCTGATCGGGATGCCGAAGGCTTCCAACGCTTGCAAGCGTTGCGCTTCCGGCCCCGAAACATAGACGATCGTCCCCTTGCCCATTCTTGCCGCCGACCCGATGATGCAGCCGTCCACGAAACTGACTCCGGCCGGTTTCAAAACTGCGGCAATCGCATCGGCGGTCATCGGCGAGATCGCGTTGGCGTCGAGATAGAGCAACTCTTTGCGTCCGCTCTTGGCGACAGCTTTGGCGACTTTCGCCGCCACCCGCTTGGCCGCGGAAGGCACCACGATGGAAACGATCAACTCGGCTTCTTTAACCAACCGGGCCATCGAAGGCAAAGATTTCACGCCGGCATTTTCGCCGCGCTTGCGGCTCACTTCGCCACGGTTTTTGTCATAGGTCAAAACTTCGACGCCCTGGCTTTTGAGAAGCTTGGCCCAGTGGAAGCCCATCTCGCCGATGCTCAATATACCGATCTTTTGAAAGGCCACGACTTTCTCCCTAATATCAATCACGCCATGTAATCACTAATCAAAATCCGAAATCCGAAGCTCGAAATCCAAAACAAACCCAAAGACTTAAATCCCAATTACGAAATCCCAAACGAGTTTGTTTGGAATTTTGTGTTTTTTGATCATTTAGAATTGTTTCGAATTTCGGATTTCGAATTTCGTGCTTCACTTTTGTCTGCGCCTCTCATTCCCTTGGCGCCTTTGCGCCTTTGCGCGAGCCATTCTGTTTTCCGATTCCGTACTCCACAGTTCAAGCCAGAATCCCGCATGTCGCCAGCTAATTTTCCCGATTGATGACGTCGATCATCTGGCGCAGCCGGGCGTAATCCTCGCGGTTGAAATGGACGAGCAGACGGTGCAGGTGCAGCGTGCCGGGGTCGTCGGATTCGTCGGGCAAGGGAGCGGTCCGCCGCACCGGTCCCGCGGTGAGGATATCGGAGAATTCCCGGTTGAGCGTATCGATCAGGCCGGGCGACGGCGGGTTGTTGAGACGAATGACCAAGTGTTCCTTGACGAAGCGGTAGGAGTGATAATTGCTATAATAGTTTTTGATTTCCCGGATCGCCGCGTCAATATCGGTGAACTTTTTAAAAAACTTGATCTCGTCTTCGGATATATAGCCGTGGCGCAGCATCCCTTCGCGGAGAAACTCTTCCCATTCCTGCCAGTAGTTCCGTTCCGGGGAATCCACCAGAATGATCGGCACGAGCTGACTTTTGCCGGTCTGAGCCAGGGTCAGAGCCTCGGTCAGCTCGTCATGGGTGCCGAAGCCGCCGGGGAAGATGACCACCGCGTCCGCTTCCTTCACGAAAATCAGCTTGCGGGTAAAAAA
>Ga0326597_10004670_pt1 | contig 19208 bp, 12 predicted proteins | sample RVTome_12_FD_203789 | JGI IMG/M metagenome (GOLD analysis project Ga0326597, IMG submission 203789) | Soil microbial communities from uranium-contaminated site in the Upper Colorado River Basin, Wyoming, United States - RVT100D185 | ecosystem: Environmental > Terrestrial > Soil > Contaminated >... | reverse complement strand
CGGGGTCGCGCTTGCCCAGGTAGCGGCCGCCGCGCAGGTAGCAGAACTCGCAGCCGCTGCGGCAGCCGATGTAAGGGTGGGCGCTGTAGCGGTCCCAGAACCAGGGGCCGTCGACGTGTTTGTGGATGTTGAGGATGCGCCGGGGTCGATACTCCTGGAACTCAAGGCTCACCGCGGCCCCCAAAAACGGCCCGCCGGTGGGGAAGCTTGGGCTTCCGCCGGCGGGTTGCCAGGATACCGGGTGAAAGTGGGTCTTGCGCTTGAGCTAGATTTTGACGATGCAGTCCACCGGGCAGACCGACACACACTGCGGCGAATCGTGGTGCCCCACGCACTCGACACAGGTCTCGGTATTGATCACGTACACCGGATCGCCCTCGCTGATCGATTGGGTCGGGCATTCCGGCTCGCACGCGCCACACAGAATGCATTCTTCGGTAATGGTCATTGCCATGGCAGGCACCTCGATGGGCGGCTGAGTAAGTTGCCATGGCGAGACTAGAACACGGCCGCGGAATGGGGAAGAGACGAATCTAACCGGTTTTCCATGCCGATGTCACCCTTGCGCCCCCTTCCCTACTTCGGCGGCAGGCTCAGGGCGAAATCGAGCCCACGCCGGACCCTGGCAGCCAGCTTCTCGTCGTAAGCCATCGGCTCCTCAGCGCCGCTCCTGCATGAGGGCCAGGGTGTTGCCCTGCCCATCATGGAAGAAGGCCATCCACAGCTCGTGATCCGGCATCTTGGCGATCAGGTGAGGCTTGCCGATGAACTCGACCGAGCGGCGACCCAGCTCGGCGAACGCGGCCTCCAGATCATCCACCTTGAAGTACAGCACCGAACTGTGGTTCCGGAATTCCGGCGACTCCGGGACCTCTACCAGCAGTCGGACTCCCCCGCAGTCGAAGAAGGCCAGCGGCGGGAATTGATACAAGAACGGCAGCCTCAGCACATCCCGATAGAACTCCACCGCCCGCTCGAAGTCTTTGACCGGAACCGCGATCTGGCCCAGGGTTCCCAGCCGCAGATCGACCTCCGTATCCATGCTGGCCCTCCTTTGGCACCGCAATCTGGCGAGGGCCTATTCTAAACGAGCGCCGGCCTGGCAGAGCCAGGCCGGCAACCGCTTCCCGCGTCGCCCAGGTTCAGCTGGCTGAGGCGCCCGCGTGCCCGGCCAGCGAGAGCTTGAAATCCAACGACTTCCCGGCCACCCGCAGCAGTTGCACCGGGGTGAGGGCGTCGTCCGGCAGGGTGGCCGCTTCCCATTGCACGTGCAGCCTGCCCTGCCGTTCCACGGTCAGCTGACCCTGCAGCAGACTGCGCAGATTGCCGGTCAGCCGGACCGCAATGGCCTGGACCTCATCGGCCGGGCAGCGCAGCAGCGCCACCGCGAATCTCCCGCCTCGGTAGCGGCAGACCACATCCGAGGGGCGCACATCCGCGAGGATCTGCAGGGCCATTTGCCGCAGCAGCTCATCCGCCGGCGGGTCCCCCTGCTCCCGCCGGATCTCAGCCAACCCCTTCACGCCGATCATCAGGCAGGTGACCGGGGCGGCCCGCCGCAGAAGACGCCCGTTGCGCAGCTCCAGCGCGTGCAGCCAGTACTCCGGGGTGTACAGCCCGGTGAGCCGGTCGCGCACATTCAATCCCGCTCGCGATCCTCTGCGCTCTCCGGCGGCGCGCAGGCTCTTCAGCAAGCGGGTCTCGCGCTCTTCATCCCCATTGTGCCAATACAGCAGCAGGACGAAGGCCACCACGAAGCTGGCGCCGGTCAGCGACAACCAGACCAGCAGCCGAGCCCCGCGCTCCACAGGCAAGAAAGGAAGCAGGATCAATCCCAGTGTAGCCGCGATCGCCGCGCCGTAGTAGGAGCGGCGCAGCAGGTTCTCCAGGAAATCGGAGGATCGTTGGCTGCGCCGTGTGCGTGTCGCTTGCATGGTTCGCTCCTCACCGCCGGTCCGCCTGTGTCGCTTCCCCGCGACTACCACGCTGGATGTGTGCAGCAGCACGCCGAAGACCAGGATACCACTGAGAATCGTCAGCACGTCAAGGGTCAAGACCATACTCAGCTCCAACTCATCCGGCGGGCAGCGAGAAGTAGAAGGTGCTGCCCACCCCCAGCTGGCTGTGCACGCCGATCTTTCCCCCGTGCGCTTCGATGATGCGCTTGCACAAATACAGGCCCAGACCGGTGCTGCCGAAGGGCTGGGACCCATTACCTGGCCGGTGCTTCTCAAACACCGCCGGCTCTAGCTCGGCGGAGATTCCCGGTCCCTGGTCAATCACCTGGACGATCAATTCCCGCTCTTCGGCGTGGGAGGTAACCAGCACCGGGCTGCCCGAGGCCGAGATCTGGATGGCGTTCTCCAGCAAGTTGACCAGCACCTGCTTCAGGCGTCCGGCGTTGGCGCGGATCGAGCGCGGTGGGTGGGAAGGCGCGTAGGCCAGCTTCACTGCGCGTTCGTCCGCCATCTCCTTCAGCGCCTTGACGGCCTGGTCGATCACGCTCCCGATGTCGACCTCTTCCATGTTCAGCTGCACCTTGCCGGACTCGAACTCCAGCGTCTCGATGAGTTCGTTCACCAGCGCGGTCATGTGGCGGGCCTCCTGCAGGGACCGCTCCAGCAGTTCTTGCCGCCTGCCCGGATCGGAAACCTTGCCGCTCTGCAGCAGCTCCAGAAACCCGGAGAGGCTGTGCAGCGGGTTGCGCAGACTGTGCGAGACCCCGCCGACGAATTCCTCCTTCGAACGCAGGACGCGCTGTTCGGAGCGTTCTGCCTCCCTCAGGCCGGTGACGTCGCGAGCGATGCTCCCGGCCACCGCGCCGGTGCCCGTTTCGAGGGGAAAGTAGCTCATCTGAATCATGCGCCGGCCGCCGTCCGTCCGGACGATCTCGTGCTCGAAGATCTGCGACATCCAGTCCGCCCGCTCGCCGCGCAGGAATGCATCGATCATCGACTTGGTGCGGACGTAGCTGTGCACCGACCGGGCTTCCGGCGGGAAGGAGCGAAAAACCACATCCGATACAGGCTCTCCCAACACCTGGTCCCGCGGCATGCCGGTGATCCGCTCTTGGGCCGGGTTCCACTCCAGGATGCAGCCCTGGCCGTCGATGAGCACGATGCCGTCCTGCGAATTGCGCAGGATCGCGGTGAAGAGCCCCTCTTGCGGGAGGAGCCGCTCCCCTAGTGCTTCCTGACTGGCTTCAAGCATCTCTGCTCCCCTTGCCTGCCGCGCTCGGGCAGGCCGGCGAGGCCCAGGAAATCGGACCACAGGAATGCTGCGAGTCGAGCTTAGTGGAGAGTGCGGGCTTCGTCATGAGGCCGTGGTCACGATTCGCGCCGTGACTTTGGCCTCAGGGACTTCGGGTTGCCGGCCGGCTGGGATTGAGGAGCAGGCGGTTAGCCAGGTTCCAATGGCTGCGGCGCGGCACGTAGACGGGGTCATCCCATCATGCTATGGGTAGGGTGGAAGTCATGGGTGGGCGCGTGACTGCCGGGACGTGACAACCCAGGCCGATCTCGCTATGCTGATCCGCAACTGCCCCGCCACCGGGCGGTCGGCGCGATGGAGGAATGAGGAGCGAACCCCATGAAGCTGGAACAGGTCGTTCACCGCATCGCCACGGACGCAGCCTTTGCCTCCGCGGTCCGCAAGGATCTGGAGGGCACCCTGGCTCAGGAGGGGATGCACCTGGCCCCAGATCAGGTTGCGGCGCTCAAGGCCGCACTGCAGGGCGATATCGAGTCAGCGACTCGCCTTGGTAACGCCAGTTCGCTGGACGTGTGGCATTCGCCGCAGTTTGAACCCCAGACCTCCTGAGACGCTCGAAGGTCGACTCTTCGAACAGATCGAACAGGCCTGGAATGCGGCGGGCGCATGGCCGGAGTTCTCTGCGGCCATGCGCCAGTCCCTCTTGCCACAATCAAGCGCCGCCCCGGCGAGTGGGGCGAGCCGCCCACGCTGGCTGCGGCTGCCCTTGCTCTGCTGCCAGGCCGCCGGAGGCGACCCCCGCCTGGCCGAACCGGCGGCGGCCGCCTGGGTGTTGCTCTACGCCGCCGCCCACCTGCTGGACAACATTCAAGACGGCGACCCTCCGGACGCCTGGTGGGAACAGCTCGGATCAGGCCCGGCCGGCAACGTCGCCACCGGCCTGATCGCCACCTCCTCCCTGCTGCTGACCTCCGGTCCAGAACCGCCTCCCTCTAAGGATCTCCTGATACAGGATTTCTTCCAGACCGTGCTGCAGATGAGCAGCGCACAGCACTTCGACCTGACTGTCGCTGCCCCTTCCCTGGAGGACAGTTGGCGGATGGCGGAGGCCAAGTCCGGGGCCTTCTTCGGCCTGGCCTGCCGGGCCGGGGCCCGCGCGGCGGGCATTGACGAGGCGCTGGTCTCACACTACAGTACCTATGGCGTCAATCTGGGGCTGCTGGTGCAGATCGGCGACGACCTGGGCGATCTGGCGGCCGTGAAAAGCGGACGATCCGGCCACGGTCTTCTGGCGCTCCCGATGGCCTATTTCATGTCAGTTGCCTCCCCGGCCGCCAGGGAAGAGATGCTGCAGAGCGGCCGCGGCTCGAATGGCCTGCTCGAGTCGGCGCCGGGGGTGATCGAACTGCTTGAATCCTCCGGGGCTGGCCTGTACCTGATGGCGAATATCCACGAGCTCAGGCAGAAGGCCCGCTGTGCGTTGGCCCTGGCCACGCAACCGTCCGCCGCCCTCGAAGAACTGCTGGAGCTGTTGGAATCCTCACCTACTTCGGCCTAGACCTTCCCTCCCCCTGATGGCGAGCGCCCCGCTGATTCGTCTGCGGACCGCCTCACCCTTTGCTTTGGCGCTGGCAGCCCTGGCGCTGCTGTTCTACGCGGCTGCATTCCAAACCCGGTTGCCTTATGATGGTCTGGATTGGACCCCGATAACCGGCGAGGTGTTGCTGGTCGACCCCGAGGGGCCGGCGGCGGGCAGCATCTTTGTCGGTGATGAGATCCTGTCCGTGCAGGGCGTTCCGGGGGCGCAGGCCACCCACCTGTATTCCCGATTTCAGACCGGCGAGCACGTCCGATTGCTGGTACGTCGGTCGGACGGCGTGCGTGAGGTCACCCTGGTGATGGCAAGCGCATCACCGCAGCGTCTGCTGCTGCGGCTCGGCCCGCTACTCGTGGCGCTCGCCTTTCTGGTCATCGGCTCAGTGGTGTTAGGCTTCGGGGGGACCAGGCGCCAGGCCAGATTGTTCTTCCTCTACGCCTTGGTTGGAGCCAGCGTGCTGGCGAGCGGATCCCTGTCGACAAAGGGTCCGCTCTGGACCTCTGCCCTGTTCAACATCCTGCTGGCAGTGGCCGGCCCGGTTTCAGTACACCTGCACCTGCACTTCCCGGAAGACCGCGGCGCGACCAGGTGGCGGTCGCCGCTGGCCCTGCTCTACGGCGTCGCCGTCCTGCTCAGCCTCCCGTTTGTCATCGCTGGCCCCACCGCCATCCAGGCCAGCGCGCTCAATGCCACGTTCTTCGCCGCCGGCAGGCTGTACTTGGGGCTGAACCTGCTGCTGGTGGTGCTCCTGCTGGTGCGGTCCTATCGTCAGGCCGGCACAGTCCAAGCGCGCCAGAAGATCCGGCTGGTGGCGCTGGGCGGCAGCCTGGCCTTCCTGTTGGTGCTGGCGCTGATCGTGGGGCCGGACGTGCTGATCCTGCGCGCCTTCGTGCCCTATGAATTGGGCCTCTTCTTCCTGATCATCCTGCCGCTGGCCTACGGTTACGCCATCCTACGGCACCGCCTCATCCAGTTGGAGGGTTTTGTCAGCCGCGGCGCGGCCTACACCCTGGTCTTCGTTGCGCTCTTGGGCATCTATCTGGTCCTGACGAGCCTGGTCAGCCGCTGGCTGCCGAGCCGGTGGCTGCAGCAGCCGGTGGTCAACATGCTGCAGGTCCTGATCCTGGCCGGATTGGCGGTGCCGATCTACCGCAGAATCCAAAGCTTGGTGGATTGGGTGTTCTATGGAGGCTGGTACGACTACCGCTCGGCCGTCGAGCGCATCACCGCCGGACTGGGAGGACTCAAGGACGCCGAAGCGCTGGCCGAACGAATCACCGAACGCCTCCGATCGGTCCTGCGCCTGGATGGCGCCTACTTATTCGTCCTCTTCCAAGGGGACGCCCTCGCTCTCCAGCCCGCAAGGGATGGAAGGGCCAAGCCGATGCCCGACCCGCTGCCGGCGTTTCCGGCCCAGGGTTTCCTGGCCGAATACCTGCGCCAGCAGCCGGACCCGGTCAGTACCGAGGAAGCGCGCGCGAACCTGGCGGAGGCCCCCCTGACCAAGGCCGAACGGGCGACGCTGGAGTTCCTCCACCAGAGCCTGTTGGTTCCCGTCACCGACTCCAAGCAGCTGCTGGGGCTGCTGGCCCTCGGCCAGCGCCAGGGAGGCGAGCGCTTCAGCGCCGAGGACCACGGCATCCTGCGGATCGTGGCCCGCCATGCCGCCGCGGCCATAGAGAACATCCAGCTGCTGCGCGAGCTGAGAATGCACGCGGCCGAGGTGGAAAAACTGCACCGGCAGCTGTTGCATGCGCGGGAAGACGAGCGCAAGCTGCTGGCCCGCGAGCTGCACGACGAGGCGATCCAGGCCCTGGTGGGTCTGAACTACCGGCTGGCTCAGATGGAGGACGGCGCCGCCGGCGACATGCAGGCGGAGGTCCGCCAGATCGTCGAGGACCTGCGCGGCATGATCCGCACCCTGCGCCCTCCGGCGCTGGACAACTTCGGACTGGTCACGGCGATTCGCAGCCATGTGCGCGAGCTGGGCGAGGCCGGGGGGGAGACCCTCCGCATCGACTTGCGGGTGGAGGGAGACACGGAGCGCTGGCTGCCGGAGGACATCCAATTGTGCCTTTACCGGGTGATGCAGGAAGCCCTGATCAATGTGGAAAAGCATGCCTCCGCCCGGCACGTCCAGGTCACCCTGGATATCCAGCCCAAGGAAGTCATGCTGGAGATCCTCGACGACGGCCGCGGCTTCCGCCTGCCGCAGCATCTGGGCAGCCTGCTCGAGCAAGACCACTTCGGGCTGGTCGGCCTGCGGGAGCGGCTGGAGTTGGTGCGCGGGAGTCTGCAGATCTTCTCCTCCCCGGGCGAAGGGACCCGGCTGGCCGCCAGTGTGCCGCTGCCAAGTGAGAGGCAGGATGCCTGACCCCGCCCGGCCCATGGCCATCACGGTGGTGATCGCGGACGACCACCCCATTGTGCGGGATGGCATCCGGCAGGAATTGGCCAAACATCCCGATCTGCTGCTCCGGGGGGAAGCCACCAGCGGCGACGAGGCGCTGCGGCTGACCCGTGATCTGCGGCCGGACGTCCTGCTGTTGGACATCAACATGCCCGGGCTGCGCGCCCCGCAGGTGGCCCGAGCGGTGGCTGGGCTGGATCACCCACCCAGGATTCTGGTGCTGAGCGCCTACGGAGAGGTAGAGATCGTGCTGGAGATGGTGAAGGCCGGAGTGACGGGTTACCTGCTCAAGGATGAAGATCCCTCCCGCATTGTGGAGGGAATCCGGGCGGTGGCGACCGGGGAAACCTGGCTGAGCGAGGCGGTATCCCGCAGGATCGCGGAGGGCACCATCCGCTCCATCCGCGGCGAGCAGCCGGGTCTCACCCGGCGCGAGCTGGAGGTCCTGATTCTGATGACTCAGGGTTTGGGCAACGAGGAGATCGCCGACCGGCTGGCCCTCTCGGAGGGGACGATCAAGAACCACGTCAGCTATATCTACATCAAACTGGGGCTGCACTCGCGGGCTGGGGCGGTAGCCTGGGCCTGGCAGCACGGGCTGGGCGGCAGTTCGGCCGAACCGCCCGAAGGCAATCCGGTCGCTTGATCAGTAGGACAGCAGGTCGGCGATCGCCCCGGCGATGTCTTGCGGGCCGGGGAGCACCGCCTTGAGCAGTTCAGTGCTGTAGGGAACCGGGCAGTCGGCGGCGGCCAGGCGGCGCGGGGGAGCGTCCAGGTTCTCAAAGGCCAGGCTGGCCAGGCTGGCCAGGATCTCGGCCCCAAACCCGCCGGTCCAACTGTCCTCGTGCACCACCAGACAGCGGCCGGTTGCCCGCACCGAGGCCAGCACCCGCTCCTGATCCCAGGGGATGAGGGTGCGCAGGTCCAGCACTTCCACCTGTCCCGGGAAGCGGGCGGCAGCCTCCAGGCTGGTGTAGACCATGGTCCCCCAGGTGACGAGCGTCAACCCGGTCCCGGCGGTCAGGACCGCGGCCTCGCCAAAGGGCAAGCTGTAGGTCGGACCCGGATCCGGCCGGCGCGCCCGCGGGGCATCCAGCAGAGCCCGGTGCTCCAGAAAGAAAGTGGGGTCTTCTCCGCGCAGAGCCGTCCGCAGCAGCCCGGCCGCGTCGGCTGCGTTGGAGGGAAAGGCCAGGCGCCAGCCCAACAGCCGGGCGAAGCTGGCCTCATCGCTCAGCGAGTGCCAGGGATCGCCCACCTTCTTCCCGTGGCCGACCGGGATGCGGACCACCATGGGCGCCGCGAATTTCCCGGCGGTGCGCCAGCGCACCCACCCGCCATCCCGCAGTTGTTCGTAGGCTGGATCGGCGTACTTGCGGAACTGGATCTCCGGCAGCGGCAGCAAGCCGGCATACGCCATGCCCAGGGCTCGGCCGATGATCCCCTCCTCGGAGAGCGAGGTGTCGAACACCCGGGCGGTGCCGAACTTGCTCTGCAGCCCCAGAGTGGCGCCGTGCACCCCGCCCTTCGCCCCCACGTCCTCGCCAAATAACAGCGCCCGCGGGTTGGCCTCCAACTCCTGCTCGAGCACTTGCCGGACGGCATCCACCAGATTCAGGCGCGGCCCCTGGGCGGAGGCCGCCTGCACGGGCGGCACCGGCGGCGGGCCGAGCTCCGGGCTGACCCCGCCCACGCGCTGCAGTTCGCCCTCGAAGAAGACATGCCGCCGGGCGGTGGCCGCGTCGGCCGCAGGGGTTTGTCGGGCGATCTGCGCGGCCAGCCGCACTTCGGCCCCCGTCTCCCTGACCAGCGCCGCATAGGCAGCCTCGCCCAATTCCGCCTGGAGTGCAGCCAGCGGATCGCGCTGCCACTCCGCCTGCAGCTCGGCCTGGCTGCGGTAGGCCTGGTTGTCGACGAAGGTGTGCCCGGTCAGGCGGGGAACGCGCAGGTGCAGTAGCGCCGGGCCTTCGCCGCTGCGAACGTGCGCGACCGCCCGCTGGACCAGCCGCGCGGTCTCCTGGGGGTCGGTCCCCGAACCGGTCAGGGCCAGCAGGTCCCGAAAGGAGGCCAGGTTCTCGGCGATGTTGCCGCCGGGGGTATGGAACGCGTTGGGAACCGAGAGCCCGTAGCCGTTGTCCTCAATCACCAGCAGCAGAGGGAGCTGCTGGGTAGTGGCCATGGTTAACGCCGACCAGAAACCGTTGGAGGCCACCGACCCGTCGCCTCCCATGGCGGCCGCGATGGCCCCTTTCCAGTCCGCCTCGCCCAGGACCTCCGCCCGGTAGCGGCAGGCCTGCGCCCAACCGGCGGCAGGGGTGAACTGGGCCCCTACGTCGCCCGAGCTGGGCAGCACGGTCGGGCCTCGGCGCGGCGCCAGATTGAACATCACGCCGGCATCTCTGCCGTCCGAAGGGCTGCCGGGAAGGCCCATCCCGGCCCGCAGCGCTTCTTCCAGGGTGAGCCCGACCGTCAGGGCAAAGGGGCGCGAGCGGTAGTAGACCGTGGCCGCGTCGTGGGGGTGGTCCAGGGCCAGCCCGACCAGAGTCTGGACCAGTTCGTGCCCTTTGGCGCTGAATTGATAGGGGATGTCGCCCTGCGGGGCCAGTTCGGACTCTTCCAGGTCGTCCAACAGGCGCGAACGCAGTGCCAGGCGGGTGATTTCCTGCCAGTCCAGCTTCACCGCCAGGTGGGTGGAGCGCTTGGTCTCCAATTTGCCTGCGTCGGCCCGGCGAACGGCGGAATTATAACTGGGGTGGTCCAGATCGCCTGCGCGTACGGCCCGCAGAGCGTGTTTCAAGGCATGCTGCTTGTCAGCGCACCGGGGAGGCGTTATAGTCATTTCAGAACACGGTGCCCCAAATCCCCTGTTCGCGATCCCGGCCCGCTGCGCTCGGCCGGGGTCGGCCAAAGGCGGGGATTGACCCCCGCCCTGCAATCGAAAGGAAACGCCAGTGCCGGCGGAATCCTCCAGCGAGGTGAGCGGAGAGCGTTTGGCGCTGCTCTATCAGCTCACCCGGACCTTCAACTCGTCGCTCGATCTGGACCAGGTCCTGAACACCGTGATGGACGAGGTGATCGGCGCCACCCGGGCCGAACGCGGCTTCCTGATGCTGCGCGAGCCGGACGGCGGTCTGGCCTTTCGGGCCGCCCGCGGGATGGATCAGGAGACCATCAACGATCCCCAGTTTCAGATCTCACGCGGGGTGGTGGAGGGGGTGGCCAAGAGCGGCGAGGCGGTGCTCACCAGCGACGCCATGGAGGACCCACGCTTCCGGGCCCGCAACAGTGTGATGAGCCTCGGCCTGCGGTCGATCCTGTGCGCTCCGCTCAAGGTCAAGGACGAGGCCCTGGGGGCCATCTACGTGGACAATCGCCTGCATGCCGGGATCTTCTCCCAGGACCACCTGAACCTGTTGAGCGCGATCGCCTCCTCGGCGGCCATCGCCATTGAGAATGCCCGGCTGTACCAGGTGGCGGTGGAGAAGGGCCGCATGGAGCGTGAGCTGCAGATGGCGCGGCGGGTGCAGGCCAGCCTGCTGCCGGAAGAGATGCCGCAGCTCGAGGGTTGGGAGTTCGCCGCCCGCTGGCTGCCTGCCCGGGTTGTGGCCGGCGATTTCTACGACGTGATTCCCTTGGAGGGCGGTCAGCTGGGGCTGGTGATCGCCGACGTGACCGACAAGGGGATGCCCTCGGCGCTGCTGATGGCGCTTACCCGCAGCATCCTGCGGGCCAGCCTGGAGGGCGCTCCTTCGCTGGCGCATGCGATCGCCAAGGCCAACCGGCTGATCTGCGCCGACTCGAAGCTTGGAATGCCGGTCACGCTGTTCTGTGCCCGCCTGGATCCCGCCAGCGCACTGCTGACCTATGTCAATGCCGGCCACAACCCTCCCCTGTTGTGGCGGTCCGGCTCCGCAGAGCTGCGGGAGCTCACCCGCACCGGTATGGTCCTGGGCGTGGACGAGACCACCGCCTATGAAGAGGGCTCCACCACGCTGGAGCCGGGCGATGTCATGCTGCTCTACACCGACGGCGTGACCGACGCCATCGATCTCTCCGAACAGCAGTTTGGCCTCGAGCGCATGCGGGCCGCCTTCACTGGCAAGCCCGGCGCCTCGGCCACGGCCATCCTGAGCCGCATCACCCTGGCCATTGAGCGCTTCGCCGGGGCGGCCGATCCCTTCGACGACATCACTCTCCTGGTGGCCAAGCGAGTGTGAGCGGCGTTCAAGTCGGAGCTGTCCTCCAGGATCGCTATCAGCTGACGGCGGAGCTCGGCCAGGGAGGCATGGGCACGGTTTACCGCGCCCACGACGCCGTGCTGGACCGGCAGGTGGCCATCAAGGTGCTTTCGGCGGCCGGATTGGGCACGGAGGGCCGCGAGCGCATGTTGCGCGAGGCCCAGTCGATCGCCCGGCTCGGACACCCCAACATCGTGCAGGTGCACGATGCGGGCGAGATCGACCACCTCCCCTACGTCGTCATGGAACTGGTGGATGGGAGAGACCTGCACGCGGCCCCTCCTCAGGCATTGCCGGACATCGTCGGCGTTGCAGTGCAGATCTGCGCCGCGCTGGAACACGCCCACAACCACGGCATTGTCCATCGTGATCTCAAGCCGGAAAATGTGATTGTGGATGCCGATGGGACCGCCAAGCTGGTGGATTTCGGCATCGCCCGCTCGATGGCCTCCCGCTTGACCGGGGAGGGCCGGATCACGGGAAGCGTTTACTACCTGGCGCCCGAGCTGGCCCTGGGACAGGAGTTCGACGGTCGCTGCGACCTGTACGCGCTGGGCGTCATGCTGTACGAGCTAAGCGCCGGTACACTGCCCTTCACCGGCGCCGACCCGCTGACGGTGATCTCCCAGCACGTGCACGCCACCCCGGTCCCACCGCAGGCCAAGAACCCCGCGATTCCTCCCCGGCTGGATGACCTGATCCTGCGCCTGCTCAGCAAGCGGCCGGAAGAGCGCCCCGAATCGGCCGCCGCCGTGCAGCAGGCGCTGGAAGATCCCGAATTGCTGGAGGTTGGGGCAGTGGCTGACCGCGAGTTGGCCGTGCTCCGGCGGGTGGCCCGCGGGCACTTCGTCGGCCGCCAGCGCGAGCTCAAGCAGGCCCGCTCTATCTGGCTGCAGGCGCAGCAAGGCAAGGGGCAAGCCCTGCTGATCAGCGGCGAACCCGGCATCGGCAAGTCCCGCCTCACCCGCGAGTTGGCCACCCAGGCCGAGATCGGCGGCGGGCGGGTGCTGATCGGCGAATGCTATCCGGAGGGCGGGGTTCCCTACGGCCCCTTCTCCCAGATCTTGCGGCGGGCGCTGCGCTGGACCAACGGTAACGGCTCCGGACTGCCCGAGTTCGTATTGGCCGACCTGCTCAGCCTGGCGCCCGACCTGAGGGCGTACTATCCCGAGGTCGGCGAGAACCCCGCGCTGGACCCGGAGGGCCAGCAGCAGCGGCTGTTCGAGAGCGTGGTCACGCTCTTCAGCCGGCTGACCGACCAGACCCCGCTATTTCTGGCGTTGGAAGACGTGCATTGGGCCGACAGCGGTTCCCTGGCGTTGTTCCGCCACCTGGCGCGCCGGGTCAAAGATAAGCGGGCGATGGTGGTCGCCACCTACCGGGAGGTCGAGCTGGGCGAATCCCGCCCGCTGCAGGAGATGCTGGTCGAGCTCAACCGGGAACGGCTGGCGGATCGGTTGAAGCTGAGTCGCTTCGACCGCCAGGCGACCGGAGACCTGTTGGCCGCCATCTTCGAGGAGGAGATCACCCCCGAGTTCCTGGACGGGATCTTCGCCGAAACCGAAGGCAACCCATTCTTCGTCGAGGAGCTGTGCAAGGCGCTGGTCGAGGAGGGGAAGTTCTACTTCGAGAACGGGCACTGGCACCGCCCAGCCATGCAGGATCTGAATCTGCCACAGAGTGTGCGGGTGGCGATCGAGTCCCGCCTGGCCAAGCTGCCGGATCCCGTGCTGGATGTGCTGCGCATGGCGGCGGTACTCGGGCATGACTTCGATTTCGAGACCCTGTCCGCCGCCCTCGGGCAAGCGGAGGACCCCCTGATCGAGGCGCTAGAGACCGCCGAACGCTCGCAGTTGATCGAAGAAGTCAGTGGGGAACGTGGCGGGACCTTCCGCTTCGCACACGCCCTGATCGCCAGCACGCTGGCAGAGGATCTATCGGGGCTGCGCCGGCGCCGGATGCATGGTCAGGCCGCACAGACGATTCGCAGTCTGCGCCCCGATGACTTCGAGACCCTGGCATATCACTTCAGCGAGAGCGGAGACCCACAGGAGGCGCTGGCTTACTCAGTCAAGGCGGGGGAGCGCGCCATGCGCTTTTCGGCCCACAACGAGGCCTTGCGTCACTACAACCGTGCGTTGGAGCTGGGGGAGGCCGAAGGATTCACCGGCCAGCTGGTCCCCATCCTCGCCGCGTTGGGAGAGCTCCATTCGTTCGGCGATTTCACGCAAGCCCAGGCGATCCTGGAACGGGCCATGCAGTTGGCCACCAATCCTCAGGACTTGGCGGCGCTCAAAGAGAATCTCGGTACGCTGTTCGTCATCATTGGGGATGAACGGGCACTGGAGTTGCTGCAGGAGGCTGTGGACTCCCTCGATCCCGACGCACAGGCAGCTGTGCTGGCCAGGGGCACCGCTTCGATTGGGCGCTTCTACCACAATCGGGGGCAGCACCGGCGTGCGCTGGAGTACCTGCAGCGTGCCTTGCAGATCGCCGAGCCGCTGAACGAGGTCGCCTCCATTACCTATGTGCTGGCGTTCCTGGCCGGCGCCCACCAGCATCTGGCGGATTTCGTGGGCAGTATGGACTGGGCCCAGCGGATGATTGCGCTGGGGGAACGCACCCAGAACGAATCCATGGTAGCCGTCGGGCACGAGTACCTCTCGGAGGACTGCAACTTCATGGGTCGCTTCGAGCAGGCGCTTGGGTTCGCCCGGACGAACCTGGAGATCGGCCAGCGGAACGGCATCCTGGAACGGGCACGCTGGGCCAGGTTGAGCATGCTGTGGGCGCTGCGCGGGTTGGGCCGTCTGCCGGGAGCCATCGAGGAAGGAAGACAGTCCCTGCAGATGGCCGAAGCCAATGCCGATCGGCGACTGGCCGTGCTGGCCGCCGCCGAGTTGGCCAACACCCTGGCCGATGCTGGAGAGATGGATGAGGCCGCGGCGCTCGTCGATCGGTCGGTCGAGCTGGCGAATGAACTCAAACAGGCCTACATGACCTGTGAGGCGCTCGATGCACAGGCCAATCTGCGCGAGGTCGAAGGAGACTGGCAGGGCGCCTTGGAATCGCGAATGCTCACCGTGCAGGCTGCAGCCGACTCCGACAATCGCCTGATCCCGATGATCAACGGCCCAGGACTGGCGGAAGCCTACCTGGAATTGGGCCAACTGGAGCGGGCTTCGGGGAGTCTGGAGACCGCCCTGCAAATCGCCCGGGAATCTGACTCACCCATCCCGGAAGCCCGGTCGCTGCGGGTTCACGCCCGCATCCATGCTGCACAGGGCGAGTGGGATCAGGCGCTGGCGGACTTCGGCCGGGCCGTCGAACTGTGCGAGCGGTGGAAGGACCGCCTGCTGTTGGCCCAGGTCCTGTTGGATTGGGGGCAGCTGCAGGCTGAGCACGAGGGTGCGCAGCCTGCCCGGAAGTCCCTCGAGCGCGCTCTGGAGATATTTACCGAGGCCGGCGCGCACTTGTGGGTCGGGCGGACCCGAGACGCCATCCGGCAGTTGGCCGTGGAGGGCGCCGACCGATGATCGGCTCCCTGCTCAACGACCGCTACCGCATCGATGCCGAGCTCGGCCGGGGCGGCATGGGCGCGGTCTATCGCGCCCACGACACGGTGCTCGACCGGGACGTAGCGGTCAAGCTGCTCAGCGAGAGCGGCCTGGGCACCGAGGGCCGGGAGCGCATGCTGCGCGAGGCCCAGGCCATCGCCCAGCTCAACCACCCCAACATCGTGCAGGTGTTCGACGCCGGGCAGCTTGACGATACGCCGTATATCGTGATGGAGTTGGTCGAGGGTCAGAGCCTGCACGAGCACCCGCCGAAGGGCTTCCCGGAGATCGTCACCGTCGCCGGCAATATCTGCGCCGCGCTGCAGCATGCCCATCAACACGGCATCGTCCACCGTGACCTCAAGCCGGAAAACGTCCTGATCGGGCCGGACGGCACCACCAAACTGATGGACTTCGGTATCGCCCGCTCGGTGGCCTCCCGCATGACGACGGAAGGCGAGATCGTCGGGACCGTTTTCTACCTGGCCCCTGAGATCGCCCTGGGCCAGGATTTCGACGGCCGGGCAGACCTGTACTCACTGGGCGTCATGCTGTACGAGCTGACCACCGGCGAACTCCCGTTCGCTCAGGGCGACCCGCTGGCCGTCATCTCGCAGCACATCCATGCCTCGGTCGTGCCCCCGCGAGCCAAAAACGAGAAGGTGCCGCCGCGACTCGACGACCTGATCCTGCAATTGATGGAGAAGTCACCCGGGAACCGGCCGCAGTCGGCCGGCGAGGCCCGGAAGGCACTCGAGCGCAGCGACCTGCTCGATCCGCGCGCGGAGGGGGTGAAGGAAATCGCGGTCATCCGCCGGATGACCCGCGGCCGGTTTGTCGGGCGAGAGCAGGAGCTCACCGAGGCGGTCAGCCTGTGGAACCGGACACTGGCTGGCCAGGGCCAGCTGCTGCTCGTCAGCGGCGAACCGGGCATCGGCAAGACTCGCCTGATCCGCGAGCTGTCAACCCACGTTGAAGTCACCGGGGGTCGCTCCCTGATCGGCGAATGCGAGTCCGAGGGCGGAGCTCCGTATGCACCGTTCGCACAGATCATCCGCAGGACGCTTCGGCAGGGTGCCGAGAACGGATTCGAGCTGCCGGAATTCGTGCTGGGAGACCTGCTGGAGCTGACCCCCGAGTTGAAGCCGTACTACCCGCAGGTTTCACCCAACCCCAGGCTGGAGCCGGAAGCCGAGCAGCGGCGACTGTTCGAACACATGGTGACCTTCTGCCGGGCCCTCAGCGAGCAGGCCCCCCTGCTGTTGGTGATCGACGACGCACATTGGGCGGACAGCGGATCGCTTTCGCTGCTGCGCTACCTGGCCGGCAGGACCCAGAATCAGCGCACGCTGCTGGCCGCCACCTATCGGGAAGTGGAGCTCGACGAAGCCCGGCCGTTCCACGAGGCCTTGCTGGAGCTCAATCGCAAGCGGCTGGGCACCCGCCTGAAGCTCAAGCGATTCGACCAGCAACAGGCCAGCAGCCTGCTGGCGGCGATCTTTGAGGAAGAGATCACCCCCGAGTTCCTCAAAGGGATCTACGAAGAGACCGAGGGCAATCCCTTCTTCATCGAGGAGGTGTGCAAGGCGCTGGTTGAGAGCGGACAGGTGTTCCATACCGAGAACGGCTGGGACCGCCTGAGTATGGAAGAGCTCGAGATCCCGCAGAGCGTGCGGGTGGCCATCCAATCCCGCGTGTCGAAGTTCCCGGAGGCGTATCAGGATGCGCTCAACCTGGCCGCTATCCTGGGTCGCGAGTTCGATTTCGACACGTTGGCCGCGGCCAGCGAGTTGGACGAGGATACCCTGATCGAGGCACTCGAGACCGCCGAGCAAGCCCAGTTGATCGAGGAGGTCAGCGGCGTGGGCGGCGCCACCTTCTCGTTCGTGCACGCGCTGATCCCCACCACGCTGGCCGAGGGCGTTCGCACCTTGCGCCGGCGGCGCCTGCACAAGCGTGCGGCCGAAGCCATCGAGCACACCCGTCCGCACGATCTGGAGGACTTGGCCCACCACTATGAAGAAGCCGGCGACGAGGAGCGGGCCCGCTCCTATTACGCGCGGGCTGGCGAGCGCGCCTCGGCCGCCTATGCCAACCAGGAAGCCAGGGACCACTTTCAAGCCGCTCTGGACTTGCACCCCTCCCAGGCCGAACGTGCCGGTTTGCTGACTGCCAAGGCTGAAGCGACCGCCCGTCTGGGCCGGCTGGAAGAGGCCATCGCGACCTGGCAGGAGGCCGCCGAGTCATACGGCACGCTCGACCAGAAGCAACGCGTCGCCTGGTGCTACACCCGCATGGCCCGCAGCCGTTGGTACGCCGGAGCCATGGCCGGCGCCCTTGAGACGGCCACCCACGGCCTGGAGTTGACGGAGGGCGCGCCGGAGAGCGGGGAACTGGCGGGGCTCATCCATGAGACCGCCCGGGCCCATCAATTCCTTGGGGACCCGGAGCTGGCGCTTACCCTCTGTCGACAAGCCCTGCAGATGGCCAGGCAGGTGGCGGACAGAAAGGTCGAGGCAGACACGCTCATTACCCTGGGGATCATTCCAAGCCTGTCCACCGAGGAGGCCATCTCAGCGCTGGAGCAGGCGATCGAGATCGGCCACCGGGAGAAGCTGCTGACCGAGGAAAGCCGGGCGCACAACAATCTCGGCGTAGTTGTAGGACGCAATCTGGCCGACTTCCGCCAGGCCCGTCCGCACTACTTGCAGGCTGCGGAGATCGCAAGACAAATCGGGGACCTTAGCGCGGAGCTCTACTGCTATAACAACGCCATCTTTGTCACGATCCTCTCGGGCGACCTGGCAGAAGCGGAAAGGATGTTGGCCAGAGGCCGAGAGATCTATGCTCAATTGATGGATCCAGGTGCGGCCGGCGAAAACTATCGCGCGGAGGTCAACCATCTCGAACATGCGAAGGGGTACCTTGACCATGCCGCAGCCGGCCGAAGAGACCTGCTGCGCCAGGCTGCCGAAGCTGGATCCGATTTCGATGTCGCCGGCCATGGGCCGTCGCTGGGCCTGATCCTCATCGAATTGCGGGAATACGATCAGGCGGTTGTGGTTCTCGATGAGGCACTCGTCTCCGCAGATAGGGCGAAGTGGCTTCGGCATTTCATTCGGTCGTTGATGGCGACCGCTCTCGCCGGGCGGGGCCAGCCTGAGCAGGCGAAAGTGTGGCTCGCGCAGGCGGAAGCCGTACTCGCCGAAAGACCCGAAGCCTGGCCGCAGCTGATCCACCACTGGAGCCGGGCCAACGTCCAGGCGGCAGGGGGGCACTGGGAGGAGGCCTTCCGCACCTACGAAGAGGCCGCCGAGGGTTTCGCCGAGAAGGGCTTGCGGCCCGATCATGCCAGGACCTTGAGCGATTGGGCGGAAGCCCACCTGGCGCGGGGTGAGGCCGGGGACACCGACCGGGCCAGGCAGCTGCTTGGCGAGGCGCTGGCGGTGTATCACGGTATGGGCGCCGACGGATACGTCGACCGCGTCCAAGGCCGTCTGGCCGAGCTTGGGAACTGATTGGAGAGCGCACCTTCGCGGAATGATGAGCCGGCTCGCGACCCGCCGAACACCGCATGGCAGAGACTGACAAGATCACCGTCCTCAACGACCGCTACCGGCTGGGTGAAGAGCTCGGCCGGGGCGGCATGGGTGCGGTCTATCGTGCCCACGACACGGTGCTGGACCGGGATGTGGCGGTCAAGCTGCTCAGTGCGAGCGGCCTGGGCACCGAGGGGCGGGAGCGCATGCTGCGCGAAGCGCAGGCCATCGCCAGGCTCAATCATCCCAACATCGTGCAGGTGTTCGACGCCGGGCAGTTGGACGAAACGCCGTACATTGTGATGGAGCTGGTCGAGGGGCACAGCCTGCATGAACTGCCGCCCAAGGACTTCCCCGGCATCGTGAAGATCGCCCGGCAGATCTGCGCCGCCCTGGAGCACGCCCACCGTAACGGCATCATCCACCGCGACCTCAAGCCTGAAAATGTAATCATTGCTCCCGACGGGTCCGCCAAGCTGATGGATTTCGGGCTGGCCCGCTCGGTGGCTTCGCGGATGACGACAGAAGGCGAAATCACCGGAACGGTGTTCTACCTGGCTCCGGAGCTCGCCCTGGGGAAGGAATTCGACGGCCGGGCTGACCTGTACGCTCTGGGCGTGATGCTCTACGAACTCACCACTGGCGAGCTCCCGTTCTCCA
>Ga0326597_10004669_pt1 | contig 19208 bp, 20 predicted proteins | sample RVTome_12_FD_203789 | JGI IMG/M metagenome (GOLD analysis project Ga0326597, IMG submission 203789) | Soil microbial communities from uranium-contaminated site in the Upper Colorado River Basin, Wyoming, United States - RVT100D185 | ecosystem: Environmental > Terrestrial > Soil > Contaminated >... | reverse complement strand
CCCCTAACATCTCCCCAAGCGTAGGAGCATGTGCCAATGGGTCTTTTACGAATTTGGGATTGTGGCTCAAGTGACGGAGCATCTGAGCCGCGCTGATCGCCTGTGTCCCCATCTTCTTACGCAGGAATAAAAGTTCGTATGGATTATCGATGAAAAGTTTGTTTACCTCTACAAATCCGTCGGGGACTTCGGGTAAGGTTCTTGAACTTAATCCTGCCTCATCGAGCATTCGCTTCGCATCCGCCGCATTGAGTGTGTTTCCTTGTCTACGGAGTCTTGTACCCCACCTATTGAAATTAACCGCACCTGGTGCAAGCCAGACAGGTTTACCCTTCGCGAATCCAAAATACCCTTCCTTCGCCAGATCGTTAGCCGTCTTGATAGTTTCCCGCCACTCCCTGCGGTGCATCGTAGCCGTCAACAGTTCCCCTATTGTATCGTCCCATTTATAGTCTAGTTTCTGGAACCAATCAGGAATGCTCTTGTACGCCGCTTTCTTCGCCGCCGGTGTCATCGACTGCAAAATATAACCCTGATTCCCGATCAAATCAGCCGTGTTCACACCCATGAATCGCTCGATATCTGGATTGAGTTCCGCTTCACGCCACGCGAAATTAAGGAAGTCCGCAATCTGATATTTTGCCGCCTCTGGAATTTCCGGGAAGACCCGGGACACAATGGCTACAGAATCCTCGACAGCTTCCTCGACACCGAATATACCCTCAGTAACCCGAATATCCTGTCTGACAGCCTCTGGGGTTGTCTGTATCATTTCAGTTATTTTCGGTGCTACTTCCCTACCAAAGAACTCATCTGATTTCCACGCGCCACCTACCGTCTCTCTAAGCTCTCGTTGTCGCCTACTCATATCCACACCAAAGTCCGCCGCTGTGGTAGCTGCATCGCCCATAAACGGTTGAGCCTCAGTCCGCACATTCCGCCAAGATAAATCAAATACCTTTTCTACTACGGTTTCCGAACCGCGAGCCGCTCTATTAAATAGCGGGGACGCGATTCGTAGGTTCTCAACCTGTTTACTTATTGCGTTTACAAGTTTCGTACCTACACTAAATGCTTCCAATACGTTGAACGGGTCATGTATTATTTCAGTTACATTCTGTTCCGATGCGAACCCTATGCCGAATTGAGCCGCAGTCAATCCGGTTTGGTAGAGAAAATTTTCGGGATACAGTTGTCGTACCCATTCAATGCCCTGCGCTATCCGCTCGACCTCTTCCGGGTCGATAAGTATGGCACGACCACTGGTATAGAACTGATTTTCGTTTGTTTCGGGACCGCGGATTGCCATCTCGGTCTGGTACAGTGGATTGATTCGGCCCAATCCCATCAGGGACAATCCGATATCGTCGGGATTCGGGTAATGTCCCACAGTACCTTCGGCCCATGTGCTGAATTCGGGGAGTCGGAACTCCGCTTCGGGATATGGGTCATCTACCGGATTGAGGGTATTTGTGAGGGCACGTCTATTCTCTTCTACTGCCCCAAATAATTGCGTTTCCCATACAGAGGGTACGTACAGTGGGGCAAGCATACGTTGGATTTTCAGGGCAGGATGAAGTGTGGCAGGATAAACCGGGTCAGGATGAAGTGGGGTTGGTTGGGTCGTGAGAACACTTATAAAAGAACCAGGCGGAACTTCATTTGGCGGTGTTACTGCCGGAGCATTCCATTTCTCTTCCACCGCCACTATGTCTTCTCGCCAACCCATTCTATTCTGTACTTCCTCCTAAATATTCACGCAGGGCATCTTCTTCAGCGCGGTTCAAGCCGGGGCGGGAAACTAATTCCTGTATCGCCTCTACAAGCAGGTCGTGTGCCACTAATTCCCCATAACCATTATTATCTAATATCTGTTGCAGTTGTGTTTCCGTTACGCTCATTGATGCCCCCCTATTTAATACTGACTCGGCTGCAAGCCTGACATAACCGACTATATTTTCCGAGGGAGACGGGGGTGTCCCCGTCACCGTTTGAGACTGATTCGCCACCGGAGCCGTGCCGGTTACGTACTGGTTGTATGCGAATTGTTTGATTCGGTCTGGTGGGTCAAGGGTCATCTCCCCATACTCATTTGCATACTCAATTTTTTGTTCTCCCGTTAATCCACCCCACCATAGCGCTACAGGCTCAAAACTGGCTCCTGCGGCGGTGTCGGATTGTATATTTACTCTGCCGCTGCCCCCCCCTATTCCTGTATGCCAGTGATGATGTCCCCCCTCTGCATGATCATCAAAGTCTGGGAATTGACTCAATATTTCGTGAGCCGCCTTAACAAGCGGGTCATTCATATCTGTCGTAGGATGGAGAATCCCTTGACCATCATAGAATCCCTTGATATCGAGCGCGGTTCCCTGTGAGTGATTTGACGGTCTTCCAAGTAGATTCCCCTGTATGTCCTGCGCCTCACGCTGATTGTAGGCTCCGACATGAGCGATACCTGTGATACCAAGTTCTTTCAGTTGTGGAGTAATTGAGTACAACGCGCCCTCTAACCCGCTGTCCATCCGCGTTTCAATCTGTGAGTATGAGCCATTACCATTATCGTACATTAATGACAGCCCACCAATATTTGTCGGGGATACATAATCGCCAGATACATCCCCCTCGATCGGCTCGTACCTCGTTACGTTCCCGGTCTCGTCACCGCGATATCCGCCACCTGAACCTATCGTAAATGGAGAATATTGAGCAGGCTGTGGAGCCAGCCCCAAAATCCCCTGTAGGAACGGCAATGCCTGCTCCGGTGGCATTTCTGCCGCAAGCTCTTCGTGTTCATCCGGTATCTGAGAACCGTACGTGCTCAGAAGCATGTCGACCATCGCCTGAGCCCCGCGATCTGCCATCGCGTTCTGCTCATACGCCTCCCTCTCCGCCTCATTCATATCCGCCATCGACGGTAGCTCCATCATCATCCGAGCGATATCGGGATTCGCCATGAAGAACTCTGTCGTGTAATCGTTATCCTGACCCGTCGCCTGCTCATAAGCCTGCTCGACATCACGCGGCATCATCCCCTGTTCACCCGATGCCTCTATCAGGAACCGCAGAAACTCCCGGTCTACCGTATCGGGAACCGCTTCCGCCTCATACGCCTCACCGCCCATCATCTGCAATATCCGCCCCATGTTCTGTTCAGATACATCACCGGCACGGTACATATCGACAATAGCCTGTACCTGGGGCGTGAAAGGCTGACCGCCTCCGGCAAGCGGTGGTGTATCGGGGTAATACGCAGACGTGTACCCCTGAGGCGGTAGCTCGCTGTATGCGCGTCCCTCAGCCGTTGTACGTTCCAGTGAGGTCAGAGGTATACTCTGGGTGCTGTCGGGACTCGTGAAGCCTGCCAGCCCCCCCTCAACGCCTAATAGCAAGTCCATGAACTGTTTCTGGTCAGCATCAATTCGCGCCTGCTCTTCCTCCGCCGCACGCTCGGCTTCCCTCCGTTCCTTCATGGACAGATATATCATTACAGCATCCTGTAAGCTGTTACCAAGCCCCGCGCTGAAATCGCCCCAGTCGCTCATGTTATGCTCTCGCTCCTATCTCTGCCGCCCCCAACGTTGCTCCCGCACCAATTATCTGACCAATTAAATTAGCCCACTCCGACCCCTTCTGTTTCGCCATCTGTGCCAGCCACTGCTGTTGCTCGTACTGGTTCATCGCCATTACAGCGTTGAACTCGTCGCCAAGCAAGGACTGCAATAGCGCCGTGTCCGCACCGCTCTGATGGAATCCGGGCCCAAGCGATTGTATCAGGGAACTTGCCTCATTCAGTGCATCATTATAATCCCCTCTCGCAACTCCCTCATACGCACCGAGTCCGGTCATACCACGCCCGAACGCACTTGTCCTTAACTGGTCTTCGTACATCCCCGTCTGTAAATCGGCATTCGTCAGCGCACCCTGATACTCGCCCATACCCTTCGCGAGTAACGCCGCTTCACCGGAACTACCCTTCTGTCCGCTTCGGGCTAAACCTCCCGTCAGGTCATTGTATCCCTGCCGGAAATTCCGGTTGATGTTCGCCTTCTGGTTCGCCCCGAACCTCGCCGCCTTCTCAGCCGCGCCCTTGCCCGTCAACTGGTTCGTAAGCCACTCGCCTATTTGCCCTTCACTCCACGGCAGGCGGCTCATAAACGGTACGCGCTCACGTGCCGCACCCTGAGCCTCGCCAACGATGTCCTCCCAGCCCTCGGGGCCGCCGAGATACCCCATCAGCATCTCCATGATTCGCCGATACTCAGGACTCTGCGTAGGGCTTTCAAAGTCAGGTGGATTCCATTTCTCCACTGGATTGTCAGGATCACCGTAAGGTGCGTTCGGGTCTGGTGGTGTGTAAGCCATTGTCTTATCCTTTCCTATACTTTCAAACTTATCATCGGTAGCGTCTGCTCGCAGTAAAGCCATGTGTCGAAGCTTATAGATTTCGGGTAAACCTTCAATTGATTATCCGCACCGCCCGTTCCCGGGGCGATCTCGCAAAGTTGTAATTTCGTCCCGCTCATTCCATACGGTCTGAATACAGATGATGCAATCGGTACAATCGCACCAGCCAAAGCCTTCTTACGCTCTATCTCGTTGTTGTCATCGTTAAGATCGACTATCACATGATGGCTTACCGCTCCGGCTCCAGGCCCCATCGTAACATAGGTCAGCGTAAAGCCCGAGAACAGGAAGTTAAACTCCACCGGACTCTGGCTTGTCACCGTAACCACCGAACGCGGTACAGGCGTTCCCGACGGGTCGTCGCTACTCTCAAGCAATTCCGACGCTTCCGTAAGCTGTATGCGCGCCCATGCGATAAGCCGTCCCGATGAAGTATTTATTTGCGTTGTCAGCTTCTTGAAATTCCGGTTTATCGCTCCCATGTCCGCTGCGATGCGCCTGAAAAGCTCGGCAATCCACTCGATCTGCAAAATCTTGTATTCGCTACCGTATACCTTAACACTTAACTCAGTATCCACGATATCCTCTGGATTGAACTTGATGCTTTCAAGCTGGAAACCTATCGGTTCCTGACTCACTATGCCTCTGGGATCGTTCATGTAATTATTCCGGGTCGCCGTGTAAACCCGACACTTATCTTGTAGAGAATGGGTCGGCTCTGGTTATCAGTATACTGCATGTCGAACTGAATCAATCGCCCCTGCGCGTTGCCCGAAAATGGGAACCGCCTCTGTGTCTGTACCGAATCAAACAGTAGTTCACGGTCTATAGTCGGAACGGGGGTAAAGGAAGTTTCGTTATCAAACCTGTATCGGATATGAAGCTGTGCATTTACAGACGGCGTTCCGTCCCACCCCCCGCTCAGATAGAACCACTGGAAGTTTTTGAAATCATCCGTCCCCAAATCCCAGTAACCGGTGCGAAAATGGTACGTCACATTCGACGGGGTAACACCTGTAATGCCGCGCTTGTCACCGAATCCTACTCCGCCAGCTACGACATCGGAATTCCTGAGCATCCGGCGCAGGAAGTAGTAATCCGTTCCCCCGATATTCTGTGCGCTCGAATCTATGAAGTACAACAGCCCAAAGTCAGTACCTTCATCTGCTACGGATAAATCCTTCGCCTTGATTTCCCACATATTGAATGGGTAATAGGGCGCACCGTATTGATTCTTCTTGTTCAATTCGATATCGGCTATCCAGCGTTGTCCGTCCGTTCCCACATTACTATCGGTAGGTTGCACCTTGAAAGCTACCAGAAGCTGGCTCCCGTAAACATCCATCCTGATATTTTCGAGATCGCTTGCGTCAACCCATCTTTCGCAACCCTTCTCAATTGTTTGTTTTGGGTCAATACTTTGTGTTTGATTTCCGTTAAACAGCCGTAGGTAAGGGACACGCTTATCAATTCCTATGACACCGCCGATGCTACCGCCGTAATATGTGGTCGTGGCACGTGGAAACACATGTCCTGCCGCTCCCTCAAGCTCGTCGAATCGCCACGGTAACAGGGCATTTCCCGTATAGACAATTTCCCCGATGATGTCCGTTGTCCCCACGATAGCCCGTCCGTCAACGATGTTTATCGACCTCACGTACTGATTCGCTACCGAGGCGGGACAGTCTATAAAGGACGAATTCCCAAAAGTTATCCATTTCGTGAAGGCATTGGTGTCTGAGAACTGTACCTTTGTCTGTTCGCCGATACGTCCCCACGCTATCAGCGAACCCCTCCACGGTGAGGGAGCAAAGAACCGTAACCTGAAATCAGGATTGGCTACCGTTGTCGCCACCGTATACGTCCAGAAATCGTCTGCCGTATGCCCGGTTGTCGCGCCAAAGTTATAGTCGATACCACCGACGGTCATCGTTCCTGCCGTTATTGGCACATCTTCCGCTATCAGTATGTCGTTACGATATATGTCCAGTAAGTCGGGTGTTCCCTCAGTTACCACAAGTGCCTTCCATACTTCACCCGGATTCCCTTCCGTTGCATCTGTAACCGTCAAATCGTCAAGTCCCGTACCCGTAAATACCAACGTTCCACCATACGTGGAGGCTGTTCCGAAACGGAACACCGTTATCCCGTTCGTGGAGAAATCCCAGTAGAAAGGCGGGTCTTGCCCATTGGTCATAAATACCTTTACATCGCCATCGCCCGGGTCACGCGCCGTAACAAATGAGAGACTATTTGCTGACCTGGTTGATGCGGGATCGCCATTCGCGAAATTAATCGGCGTAAAGTATGGCGGTGTCGGAGCCGGATTGGTGCGGAGGTACGCAAGTTTATATTCGCCCCCGCCGTTGTCGTAGTGAAGTAGAATGTATTTCGCTCCCGTATCCTCGTCCGCCGTCCTGTAAATGGCTATCGGAACCTTCTCCGCTATCGGGTCAGGTGTTCCGTTCGCCGCCACATTCACGGTCGTAAATCCATACCGCCCGACAAGGGCATCCCTCTGGATAGAAAAATCCCAATTCTTCATTATCACCCCACTGTCAGGCGCAATGTGGCGTACCGACGTGCCTAAATCGACAGTGGACTGACGAAAGTATAATTCCTGCTTCTGTATGCCGCGTATTTCGGACACTATGAGAAGTACCCCGAATACAATATGGGAGTCGGATTAGACGGATACTCCCACGATTGTAGATTTTCGCTCGCCTTGAAAATATGTTTTGTCCTGACTCTGGCGAGTGCCCTTAGAGCTAATCCATCGAGATTCGCAAATTTCACGTCATCGATATCGAGCGTTACATCTGCTCCTGCCGAGTACACCGGATACCGCCTCATGTCTCGATCCGACTCGAACTCATCGAGCGATGGAGCGGTAGCAGTCCACTCCCACTCATCATTAAGTGTGTGACCGGTGATAGCTCCCCATGTCAGTGTGAATCCATTACCGATATCGTTTCCCGTAGTTAGACAATTAATGTCCGCCCCAGGATAGGTAGCACCTCCGTCAGTAGAGAGTTTGAATTGATCCTGTGCATCTTCGGTTGTGATCTTAATCGCGTAATCCGTCGCACTCCCATCACTCTTTGTGTATATCCCTGACAGAGAGAGATCGGAAAGTCCCGTCCCCGTACTCTGCTCGATATCCGTCACTTCGTACCGCGTGAACTCACCCCTGTACCGGATTCCAACCGTATTGGTCTGGTTGATATTCGGCGGAAGCAAGGCAAAGCCCGAACTCCCACCAAGCGGCTGTACACCTACATTTGTAAAGTAGTTAACCGCACCTTGCAGAAAATAGGTCTGGAAAAGTGAATTATGCAGATTCAGGGGCCAGAGTTGCCTTTGGTATGAATTGTCCAGAATTGGCGGAGTCAGATTCTCGAACCCGTCAAAGTTATACGAGTACGCATCGCTTACCTGGTACAGCGTGTAACTGTCCTTCTCAGGACTCATCGCCGCCACAGTTGGTGCGTTACTTGCAGGTTTCGTTACGGTAATCGCTCCCGCGCTCGTTATAGTGAACTCGACGTACTTAGCCACACCCCGAATTATCTCGGTCAGTTCCTCAAAGGCATCGTTCAGATACTCGATAATCGCCGGATTAGACAGCTTATCTGCTCCGCCACTTACAGGTGCGGGAAAATTAACGCGCCGCCTTACCGAGTCTACCAATGTTGAGTAGTTTGTTGCCATAACAAATCACCTGATCGTAGATAAACGAGTCGTCAGGGATGTTAGCTTTCGCATCCCATCCCTGACAATATGACAATAGAGCGTTGGCTATCTTAAACGGGTCGATGACTCATTAGTTTGCGATTACAAAGTAACCAAGATTTCTCGGTCTCATGTGAATCATGTTGCACAGAATCATCTTGACAAACGCGCTCTTGAATAGATAGTTTGGAAGGTCACGCCTGGTGAAATTACCAGCCGCCTGTCCGTCCATTTTACCCGCGTCGACAGCGTTGAACCCGAACTCGCCCTTGTTGAAAAAGCAGAATTTCAAGTCCGACGGATCAAACAGGTAGCCTACCGCCCAGTCGGTACCGATGTCGGAGGCAAGCCCTACATCATCCTTGAACACAACAACACCGTCAATTAGCAGGTACTCGTTATTCCTAAGTCCATACTTGACGAACTCATTGTTTGCGTTCGGTTCGTTGATAGTTATCTTCTGGACTATCCACTCTTTGAAGAGCCGGAAGAGTTTCTGTGTCACAATGGCTATTGTCGGGCGGTTGCCCTGTGAGATTGTCCCGATGCCGTCACCGTACTGGCACTGGTCAAGCCATTCCAGCCACGTCTGGTAGCTGAATGTCGCAACGGTCGAGGATAGTGCCTGACCCTGTAAGAAGGTGTCAGTCGAGGCAATATTATTGGAGTTCCATTTCGTTCCCGATGTGGCTCTCCAATAAGCCAACCCGTCAAACTGGTTCGAGCCGCCGTTTGAATAAATGTTTGTTGACAGAGAGTTACTGAGCGACTGCGCCAAGTCTTTCTTCACGACGGGAAGCCATCGGTTGACGTTGGCTCCGCCCTCTCCGCCAAATATCATTTCCTGCTCAAGACCCCACGGCACAGTGCCGTAAACGAGTCCATACCCGCCCGACAACATCCGGAGTGGGTTAGGCGGTAGGGCATTATCGATAGATGTGGTATACGACGCTGACGGAGCGATCGCGCCCGTAGTGGACATGAGATCCACGTTCATGTCGAACTGAAGTCTCGACGCTGGCCCGAAAGCCATGTGCTGTGCATCGTAACCGTTTTTGGGAGTTGCCCTTTTCCCTGTAGCGTTACGGAATTCTTCTGCATTCATCTTTTCTTTCGCCCACGCGAACCTCAAAAGAGAATGCGACTGGAAAGTCTGTTCCCGGATATCTGCAATGTGTACCGGGTCACTTAATACCGCCTGCCACGTTGCCGTAGCTAATGCGGCTGCTGGTGTTGCAACCATGTAAGGTCACCTCGTATCGTTCAAGATAGTCCGCGACCCAATTGTCATATTATCCAAACACTCATCTAAGCACCATTAATAATGTCGTCTATAACTTCCTGGCTGCTTCGCTTCGTTCCCGGAATCGCCGACGCTCCTGATCCGCCACCGCCAATAACTGAAGGTGCTCTTTTACGGGGCGTGTTTCGTGGCGCGTTGGCTGTCTTTACTCCGATTACAGACGCGGGGACGCGCTTAGTAAATCCGGGCATTTTGTTGCCGACATTCAGATAGTTCTGGAACAAAGCCTTACGAACCGGCTCACTTATCGCCGTACCTTCTCGCATCAGTCCGTCGGCATCAAGGGAACTCATCACTGAAGTCAACTTGTCCTGTACGGATTCCTGTGTCATGTCCAGTTTCAACTCAAGGGCAAGTTTCGCGCCTGCCTGCGACCATGCCTCTTTACCGGCATTGTATTTTTCGCCTTCCTCGATAGCTTTCAGGACTGGGGCAAGTTTACCCCACCGTTCGTTGTCGCGGGTCTCTAGTTCTCCCTCAAGCTGGAGAAGAATCTTATTGACACGAACGTTCTCTCTGGCATTGATAAGTCGAACTCGTTCCATATAAGCGACTTCTGTTTCGTTTCCTCCTTTGGGAATATCCTCTTTTGTGAAATAGTTCGTCGGCTTAAAGAACTTCGAAATCCCTTCCGGTACTTGTGCCGGTTCAGCTTTCTTCACTTCGGGAACGGCAGTCGGAGGCGCGTCGAGTCTCTTCTTGATTTCATTCAGTTCGTTCTGGAAGTCCAGCAGCGCAGTCCGCATCGTTGCCGGCTCATCCGTCGTGGCAGGCTTTGCCGGTTCCTGTGATTCACGCCATGCCACCTTATCGGGATGATCTTCGGGGAGAGCGTTCCACTCTTCCAGAGTCCATTCATCGGATTTGTCGGTGACGGGTTCCGGCTCCGGTTCCGTTGGCTCAACGATAGGCTCCGGTTCCGTTGGCTCAACGATAGGCTCCGGTTCCGTTGGCTCCTGAACAGGCTCCTGAACAGGCTCCTGAACAGGCTGAGCTACCGGTTCCTCTACGACTGGTTCCGGCCCGTCCCCACCTATCAACGCGTCAATATCATCCCTTTTATTTTCAAAGTCCAATGTCATTATACGTTCACCGCCTGTTCAGCATGTATTCGGCAGTACCGACTGCCGTCAATAGCATCATTTTTACATCGGGTTCCCTGTCCCGTAGTGCCCTGGCACTGGAAATCCGTAGTGCCGTTATCTTCATCGCCGTTATCCTCATCGCCGAAAGGCTCAGTTTCGGACCGTAAGGATGAATCTTCAAGCATTTCCCTTACCCGCGAATCAGCTTCGCCCACACGATGCCGCCTCTTCAGTTCCATACGACAAATGCCTTCAAGGTACGAATTGTGTGTCCCCATACCGCCCGGCGTTGAGCCGCTGATCACATAATCGAGCGGCAGTTCCTTCGCCATTGTACCGGTAAACGCTCCCGATTCCAGAACGTGTTCGGCAATAGCATCGGGGTTACTTAAATCCATCGAACCGGAGGCAGGAAAAACCACATCCCTAATTCCGGTACGCGGCTCTTTCATGTCCCGGGATTCGGGGTCACGGTATGAGAAACCTTGATACGCATCGCGCATGACCTGAACCTGTCCGTTGACAGGATCGGCAAGAAACCACGCTGCCTCAACCACGGTCAGATTCAAATCCTTTACCACTTCCTCTATCTCAAGGTCATATCTCCCCGTTACCTTGTTGGGATTAAAGGGGTCACGCTTGATTTGTTCAAAGTAATCACGTGCCGCTAGTGGCGCAATTACCGAATATACGCCATAATTTTCCTTCTTCTCATACCAACCGTAATCGGCACGAGGAAAAGCCTCGCTTGAGAATATCCGCAGAAGACGGACATTTCTCAACCTCCGCATGTTTTTCTTCTGGAAGCATCCCGCGATATTGTTCTTATCACAGTTTTTCTCTTCTACCGGTGCATCTGCTCTCATTATGTCATAGCTCCTTGTATTTGCGTGGGAGCCGGAGGACTCCCAGTATTCGGCGGTACTTGTCCCTGTGGCATCTGGGGTGCGCGTATCTTGAATGGCGAGTTTATCTTTTCTCCCCATTCTACGGGATCGATAAGACCGGTCTGAACAAGTCCTAAGCCAAAGTTAATCATAAATTCCCTGTTATTCGGGAACGCATTTCCTAAGTTTACACGTACAGCACACTTATAATCCGGCAATGTCTGTCGGACGTAATCCATAGCCTGCGCCGCTTCCGAACCCGATATCTCTTCGATCTTTTCAAGATCGGCGTACGCGATCACGTTTGTATTCATCCTGTAAAAGGTCTTTTGTATCGGCGACTCTATCAGATTCAGAACGTCCTGCACGGGCATAGATGCCGATTCCGTTCGTATCTCGACCTGTTTACCTGACATTTCCCCGCTCGCTTGCCCGCGCATGACAGGAGTAGGCCCGATAATTTCTGAAATTCTGTATCTCTTGTAGTCGATTATCCGTCGGACATCCATCGAGAAATTACCGTAATCCACCGCATGTATGGCTTCTTTTCCCGCCATACCGCGAGTGAAAATTGTCTGGAAGCCCTGCTGGATCGTATCAAGAATCCCCTTTAATCCAAGCTGCTCAACCCAGCCAGGATCGAGCGCGTCTAGATTCAAAGCTATGTTCTTACGCGCCTGCGCCTGCGCAAATGTATATTCACAATGCTCCCACTTCTCAATATCACTTTGTAGTGATAGAACCTGCGACATCATCCCGAACCCGAATATTCCGGGTGTCGTCGGGATGCGTGAGCGGAACACGCTTATCGGTATTTCGTAGTGCGGAAACTCAAGTGCGGCAGGCTCCAATAGCGGTTCCTTTGTACCGAACTGGAATTCAGCATGATATATGCCGCCCCGGAACTTGGGCCGTGTCCCGCCAGGCTCCTCTTCATCGTACAGCCCCAGATGCGCCTCGCGCCAGGCCAGATATAACTGTGCTTCCTCACCGAATCCAGCCTGTGCCATGAGAGTTATGGCGGTATTGATATCTCGTACCGATACATCGATTGTGGCGGCGCGCTCAACCATATATTTGTCGCCAGACTCAACGGCTTTCAGGTGATTAACAAATTCATCGATGTCCACCGTACCGGTATCAAAAAGTATATTCAATTCACCAAGTACAATCGATTCGGTTTCCTCTTCACTTATCGTTTCCTCAGTCTCGTCGATTCCGAACCATTCAATGACTTCATACAATTCAGAATACGCAGTGTATGCTTCGTTTTCTTGATCCGATACATCCTTCGTGAGGATACGCCCCGATGTCAGATCGTTTAGTTTATCAGCACCATAACGGTTTTCCACTTCGTCCCTGTGCATCATTCGACCGATAGCCATCCAGCGAGGGCCGCCGGGCATGTTCGGCTGTGCCGTCGCGAGCGGGTCAATAAATACGTCCCTGTGATCAAATATTCTACATGCCGGCATCTTTGCCCGTTCGTCCCAGTAATCATAAACGGCGCAAAAATTGTAGCAATCCATTCGGGTAATAATGTCTCGGAGCAGTACATCGAAATCAGGGCCTGATTTGTAGTAGTGCAGAAATTCCTCGCACGTTCTCGCCGTAATGATTCGTGGCATATCGCCCTTGTCACCAAGGGGTTCCGTCTGTACCTCGAAAGGTCTTGACATAATCCACGCGATTTGCGAAGCGATAAGATCAGGGATGTTGTTGTCGAATCCACGCTTACTTACCGTGGGGCTGACAAGGATTGAGGGATTCCATTGGCGGGAACGGTACACGGAATTATTGTAATACTGCTCGGCGGCATTCCATGTATCCTCGAACTCACTCTTTTGGGTTCTGGAGAGGTTAAGCTGGTAACAGGCTTTATCTACTTTGAAATTCCACATCGTTAGAATCGCGGTTCGACGCTGTACCTCCCGACATAAGAATTACCCATGAGTCGATCGAAGTCCTCTTTTTTCAGGAGCGGATTTTTAACTTCATCTGACGGCGGCGGCGCGGTTTGTTTCATACTCCCCGTAATGATTTCCATCTCCGGCGCGAGGATGTCACTTGCCGCGTCGATCACGTCATCATGCCGCCCGTATGGAGTTGACTTCATCTGGTCGATTAATTTCTGCGACCCTTTAATGAAGCGTCCGTGTTCATCCACCGGAACCCGGAACCTTTGTGTCTCGACATAAGTAAGTAGCCGCCCCTGCCGGGCTGGTTTATTGTTCTTTCCGCCGTAATGTTTAATGGGAATAAATCGCATCGTGTCGTTAATCTGAAGCGACTTGTTGATGGAACGCTGGAAATAATTAGTCTGCGCCGCGATATGTTCCACGCCAACCTTTCGTACCTTATACTCTCTGCACTTCTCAAGTATTGTTTTTTCGATCTCGGCTACCGACATCAAACCGGCAATACATTCCCTGACGTAAAATCCGTACTGCGGAGCCACCCCAATAACAACTATGGCGGTATCGTCGCCGTTTTCATTCTGCGTCTGTCCCGATGCGGTATCGACCAGCATGTAATTGAGCAGATTAAAATGTTTTATTTCGTCTCGTCTGTACCCTATCCATTTGGGAGCGAGGAATGCCGCGTCAAATACACGACCCCCAAAACTCTCAAACTTCCCATAGATGCGTACTTGCGCTTCCTTCTGCGACAACTTCTTTTCAAGAGCACGTATCGATCTCTCCGATATGTACTTCACGTTATCCCAGAGAGTCCATGTATGGGATGCGTACCGTTCCGACTTCGGGACATCATCGCCAGAAAACTCAGGGTCAAAACCCTTGAGGAACAATTCCTCGAACCATGGCGCACCCTGACCGGGTACTGCGGTTGAAGTAACGAGAAGAGGTGCACCGCATGTCACGGCACGAACCGTCAACGCCTTGTAAGCCAGTTCATTGACGAGCGAACCTTCATCGACCCAACCGAATACCATGTTAGACGCGCCCTCGATGCTCTCTATGTTCTGATTCGTGGCGAAATAAATCTTGCGCCCGTTAAGGAGATACAGAATATGGTCTTGGTCATCGTACTTTGAGATTGCCTTACCCCAGTCCAGAAGTATGGGGAAAATAATATTTCTTTTCAGTGCCTTAAAGTCCTGCCCGATAATGACAACACAGCTTGATTCGTTACCACGATTCGGGTCAAACGCAAACGCACGGGTAATCTCCCGTCCCAGTATTGTTTTTCCACTCTGGTTCCCGGCGCAAACCGTTACGTTACTGCACTTCCCGAACGATTTAATCACCGGTCTTTGGTAATGCTGTGGAATGAACGGGGACTTGAATATCTGTTGCTCCGATGACATTCTTAAAATCTTCTCCGAACTGGATGATATATGTATTTCCTCCGCGCTCTTCTTCTTTCTCATTTATTCCAAGCAGCTTCTCAAGCTGTGCCGCAGCAGCATTCCGGCACCGGAGTCCGTATTCACGACCTCCGATCGTGTGTTCGTCCGGTGGCTCCAGGCCGTCTTCGATATTCTTTTCAAGGACATCGACGTACTTTTCCTGTGGATTGATTTCCCGCTCTCTCAGCACTTCGCGAATCAGAAATCTTCCACCAATGCTTTCAGCTAAACGATTCGTTGCCCTGATAGCCTTATTGATTTCATCCGGCTCACTCACCGCCGGATTCTCAAGTACCGCTATCGCTCTCTCCGCGTTGTGTTTATCCTGAGCCATTCTACGCTTCCGTTTCTCCTCAGCATGATTGAACGCCACCGCGTCTTCCTTCTCTCGTGCCTTAATCCATCGTGCGCTATTTTCCGCTGCCCCCCTTTCAGTGCGAGTTCCAACTCGCCCCCTCATAGGCATTTCCTTTGGGATACCGGGCGGGTACGGTAGCTTACCAGGATCGAGTATCACACCGGACTCCGGTAAGTTACCGGAGTCTCGTATCTTACGCGGTGGTCTTGCTCTTCTCAGCTTTTTCTGCTTGCTTCGTGTCATCGCGCCCACCTATCAGGGTCAGACCGTTTTCCTCTCCAGCTTCATCAAACGAATGGGCGTACTGTGTGAGTAGAGCCGTAAGTGCCTGCTGGAGTGCGTTATTCTCTCCCCTGTCCATATATTCCGTAACTCTTCCATCAGGCCACGTAACGACAGCAACCGAATCGCATCCGATGTGACGCTTCGGAACGATAGTACCTTTGTGAATTGAAATCATTAATTTCTCCTCTTAGAATTCTGGTTCGACAGATGTATTTAGGTTTGCAAAGTCAGGCTTTCCCTGCGCCTTGCGAATAATCGCCTGTACTTCAGGACTGAAATCCTCCGGTATCCCTGACAGTTCATCCTGCATTTCAAGATGAAGTTGCGAGAGAACCGATTGCTTGCGCTGTCGCCTTCCCGTCACAAAGGCAAATCCAAGCGTAGAAATAATACCGAGCAGGAACCCTATGAACAGTCCGGTTATCATGGCTCATAGTGCCCTGTTACGTTTACCGACACCTCGGTTGACGTACCGGAGAATTCGATCATTACAGCACTGGCTACGGAACACGATATGCCGCGTCCGAAATACCGCGTCGGAACTCCACCGAGCGAGTCCACGGAGAATTCACCGATAAGAATCGGAGTATCGGCACTATCTTGAATCGTGACAGTTGCGCCGGTTTCATTGTCGGTAACATCAATGCCGACACTTTCAACCCATGCCCGATATCCGGTAAGTGCCGGAACGAGTTCAAGCCCGACCGTTGAGTCCGCGTAAGATGTCGTGATACTGAAATGACGGTATTGGTTCCATGACGGAGCAGCGCTTCCCGCTAGGATGAACGCCACAACGGTGGACACCAAGATGGTGAAAATGGTCAGGGATTGTAATCGCACATTCATTACGTACCCCCTTAATAGTTATCCCGGGCGTATACGTAGACCGCGGATTCCGAATCGGCTCCGCTCAGAGTCGCCTGTAGCGAATCACGTATATTGTCAGAGTCTGTATCCACATAGGTATACGCTGTCCCAACCGCCCATTCGCCAGCACCGGTACTGGTCTCAAAATAGAACGTGAAGGTATCCCATAGTCCGTACCGTATCGTAGGTTCAGGCATAGCGACGGAAAACGCTTCCGGCGATGCCGATGATTGAGTGTAGGCAAAGAAGAATTCCGTGTACTGAGGGTTGACGGGATCGCTCGTATTCTCGAAAGTGTAGGCGGTATTTGTAGCCGCCTCCGCTGTGCCGATAAGTCCGGGAGCCGCCATTATAAGAATTGCGGCGAGAAGGATGAGTAGAGAAGCAACCTTTTTCATGTTACACTCCTCGATGTATTTGCTTTAACTTATCACATCGAATACTTTTCCGCAACAATGGACACTAAAAATACCAATGAAGACGATTATTGGCATATTGGGTCAAGAATAGGGCTTGCCGTGATAATCATGGGCATTGCCCTCTGGCTGATGAACCTGATTGGCTGGTGACACCGATGCGATATATCTGTTACTTTTACCTCTTCTACGTAACGGTTCAGTCGCTCTTCATGCCTGTGCTCGGCGGCGATTCCACGTCCTCCCTGTTCACATACCCGAAACTTTTACTCGAAAATGGCTGGTTCGTCTCGTGGCGATACTACCCGACACAACTGTACGGGATGATCCTACAGCTTCAAATGATCATCGGTTCGGGGGGAACGCCTACGGTAGCCGCCCTGTGTTTCGTCGCAAGTGCCCTCCTCGTCGAGGCTATGACACGGCGGTGGTTTGGAAAGCCGGAGGCCGTTATCGCGCTTGCGCTTTTCTGTTCGCTCAAGATGTGCCGCATCGTCGAGTTCTACGGACTCAATGAATCGATGCATGTGTTCTTTTGCCTCCTCGCCGTCGATGCGTACATGCGTCGTAAATGGGTCATGTGCGGATTATTCTGCGGCGGGATGTGTGCGATAGATTATGTCGGCATACTTCATTCAGGTGTTCTATGTGCAGGATCGATGTTTTATGGTGATGGTAAAGATGGTAAAGATGGTAAAGAAAAGGTAAAAATTTCCTTTAGAACATTAAGAAATCCTTTAGGTTTTATTAAAAATATATTAAAAATCCCCGCCTTTCAACTCTTGGCATCCTGTGTGCTTGTCTCTGCACCCTGGTATATCCCAAACATCCTGAGCTACGGGAATCCGGTACATCCGTACTTTAACCCAGCCACTACTCTTCAACACATCTCGGATGTCAGTTATGCGGCACAGCGGATGCTGTACCGGATCGAAAACGAATCGTTAATGATGCTCGCCCTTCCCTGTATCGTACTCAGGAAGTGGCGAAAGAACGCCGACATAATGATTGTGCTCCCAGTGCTCGTCCTGATAGCGGAATACCTGTTCCTCGACACGATCCACAATCGCTTCCTACTTCCCGTAACCACAGTATTCATAATCCCGCTCGCAACGGGAGTAGCTCGGCTCGTGAGGGCCAACACATGGGATGATGGTACACGATGGTTCACCGGATTCGTGTTCGCTATCTACCTGTTCGGAGTAATACTACCTATATGTCCGATACAAATCCCCATCTCGCGGCAAGCACAAATACGCGCCCTTGTCGAATTCTACCCGATGCTCCCCGCCATACGCCTACTCGAACAAGAATACCCCGGCGCGAAACTTCGAATCGGCTCTAGCATGAGCGGCTACAGGTTCTACATAAATAACCCGATGGTAGACACCGCGCTTGAGGCTGATTTTGTTATCGACCCGTTCCAGATTCTGACCCGTGAACAATATGACAAAATCAATGCTTCCCCTTGACACCTTTGATGTGATGATTTATCTTATCAGTATGCGGAAGCGCATTGTCGAAAAAGAAAAGTTCCGACTCGTATTCGCGAGAGAGGCCAAAAAGTTCCCCTCACAACGCGTGCTTGCGATACTGCTTGGAATAGATAAGGCCCAGGTAAGTAATTACGCTACCGGAAAACTGTGTCCGTCCCGGCTCTACTGGACCAAAATCAAGGAAATAATGGGCATAGACTGCGAGAAATACGCGAAATAAGGAGGCTCACCATGAGCAAAGTAATGAATCTGTATCAGGTTACTTACGTTTTTGAAACCGTCGTTGAACAGATCGCGGTTTTCTGTGATGAAAATGTCGCCGAGTTATGGGTGTCAGGACAAACCCCTTACATCAAATGTACCGATTCGGGTAAGACCGTCCATGTACTGCAACGTGACAACATCGTATGCGTCGTAGACATGCTTGCGAACACGAAAGGAAATAACCAGCAAACAGAACTCAATGAGTTACGACAAAAAACGGATCGGAAACTTTTGGTGAGTTAAATGACAAAAAGGAAAACAACCAAAATCTGCGTTGGTATCGACGATGAACGATTTGATACGATAAGCCTAATGGAATGGGAGCTCGTGGAAGACAGCGAACTACTCATGCTGGAAAATCCCACAGGATTTGCCTCTATGGTACAAGTACTCGCAAAAGATTGCCATGCTAATTATCTGCGAACGATAGGGAAAAAGCCCTTAACAACCCCAAAGGAGCCTTAAATAAACCGGGACGAGCGGGAACTGGTAGCCCCAAATTCAGTCTTTACTTCGGTACACTACAGACTTATTCAGGCGTTGCACGAGCTACGAAAAAAGGGAAAAAGCTCTTGCATTAAAACAAAACCCGTGATATATTCCTAAACGTCGGCTATCAGCGGCGGAATAAATACCAAATGTACATACCGATCCTTTGTGACTTCCTAGACCGGAAACGCAAAGATCGCGAGCTAACTTCCCCTGCTGAACGAACACACAGAGGGGATTTAATGGACT
>Ga0326597_10004668_pt1 | contig 19212 bp, 14 predicted proteins | sample RVTome_12_FD_203789 | JGI IMG/M metagenome (GOLD analysis project Ga0326597, IMG submission 203789) | Soil microbial communities from uranium-contaminated site in the Upper Colorado River Basin, Wyoming, United States - RVT100D185 | ecosystem: Environmental > Terrestrial > Soil > Contaminated >... | reverse complement strand
CGGCCTTGGTGTCCAGACTGTCGAAGTGCGACAACTGGGAGTCGCGCTCTGACTGATTGATCTCGATCAGCAGATCCAGTGAAGACCTAGCAGCCATGACGTGACCGTACGAGCCCGCCCTGACAGAACCCGTGGCGCAGAGCGCCGACACCGCAACACGTCCCAAGTCCCAACTAGGCAACGACGCGCGGACCTGGGGATTTGCGACCTTGTATCAGACCGCGCAACCTGGAAACGGGGCGTGTTCGGTGTACCGACTAGTGCTTGAGATCATGCGCCTAATGTGCTACAAGTAGCACTATGACCAGGATTGGAATCCGGGAACTTCGCCAGAAGGCAAGCGAGTATCTCCGAAGAGTGGAGGGAGGAGAGACCATCGAGGTCACCGACCGTGGTCGTCCTGTAGCGCTGCTGACTCCGATTCCGGAAGCTCCTCCGCTCGAGCGGCTGCGTGCGGCAGGGGATGTCGATGCCGCATCAGGAAGCATGGACGACCTGCCCGCACCGCTGTCCCTTGCGCCGGGACAGGAAGCTCCGTCGGCGATTCTGGCAGGGATGCGGGCCGATGAGCGCTGAGCGGGTTTCCTATCTCGACTCCTCCGCAATCGTGAAGCTGATCGTCAAAGAGCAAGAATCGACTGCGCTCAGGCGGTATCTACGGGGCCGGCAGGTTCTGGTATCGAGTGCCCTGGCTCGTACGGAGGTCAAGAGAGCCGTCCTTCAGCTCGGAGTCCCTGCCATGCAGAGAGCCGATGATGTTTTGAACCGGATAGAGTTAGTGCGCTTGAACAACGCGGTGCTGAACGCAGCCGGCGTGATGAAGCCCGATGAGCTTCGCAGCCTCGACGCCATTCACCTGGCGACCGCGACTCTATTCGAGACCACGCTCAGTGACCTCGTCACCTACGACGCCCGGATGTCAGCAGCAGCTCAGGCTCACGGGTGGGCCGTGGCCGCCCCTGCCTGATCGCGCGACCTGGAAACGGGACGTGTGGTGGGGGAGAGGCCCAAGGTTGCTGGCGGAAATGGGGGGTCACGGTTCGCTCATCTCACAGGGGTCAAACACATTCTGAACCTGACGCACGACGCCTGAGAGGATGTGCTCCGATGGCCCGAGGTACCCTCTTCGGCTGTCGAGAACGTTGGGACGATGAACGAATCAGCTGACTCAGCGGGCAACAAGCCAGATTTCTCCGAGGACGCGGAGCGCATTGAGATCGAGCAATACCTCGAAAGCGACGCGAGTCGTTTGGGAGACGTATACCGGGGTCTACGGGACGGCCTCACCGCTGAAGAGATTGCAGCCGACTTGGGCGTCACAACTGCGTACTTCGTCTGGAATTACTCCAAGATGATCGATGCGCTTCTCGATCGCCAGCTGCCTCAAGCTCCAACGGTGGCCCTCCAGAGCGCACGCAAATTCCGTACGCTTCTCAAGCGGGAATGGTCGCCCCCTGTCCGCAAGCGGCTACTAGCCGACCTTGCAGTTCTCGAGAGCCGAGCGACTGATGTCGAAGCGATTGCCGAGGAAGTTTCCACTGCCCAGGAGCAAACCGAGAAGGCCGAGCAGGCTGCGACGACGGGGATCTATGTCTACGCCCTTCCTCATTACCTGCGGTACCCGTTCGACCCGGAGTCTGGACGCACGTTGATGAAGGTAGGACGAAGCGATCGCGACGTCATTATGCGGATGAGAGAGCAGACGCGGACAACGGCCCTACCTGAAGAGCCTGTTCTATTGCGCATCTATCCGACCGATGAGGCGAAGACGTCGGAGGTGGAGACTCGGATCCACAAGACACTGAGGGCGTTCGATCACGGGAGGACCGTTGAGCGTATGGCGGGGCGCGAGTGGTTCCTCACTACAACACAGGCCCTCGACGCTCTCGCTGACCTCATGGATCTGAGCCCAATCGTGGTCAATGACGATGCCGACTTCCTCGAAGACATGTGAGAGCCATCCGGTCGTTGGAGTGGGGCGCAGATGGGAGAGACCTTTGGCTTGCAGCGGGGTCATCAGCAAATGGAGCCGGAACTTGACGTCCGTTTTCATTTCGGGTGAGCCGGTTCTGTCAGGTGGACGAGGTCAGGACGAGTGGCAAGAGGCGATTCGGCAGCGGGTTCATCCAAGGATTCAGAGTCCTCGACTGACCTTCGTGGTGTCGGGTCTGAAAAGGCGCGGACATCCTTTTGACCTCGACAATCTCGTGCATCCGGTCCTGATGACTTTCGAAGAGCCGATTGATCGAGTGAGCGCGAGACTCTATGTCGGAACTCCCGCTGGTCTTCTGATCGAGGATCGGCCACTTGACGAGCTTCCGGGTCCCTGCCCTCGCTCCATCTATTTGGAATCGCACTCTCGAGAGAGTGCGCATGGTCGATCCGGTATCCCAGAGATAGCCTTGCATGAGGTTCTCACTGATCATGAAGGCTTAGGGCTCCACTTGGCTTTTGACAGCCGGGACATTCCGATTCGACATGGTTGGTTCGGTCCCACCGAGGCGGTAGTCGACGACCTCGCTCCTTGGTTTGGCACCTACACCTCACGTCAACTAATCGCTGACCATCGCATTCGAGACCTCCGTATCGAACGTGGTCTCAACCCGTCGCAAGAGGGTGTTGCAGTTTCGGTTTGGTATGTGCCGGACGACGAGGTGCTTGTGCCGAGAGGATTGACGGCTCTGCTCTCCTAGGACCGCCGGTCGCGCTCGTCGGTTGCCTCGGGGATCTGGGATATATGCCACTCCCAAGCCTCAAGGAATTGGTCAACGCCTCCGGCGTCAAGGAGACGCGCAAGTCTCATGCTGGGCCACCCACCAACGAGCTGCTCTTCTGAGAATGACCGTGAGCCCGGCACTGCGGCCAGAAGATCAGCGAACTCGCGTCTACGGTCGAGGTTGTTGAAGGGTGGTTGTCTCATTGACTCGAACTGGATGGCGATTTCGCCTTCCCAGTTCCAAACGGTGAACAGGTTGTAGGTCACCCCGTCTCGGTGAAGCTTTGGGCTGAAAGAGCCCCGCTCGGCTCCCGTACCCCACCTCACGTCGAGTCCGTGAGTCTGACACCAATCCAGGATGTGGGCTGCTGCTTCAGCCTCGGACTGGCCTCTGCGCTCGCCCAGTGCTTCGAGGAAGGACGATCGGTCCCATGGCTTCCTCTCCCTGATGCTTTTGGCTCGTTCGGCGTCGGCCGTGAAGCCGACCACCCGTGGCACGAGGACGGTGTCTCCCTCGCCCAGGTATTGATGGACTTCGAGGCCGAGGACCTCGGCGGGATCCATCTGTTGATTCAGGAACTCGATGATACGGCGAAGCTCAGGTGGGATCTTGTCGGCTACGAAGACGAGGCGTACTCGCCCGGCCTGTAGGTTGGTCTTGACTCGCTGCCAGAACTCCTCTCCTTCTCCTTCGCCCTCCAAGAACTCCGTCAGAGTCGATTCTGAAGCGATTCCTTCCCTCTCGCAGCGACGCTCAAAGGCTGCAATCACCGCCTCCACCGACCAATAGGCGGATCCGTTGGCTGCGTAGTCCAACATCTGTCCGACGACCTCCCGTCGGATCTGCGAGTTGGTGCTCCGCTTGACCTCGACGAGGGTTGGGATTCCCTCTTGATCGACGAAGAGATGGTCGAGCGCCCATCTGGCACCACCGCCTTCATCAGCAGCCACAGCGTGCTCACGTGAGATCAGCAGCCATCGGCGAGGATCGGTGGGTCGCACCTGTTCGCCAGCAAGGAGGTCTGGATACTTCGCCAAGAGTTTCTGAAGCACCGTCTCTGCCTCGTATCTGGTCTCGACAAGGGGCTCAAGGGTTTCGCCCTCTGTCAGCCGGTAGATCCTGCCATCCATTTGGATCTCACGGTACGCGGTGCTGCCGATTTGAGCACTGAGTCTTCACACCCGCCCGAGAAACCGCTCGTACCGCCGCTCCAGCCCCTCTGCCGAAGGCCGCATCGCCGGTGATCGGGGCAGGTGAATCCGCACACCATGCACCTCCTGTAGCCCGTGCCGGAGCATCGGCCCATCCACCTCCTCCAACACATCGGCCCGTACCTCCGCCACCCCGTCGGGGCGGACCCCCACGATGTCGAGGTCGTAAGCGGCGTGATGGATCTTGCACATGGACATCCCGTTCGTAACCAGGTGTGTCCCGCCCTCCGCATACGAGACGATGTGGGCCGCATCCAACAGCTCCCGATGCCGTAGCCGACAAAGGGTGCATCTGCTGGCGTATGCGTCGAGGACCGACTCCCGGAACCGTGCCTGCCCGGTGCGTCTCTGCACCAGCGCCAGATAGTGACGTCGGGTGGTCGGGTCGAGGGCGAAGGCGTTGACTGCTCCGATCGCAGCGGCGTCGATCGGCATCAGCTGCACCCCAAACGTCAACGACTCAGGATGATCCTCGATGATGGCCGCCGCCGACGGCAGGTAGCGAGCCTTGGCCACCCCTTCGAGATACAACAGCGGCACGGCCCGGTCACGAACCTGGCGCAGCCACTGATTCTCATGATGACCTGGATCGGTACCCCGGTATCGGTACAGTAGATAGCCGTTCTCGTCCACTTCGTCTTCGTATGGCCGCAGCTGACCAGGTTCCCGATATGTGGTCCGAATCGAGATCGGCAGATCGAGGGCCGCCGGCTTGAAGATGCCCTGCTGGCTGACCAACGGCACCCGTCGACCTTCGAAGCTGAAGTTGCTCAGGTCGGTCCAAGCGATCGGCACCTCCCCGTGATCACTGAGCTGGTCGACATAGTCGAAGGCAACCGCCCGGATCAGATCCTGGGAATCCACCCCGGGAAGATACGTACCGGCCGCCTCGCGATGCCGGCCGCTTCCTCAGTCACGCCGCATCGAATCGCACCGCCCGGGCGATGGTGTCCGCCGCTTCGCGCTGCATGCCCGGCATCACATGCGAATACCGATGCAGGGTGAACTCCGGGGAGGCGTGACCCAGTCGCTCGCTGACCACCCCGATCGGCACTCCCGCCTTGACCGCGATCGAAGCGTGGGTGTGCCGCAGATCATGTAGTCGGATCCGAGGCAGATCCGAGTTCTGTACCAGCCAGACGAACGCCTGCGACAACGTCCGAGGATGCAACGGTGACCCGTCCCGCCTGGTGAAGACATACCCGCTGTCCTCCCAATCGCCGTAGAACGCAGCCTTGTCCCGCAGTTGCCGATCCCGATGGGCCCGGAGTCGCTCCACCGTGTCCCGATCCAGATCCACCGTCCGACCCCGATAGCTCTTTGGGCTGGAGACATACACCTCGCGTCCCACCGACAGCAGAGCCTGACGGATGGTGATCCGGGCACCTTCGAGGTCGACATCCACCCAACGCAGCCCGGCGATCTCGCCCCGCCGAGCCCCGGTCATCGCCAGCAAGTGAAACGCTGCCTCGAGACGATGACCCTCACAGAGCTCGAGGAAGCGACGCAGCTCGCCAGGTGTCCAGTAGCGAAGCTCGCCTCCTTGGGTCTGTGGTCTCGGTGGCTTGGCCTTGTCCGCCGGATTCCTGGCGATCAGACCGGCGTCCACGGCATCGGCCAACGCCTTTCTGATCACAACATGCACATTGAGCACCGAAGCCGGACTCAACCCGGCACCCGTCTTCACATGGCCATGAGCGAGAAGCTGCTGATAGAGCCCGATGATCATCTGGGAGGTGAGTTGACCGAGTTGAACACCGCCCAGGGCAGGGACGATGTGGTAGTTGACACAGGTCCGGTAGGCCTGGAGCGTGGTCCGCTTCACCCGGGTCTCCACCACCGGCAGCCAATGGTCGACCAGCCACTCGCCGAGACGCATCGCCGACGGCTCCACGTAGAACCCGTTGGTCAACTCATGAACCAGACGTGCGCGAACCGCCTCGGCTGCCTTCTTGGTCCGATAGCCACCGTGCCACTTCTGGCGTCTCTTCCCGTCAACGCCCCGAGGGAGATCAACGACGACATACCAGAGGGTCGACACCCGACCGTCGTCACAGGTGTGGACCCGTTTGTGAATGTGACCCTGCATCAGCGATCCCTCCCCGAGCGATCACAGATGGAGCCTGTAATAGGCTGGGCCATGTCGGTACCTCCTTGTAGGTGCCGTCCAGGCCCCGGGATGTTCAAGCATCGCCGGGGCCACCTTGTCTGTCTAAGCATCAAGACTACACACCTGTCATTCTGCTGTCAAGGGTTATAGACTCTCTTTCATGCCGACCGTCGATACAACCGACCTAATAGATGCGCGTGGTGTTGCTGTGTTACTCGGCCTCTCGCACCCGAACAGCGTCAGCACCTACCAGCACCGCTACCCGGACATGCCAAGACCCGTGGTGGACCTCGGAGAGGGTCGATGCAAGTTGTGGCTCCGTACGGGGATCGAGAAATGGGCGAGGCAGCGAAAGGCAGCACAGCGTTGATTCATGCGTGAGCTACGGGTGTGCAACTGTGAAATAAACTCACTTGACAACGGTCGCTCTGTCTGGCATCCTATCCGCTGTGACAATACTTCACATAGACGCGGCGACTATAGCTCACAGTATTACGACGGTGTCCGATCGCAAGCTGTACGCCGTACCCGAGCGCCGCGTTCCCAGAGCAGCATTCGTCCCGGCTGCTCGCTCGCTTCACCTCGTCGACGTCGAGAATCTCATGGGTGGGCCCGAACTAGGTGGCGCCGCTCTTCGCGAAGCGTTGGCCGGCTACCGGACATCAGCGCCTGTGTCCGATGGCGACCACGTGATCATCGGGGCGAACCCACAGCTCGGTCTCTCCGCTAAGACAGCGTGGCCGGGCGCGAGGTTGGTCGTTCGGGGAGGGCCGGATGGAGCGGACATAGCGCTCCTCGAGGCGGTAAGGGAGGTCGAGTTCATCGCTGCGCGTTACGACCAGATTGTCGTCGGCTCTGGAGATGGCGTGTTCGAGGTGGTTGTCCGAGAGTTTCGTAGTCGCGGCCTCGCCGTCGGCGTGGTTTCCCTTCGTCGCGGTCTTTCGTACACGCTCGGCACCTCGGCATCCTTCGTTCGGCTGATGCCCGAGATCGAGATAGAGGTGGCACTGTGAGCGGTCGTGGACCTCGACCGACTTCATCGATCCTGATCACGGCTGGGGAGATTGCCGAGATTGCCGGCGTCAGTCCGTCCGCCGTGTCGAACTGGAAACGGCGCCGCCCTGACTTTCCTGGGGAGATCGAGGACGGCCTGTACGACCGTAACGAGGTAGTGACCTGGCTCCGAGAAGCCGGCAAGAAGGTGGCTCTCGAATCAGTGTCGACGGAGACCGTGATCTGGCGGCTCGCAGACGCCGTCCGGGGAGTGCTTCGCCTGGACGAGTTGCCGGAGGTTTTACTCCAGCTCTTTGTGTTGCGTGCGGCAGGCTCTTCTGATCATGACCGGCTCAGGCCGCTGGCCAATTCTTGGCAGAGGCTCCGCAGCGAGTTGCTAGAGGACCTCGGGGCCGTCTACCAGTCAATCGTCGCTTCCGTTGGTGAATCTGATCCTGAGCTCGCCCGAGCCCTCCGCTTCTCGTCAGCGGTCAATCGCTTCGAGGTGACCGACTGGCAGCGACTCGTGTCCCTGGTCGATCAACTCGACCCGCACGCCACAGACTGGAGCCAGGCATCCAGGGCTTTGATCGAGGGTTTCGTTGAGCGCCACGGCGCCAAAGGCGGGGAGCACTCGAGCGGCTCCAGCCTCGTCGACGTGATGACAGCGCTCCTCGCGCCCATTGAGGGGTCCGTCTACGACCCAGCCTGTGGTGCGGCGGTCTTCCTGGCGGAAACATGGCGACAGAACCGAGGTGCAATCACTCGCCTGTATGGCCAGGAGATCAACGAGCACAGCTGGAGGCTCGGGTTCCTTTATTTGCTTCTCCAGGATGCCGACTTCGAACTGGTGACGGGTGACACCCTTCTCGACGACCGACATTGGCAACTCCGAGCAGACCGGATCGCCTTGGAGCCCCCTCTCGGCCTTCATCTTCGGCTGGTCGAGCAGATGGAAGGGGACCCACGTTGGTCCTGGGGGCTCCCGCCAAAGTCGAGCGCAGACTTGGCGTGGGTACAGCATGTCGCCTTTCACCTTTCGGATGGCGGTGTAGGAGCGGTGGCAGTCTCACCAGGTGCCCTCACGCGTGGTTCCGCTGAATCGCAGATCCGACGGGGCATGGTTGAGAGCGACGTGCTGGACGCCGTTGTACATCTACCGCCCGGAATGCTGGCGTCTACATCTCTCCCCACAGCCGTGTTGGTACTTCAAAGGACCCGCTCGAACCGGAGTGGACGTGTGCTGTTCGTAGATGCCCGGCAGCTCGGTTCACCGGAGCGAGGTGGTCTGCGGCAGTTCGAGCCGTCCGAGATTGACCGGCTCCGAGACGTGTTTCGGCGTTGGCGCGCCGGGTCGCTAGAACCGGAAGGCCAGTTCACAGGGATAGCAACAGTCGAAGAGATAGTCGCCAGTGACGTCTCGCTCAGCCCCAACCGCTACGTCTCATATGCGGAGGCTGCCACCGAGATCGATGGCGAACCAATCGGAGCGCGCCAGGATCGCTTGACAGGTGAGATTGATCAGCGTCTACCGATCTTGCATCGACTTGACGCCGAGATTCGCCGGGCGGTCTCGTTGATCGAGCCGGACATGAGCTCATCGGAGTTGAAGGAAGTGCGATTGGGCGAGCTGTTGGTCATTGAACCGCAGTCGGGCATCCGTCAACAGGAAGCCGGTGGAAAGGAAGTCACCCCGTACGTGACGACAGCAGCGGTGAGCCAGGGCCGGCCCGTCTTGTTTGATCCCCCAGCGGACGTCACGCACGGCGACCTCAGAGGACGAGTCGTTGAGAGGGACGACCTGCTGTTGGTCGCCCGAGGCGTCGAGCGGCACCAGTCGGTGCCCTGCGCGACAGTGAGATTCGACTCGCCGGCAGCCTTCGCCGAGTCATTGATCCGACTTCGCGTTGATCGGACTCATGTGCTCCCTGACTACCTACGGCTGTATCTCACTTCCAGGCGGGGGAGCGCAGCCCTTGCCGCAGCAGCGACTGGAAGCGTCATTAGCAACCTGCGACCAGACGCTCTCCGAGAAGTGGAGATCTATCTGCCCGACCTAGAGACACAGAGAGAGATTGTGGGGATCATGTCAATCATCGAGGAGCAGCTGGAGGACGTCAGCGCGACACTCAAGAACCTGCGGGATGTGTACGACACAGCTCGGGAGGGTTTTGCCGCTGGAATCCTCGCCCCCGGTAGCGAGACCCAGGAAGAAGCTTTGTGAACGAGACCGAAAGACTGCATCAACTCGAAAGCCGCCTATGGAAGGCAGCCGATCAGTTGCGGGCGAACTCGTCGTTGGCTGCCTCTCAGTACTCGATCCCCGTGCTCGGCCTGATCTTTCTTCGGTATGCCGACGTGCGGTTCACCCAGGTGGAACGGGAACTGGCCGGGAAGGCGACCGGTCGGCGGGAGATCGGCAAGGCTGACTACCAAGCCCGTGGCGTGATGTATGTCCCCGAAACAGCCCGCTTCTCGTACCTGCGGAGTCTCCCCGAGGGCTCCGACCTGGGGGCGGCGCTCAATCGGGCGATGGAAACCATCGAGACCGAGAACCCCGACCTCAAGGGTGTCCTTCCCAGAGATTACGCCCGTTTCGACAATGCGGTGCTGGCAGAGTTGCTGCGGCTGATCGGGTCGATCCCCGACGACATCGAAGGCGACGCCTTCGGAAAGATCTACGAGTACTTCTTGGGCAACTTCGCCATGACCGAGGGCCAGCGCGGTGGCGAGTTCTTCACTCCGACATCGATCGTCAAGCTGATCGTCGACATCATCCAGCCGTTCAAGGGACGCATCCTCGACCCCGCATGCGGCTCCGGTGGCATGTTCGTGCAGTCCGCCCGGTTCGTGGAGGAGCATCAGAGGAATCCGACCTCGGAGATCTCCATCTTCGGTCAGGAGCGGGTGGAGGAGACGATCCGCCTCGCCAAGATGAACCTGGCTGTCCATGGGCTCGGCGGTGAGATCGTTCCTTCGAACACCTACTACGAGGATCCGCACAACTCGGTGGGCCGGTTCGACTTCGTGATTGCCAATCCGCCGTTCAACGTCAACGCCATCGACAAAGACCGGATCAAGGACGACAAGCGCTACCCGTACGGGGTCCCTTCGGTCGACAACGGCAACTACCTGTGGATCCAGATCTTCTCATCAGCGCTCAACGACACTGGGAGGGCAGGGTTCGTCATGGCCAACTCCGCCTCCGATGCTCCTTATTCGGAACTTGCGATCCGCCGCAAGCTGGTCGAGGACCGCCAGGTCGACGTGATGGTGGCGGTCGGATCCAACTTCTTCTACACCGTCACCCTTCCCGTCACCCTCTGGTTCCTCGACAAGGGCAAGAAGGACACCGACCGTGCCGACCAGGTGCTGTTGCTCGACGCCCGCCACATCTACCGCCAGATCGACCGCGCCCACCGGGACTTCACGCCCGAGCAGCACGAGTTCCTCGCCAACATCGTGCGGCTGTACCGGGAAGAGGAGCCCGAGTTCCTCCACAGTTCGGAGGCGATGCTGAAGGAGAAGTTCCCCGACCTCATCTACGTCGACGTGCCGGGACTGTGCAAGGTGTCGACTGTTGAGACTGTCAGGTCACACGGGTGGAGTCTCAACCCGGGCCGGTACGTTGGGCACGCACCTACCGGTGACGACGGATTCGACTTTTACGATCGCTTCAATGAACTGAGCGACGAGTTCGCCATGCTCGTTGCCGACGGTGATGAATTGGTGCAACGCATTCGGCTGGCTGCGGACCAACTCCGCGAGATGCCATGAGCCAGCGTAGCGAAGGCAGGGTCACAAAGACCGGGGGGCGCGAGGCCACCAAGGGGGTTATCCCCGGGAGGTTCGCCCTCAGCGTTGGCAATCCGGACACGCCCGTTCCCGACGGCTGGTCATGGACTCCACTCGGGACCCTGGCACGATTAGAGACGGGTCATACCCCGAGCCGCAAGCACCCTGAATTCTGGGGCGGCGAGATCCCATGGATCGGGATTAAGGACGTGACGCCCAACTACGGGCGCACGCTGACAGAGACGCAGGAGTACGCGACGCAGCTCGGCATCGACAACTCGTCTGCTCGGGTTCTCCCTGCTGGAACAGTGTGCCTATCGCGCACCGCCTCAGTGGGCTATGTCGTTGTGATGGGTGTGCCAATGGCGACCAGCCAAGATTTCGTCAACTGGGTCTGTTCTCCTGAACTCAACCACCGGTATTTGAAGTACGTCCTTATGGCCGAGCGAAGTAGCTACCTGCGCTTCGCCAGCGGCACCACACATCAGACGATCTACCTGCCCGAGGTCAAGGCCTTCCACATCCTGCGGCCGCCAATCGAAGTGCAGCGGAAGATCGCGGCCGTGTTGGCGGCGTGTGACGAGCTGATCGATAACAACCTGCGTCGGATTCAGATCTTGGAGGAGATGGCACAGGCGGTGTACCGGGAGTGGTTCGTCATTTTCCGCTTCCCCGGCCACGAGGACATCGCCCTGGTCGACTCCCCCCTAGGCCCGATCCCGGAGGGGTGGTCTGAGTCCACCGTCGGTGAGGCAGCTACGAACTTCGACCGGCTGCGCAAGCCCCTGTCGAAAATGCAGCGCGCGGAGATGCAAGGCGAGTACCCGTACTACGGCGCAGCCAAGGTGTTCGACTACGTCGACGACTACATCTTCGATGGCGAGTACTTGCTTGTCGCTGAAGATGGGTCGGTTGTGACGCCCGAGGGCTACCCGGTGCTCCAGCTCGCTTGTGGCAAGTTCTGGGCTAACAACCACACGCACATCCTCCAGGGGTCGTTGGTTTCGACCCATCACCTCTACCTCGCTCTTAGTCGTGTCCAGATCATGGGGTACGTAACTGGCGCAGCGCAGCCGAAGATCACCCAGGGTGCGCTGAACCGGGTACCACTCGTGGTGCCTCCACAGCTAATCCGGGTTGGGTTCGATGAACTGATCAAGCCGATGTTCGATCTACGTCAGAACCTCCTCGAGCAGAACGCCAATCTCCGCGCCACCCGCGATCTCCTTCTGCCGAAGCTCGTTTCGGGTGAGATTGACGTCTCGGAAATGGAGATCGACACTGAGTGGCTGGCGTCGTGAGTTACGAGCACGACGAGGCTGAGCTTGAGCTGGCGACACTTGCGTTGTTCGAGGAGCTCGGGTGGTCAACGGCCGACGCCACTGGCGAGACCTTCCCAGGTGGGATGTTGGGTCGGGAGCATCCGGGCGAAGTGGTCTTGCGGGGTCGTCTCGATCTGGCGGTGGCGCGTCTGAATCCGGATCTGCCGGGGGAGGCGCTCTCGGATGCGATCGAGCAGCTGGTTCGGCTTCGTCCGAAAGGTGCGGAAGTCCGCAACAACCGGGATGTATGGAACTTGCTGCGGGACGGGGCCAAGGTCGAGGTCCGTTCGTCGGGGGGGCGTAAGCGGACTATGACGGTCCGGTTCGTCGACTGGGCCGATCCATCGCAGAACGACTGGCTGGCGGTCCGCCAGTTCAAGGTCACCGGCGATCTCTACAAGACCCGCGCGGACATCGTCGGGTTCGTCAACGGGGTGCCGCTGGTGTTCGTCGAGTTGAAGGCGCCCCAGGTGGATCACAAACACGCCTACGACGACAACCTGACCCACTATCGGGATTCCATCCCGCAGTTGTTTTGGTTCAACGGGATCACCACCCTCTCCAACGGCTCGGACACCAAGGTGGGGTCGTTCTCGGCGCCCTGGGATCATTTCGGGGAGTGGAAGCGGATCACATCGGAGGACGAGCCGCCGTCGACGTCGATCGAGACCGCCATCCGCGGGGTGTGCGAGCCGGCCCGGTTATTGGATCTGGTGGAGAACTTCACCCTGTTCCAGGAGGTGCCGGGGGGTCTGATCAAGATCCTGGCCAAGAACCACCAGGTGCTGGGGGTGAACAACGCCCTCGCATCGCTCCGGGACATCGAGAGGAACCAGGGCCGCCTCGGGGTGTTCTGGCACACCCAGGGGTCGGGGAAGAGCTTCTCGATGATCTTCTTCGCCCAGAAGGCGTTGAGGAAGGTGTCGGGCAAGTACTCGTTCGTGGTGGTAACCGACCGCCAGGACCTGGACGATCAGATCTACAAGAACTTCGTTTCCACCGGGGCGGTCACCGAGCCCAAAGGCGGCGAGGAAGGCCCGCAGGCGACCTCGGGCACGCACCTTCAGGAGCTGCTGCGGGGGGATCACCGCTATGTGTTCACGCTGATCCACAAGTTCCGCACCGAGACGGGGGAGACCTATCCGGTCTTGTCGGAGCGGGACGACATCATCGTGATCGCCGACGAGGCGCATCGCACGCAGTACGACACGTTGGCGTTGAACCTTCGCAACGCCCTGCCCAATGCGGCGTTCCTGGCGTTCACCGGGACGCCGCTGATCGCCGGGGAGGAGCGGACCAGGGAGGTGTTCGGCGACTACGTATCGGTGTACAACTTCCGCCAGTCAATCGAGGACAGAGCCACCGTCCCCCTCTACTACGAGAACCGGTCGCCCGAGGTGCAGCTGGTCAACGCCGACTTCGACCGGGACATGGAGGAGATCTTGGAGGCGGCCGAGTTGGACGAGGACCAGGAGAAGCGGCTGGCCCGGGAGTTCGCCCGGGAGTATCACCTGATCACTGACGACGACCGGCTCGACACTATCGCCGCCGACCTGGTCGACCACTTCGTCTCCCGGGGTCATCAGGGCAAGGCGATGGTGATCTCGATCGACAAGGCCACCACGATCAAGACGTACGACAAGGTCCAGGACGAATGGCAGCGTCAGGTCGACTGGCTGAGTGACGAGATCGGTGTGGCAGACGGGGAGCGTCGGGAGGCGCTGGAGGACAAGCTTGCCGAGCTGATCTCCACCGACATGGCAGTGGTGGTATCGGCCTCGCAAAACGAGATCCCGGAGATGGCGGCCAAAGGAGTCGACATCGAGTCGCATCGCAAGCGGATGGTGGAGGAGGACCTGGACGTTCGGTTCAAGGACCCGTCTGACCAGTTGCGGATCGTGTTCCTGTGTGCCATGTGGCTGACCGGGTTCGACGCCCCGGCTACGTCGACCATCTATCTCGACAAGCCGATGCGCAACCACACTCTGATGCAGACCATCGCCCGGGCCAACCGGGTGTTCCAGGGCAAGCAGGCTGGCGAGATCATCGACTACGTCGGCGTGTTCCGGAGGCTGCAGGAAGCCTTGGCGCTGTATGGGTCGGGATCGGGTGGGGGGGTTGATCCCGGTGACCTTCCCGTGGAGGCCAAGGAGGCCCAGGCGGAGGATCTGGCGGAGATGCTGTCCGAGATCGACCGCTACGCCGCCAACCACGCGGTGGACCTGCGGAAGGGAATCGGGGTGGCCGGCTTCGACTGGGTGGCCTGGCTGGCGGAAGCGGCAGAGAGGATCCTGGCGTCGGATGACGTGCGCCGCGGTTTCCACACTCGGGCCGACATGTGCGCCGGGCAGTGGAAGGCGGTCAAACCCCACCCGGCCGCCACCGAGGCCCAGCCATTGATGTCGGTCATCATCCGTCTCTCCCAGCGGGTGCGGATGGAGACCGGCAGCCCCGACATCTCCGGGGTGATGTCATCGGTAGAACAGCTCTTGCAGGAGTCCGTCGATGCAATGCCTTTCGTAATCGACGCGTCAGTGGTGGCTCGGGTGGACCTGACCGAGATTGATTTCGATGCTCTCGCCGCACTATTCGCCTCGGGCAAGAGTGCGACCGCCGTATCCCGTCTGCAGGCGTCGTTGGAACAGCGACTGGCCCGGATGGTCCGGGAGAACCCGAGTCGGGTCCACTATTCCGAGAAGCTTCAGGAGATGATCGACCGTTACAACGCCGGCTCGAAGAACATCGAGGAGTTCTTCGAGGAGCTGAAGCAGCTCGCCGACTCGCTGTCCGAGGAGGAACAGCGGGCGATGCGACAGGAACTCAGTGAGGAGGAGCTCGCGGTGTTCGACCTGCTCACGAAACCCGATCCCACCCTCACCAAGGCTCAGGAGGCCCAAGTGAAGGGGATTGTTCGTGACCTCCTGGCAAAGCTAAAGCGGGAGCTGCTTGTGATCGACTGGAAGCAGCGGCAGGCGACCCGAGCAGCCGTCCAGGTCGCCATCGAGGACACCCTCGACTCGGGTCTTCCTGAGGTTTACGACCGGGCCCTCTTTTCCCGCAAGACTGCCGCGGTGTTCGAGCACGTCTTCTCCGCCTACCAAGGCGACGGCAAGTCCATCTACGTGGAGGCGGCGTGACCGAACAGCCTCAAGAGCGGTCGAATTCCGAGAGCGCGGCAACGGGCTCACTGACTCATGCCCCGATCTTCGTGGAGCAGATGACTGTTCGACATTTCCGAGGAATTGAAAGCGCCACAGTCACATTCGAGCCCGATTTGACGCTCTTGGTCGGAAGGAACAACGCCGGTAAATCACGATTGTTGCGTGCTCTCGCCGTCGGACTCCAGGGGGTTCCTGCTGAGCGCGACGACGTGACGGTAGACGGGACTCAGGAGCCAATCATTGACATCGTCCTCGCCCCCAGGACGGAGAATGAGGGCTCGGATGAAGTGTTTACCCGCACCGTGGCGCAACGTCTCGAGGACGTTCAGTCGATCAGCGAAAGTCCAGTACGGGAGAGATTCGCGTGGCGTACCTTCATTCGGCCCTCCAGTGAAGGTTTTGGTGTCAGGGCTGACCGTGTCGTGATGCTCTTCGATATCGCCAATGCTGAGTGGACGCCGCAACCAGGTGAGCCAGCTTTAAGTCGCGCTCAACAAAGCATCGTGGATTCGGACCTCGTGGACTCCCGCCGAGATCTGCTTGAAGATCTCGCGAGGCGGGGTTCATCGATAAGGAGGATCTTGGATGATCTCGAGGTTCCCGACTCCCTTCGAGAGGAGCTGCAGAAGGAACTTGCGAAGCTTGGCCAAGCAATCGTTGCGGGTAGTAACTCGCTCGCATCGGTGCAAGAGAATCTCGACGTCCTGTCGAGGCTCATCGATACGGTCGGGAAGGCCACGATTAACCCGATCCCGCCGAGGCTCGAAGACCTGAGTCGAACAGTTTCCATCGACTTTGATGCGGGCACCGGCACGATGCCAATCCGCTATCACGGCGCAGGTGCGCGGAGCCTGGCGGCCCTACAGGCACAGGGCGTCATGTATGCGCGTCGGCTTGGCCGCGACGGTGGTGACCTGCTACCGCATCCGGTGAGTCTCATCGAAGAGCCAGAGGCGCACCTGCACCCTCAAGCGCAGTTCGATCTCGGGTCTTTGCTAGACAAGCTCCGAGGTCAGGTTGTTGTGAGCACGCACTCTTCGCATCTCGCCTCAATGGTTGAGCCCAGGGGGATCAGACTCGTCCGGCCCGAGGGGTCAACAGTGGAGATCCGTGATCTACTAGAGCAGCGGACGGCACGTCACGAGGAGGCGCTTCAAGTTCGCGAGCTAGAGAGACTCAAGCGCACGGTCGAGCGTCCGTTCGGAGAGCTGTTGTTTGCTTCCGCGATAGTCATCGGCGATGGGGCAAGCGAGCGAGCGCTCTTGCCCCCTCTCATCAAACACCGGCTAGGACTACGGGCTCATGGCATTTGTGTTGTCGACCCAGGCAGCATGGGTTCGGCCGAAGCCATTGCGGTCGTCAAGTTCGCCAACCGTGTCGGTATCCCGTGGTTCCTATTCGCCGACACTGACGACAAAGGGAAGGAATTCGCCAAACGCCTGGTGGATGACTTCGGTGCGACTGACACACAGCGAATCACTTGGGTTTCACAGGACCCGGATATGGCAACCGAACGCATGCTCGCGCTTTTTGATCCCGAGCTTTGTGAAGCTGCTTGTGGCGCGATTGGGTTTGAGGCGGGAGAGGACGTCGAACAATTCCTGGTCAAGAACAAGGGTGTCTATGGGCGTCTCGTTGCCGAGGAGTTCATCGCCAGGAGACCGTGTCCTGAAGGCACTGATCTTGCCAAGGGTCTCTGGCCCGACAGTCTTGCAGAGCTGATTGAGAAGCTCGACACTGCGTTACCACCTCGGTCGCTGGAATGAGCCAAGAAATCACTCTTGACGTCGAGCAACGGATGGCTGTTGACAGTTCCGCGCCTGCGGTGGTTGTCGTCGCGGGGGCGGGGAGTGGGAAGACCGAAGTCGTTGCGAGGCGCGTGGAACGCATTCTGCGCGAGACGCCCGCGGAAGCATTTCGGATACTGGCACTTTCATACACGGTTCGGGCTGCTGAAGAGTTGCGGTCGCGATTCAGGGAGAGGCTTGGGAACGCTCACCGGCGCGTTGACACAGACACGGTACATGGGTTTGCGCTGTCGCTCATTCGCCAGTTCGGAACGAGGATTGGCCTGCCGCCCGAGCCCGAGATCCTCACCCGGGATGAGGACCGAGCTGAGCTCCTACTCTCGTGGCTAGCTGAATCGCAGTACCCAGAGCCTGGCGAGCCCATTTCTGAGGTACTCGCCCGTCTCGACACCGCACGCGCTCGAGGGGAGCCCACACGTCTCCTGGCCGAATGGCGTGAGGCTCTCGATGCACGGGGAGCTCTCGACTTTCCAGCCATGCTGGACAAAGCTCGCGACCTCCTAATCGAAAGTTCGTGGGTAGAGCGCCATGTCCAACGTCTCTACGAGCATGTGATCATCGATGAAGCTCAGAACCTGACCCCTGCTCAGTATGAGTTTTTGCGTTTGGTGGTGGGGGACCCGAGTGGCTCTCACGTGAGCTTGATGATCGTGGGTGATGAGCGTCAATCAATCGTCACTTTTGCCGGAGCTGATCCGCGGTTGATTTCTCGACTTGGCCGAGATTACGGGGCAAAGCGAATCGAGCTGCTTCGGAATTACAGGTCGGCAGAGATGATCGTTCGGCTAGGGAAGACGGTTGCTACCGCCCTCGAGCTACCTAGTTCCTTCGGCGATACCGATTACGCGGCGCGCGGCTCGGTTTCACTCAAGGAGGTAGCCGACGAGGTCGCCGAAAGTGCCGCGGTGTCGGCTTGGATAAGGTCACTGTTGTCTGATGGACTGGACATGAGTGTGTTGGCGCCAGGCGAGCCTCCGCGGATCCGGCCCGAGGACATTGCGGTGCTCTCCCGATCTGGAGCAACGCTACGGCTTACGCGCGAATCGTTGGAAGAGTGGGGGATCGAGAGTTCTTTCGCAAGTACCGAGGATGATTGGGTTAGAAGCACACCCGGCAGGATGGTTGTGGAGCTCAGTGCCTTCAAGGGCGCTCCGGAACACCGCTCCACCCAACGCAGATTGGAGAGCTTGCTTGATCTTGAGAGGTGGGACTGGAGCCGACCAGAGGCCGCGTTTGCAGAATCCGAGCATTCCGACCTGGTTGTTCTCTTGCAGGCCAGCAGCCCCCAGGAGCTTGTGGAGTTTGCCTCGGATATTCAAAGCGATGAACCGGACTGGCCGGACGACCTCGTGCAAATCCGCGACGCCCTAGATTCGTTCCTTGCCCATACTGACGTTGCCGCCCGGACGTTCTCCAACTTTCGCCAGCACATCGTCCGCTGCCAAAGGGGCGATGGATTATCTAGCGGAGTGCGCTTACTGACGGTCCACAAAGCGCAAGGCCGCGAGTTCAGGGCTGTCGCAGTCGTTGGATGCAATGATGGTCAGTTTCCCGATTTTCGCGCACGAGGGGAGGAGGAGCGAAGGAGTGAACTCCGCACCTTTTACGTGGCTGTCACGAGACCGACACGCGCCCTGCTACTGACACGCGCTCGCACTCGCCGAACGCAGTACGGTCCGAGGTCGACCGAACCTTCTCCATTCCTCAAGTTCGTTGACGCTCTATAAACCGGTGTTGTCAATCCCGGCTTCGAATCGACACCGTTCGATCAGCGCGATGAGAGTTGTATAGAACGCAGGCTGACCGGATTTCAGCCAGACATTGCGATCTCAGGATCCGATGTCCCGAAACGACCATAACTCATAACCCGACGAGTTCATCAATGCGCCTCTGTGGTTTGGCCCTCGTTTGACGCCACCAGCTCGACCTCCGAAGTCCCTTACAACCATAGGGATGTTGTCTCAACACGTCCCGTTTCCCTAGCCGTTTGACATGGAGGACTCCCTCAATAGCTTTGCGCCCTTGCGATATCACGATATCATGAAGCCATGAGCAAGCAAACAACTGTGCGTCTTCCCGAAAGCCTGGCAGATGA
>Ga0326597_10004667_pt1 | contig 19214 bp, 13 predicted proteins | sample RVTome_12_FD_203789 | JGI IMG/M metagenome (GOLD analysis project Ga0326597, IMG submission 203789) | Soil microbial communities from uranium-contaminated site in the Upper Colorado River Basin, Wyoming, United States - RVT100D185 | ecosystem: Environmental > Terrestrial > Soil > Contaminated >... | reverse complement strand
GTCGAAGAAAACTTCGTGATACAAGTGGCCGACACGGGCGTCGGACTTCCACAGCCAATTGATCGCGTGTTCGAGCCGTTCTTCACGACCAAGATGCCGGGGAAAGGAAGCGGGCTGGGGCTTGCGATATGCAAGGACCTTATCGAGGACGTTCAAGGCGCGATAACCGCCGCGCCGGGCGCGGAAGGCGGAGCGGTGTTTACGATCCGAATTCCGTCCGGCCCCAGGCCTCCGCGCGCAAACCACCATCCGAGCGGCAGGCCCTAGCCTGCGCTATAGGACCGCGACTTCCGCGGGGTCGGTTGTGACGACTCGCGCTTGATCTGAGAGAGAACGTAACCCGAATTGGCCCGGCCGCAAGCGGCGGGAGCAAGAATCCATGATGTCTCAGCCGACCGACAGCACGGCGTCAATCCTGGTCGTCGACGATGACCGGATCATACTCGAGTCCTTGGGAGAGTTTCTGCGCTTCGAGGGCTATGCGGTGCAAACCGCGACGTCCTTCAACGACGCCGTGAAGATCCTGGAACAGGGCGCGGTCGCGCTGGTCATAGCGGACGTGAACATGCCTGGTGGCAACGGGTTCGAGTTGTTGCACTTCATCCGGCGAAAGGCTCCGGACGCGGGCGTCGTCATGATCACGGCCTACGGCACGATCGACAGCGCCGTCGAGGCCATCAAGATGGGCGCATACGACTACCTTACCAAGCCCATCATCGACGACGAACTCAAGCTGTGCGTCGAGCGCGCCTTGGCCCAGCAGGCCATCCTGCGGGAAAATCGCACGCTCAAGGAGAAGCTCAAGCAGCGCTACGGACTCGCCGCAATCGTTGGGCAGGACTACCGCATGCTCAAGGTGTTTGATCTGGTCGAGTCCGTCGCAAGCTCGAAGGTAACGGTCCTCATGCAGGGCAAGTCGGGCACCGGCAAGTCCATGATCGCCAGAGCAATTCATGAGCAGAGCGGCCGCCGTGACAAGCCCTTTGTCGAAGTTAGCTGCGGTGCCATGCCGGAGACACTTCTGGAAAGTGAGTTCTTCGGCCACGTTCGCGGCGCGTTTACCGGAGCGGTGGCCGGTAAGGCCGGCCGCTTCAAGGCCGCCGACGGCGGTACCATCTTCCTGGATGAGATTTCCGCCGCCTCTCCCGCCTTGCAGGTGAAGCTCCTGCGCGTACTCCAGTCTCAACAGTTCGAGCCGGTCGGCAGCAACAAGACCGAGTCCGTGGACGTGCGCGTCGTCGTGGCCAGCAACCTGGATCTCGACAAGGAGATGCAGGCCGGCCGCTTCCGCGAAGACCTGTTCTATCGCGTCAACGTCGTCATCATCGATCTTCCGCCACTGTCTGAGCGCATCTCGGACATACCGCTGCTCGCGGAGCACTTCCTCAGGCTAAGCAAGACCGACGTCAAGCGCGAAATCCGCGGCTTCGACGAAGAGGCGATGCGCGCGCTGCAGCGCTACAACTGGCCCGGCAACGTCCGCGAGCTCGAGAACGCCGTCGCCCGTGCCGCAGTGCTCTGCCGTAAGCGATACATCGGCGCCGACGACCTGCCCGAGCGAATTGTCGAATCCGCGGACGGCCCGAGCTTGGATCAACCCTACCGTCCCATGCCGCTGAAAGAGGCCCTCGAACGCCCGGAGAAGCAAATCCTCGAGGCAGCATTGCGCGCTAACGGATGGAACCGCCAGCTCACCGCACGACAATTGGGCATCAATCGAACCACGCTTTACAAGAAAATGAAGCGCTACGGATTAGAGGCCGAGCCGGCCCACATGTCATAGCAGCCTGGCGCTCACGCGCTGATCCACCGTGCCGCATCGTTATAAGCAACGTCGCCCGTCCTCCATTCGGCCGCGACGGCACAATCCGCCCGCACTTGTATTCTTATGCAAGATACGCGAATATATAGGCCTATGCGGCCGGCCGAATCGACACGCGTGACGCTACTCCTGAGACTTCGCGACCGCTCCGATTCACTCGGCTGGGAAGAGTTCCACGAGCGCTACGGAGAACTGCTCTACCGTTACGCACGTGCCCGCGGGGCCAGCCATGAAGACGCCGAAGACATCGTACAGGAGGTTGAAATGTACGTGTTCAAGGCCATGGACAATTTTGTATACGACGCGCGCAAGGGGCGCTTTCGCGGATACCTTCGATCCGCCGTTGTCCACGCGATGGGGCGCAGGGCCAGCAAAGAGGCCCGCCAGGTGCCCGCCCTCGATCCGCAGACCTTCGATTTCGTGGCGGCGGCGGCCGAGTCGAGCGCGGACGACCGCTGGGAACGCGAATGGCGCCACCACCGGCTGAGATGGGCGATGCGCGCCGTAGCCGGAGAGTTCGAGGAGGCGACGCTCAAGGCCTTTCAGCTTCACGCACTCAACGGGCTGTCGGTCGAAGATACCGCGGAAAAGCTCGGCCTTTCCAAGGGTAGCGTATACCAGGCCAAGTCCCGCGTTTTGAGGAGAATCAAGGCGGAGCTCGAATCGCTCGATCCGGATACGGATGTCTGAAATACGCTCTCGACCATCGAGTTGCACAGGGTCGTGTCGACCTGAGCTGGCCAAGCGGTTCCTCCGGTTGACCAGGCCGGGCAGGCGGACTATTATGGGGCCGCAGTTCAAGCCGTAAGTCTTTCGCACGACCGGCGCAGCGTGTCAGAACGGAACGCCCGGCCGTCTATTAAACACGGACTCTCGGTGCAATTTGCGGGGGAATTTCCGTGGCAATGCACAAATGTACATCTTGTGATTCTCGCGTTGACGTGAAAGAGGGCAGCGGGACCGCGCACTGCAGCGAGTGCGGGGCTGATCTCGAACTCGAGTCGCTCGTCGGCGATACCACTATAGAAGACGTCGAACCCTCGCTGGTAGTCGAGCTGCGCGAGGCCTTCGCCGTCGGCGCGGAATGCGCCGTCGACGTGGATCTCTCCTCGATCGACACGATCTGGAGGAGGACTCCCGGGAGCGGACTGCGGCTGGGAGACGAGGGACTCGGCGCCGGTGGACGGCTTGGGGACTTTCAAATAGTGAATGAACTGGGCCGCGGCGGCATGGGTATCGTCTACCGCGCGAAGCAGATGTCGTTGGGCCGCGAGGTGGCGCTGAAAGTTCTGCCGAATTACGGGCGTCACGGGCGGACCTCGCTGAGGCGGTTTCGCGCGGAGGCGCAGGCCGCGGCCAGGCTCAATCATTCAAACATTGTTCCGGTCTACGCTCAGGGTGATTGCGACGGACATTATTTTTACGCCATGGAGCTCGTCGAAGGCACCAGTCTGGATACGGTGATGAAGACCCATCCGGAGCTACTTAGCTCTGCGCACGCCACGCATTCGAGCAGCATCAAATCGTTCTGGCGAAGTGCCGCCCAGCAGGCTGATGCGCGTACTTCGCGGGCGAGCGCGAGCGGCTTTGCGGGCACGACGAGCGGCAGTCACGCCGCGCCTGCCATGCCCAAGAGAAGGCGCGACGACTATTGTCACATGGCCTCGTTGCTCGCGGGCGTGGCCGACGGACTCGCCCACGCTCACGCCCATGGCGTGATACACCGTGACGTGAAGCCGCACAACCTGATCTTCGGAAACGACCATCAACTCCACCTGACCGATTTCGGCCTTGCCCATATCGTCGATGAGCCGCACCTGACGATCAGCGGCGAGGTGATGGGCACGCCGGCCTATCTCTCTCCCGAGCAGGCGCGCGGTGAAGTGGGGGCAATCAACGAGCGCACCGATGTTTACTCGCTGGGTGTGACTCTTTACGAACTGATAACCAGACAGCGCCCGTTTCAGGGCGAAACACGTCATCAAATCATAGATGCGGTCTTGCGCCAGGAGCCCAGGCGCCCGCGCCGCGTCGAAGCGCGCATCCCAGTCGACCTGGAGACCATCTGCCTCCGCGCGATCGAGAAGGAGCCGCGCGGGCGTTACGCGTCGGCCGCCGACTTAGCCGAGGACCTGCGCCGCTTCGCGGAGGGTAGGCCGATCTTGAGCCGCCGCTTCAACGCCGTGGAAAAGGCGGCCAAGTTAGTCCGCCGCCACAAGGCCGTAGCGTCCGCCGTCGCCGTCTCCCTGGCGTTGCTCACCGTCAGCACGGGGTGGGCCGCGAGCATCGCCGCGAAGAACCGCAAGCTCGGCAACGATCTGCTGCGGTCGGCCTACGACAACCTGGTTCACACGAACTTCGATCGAACCGAAGAAGCGACCGACAACCTTTCCGAAGCCGAGGCCTTCGGCGCCGACGACTCGGTCGCCGAAATAGTGCGCGCAATCGTGGAAATAAGAGACTCCGAGGCGAAGACCGCAATCGACCGCCTTAGCACGCTACTGGCCAAGCAGCCGGAGAACACGGAAGCGATGTATCTGCTGGCGTGGGCCCAGCGCCGCCTGCATCGCAACGACAAGGCCATGAGCACTTTGCAGCGCGCCGACGAGCTCGGAGGCCCCAAAACGGCCGAAGTGTGGTTCTTCCGCGGCCTTGCACTGCAGCGTGACGACGCCGCCGGCGCCGTCGATTCCTACGAAACCGCGAGCAAGACACGCTCTGCGCAGAACCTTTTCTTTCCACAAGCTGACCGTTTCATCGCCCTCGGCATCAACCAGCTTATGTATGAGACGCTCAGCCTGGATCGGTTTGACGAGGCCGAGTCGTACCTGAAAAACCTCATCCTGCGGGAGCACTACGGGGGGTACGCGTACTATTTGCTCTCCACCACCTACTGGATTGCGGCGGAAATCTACAACGCGTCGTCGGATCCACAGGACGCGGAGCACGCGCAGGAACTTCTCGCGGAAGCGCTGCGCCTGGCGCGTAAGGGACAGCTTGAATACCCCAACGACAATCGCCCCGTGACCGCCGAAGCCGTGTGTCTTGAAAGCCAAGGCAAACTGGAAATGGCCCTGTCCGCCCGCACGCGCGCAATCGAACTTGCCTACAGCGACGAACACACGAGTGAGAACCTGCATTTCCGCTGGCGCCTGCACTACTGGCTCGGCCATCTCGAAGACGCCATGGACGACATCGAGGCCTACAAAGCCTTGCTTCCCGAAAGCGCCGAATCCGTGCAAGCGGCGAGGTTGACTCTGCTCTACACCGATCTGTTCCCGGCACTCGTTCACGCCGACGGCGGAGACATAGACAGTGCGCGAGCGCTAGTTCGCGCGGCCGGTGACGTGTCCGGCGTGGACCCGCAGGCAGTTCTGCTCATCGCCGCTTTCATGCGAATACTCGGCGCACCCGACGAGGCGCATGATCTCCTGCTCCGCGGCCGGGATCGGGTGGACTTTTCGTTCGGACTTCAGCAATACCAGACCGCCGAATGGATCGAAACACTCTACGCCTACGCCCTCGGTGAGGCCTCGTTCGCCGAGCTGGAGCAACTCGCCGTGGTCGGCTCGCACCCCCATCGCCTGATGGGCGACGGCCACTTTCAGGCTGGGGTACAGGCCCTCGCGACCGGCGACAGGGTCAAAGCCCGCACCGATTTCGATTTTTCTTATCGGTCCTTAAATGGCTCGCTAAATTACAGCTATATTGGTAGACTGTTGCTCAGGCGGCTCGCTGACAACCTTGACTGGCCCGGTTGGATTTCCGTAATCCCCGGCGGCGATGGGAATGTTGGCTATTCGCAGGTTCAGAAGGCGGGCGCCACTCAGCGGAGGAGGATGGACCGATGAAGCAAACCAGCGATTTTCGTTTCCACAGGGTCGCCGGCTCAAGGACCAGCATCATTCGAGCAATGGCGGCAGTCGTTGTGCCGGTGTGTGTTTTCGCGGCCGCCGGACTAGCCGACCCCCCCGAACAAATACTGGATGCGCCGTTCTACTCATTCGACGCGGATTCGCCGACCGTGCAGGCCGACATTGGCATTCATGCCGACGACATCCTGGCCAAGGCTCCCAACCCGGCGCCACCGAACGTAGCCGTCGACGGCGTGAACCTGGGGCTCGGCCAGATGGGGGATGAAATCGACGCCCTCTCGTCTGCGAACGCCGGGTTTCCCAACAGCCAGGAGTTCCTCCTGCTGTTTTCCATTGACAGGGCCAGCGTCGCCAACGCGCCGCCTCATCCGCTGCTCGTCGCCGAAAACGTGCTGTACAACGCCCTCGACCAGGCCGCCCGCGGCCACGGCTCCGGCGACCAGTTCATGAGCTTGGATATGTTCACGCGCGCCGGCGGCCCTGCTTCGCGTTCCGCAGCGGCCCGGGTCCCCGCAACCAGCGTCCAGACTAAGAACCAATACAATGAGGGCGGCTCGGACTTTGGGGGCGAGCCTAAGGATGGTTCGGCGCGGCCCAACGGCCCGATCCCTCAGGACAACGTCGTTTCTATGATGTTAACGGGCAGAAGCGGCGGCGGGTTGGGCGAGGTTTATTTTTCGGTGACACGCGATTCCCCGTCTTTGGCAATGCTTCCCGGCGACGGCGGGGAGCTAGCCAACGGCGCCTACATTTTCTTCAACCCCGATGCGCTGAATCCGGGCAGCGAAAGCGTGGTCTTTGCGTCCTCAACTGACCTCGGCCTTGATCCCAACGACGATATTGACGCAATGATCGTGTTTGACACAGATGGAAACGGCATTTTCAACAACCCAATCGATCATGTCCTGTTCTCGTTGGCCCACGCTTCGCCGTCCTTAGTCACGATTCCGGGGGCCAGTGCGGCAAGCCCCGCGGCGCACGTGTTCCAGGTAGGCGCGGGTTCTGCGTCACCTTCCGTATTCGCCCTCGCGGAGAACATGGGCCTCGGCAACCCTTTGGACAATGTTGACGCACTGGACTACGTCGTGTGCGTAATCGAAAACGAACCCAATCCCACTGAATTCGATTGCGCGCTTCAGTACGGCATACGCGGACCCATGGTGCCCGCACAGTCTGATTGGGGATTGATTCTATTGACGCTCTCCATGCTGGTAGTCGGCGCCATCCTGATCGGGCGGATGAAACACCGGCCGGCGTAGTCGTCGCCGCACCGATTTCGCAGCAGCAGTGCCGGCGGGCCTCCGACGGCAGGCATGCCCGGTCCGGCGGGCTGTCCTGTATTTTCACGACATTGCCCTGACCGCCGCCACGAGATCAAACGAGAGACACCGGATCGACATCGACGGTCATCGACTTGGCCTTTGTCTTCATTGCCCCGTCGGCCTCGAGCCGGCTGAGCAGTTCGCGCAGCTTTGAAGCGTTCTGCGTGCGCAAGAGCAAATCGAACCGATAAAGACCCTGAAGCCTGCTCAAGGCGCAGGGGCTGGGCCCCAGCACGTCGGCCGGTTGCATGGAAAGCTCCGCGATTCGAGCGCGCACGCGTTTGGCTAGCGCACCCGCCTCCCTCTGTGCAATGTCCGCGCGGGCGTGCGCGATCACTACGCGGGCTAGGCGGCTGAACGGAGGAAGCCCCGCGTGCGCACGGGCCTCGATCTCCTCTGCGGCGAACGATTCGTAGTCATGCTTGAGCGCGAACGCCAGCGCGGGAACGTCGGGCGTCGTGGTCTGCACAACTACCTTACCGGGAGTTTCCGCGCGGCCCGCCCGGCCAGCCACCTGCGTTATCAATTGGAACAGCCGCTCATGTGCCCGAAAGTCACTTGCAAGCCCCGTCATATCCGCGTTGACCACGCCGACGAACGAAACGTGCGGAAAGTCCAGGCCCTTGGCGATCATCTGCGTTCCCACCAGCACGTCGATCTGCCGAGACTCGAATCTGTCCACCAATTTCTGGTACTCCGCGCGGTGCTTCATCGTGTCGCTGTCCACGCGCACCAGACGGGCCTGCGGAAAGCGCCGGACGAGCTCGTCCTCGACACGCTGCGTTCCCTGCCCTAAATGCGCGAGCGGGGCGCCGCAACCCGCCTGGGGGCATGTCGTCGGCGCGGGGATGCGTGTGCGGCAGTAGTGGCAGACCGCCTGTCCGGTCGCGGCGTGGACGACCAACCCGACGTTGCAGTTGGGGCACTCGATTCGCTCCCGGCACGACGGACAAAACAGGCGGTAGGCGAATCCGCGGCGGTTCATGAGTATGAGTGCCTGCTCGCCCCGCTCGAGCGTTTCCGCCAAGAGCCGCTCCATAGATCGTGATATCACGCAGGGTGTGCCGACCTCGGCACGTTCGATGCGCATGTCAATGACGTATACGGCGGGCATGGGAAGCGACTTTACGCGATTGCGAAGAACCAGCCGGCCGTAATCGGCGCGGCGCCCGCTGCGATGCCAGGTCTCGATCGAAGGCGTCGCCGAGCCCAGGACCACGGGAATGTTCAACAGCTTGGCGCGCATGATGGCCACGTCGCGAACGTGAAAGCGCGGGGCCTGGAGGTTCTTGTAGCTGCTCTCCTGTTCCTCGTCGACGCAGATGAGGCCCAGGTTCGGGCACGGCGCGAACACGGCGCTGCGCGTGCCTATGACAACGCTCTTCTCACCCGATGCGACTTGCCTCCACACCACCGACCGCTGCGCCCCGGTCAGACCGCTATGGCTCACAGCTACTCGGCTGAATCGAGACGCGAGGCGCTGGACGATCTGCGTGGTGAGCACGATCTCAGGCACCAGTAGAATGGCCTGCCGCCCCGCTTCCACGACTCGCCGCATCGCGCGGATGTAGACCTCCGTCTTGCCGCTCCCGCTCACGCCGTACAAGAGCGTAACGCAGAATCGGGCCTCGTTGATCCGTTCGCATATTCTGCTCAGGGCCTCGCGCTGCTCATCGTTTAGATCGAACGAGGGCTCCGCGCGCGGAACGTCGCAATGAGCGTCAGCGGCAAGCTCTTTACACCGCGTTATGTGAACAGCCCCTTCCTTCTCCAGCGCGCGGAGAACAGAGGAGGACGCGCCGGTCGCGGCGCGCAAACGGCTTATCGCGATCGGCTGCGGCTCGCGCGCGAGCATCGCGAGCACGGCCAGCCGCTTGGCGCTCTTGCGTTTGCAGCCGGTCGCTTCAGGTACGAATGGTTTTGACAAGGCCGCGTATCGAACCGTTCTAAGCCCCGACTGGCGGCGCACGGATTCCGGCGTGATAGCCTTGAGCGTCCGACCCAGCGGGCAGTGAAAATGAAGGGCGACCTCCCGTCCTAATTCAACCAGGTGAGGCGACAGAAAGCTCGTGTCGTCGGCAAGAGACTTGATCGGGCGGAGCGTGGAATCCCATCTCCGACGCATCAGGCTGACCACGAATCCCTTAATCAACGTTCCGCGTCGGCCCAGAGGAACCATCACGCGATGCCCGATCGCGAGAGACTCTTCCATAAAGGGTTCAACCGCAAAGGAGTATGTCTTGAACGTTGGGATTAACGGGGCAACCTCGGCAACGAGGCCCTCGCGCGGCACCCCTTCGTCATACCACAGAAAACCGGTTTCTTGATCGGCCTGCGTCGTTTTCATTTCCGGGCGTCGGGGATTCTCGAAGCCGCCAGCGCTCGCGGCGGCGTTGATGGGCGGTGCCCACCCTACGGCGAATGTTGACACGCCCGCACTTGATTATGGCACGCACCGCGCGGTTTCGCCACGGCCACAGAGAGTATCGCTGATTCCCGTGTGAATCCGAACATGCTGCGAACGCTGCTGTGCATACTCCCTGCCCGGTACATTGACAGCGGTGGACGGAGACGGGCGGTTTGCGGTAGAATCCCTGAAGAGGGGCGTCAACCGGAGGAAACTCGCGCAGATTGGATGAGCCTGATGAATGACAAGACGCGAATAGATCAGTTCAAGCAGATGGCCGAGGCGGATCCGGAGAACGAACTGGGACATTTCAGCCTGGGAAAGGCCTACCACGAGGCCGCACGATACGAAGACGCCATTCCGGCGCTTCTGCGTGCTTTGGAGTTGAATCCCCGAATGTCCAAGGCGTTTCAAATCCTCGGCGAATCATATGAAATGGCGGGGCGAAAGGACGAGGCAGTCGACGTGCTGACACGCGGCGTCCAGGCGGCAGACGCCCTTGGCGACCGCATGCCCCGAGACGCCATGGCCGCGGCCCTCCACCGCTTGGGAGCCGACGTGCCCGATTTCAAGAACGATACGGTGACTAAGACAGCAACCGTTCGCCAGGCGACCGAGGCGTCACCCGGGTTCGCCTGCACACGCTGCGGGCGCCCAGACGGACAACTCCCCAAACCGCCAATCAAGGGCAAGTTGGGCGCCCTCCTGCACGCGCACACCTGCGCAAGTTGCTGGCGCGAATGGATTGCCATGGGGACAAAGGTCATCAATGAATTGGGGATAGCTCTGAGCACCGGCGCAGGCCAGGAGGCCTACGATCAGTACATGGTCGAATTCCTCCAGTTGGACACCGACACATCGCTGGACCCGACCATGCAGCCGGCCGAAAGAACTACCGAGGAATAAGGATTGCGAACGCTGAATGGGGTGGCATTCAATCAGGGGGAATCGCGACGCCCAATCCGGGTACAATAATCAAGCGTGACTTGTTTGCTGAAATCGGCCGCTGAACGTGCTATTATATCTAGTGGGGGCAAGGTTCCGATCGCTCAAGGAGTAGTCTGATGACGCCAGGTCAAACGACAAGCACCGGGAGTCCGCCTAATGCGGATTCGGCGCCCCGTGTGCGCCTGGTGGTCCAGAGCGGCATGGGCACGGGAACCAGAATTGACTGCACGCGTGTGGTTACGCTTCTCGGATCGCGTAAAGGATGTAAGGTAAACTTGAAGCACCGGCGCGTTTCGCCGGTACACGTGGCAGTCGTTAACACGGGCTCGGCCGTGTTCGCCGTTGACCTCGTAACGCGCTACGGCACCATTCTCAATGACCTGAAGATGGAGCACGAGTGCCTGTCCGACGGGGACATATTGACCATCAGGCCCTGGCGGTTTCGCGTGGACATCGAAAAGGCGGCACACAAAGGCGAAAGGGATGCTCATCCGTTTGGCCTCGAGCCATCACCCCATGTGGTGGCGTTTGAGCTTCTGTCTAACGGGCGAATACTGCGGCCGGACCGCGACGTCTGCCTCATCGGGCGCCGCAGTGGATGCGACATTACGATCTCCGACCGCCAGGTCTCACGGGCCCACGCCCTCTTGGTGAACTACTACGGGCATCCCGCAATCTCAGACCTGCTCAGCCATAACCGCACTCTCGTCAACGACGCCGCCGTAGGCTTTCATGTCCTGGCGGATGGCGACGTGGTTCAAGTGGGTGACACGCGCTTCCGCGCTCGGCTCATGGCATCGGGCGTTCACAAGAACGTTTCCGACAACGGCCGTACGGCCCTAAAGTCCGAAGTTCCACTTGCTGCGCCGGCGGCCGAGGGAGACATGATAGACATCGGCCAGGTGGAAGGAACTCAGCGCTGGCACATTGCTGACAAGCTCGAACGCGCATCTCGCAAGAAATAAGAAGCTCTAACACAAAAACTTGTGCCGTGGGCTTGCCTCCGCGCGAACCGGCCGCGTTCACTTCTTATTATAGAGTACGTCAACTTCGCCGCCCGACCTGGAGCGCGAAGCGACGCCGTCCTCGCGCCTTGCCCACAGGCCGAATCACGGATTACAATTTCGGCCCGGCGGCGATTTGCATTGATAACTCTACTGAGTGACGTATCGCGCCGCCTTTCAGAGGAATCCGACCATGAATGTCGCCTCAGCAACCGCGGGCAAGTCCCGGGTCGTCCGGGCGCCGCGTGGCAGTTCTATTTCCTGCAAAGGCTGGCAGCAGGAAGCCGCCATGCGCATGCTCATGAACAATCTCGATCCCGAAGTGGCGGAAGACCCGGCGAAACTCATTATCTACGGCGGGAGCGGCAAGGCCGCCCGTAGCTGGCCCGACTTCGACCGAATCGTCGCTGCGTTGAAAGTACTCGAAAACGACGAAACTCTGCTCGTGCAGTCGGGACGGGCTGTAGGGATCGTCAAGACCCATCCGGATGCCCCGCGCGTCCTCCTCGCCAACTCGCTGCTCGTGCCCCACTGGGCCAACTGGGACGAGTTTCGCCGGCTCGAGGCGATGGGGCTGACCATGTTCGGGCAGATGACCGCCGGGAGCTGGATCTACATCGGCACTCAGGGCATCTTGCAGGGCACTTATGAGACCTTCGGCGCGGCCGCACGGGAGCATTTCGGCGGCTCGTTGAAGGGCCGTCTCGTCGTGACCGGCGGACTCGGCGGAATGGGTGGAGCCCAGCCGCTCGCCGTCACCATGAACGAGGGTGTTTGTCTTTGTGTTGAGGTAGACAAGTCGCGCATCGAACGCCGTATCGCGACGCGGTATCTCGACCGCTGGACGCCGGATATCGACGAAGCTTTGAAGTGGGCCGGCGACGCTGTCAAAGCGAAAGTGCCGCTCTCCGTCGGCCTGCTCAGCAACTGTGCCGACGTCCTTCCCGAACTGGTCCGCCGCGGAGTGGTTCCCGACGTGCTTACCGACCAGACCTCGGCCCACGACGCGCTCAACGGCTACGTCCCCAACGGCATGAGACTCAGCGAGGCGATGACCCAGCGCGAGAGCGACCCCAAGTGCTATATAGCTGAGTCTATGCGCACCATGGGCGAACACTTGCAGGCCATGCTGGAGCTTCAGCGCAAGGGCGCCATAACGTTTGACTACGGCAACAACATTCGCGGCCAGGCGAAGCTGGCCGGAATCGACAACGCGTTTGACATAAAGGGCTTCGTCCCGATGTTCATCAGGCCGCTGTTTTGTGAGGGGCAGGGCCCGTTCCGATGGGCCGCACTTTCCGGCGACCCCGCGGACATCGCCCGAACCGACCGCGCGGTGCTCGAGACTTTTCCGGAAAACGAACACCTCTGCCGCTGGATTCGGCTGGCGGCGGAACGTGTTGCGTTCCAGGGCCTGCCCGCGAGGATTTGCTGGCTCGGCTACGGCGAGCGCGACAAGATGGGCCTGGTGTTCAACGAACTGGTCGCAAGCGGCGAGATCTCCGCTCCGATAGTTATAGGACGTGACCACCTCGACTGTGGCAGCGTGGCCTCACCGAACCGCGAAACGGAGGGCATGAAGGACGGATCGGACGCAATCGCCGATTGGCCCATCCTCAACGCCCTGGTGAACACGGCCTGCGGGGCTAGCTGGGTCTCGGTCCACCACGGCGGCGGCGTGGGCATCGGCTACGCCATCCACGCGGGCCAGGTGATCGTAGCCGACGGTACGAAAGAGGCCGCGGCCCGGCTCAAGCGCGTCCTCACCGCCGACCCCGCAACCGGCATCATCCGCCACGCGGATGCGGGGTACGAAAAGGCGATCCAGGTGGCCAAGCAGCGCGGGGTGGAGCTGCCTGGATGATTTGTCCGATTGCCTTGTGTATCATCCCGTATCGCACGAAAGGACCTTGTGTACAATGTCCATGGCTGATTCATCGCTGCCGGCCTTCAGGAAGCCGCCCGTCGTAGAGACGGTCCTAGGCGTCCAATTCGACCCGATTCCGGGCTTCAGCAACGCGCATCTTGGTGCGTTCTGGAAACGGCTCCTGGCCCATGAGAACTCGGGCTCCGCTGGAGAATGGAGGACGCTGACCGACGCCCCGCCGATCGAGCCGACGTTTGAGCGCTTTGGTGAAAGCGCATCTTGGTCGCCGTCCGAGTTGATGGTTCGCGTCGCAGGATTCCCGCCAGCTAGGCTGCAGATCCGAAGCGACGCGGGGGATGCGATGATCCAGGTACAGAACACCCGGTTCCACTACAATTGGATCGGCCAGCTTGGGCAGGATTACCCCCGGTACGCTCGAGTTCGACCAGCCTTCGACCGGCTTTACGACCAGTTCCGTGCTTTCCTACGCGAGGAACGACTTGGCGATCCGAAGGAGAACCAATGGGAAGTAACGTACGTCAACAATATTCCGAAGGGCACCGTGTGGACCTTCCCGCGGGATTGGGCGAGTCTGTTTGTCGGCCTTCCAGGGCCTTGGGTCGGCGCACCGGAGGTTGAGCTCGAGGGGGCCGGCGGCGCATGGCATTTCAAGATCGCGCCGGACCGCGGCCGGCTCCATATCGACCTCAAGCATGCCCGAATCGCCCGGCAGGAATCCGACGAAGTCCTACGTCTGACCCTTACGGCTCGCGGCCCCATCGGAGATCAATCGGCCGCAGGGTCATCGCTTTCTGACGGACTCGCCTTGGGAAGACGAGTCATTGTTTCAACGTTCACGTGTATGACTTCGGCTCAGGCGCACAAGTTTTGGGAGCGAATTCCGTGATTGCCGACACCAAACTGACATACCTTCTTACGGACGAACCGCTGCCCAGCATGTCGACCGGAGCAGCCCCCGAGGCTTCTCTTGCTTCTGATCTGACCCGCTCCGACGTGTATAGGATGCGCTGGCAGGAGGTTATCGACGAAAAGCTCGTTGAGTGGGGTCGAAACCCGGCACATCTCGGTGAAATCGACCTGATCCCTCCCACTAGGGCCGCGATTCGGAGTGCAGTGCGAATCGCTCGGGACATGTGCGACGCAAGTCCGTCCCCGGCCCCACCCATGCGGGTGGTGCCTGATGGCGATGGAGGAGTGGTGTTTGAACGATGGGAGGACTCATCTTCTGAATCGATCGAGATCAACGGCGATGGGGGCGCCGAATACGTCCGGATCCGCACGCACCGCGTCGTTCAGCGCACCGCTTGGCGCACGGAGTGATCGCGCGTGCCGCCCGAGGACGCGGAGGAACCGGTTGCTGATGATGAAGTCTTGTACCGGCGTGTATCCGACAAGAGTGGCTGGTATGATCCGTCGCTGGACCGCCCCGTAGCGTGGCAGGCATTTCGACCGAACAAGCAGGACATCGACGGTATCTCGGTCTGGCGCGCGAAGTTCTACAAGTCACCCGAACAGGTAGCGAAGATCGCAGCGCAGGCGAACCGACAGTACTTCCTGCTTGTGGTACGCGTCGGAACACTCAGATTGGCGGGCGTCACAGTACTTCCCACGCCGAGCCGGGCCGGTTCCGGGCACGCGACCTTGGCCAACCTGTGTGCAGAAAAGTACCAGCGTAACAGGGACGATGTGCGAGAGTTGGCGGAACGTATCGCCCGTGACCTTGTCGACGACGTCGAGGGACCATTTGGACCGTTTGACGTGACGGAGGGATGACCCACGACCTGCGGAGGCGGACCTTGCGATGTCGACAAAGGGCCGTAACGTGGTTCCGTTCGCAGAGCATCGAGCCAACTGCGAGTCCGAGGGGAAATCGAGGCCCTGATCGACGCCGAATTCGAACGGGCCGACCCGTGTGAGTAGTGATCCGCAGTTTGCCGTTGGTAGCAGCTTCGTAATCGGGTTGCTTAAGTGTACAATTGCATTGACCCGCACCGAAAGCACGTCAACGTGACTGTGTTGGGAACCAGACCCTCGCCTTACTTAGCACGGTTAGGCGACTTTGCCCAATCCTCGACCCGGAACTGGGAGAATACGTCGCTAACAGCTGCACGAACTCGAGCCATTTTGTCGGACGTAACCAGTACAAGGTTTCGTTCCACGGCCTGGGCGACAATCCACAGGTCGTTCTCGTCAATGCCGAGTTCTCGCGCTGCCACGGGGTCGTACAACTGTTCCGCACGCTTCTTGCCGTTCCTGGGCCATCCACCCCGCGGTGGGAATTTGTTTGTCAGCGTTGCCCGGATACGGCCATACGGCTCGGCGGTATGTTTCGAAACCTGGAGAATCTGTGGCAAGTTACCCCGAACGAACGCAGTGAACTCGTCCCGCTTGGTGCCTGCGCCGGGTGGGTTGAGCGCGTGCCCAAACTCGATTTCGCCAACCGTGATCGCCGAGGCATAAAGAGGCGAGTCGGCGGCACATGCGTCCGCGACAGCCTTGACCGTCGGAAACGTGCCGGCGTCGCCGTCAAACCAATATCGAATGACGTTGGTATCGAGCAGGTAGGCGTCCACCATTACTCCTCGCCGTAGGCGTCCGCCGCGGTTCGCAGTGCGGCGAGCACATCAGGCGAGACGGTGCGAGGTGCCTCGCGAAAGCGACCCAGCGTGGATCGGGCGTATTCCTCCGAAATGAGTTCGTGCAGCGGGACGTAGGCAGTGAGTCCGGGTGGATAATACCCGCGGAAGTCGCACCCGACGCCTTTGCGTTTGACGCCTGTGAACAAGTCGAGCAACTGGCGCTCCAGCCGCGGCGGTAAATCGTAGAGCTTGAGTACCTCCGCATCCAATTCAAGCAAGGTTCGACGCACAGGGTCAATCGTCGCTTCGGACTGCATGAAGGTTGCTTCTGATTCCCTTGCCGATTTCATGTAGCTTTCCGCAACCGCCAGCAATGCCCGGCCACTTTCGTGGTTGAATGACGGGATAGGCAGCTTCATGAGATCCCCGTGGATAATATGCCGCTTGGTCGCTGTGCAGTACACATATGCATTCGCGAGAGGAGAGTTCAGCAACGCCCAGATTAGCAGTGGTCGAATCGCGGTGTCCGCTGTCCGAACCACTAAGAAGTTGCCCTTGACCGCCAGCCCCTCGAGATCATGCCACGCTTTCATCGTCCAAGGTCCTCGGCTCCCTCTCGCATGATTAACCAATAGCTGTCCGGGCTCGCCGTTTAACCCCCGCCGAGGTGCCATGATTACATTCGGATCGGGATTCATCCACTTTGATCCTGGTTTTCCGTAGATCGGTGCGTCACCACGCGCAGTAATGAAACATCTTCGAAACCCACTTACAGGAGCCTCCGATAGCGTCATGGCATTCGATGGCAAGTCCTTTCCTTTGAACGAAAAGCCCTGCCCGACATCAGCTATATTACCCAGTCGAGGATACTCATCCAAAAACCTCCACACTTCGTCAAGTTCGGGCAGGCGCAAATCCGCGTCTGCGTTGCCGTTAAACCGGCTGTGCGGAACCTGACGCTCCCACGAGAATGCAAGCCGTTCCTTGAATGCTTCCATTCCACGTTCGCGTACACTTCGATAGTTGAGCGCTCTTGTAGATCGCCTACGCGAGTGCCGTCCCATCAATACGGCCACTTCGTGATCACCGTGCTCGAATAGGTTGTCGGCGAACAGGTTGATCTCGGTTAATTCGCAGTCTTTCAGCAAGAATGTCCGCAACGAAGTTGATTCCCTGTCGTGTAACAAACCGCGCGGCATGACCACCGCGAACACTCCTCCAACTGGAAGTGCGGGCAGCGTGCGCTTGAGCATCTCGACGGCCTTTGTCTGGGCGGTGATCTTGGGCCCGTGGCCCTTGTATTGCATGCGCTTTACATCGGTAAAGCGCTCGTAGGGCGGGTTAGCCAATAGGATACGAGCCTTCTTGGTGTTCCTGGCGAGTGCCCCCGATTCGAACATGTCCCCTTGCTTCAGGTCCCACTTGTTGCCATGAGGCTCATCAGCAAGCGTTAGCGCCAGTTTGGCCAGTTCCAGCGCGAAGGGGTCAAACTCCAGACCATGCAAGTGTGAGCGCAGATACTGGTGAGAATCGACCGATTCGCCATTCTTGCCCCACTCGCGTAGCCACCGCATCGACGCGGTCAGAAACGGCGCATGGCCGCACGCGGGCTCAAACACGTGGCGATCCTCGGGCTTGATATCCTCGATCAGCGGCCACAATTGCGAAAGCATGTGCTGGATGAGCACCGACGGCGTGCTGTGAATGCCGAGTTCCTTGCGGATGTCGTATTCCTCTGAATCTCCCCTGCGTTTCTTGCGCCCGGCCGTCTTGTCAATCAAGGCGTTCTCGTAGACGTGCGCGAGCGATTCACTGGACACGTCGGCCAGCGAGCCGCAACCCGCAATCCGTTCCGCCGCGGCGTTAATAGCCGGGCGGCCGGATTTGCCAAAGGGTGGGTACCGATCGGTCTCGCCATGATGTTTACCGATCCGGTCGAAGACATCGTCCACGTTGTTGAGGTCGATCTGTTTGAAATTCGGGACGCGTTTGTCGTGCAGGATTTTGGCCGCGAGCAGCCAGAACACGGTGCGGTACAGGTCTTCCTGGGCCTGGCGGGATTCGAGCTTCGCGTCAAATTTGTCCCAAAGCTCCCCGATCACACTTTCTACAAGCCGAGTAAGCACCTCGCCTCGCTTCTTCTCTATCGCGGGCATCAGGCCGGCGTCGAAGAACCAGAGCTGCTCGCCCGGACTCCTAGTCTTTCGCAGCTTACTTGCGTAGATGCGGCTGGGGGCAAGTGTATCCTTCTCGCTATCAAACGCTTCGGCAACCTTGGACCACGGAAGAACGCGCGGGTCATCCTTGGGCCCACCCGGCCCCATCGCCCACCAATCCACGCCGTCGCCGTGGCAGACAAAGACGGTGGGCACGCCGAGTGTGCTGACGTGTGCGGCGGACGTACGAGAATCGCCATCCACGTCCACCGCTGCGATGCAGGCCGACCACGAATCCCAGGGCTTGCCGGCGAACCCGACGACCGGGACGGTCACGTGGTCGAACTTGAACGGCAACGCCAGTTGGTCGTCACCATAGCCGCATTGACGAAGGTAAGGCACGAGGTCCGTCGCGGTTTGAGGCGTAGCCGGCATGGCTGCGGTTGCCCTCCCGATCAGTAAGGCCCCTAGGCGCATCCCTCGGATGCGCTACCCTATTCTACTAACGGTGTTGCAGGTGTCACGAGATAGTGCCGCCGCAGGATGGCCATCTTCGCCGATCCTGTGAAATGTCTCCGTTTCCCCGAACCGCTCATGTCGTTTTCCTCCGTCTGGGTCTAACTTAACCCAAACGGCGGAAAACCCCATTCCCGTCTGAAGCATTATGTGGTGACGCAATGCAAGTCGATGGTTCGCTGGCTGCCGCCGGCCATCTGGGCAGGCAGGACCACGTCGCCACTTGTGATCTTGGCGAACTCGTCGACCAAGGTCCGCGGTCTATCACGCAGGTACGAGTAGTACGACAGAGCTACTTTTGCTCAAGACGGCGACTGGCGTACTCGAAAACGCGGATCGCCAAAACGGCTAATCCTCGAAAGCAGCCCAGAGTCGAGGGTTCTAGCGCCGTCATATTGGCCCGTCCATCCGTACGTATTCTCCATCGCCTGCACGATGGTCTCGACCATTTTGGAATCGATGGTATTGCCGTCGAAGACTTCGCAGCCCAGCGGAATCCCATCCGTCGCCACCAACCAGGCCCGTTCGCAACACAAAATCAATCCAAAATCACCCAAACGTGTTCAACTTGGGCTAGCAGGCTGTCGGACTTATTGGCGCGCTTTTTTCGGCGATCCGTGTTAGACTCCCGGCATGGCTACCAGATTTGTGAACGTCGATCGGGAGACGCCCATGCTATTGCCGCCGGACTTGCGTG
>Ga0326597_10004666_pt1 | contig 19217 bp, 12 predicted proteins | sample RVTome_12_FD_203789 | JGI IMG/M metagenome (GOLD analysis project Ga0326597, IMG submission 203789) | Soil microbial communities from uranium-contaminated site in the Upper Colorado River Basin, Wyoming, United States - RVT100D185 | ecosystem: Environmental > Terrestrial > Soil > Contaminated >... | reverse complement strand
GGTTGCCGCCGAAACCAGTCCGAACAGTCCTTAAAACGGCATTGCATGTTCTGGGACAGCCGGTAATATAGGGACGAATAAAGAGACAGTTTGCCGCGCCGCAGGCGGCGAAGATCGGCGCTTGCGCCGGCCGCCCCTAAACCGACCGGTAAAAAGACAGGCCAGATGACCAGAACCGGCGACATTCTCGGCTATGCCCGCGTGTCCACCACCGATCAGGACACCGCGGCCCAGAAAGACCGGCTGCTGGCGGCCGGCGCCATCCGGGTGTTCGAGGATGTGATTTCGGGCAGGCAGTTCGCCCGCCCCGGCCTTGCCGCCCTGATCGATTATGCCCGCCCCGGCGACAGCCTCTGCATCATCCGGCTTGACCGGCTGGGGCGCTCGCTCAGGGAACTTCTGGAAACGGTCGATGGCCTCAAGGCGCGCGGCATCAACCTGATCAGCCTGGAAGAAAAGCTCGACACCAGCTCGGCGGCGGGCGAGCTGGTGTTTCATGTGTTCGGCGCGATTGCACATTTCGAGCGCCGCCTGATTTCCGAACGCACCCGCGACGGTATCGCCGCCGCCAGAAAGCGCGGCAAGACGCCGGGCCGACCCAGGCTGGACGGCGAGACGGTTTCGGCAGCCCGCAAGCTCATCGCCGCCGGCCTGACCCCGGGACAGGCCGCAAGACAGCTCGGGATCGGAAGATCGACGGCTTACCGGCTGGCGCGGGGCCCGGGCGACACTTTCCCCCCTGGTCAAGGGGATGCGACGTAGAGGTTGCTTTGCAGGATGTTCAGGGATTGCGAAGCGGGTTCCCGGCGGTGTCCATTTTATCCAGCCCCCAGAAGGGGGTGTCTCGTTGCAGCCAGTCGGCCAGCGCTTTTTCAGAATCACGGAAGTGCTGATCAAGGGTCTCCAGCGCCCGCCGATCTGCGTCGGTCAGGGGAATCTTGCTCCGAGAGTTGACCGCCAAATAGACCGGCTTCAAAACGCGCCGCATGATTGCGGGCACCAGGCCTTTGTATTTCCGGGACAATCGGTGAAATGATCGGCTCCGCACGATGATGCTCGCATTCTCTGGTTGAAATGAATACCCCGCATAAAATTCTGGATTGATACCGAGGAATTGCGCAATCTCCACTGTCACGGCATGCGGGGAACTGACGAGGTTTTCGAAGAGCACGATCTTGAAATCGTCCTTGCCGATTGCCTCGGCCCATTCGCGCATATAGGGCATGTAGTTGCTGTGGTTGAGCGCGTCCTCCAGCATCCGCTTGCCACCCAGAATGCCCGATCGTCGCCCTTGATGCAGATGTTCCACGAAGGCGGGGAAGCCCATCTCCGCGGGCAGGGCACCGATGTTGTTGAGCGCATATTTGTAAAGCGAATACAGGCGACGCGACGGTTTGCGAAGAATCATCAGCACCTTGCGATCAGGCAGTGCGGGAATGAAATTGCGTGCCGTTTCCTGGTAGTAATATTGCGGCGATACGTCGATCAGATAGCGGATGCCTTTCTCGCCGATGCGGTCGCGGTAGAACCGTGAATAGCCTGCGGTGCCATTCTGATGAAAGCCGCCCCGCCGTGCCAAAGGATCGTCCGTGTCCATGAGATAGCGCAATTCGCGCTCGGAACTGGCGCCGATCGCAGGATGATCGCTGAGCCATCTGTAAAGAGATGTGCTTCCAGCCTTCGGGACGCCGGCCACAAAAAGGTTCGGAATGCAAGTGGAGGTGTCTTTGTTCACTGCGACCTGGCCTCACACACAAAAGGCTTCCATGGAAGATTCGGGCGGCTGTGCTGGTCGTGTCTCGGGGCGGATGGAACTTCTCGAGCGGCAATCTCCGTGCATCGAAATTTGGGCCCGATCCGACCGCCGCGTCAAGCGGGCCGTTACGATAGTGGCCGCATCCCGGGCTGTCACATGGGCCCGCGCCGCCCGGATCTGGTCACAGCACAGCCAAGCGTATCGCAGGGCGCAGCACCGCGCACGAAAAAACCGGCCCGTGCGGTGCGCACGGGCCGGTTCGGGTGGTATGCCGGGCCGCGCCCGCGGGTGCGGCCGGATCCCTCAGGCGAAGAAGTTGAAATCCTGCGGGGTCAGGGCTTCGTCGAAGAACATGACATTCGAGATCGTGCCATCGAACGGGTTTGACGAGTCGCTGCTGCCTGAGTCGCTGGCCCAGCCGAGGCCGCCGATCTGCATGTATTGGTGGTTCTGTGCCAGATCTACCGTGAAATCCTTGGTGCCGACCAGATTGCCGTTGAGGTAGAGTGACACCTCATCATCGTCAAACGTCGTCACCACGTCGTATTCGGTATTGGCCTTGATGCCCCTGACGGTGAAGGTGGCGTCGCTGTCCGCATCCTGGAAGCGGACATTAAGCTTGCCGCCCTTGATCCAGACGGAGAAATGGTTGCCGCCGCCCTCATAGTCGGACGCATCCTTGGAGATCAGCCCGGCCAGCTTTTTCACATCATCGGCCTCGAAGCTGAAGGCGAAACTGCCTTCCTGGGTCTCCATGCCCGGATCATGCGCCACGGTGACGATGTCGGAGCTGGCGCCCAAGAACTCGTGATCGCCCGCCAGGCTGTAGATGGGGGTGGGTTCTGCCAGCACGACCGGTTCCGATATGACCGTGGTCTCTCCGTTGGTTATCGCGGCCATTTCGGCGGGCGATTTTACCCCCGCAACGATCACGACATCCGAGATCGTGCCGTCGAAGACATCGCCGAAGCCCGTGGCACCCGAATCGCTGCCCCAGCCGTTGGCGCCGATCTGCATGTATTCGACATTGCTTTCCCAGGACATGTTGAAGGCAGCCGTGCCGACAAGCTGACCATCGAGCAGAACGGAAACGTTTCCGTCGCCAAAGCTTACCTGCAGGTCATAATCGGTATCGGCCTTGATGCCGCTGACGGTGAAGATCTTGTCTGCGGCGCCATCCTGGAAGCGCACATAAAGCGATCCGTCCTTGATGTAGGTGGCAAAATGATTGCCGCCACCGGTGTAATAGGACGCATCCCGCGACAGGATCCCGCGGCTGCCCGAAACCGTGTCGGCGTTGAAGGTCAGCGCAATGGTTCCCGAGGCCAGCGCCAGGGCCGAGGTGGGTGCGACCTCGATCACATCAGCCTTGCCGGTGATTTCCAGCGCGCCAAGATGCGCATAGGCCGTTCCTGCAAGCGTCGTGACCTGCGCGTCGTCGGTGTTGTCGGACGTGGGTTCCGGCGTGGGTTCCGGCGTGGGCGCAGGGGTCGGTGCGATGATCACCAAGGAGCCGGAGTCGGAAGCGCCGTCAAGCAGTTCCATCAGCCTGTCATAGGCGCCCTTGGTCTCCGCGAGGCTGCCGACGATGGGGGTCAGGTCTTCGAGGGTGATGCCGAGGCCGGCATCGGCGTTCACGAAGAGCGTGTTGTAGTGATAGACGTCGTTCACGTCATCATACTGGGCAATGATGTTCGAACCGTAGGTGCCGCCGCTGGTGCCGGATGTGATGTTGTTCTCGACGATGCTGCCCGAGGGGACACGTATGGCAGCGGCGTGATGGCCGAGGTCGGGGGTGTTCAGAAGGGTGTTATCCCGCACCGTGATACCCGACGAGAGATCATTGACAAAGATTGCGTTGACCTTGCCGGAATAGATGATGTTGTCTTCGATCAGGATATTCGTATGGGCTGCGGTTCCGGCCAGGAAAATGCCCTGTGCGCGCTCCGAAGTCTGCGCCAGGAACACATTGCCCCGGATGATGGCATCAGAGGTGGCGCCCTGAAATTGCATGAAGTCGGCGTGGGTATCGGCAAGGGGGTAAAGATGCCCGCCACCGGTGTTGTTCTCGATAAGCACATTATCGATCCCGCCAAACTTGAAGAAGTCAGACCCGATGTAATCGACGAGGTTTTCGCTGATGTTCAATTCAGTGACGCCGAAAACGACCACGCCATTGTTCACATCATGCACATAGTTGTTATCAAAGGTGATATAGCTGCTGTCTTTGGCGTAAAGACCGTAGTGCCCTGTGTAGTCGTTGTCGACCAGACCGTTGATTTCGGAATTGACGACTTCGATATGATTGCTGTTGGTGATTCCGACGACCTTTGAGGCGGATGCGCCATTGCTGGTGTTGCTGACATGCAGATCATCAAGCCGGATATAGCTGGAGTTGTTCACATTCACCGAGGTCAGCATTGCCTCGTTCTCGGGGTCTGCCGAGCGCAACGTCACATAGCTCGTGAAGTTCATGTTGCTCAGGTCAAGCGTCCCGTAACTGCCGGCCTCAAGCAGAATGGTGTCGCCGCTTGCCACCTTGCTCAGGGCGGACAGAAGCTCACTGGAACTGGATACCGTATATGTCGTCGCCATGGTTTCTCGCCTCGTGGTTTTTCGGTTTGAAGTTTGTATTGGAATACGAGTTCAATTTGGTTCTTTCAAGGCAACCCCGGCGCCCGCCCGGCGCATAGGCGGCTTCCTGCGAGGGCATTAAAATGCGCATATTTACAATGTGATGAGGTTTCAGCTGCGACATTTTGTCATCTCGGCGGCGCTTGGACCGCACCGAGTGAGCGAAATTACGCCATAATGCTGACCAATTTGATTGGCAGCCGGACTACCGGCCCGGCGCGGCCTCACCCCCGGGGATCACGGCAAGGCCGCAGGCAACTCCGATTGCCGCCACGAAGGCGCTCAAGGGCCGCCGGGGGGCGCGACCGGCTGCCGCCGGGGCAATGGGGCATTCCTTCGATACAGGGGTTTGCGCCGCAAAGTTTGCGGCGCTGCGGCGGCATCGTCAGACTCGGGCCTGGCGTCAAGCAGCCACACGCCACTGCCCAGAAGAAAAATGAACAGCACATAGGTGGCGTTCCAGAAATGCACGGTCCAGCCGGACATGTAGAACCCCATCATGCAGATCAAAAATGCGATGCGGTATTGCTGCTGCTGCGCATCCAGGCCTTTCTTCAGAAGAACGCCAAGAAAGACAGCAAAGAAAGCAAGCTGCAGCGCAAGCCCACTGGGCAGGCCATGCCGCATCGCCGGCACCAGCCAGAACATGTCGACGCTGCTGACCATATAGGCCGGGCGCTCCCAGTCATTCAGACCGATCCCGAGGAACGGGTGCTTGAGAACCGAGGCCGACCCGTAATCCCAGATGCGCAGGCGGTTCCATGCCGTCGAAGTGTTGAACGCGAACAGGCTGATCAGAATTCGGGGAATGGAACGGCTTGAGGCCATCTCGACCAGCAGCCCCATGGCAAGGGCGCTTGCAGCAAGGATTTTCCAGCGGCTTGTGACCCTGTGCAGGATACCGTTCCAGCCCAGCAGCACGGCCTGCGCGCCTGCGGCGATCAATGGCCCGGAGGACAGCGAAAGAAGAGAGGTCGCGCCGACGACAAGAGTCATCAAAAGACGTTTCATGAAGCTCTTCCGATAACCGAGAACCAGATAGGTCAGAGCAATGGCGCTGCTGGCGAAAACGCCGAAAAGAATCGGGTGTTCGAATGGCCCCTGCACCCGCCGCAGGCCCCAGCGGGGATCCTTGAAAACATCCCTGTAGGATGGGTAGATCGCGTCAAAGATCTCGCGCATGATGTTCTGGCCGGTGACGGCCTCATAGGCGGCGAAGGGCAGCATTGCGCCGACGATCACAAACAGCAGCCGCGCCATCAGGCGAAAGCTCTCCGCATCGCGGATGAAACAGCGCGCCATCAGATAGGCGCCCATGGTCTCTAACGTCAGAATGCCACCCGCCTCGAGAGACATGCCGGGGCCATGAATGACGGTGAAGCTGAGCGTGCTCCAGAAGCACAGGAACAGCAGCGCGAGATCGGCAAGCCGGATGCGCCCGGCCATGCCCCTGATCCACCAGACCACGCAGGGCAGGAAAAAAACGATCAGCACCAGCCTGTACACCGACAGACGCAACGGGCCGACGGTGATGACGAAGGGGATGATCAGGCCAAGCAGCAGCAGCACGACGGGAATGGCCAGCCGCTTGCGCGCAAAGCTTTGCCCCGCATTGTCACGGCGCCCGGCCGATGCGCCCTCATGTCGTATCTCAAGCTGCAAACCTTGCTTTGCTCCCTGCATCGCCGTCGCGTGCCGGATGTCATGATTGCATCTGCGCCGAAGAATGTCCGCAAGGAATGTTGCCGCCCGAGGGCAGGCCGATCGGCCTAGGCGGCTTTCCGTTTCAGGACTTGCCAGATGATTTGCGGCCGCCGCAACAGCGCGCCGCGGCAGAACTTCATCCCCGCCCGCCGATGCCCGACCCGCATCAGCATCCGGCCCACCCGCCACAGGTTCCAGGCATATTCAGCGGGGTAGCTGTCGAACAGTTTCCGGTTCCGCTTCAGGATCCGGATCAGGCCTATCACTTTCTGTCTGCCGTTTCTTGAAACACTGTCGTTTGAGATAAAGGCCATCACGACCGGTTCGGGGCTTTCAAGGATGCGGGTGTGCTGGGCCAGCGATGAGCTGAAGGCCCAGTCGATATTGGCGCGGGTTCCGGTATCGAACCAGACCAGCGTCGGGTAGCAATCCTTGCGGAAAAGCGAGTTTTGCAGGCTGATCCTGTTCTCGATCAGGAATCGTCGGACCTGATCTTCCCCGGGCTTCAGAATCCCGTCGGGCGACGGGCGCAGCGCAACCCGGCCGCTGCCGTAATCGCCATCCTTTCTCCCCCGGCCATAAAGGATCTTGCTGTTGGCGACGACGCCGAATTCCGGCGGCAGGCTGGCCATCAGCTCCATCTGCATCTGCAGCTTGCCGGGAAGCCACAGATCGTCGCTGTCCTGAAAGGCGATGAACGCGCCGCGCGCCATTTGCAGCCCGGCATTGCGCGCCGCCGCAGCGCCGCCGTTCTTCTGCAGCCGGATATAGCGCACACGCGCATCGTCGAGCGCTTCGACGACGGGGCGCAGATCCTCGGTGGAGGCGTCATCGACGATGATCAGCTCCAGATCGCGGTAGCTTTGGCCCAGCACGCTGCGGGAGGCATCTGCAAGCATCCGGCTGCGGTTATACACCGGCAGGATGACGGAGACGGTGGGGGTCATTCCATCCAGACCTTGAATCACGACAGTGCTTCCCCGGGCTGACCGGCAATACCCCCAGTCTGGCGCGCCGGCAGCGATGTGTCACTGACTTTCGGCCTTGTCCGTGCGGGAAAAGCCGGGCCATAATCAGCCCGGCAAGTTGTAGCGCCATCTGTGTTTGCGGATACTGTGCAAAGCAAGAGAGCATCGAATGGTAAGCATCAGCCTTGGATTGCCCGTCTACAACGGCGAGGATTACCTGCACGCCTGCCTTGACACAATTTTGGCACAGACCGAGGGCGATTTTGAACTTGTCATAGCGGATAATGCGTCCACCGATGGCACAGGGCAGATTTGCCGCGAGTATGCCGCCCGTGATCCGCGTATCCGTACCATCACCCATCCCGAAAATATCGGCGCTGCAAACAATTTTAACTTTCTGTTCCATGAAACCAACGGTGAATACTTCAAGTGGTGCGCCCATGACGATCTGCTGGAGCCGACGTTTCTGGAAAAGACGCTGGTGAGACTGCAGCAGGATCACTCGGCGGTGCTGTGCCATTCCTACACGACCATTTTCAATGACAATTTTGACATCGAAGAACTGTTCCGCCCCGAGTTTCACATGGAGGGCGCCGACCCTGCCGCGCGTCTGTGGGACATGATCCTGCACGGCCAGCGTTGCTATGAGGTTTTTGGTCTGATCCGCCGCGATGCGCTGGCGCAGACGAATTTGATCGGAAACCACAAGGGCGGCGACAATGTGTTACTGTTCCGGCTGGCATTGCTTGGAGCTTTCGTGATTGTGCCCGAGCCGCTGTTCCGGCTGCGCCGACATGCCAAGCAATCGACAGCATTGCTGAAGAACAGCCAAGCCTATCAAGAATGGTTCACCGGTCGCGCACGTAAGATCAGCTTCCCGGACTGGCGGTTGACCCGCGAGGCCTGGAAGGTGCCTGCTGGCATAGGCCTGTCTTTAGAGATGCGGCTGCGTTGTTACCGGGCTCTGGTATTCGAGACATGGAGTCGGCGTGCGCGGTTACGCCAAAACCTGCGCGTTGCTGTCGAAACTCTGGTGTTTGGCAGTTCTGACCCGGTGCGTAGACGCCGGTTATTTGGTGCGGGCAAGAAACCATGATCCGCAGACAAGCGGCCGCCGGATGAGCGCGCTCCGGCAAACCTTGGGTATTGGCGACTCCGGCGTCAGCGTCGTGATTCCGACCTACAATCGCCGGATCCTGGTTGGCCGCGCGATCGAAAGCGTTCTAGCCCAGACCCGGCCTGCAGCCGAAATCATCGTCGTGGACGATGGCTCCAGCGACGGGACAGCCGCCTGGCTGGCCACATATTTCGGAGACCAAGTCACCTGTGTCACACAGGCAAACCAGGGTGTTGCTGCGGCACGCAACACCGGAATCATGCGGGCGCAGCACGACCTTATTGCCTTTCTGGACAGCGACGACATCTGGACCCCTGACAAACTGATGTTGCAGGTGCCGGCCATGTCCGATCCCTCCATCGTGCTGTCCGCCACCAATTGGCGATGGCAAACAGAGCAACAGACCGACAGATTCTCCCGGGTCAGGCAGCCCGTCACACAGAAAGTGCATATCGACGTCGAACCGATGACACGGCTGTGCAGTCGACACGGGCACGGTCTCCTGATCCAGACCTGCATTGTCCGGCGTGCGGTGCTGCAGCATCTCGGCGGATTTAACACGACCCTGCGCATTGCCGAAGATATGGACCTGCTTTTCCGGCTTGCGGATGAGGGTTCCTTTGCCGTGCTGTCTGCGGTCTTGATGCTGCGAGCGGCGGACGGGACCGATGGAAACCTGACCAAGCCCGCCTCTATTGATTGGCGGCAGGAAAACCTCGACAATACAATTGGCATCCTACGAAGATGTCAGGACCGCAACACACAACGTTCCCCGCAATGTATGCGAGCCCTGCGCAGACGGCTGACTCAGTTGCAAAGCTACCGCGCGAAATTGCATGCAAAGTCGGGAGAATATGCAGCGGCGCGCAGGCTCTGTCTTGAAGGTTTGAAGAATGCGGCCCCGACCAAGGATGCATTGATATGCGCCATTGGTGCGGTGTCCCCGCGTGTCTTGAACGCGCTTTATGGGCGGCGGCGCGGGGCATAGCTTGTATCCGCCGAGCCCGTATCAGAGCCGCTTTCTGCGCAAGAGCCCGCTCAGATCCCGTCGCTCGCCCGGCGTGAGGCAGAACGCCAGCAGCACCGCGCAATAGGACACTGCGCCAACAGCGGCGAACCCGACCAGCCCGGCCCAGCTACCTGGTGCTTGGACCAGCCGGATCCCACCCCAGACAACCGCGCCTGCCACCGCCGGGGCCAGGCCGCGCAGAAGAACCTCCTTGCGGAATGTGGCAAAGCCGAGCCCCGTCAGCTCCAGGCACAGCGACCAGAAATACATAAGCTGCGAGGCGATGGTGATGATGGCAAGCGACAGCGTGACGCCGACGGCGCCCATCTTCAGCCAGGCCGTGAACCCCACCATCAGCCCGAAACCTGCCGCCTGAAACAGGAAGGCGGGCAGAAAGAACGCGCGCACCTCGGCCATTGCCATGGCGGCGTTCGACAGCAGCGCGGTCGGCTGGTTGAAGGGAAATATCATCATGAACAAAACGATGACCGTGGCGGCAATGGCATAATCCGGGCCCAGATAAAGCTCGATCAGCACATCGGAATAGATCATCAGCGGCGTTGCCAGCAGCATCGAGGCCCAAAGCGCATAGCGCCCGCCGCGCATCACCGTATTGGCCAGCCGCTTGCGGTCCTGCAGCGCATTCATCGCGGTGATCGCCGGTTGCAGCGGCAGCGCGGCAAGGCCGATCGTGCTTTGCATCTGCCGAAAGAAGGTCGCCCCGATGTAATAGCTGGTGACGTCGATCGCCGAACCGTAAAGGTTCAGCACCAGTGTCGCGGCGTTGGTGTAGAGGATAGCCCCCAGCCGCCCCAGCGTTGTCCACATGCCGAAAGACATCAGTTGCCGGGCAACGGCGAAATCGAACAGCCGCCATTCCAGACGCAACTGCGGCACCATGCGCAGCGCGCGGGCAAGGATGATGGCAAAGAAGATCATTTCCGCGATGACGTTCGAGATCACCACCCAGATCACCGCCGGGCCGAGCGTCAGCAGCAAGACCAGCAGCAAGGCGTTGCGCAGCAGATCGCGCGCGATGCCCAGCAGGTTCAACTCCAGATATCGCTGGCGGATGTCATAGCCGGTCCGGAACGGGATGATCGTCATGTTGATGGCAAAACTGGCCACCAGGAGCCCCATCATGATGCGGGCGTCATCCACCATCTGCGGCACGACATTGAAGACCTTCTCGATATTGGCCGCGAAGATCAGCCCGGCGCACAGAAAGACCGCCGCCGCCAGCAGCAGAATGGGAAACAGCGACGAGACGATCCGCCTGACCCCGACAAAATCGCCCTTGGCATAGGCATCTATCGTGTAGCGGCTGATGCCGCTGGAAAAGAACGAAAAGAACAGCGGGGCGAAAACCATCACCGCGGTCACCACCGGCAGCACCGCGAATTCATCTGCCGGGATGCGTTTGATCAGGTGCTGGTAAACCCACAGCAGCACCCCGAAGTTGATGATCTTGGCGGCCACGGCGCTGGCCGAATTGATCGCCACCAGCCGCTTGGAGACGATGATGTGCTTGTGGTCTGCCAAGGGCGCTATCCTGCGATCACGGCAAATTCGGGGGTCAGCCCCATGGCATGCACCTGCGCGGTTATCTCGGTCTGGTAAAGCGCGTTCGAGATCAGCACCAGGTCGGGGCCGAGGTCGGGCAGGGCCTCGGGGGCTGCGACCGGCAGCGCGACGCCGGGGGCAAAGAGGCCGTGCTTGCGCGGGTTCAGATCGACCAGCGCGGCCAGTGGTGCCGCCGCCGCGCCCAGGGCATTGGCAAAGGTGATGCCTTTCGATCCGGCACCCCAGATCACCGCCCGGCCCGCCCGCCGCGCAAGGCGGTTGCGCCAGCTGTCCAGCTCGGCATTGGCGGCGGCGGCGAAGGCGGTGGCGCTTTGTGCAACGCGCGCGCTGCCGGGGGCCAGATAATCGGCATCCGGCGCGGCGGGCCGGGCCTCAAGCATCAGAAACTGGCCCTCATACCCCGCCGCCACCGATATCGGCTGAAACCCGGCGCGGCGGAACAATGTGGTGATCGCCGGGGCGGTCCAGTAGCCGACATGTTCGTAGATCACATCCCAGATCGACACCGCATCAAGCATCCAGCCCGCGTTGGGAACCTCGAAATAAACCGGCACGTCGCGTGTGCCGATGGCGTGGCGAATGTCGCGCAGCAGGGCCATCGGGGTGTCCAGATGTTCCAGCACATGGCGGCAGATGACCGCGTCGAAGGGCCGCCCAAGCTGATCCCGGCGGAAATATTCCGGCACGATCGCAACCCCGTCGCGGGCGGTGAACGGGCTGGGTTTGCCCGCCATCGACGGGTCGAAGCCGGTGGCGGTGGCGACGCCGTTTTGCGACAGCAGATCGAGCATGTGGCCGTCGCCGCAGCCGATCTCGACCACATGCTTGCCGGCAAGGCCGTGGCGCGCCACCAGCCCCGCCGCCAGCGCCTCGGCGAAGGCCTGGAACCGGGGCGAGAAATGCAGCGCGTTTTCATAGCCCGGCGCATAGACCATGCGCGCCGGGTCGAAGCCGCGGTTCCAGAGCATCGCGCAGGCGGCGCAGCGCACCAGATCAACGTTGCCCGAAGGTGCCGCGCGCGCACTTGGCGCATCGGGCCAAAGCTGGTTGCAGACCACCGGGACATTGCCCAGCAAAAACACCCGCTCAAGGTCGGTGCCGTTGCAGACCGGGCAATGCGTTGCAAGGCTCATCTCAAAGCGCCACCAGTTCCGGGTCCAGCCCCATGGCGCGCAACTGGGCGCCGATCTCGGGCAGATAGACGGGGTTCATCACGATGACCGTATCGGGGACCGTATCGGGCGGCGCGGCGATCAGGCCTTGCGGGGCGCTGACCCGGTGGCCGGTGCCGGGCAGGTATTTGCCCTGCTTGTGGGGGTTGATGTCGATCACCTGCGCCACCTCGGGGCCAAGACCGTTGGTGGTCAGGAACGACACCCCTTTCGAGCCGCCGCCCCAGATGGCCACCCGCTTGCCCGCGGCGTGGCGCGCGCGCACGAACCCGGCCCAATGGGCGCGCACCTCAGCCACCCTGGCCGGAAACGCCGCCGCCAGCGCCCGCATGGCCGCCAGGTCATCCTCGGCCGCCAGCTTCGGGCGGCCTGCGGCCGGTTCGGCATACTGGATGATGTATTGCCCGTCATAGGCCAGATAAAGCCGCGTCACGTCCAGCCCCGCGCGCCGGAACAGCCGGGCATGGCTGCCCAGTGTGAAATAGGAACAATGCTCATAATAGATGTCCCAAAACGCACCCTCGGCCAGCACGCGGCGCACGTCGGGGGTCTCGAAGAAGATGCCGACATCCTTGCGGGTGCCGATCAGCGCGGCAATGTCGCGCAAAAAGCGCCCAACCTCGGGAATATGTTCCAGCGTATGGCGGCAGACGATGAAATCGGGTGGCGTGGCGATGCTGCCGGGGTCGAAATATTCGCGCTGAAAGGCGATCGCCTGCCCGTCCGCGCCGGGCAGCCGTTCCGGGATGAAGCCGGGATCGACGCCAAGCGCGCGGGTTTTCGTCCGCAGCACCAGTTCTTGCAGAAAGTCGCCCTTGCCGCAGCCGATCTCCAGCGTGTGCTTGCCGGCAAGCGCGTAAAGGCCGGCGATCTCGGCCACCAGATCCCTGGCAAAGCGGTTGAAAGTGCCCGAGAAATGCTGGCTTTCCTCGGTCGTCGAGGCGTAATCGACCAGGGCCGGGTCGAACACCGCATTGAAGACAAGGCCGCAATCGTCGCAGAACATCAAGACCAGCGGGCGGCGCGGAAAATCGCGCGCCTCCTTGGCGGTCTGCAGCAGGATGCAGCTTTGCACCGGAATCGCATCCAGCCGGTAGATCTCGGCCAGATGCGCACCGCCGCAGGCCGGGCAAGGCTTGGTCTGGGTGCTCAAGGGCGCTCTCCCGGCCATCAGGCCCTGACGATTTCCAGATCCGGGATCGGCACCACGAAGCGGCCGCCCGATTTCAGGAAATCCTGCTGCTGGCGAATGATTTCATCGCGAAAGTTCCACGGCAGGATCATCACGTAATCGGGCCGGTCGGTTTTCAGCTTTTCCGGGTCGTCGATGCGCAGCCGCACGCCGGGCATGTATTTGCCCTGCTTGTGGGTGTTGCGGTCCACCGCATATTCGATGGCGCGGGAATTGAGGTTGAGAAAGTTGAGCATGATCGTGCCCTTGGCCGCCGCGCCATAGGCCGCGATGCGCTTGCCCTCGGCCTTCAGCCCGCCGATCAGGGCACGCGCCTTTTCGCGAAACTCCCGCACCCGGGCGCCGAAGCTTTCGTAATAGGCAAAGCGGTCCAGCCCCAGCGCCGCCTCTTCCGCCAGAATCCGGGCCACCGCCGCCGATGGCTGGCGGTTCTTGCCGAAATAGAGCCGAAGCGAGCCGCCGTGGATCGGCAGGCGGCGCACATCGTTGAGGTAAAGCCCGTGGCGCACGAACAGCGATCGCGCCGAGCCGACCGAGAAATAGCACAGGTGCTCGTGATAGATCGTGTCGAACTCGATATGGTCGATCAGGTCGCGCACATAGGGAAACTCGACCACCACCATGCCGTCATCGGCCAGAAGCCCGGCCAACCCCGCCACCAGATCGTTCTGGTCGGCGACATGCGCCACCACATTGTTGGCGATGATCAGATCGGCCTTCTTGCCCTTGGCGCGCAGGTCACTGGCCAGCCGGGTGCCGAAGAAATCGACAATGGTCTCGATGCCCTTCGCCTGCGCGGCGGCCGCCGGCTGCCGTGCCGGATCGATGCCAAGCACGGCAATGCCCTTTTCCCTGAAATTCTGCAGCATGTAGCCGTCGTTCGAGGCGATCTCGACCACCAGACTGTCCGGGCCAAGGCCACGTTTTTCGATCAGCTCCAGCGCATTGTCGCGGCTGTGTTTCAGCAGATCTTCGGAGAACGAGGAAAAATACAGATAGTCGTCGCCGAACATTTCCTCGGGCGGGCGGGTTTCAAGCAGCTGCACCAGCGTGCAGCCGGGGCAATAGCCCAGACGCAGCGGCACCAGGGATTCGCGGCGCCCCAGCGCCGCCTCATCCAGCAGGCCATCCGAACGCGGCATCAGACCCAGATCGAGGATCGGCTGCAGCCCCTTGTGGCCGCAGGAAATGCAGCGCACCTGTGCGGCATCGGCGATGAACCCGGGCGCCACGGCATCGGGCCGGGCCGCGCGCCGCGCGGCGCCTGCGCGTTCGGTATGGCGCAGCGCCTCGTCGATGATGCCATCGGCGATCAGCTTCTTGATATGGCCGATGCGCTGGTAGCGCGGGCCCTCGAACGCTTCCAGCGTCAGTTCTTGCGCCTTGTAGGCGGCATAAAGCGATTGCGCGCCCTTGCGGGCATCCCATTGCGGTTCGAAATCGGGCAGCAGGCGCCGGATCTTGTCGCAGTTCACCCGGTAGGAGCGCTTGTCGGGCCCGGCGCCCTCGGCAAAGGAGACTTCGCAGCCCGGCACCACCTCGGCGACGATCTCGGCCAGTTCCCTGATCTGGTAGTTGTGTTCGGTGACGCCGACGTTGAAGGCCTGATTGCGGATCAGCTCAACCGGGGCATGCAGCGCCGCCACGAAAGCCCGGCTGATATCTTCGATATGGGTGATGGGGCGCCAGGGCGTGCCATCGGATTTCATGTGGATATGCCCGGTCGTCACCGCCCATGCCACAAGGTTGTTCAGCACCAGATCGAAGCGGATGCGCGGGCTGACACCGTAAGCGGTGGCCGAGCGCAGGAAGGTCGGGCAGAAGCCGTCATCGGCAAGTTCCGCCAGCCCGCGTTCCGACCTCACCTTGCTGACCCCGTAAGGCGTGACCGGGTTGACCGCCCCCGTCTCGTCGATGAAATCCGCACCGCTGGCGCCGTAGTTGGAACAGGAAGACGAAAAGACGAACCGCTGCACCCCGGCGGCACGCGCGGCGCGGGCCACGTTCATCGTGCCTTCAAAGTTGATGTCATAGGTGGTTTCGGGCCTGAAATCGCCCAACGGGTCGTTCGACAGCGCCGCCAGATGCAGCACCGCATCAAAGCCCAGCAGATCGGCCGGGCCGATCTCGCGGATATCCTTCAAGGTGCTCGGCACCTCGGGCATCGCCCCGCCCGGGGCGAAGGTGCAGCGCTCGTAAAGATCGCTGTCGATGCCCGCAACGTCATGCCCTGCCGCCACCAGCATCGGGGTCAGCACGGTTCCGATATAGCCTTTGTGGCCGGTTACAAGCACGCGCATGCTATTTTTCCCACACCGCCCAGGGCCGCTCGCCCGAATCCCACATCTTTTGCAGGATATGCTTGTCGCGCAGCGTATCCATCGCCGCCCAGAAGCCCTCGTGCCGGTATGCCATCAGCTGGCCGTCCCGCGCGAGGTTTTCCAGCGGCGCATGTTCGAACATCATCATGTCGCCTTCGATGTAATCGAAAACCTGCGGCTCCAGCACGAAAAAGGCGCCGTTGATCCAGCCTTCCGCGGTCTGCGGCTTTTCCTCGAAGGCGGTGACCCTGTCGCCGTCAAACCGCATGTGGCCATAGCGCGCCTGCGGCCGCACCGCGGTGATCGTGGCCAGCTTGCCATGCGCGCGGTGAAACGCGATCAGCCGGTTGAGATCGACATCCGACACCCCGTCGCCCCAGGTCAGCATGAAGGTCTGGTTGCCCAGATAGGGTTTGAGCCGCTTCACCCGCCCCCCGGTCAGGGTTTCATCGCCGGTCTCGATCAGGTCGATCTTCCAGGGGGAAAGCTCTTTTTCATGCCGCACAACCGGGTTGGGGTTGCCCATATCGACGGTCAGGTTGCCCGCAAGCGTTCCGTATTCCACGAAGTAGCGCTTGATGTAATCGCCCTTGTATCCCAGTGCGACGGCAAAATCGTTGAAGCCGTAGTGCGAATAGATGTTCATGATGTGCCAGAGCATCGGCTTGCCGCCGATCTCGACCATGGGTTTGGGGCGGACGATGGTTTCCTCGGCCAGCCGCGTGCCTTTGCCGCCGGCCAGAATGGCTGTTTTCATGAAAGATGTCTCCTGTGCGCACGGGCCTGGCGCAGGCGCGCGGCCCGGGTTTTCCCCCTGGCGGCTGTCTGGCAAGGCTTTGGGTCGGGTTTGAGGAAAACAAAAGGTAAAACCCCCTTTGGAATCCGCCGTCTCGGTGCAGCATCAGGCTAGGAGGTAACCGGTGTAAAGGAAATCGCTATTTTCCAGATCGAGGCCATAGGCGCCACTCAGCAGGCCGATCAGTTCATCCGCAGCCCCCGCCTGACCCGCCAGCCAGATTGCCGTGCCTTGCGGCAGGCCTGCAAAATCTTCCGACAGCAGATAATCGGCTGCCGCGCCGGCCAGCTGGATCATGTCGGTTCCCGACACGAAATCCCAGACAAAGCCATAATCCGCGACACCGTCCGTTGCGGCATTGCCATCGTCGTAATAACTGCCGTTCGGATCGCCGAAGACAAAGACATCCGTCCCCGCACCGCCCACAAAAACGTCGATCTCGCCCTGCCCGGGCGCCGCGGCGCCGGGGTCGACCGCCAGCAGAATATCGTCCTGCGCGGTGCCCTGGATAATGTCGCGGCCGGGGATTTCGGTGACCGTGAGGTCACCGAAGGTCACGTCATAATAATGCGCATTCAGATAAATCCCGCCGGTGGCCGGGGCCTCGTCGATGGTGAAAACCTCGGTCGTCTGCAGGGTCCAGCCCACGGGCTCGGTGGTTCCCACCTCCCAGACCTTGAGACTGTAGATCCGGTCATAAATGCCGACCTGCTCGACCTGGACGGTAAAATTGTAGCTGAGCCCTTCCTGCAGGGCGTAGCTCTGCGAGCCGAGCACCTGGGAAAACTTGTGGTAGCTGTGGCTCTTGAAGCTGCTCTCGTAGAAGAACGAGGCGCCGGGTTCCCAGCCCGATTTCGGCTGCCAGTTGGCAATCGGCTGATCGGTATGCCCGCCCCAGAGCATGCCGATTGCCAGGGCCCCGCCATCGCGGCCGCGCGGGTCGACATTGTCGAGGTCATGCATGGTGATGGTCAGGTTGAGCTCGTAGTTGTCCCAGTTCCGATCGCCCAGAACCAGCAGCCGGTCATAGCCCAGATCCACCGGGCGGGCGCCATCGGCATCGAACGCCCAGGTGCCGTCGACCACCTGCACGACGTCTTGGATATTGCTCGCCGTGGCCCAGTCGATGCTGTAGTTCGGCGCCCAGACATTGCCGGATTCGTAGCCGATGACGACCTCGCGGGTGAATACCGCCCCGTCCGAAAGGGTCGCGGTGATCGTGACCACGTCGTCAACGGCGGTGCCATTCAACTCGGAATAGGCAATATCGATGTTGAAATCGCCCGGGTTCTGCAGGCGCCGCGTATCCGGCCCCAGCGAAAGCGCCTGCGCCGGGCCGCCGTTCAGCGAATAGGTAAGCGAGGCAACCGCCCCCCCGACATTGCCCAGGATGTTGATCCATTTCTGGCCCTCACCCGGGGTGCCGAAATTCTGCGCCAGCCCGTGCCAGACATCGATCGTGTTGCCGACCGTCACGCTGACGGTTGCGGTATCGCTGAGGCTGCCGTCGGTGACCGTATAGCTGAAGCTGTCGGTGCCTTCGAAACCGGCGGCGGGGGTGTAGCTCAGCGTGCCGTCGCCGTTGTCGGCCAGCACGCCATTGCCGGGCTGGGTGAAGCCCGCAAGGCTCAGCGCATCGCCGTTGGCGTCGCTGTCATTGCCCAGCAGGTCGCTGGCCACGTCGATCGTCAGCGCCACATCCTGCGCGGTGGCCAGCGCATCGTCGCCGGCCACCGGCGGCGCATTGACCGGCATGATCGTGCCATCCTCGTCGGCGATCGGCGCGGCGGTGTTCTCGAAATAATCGACCTGCGCGACAAAACCGGTCGCCGGCCCGGAATTGCCCGCCACCACCCCGACCGAACCGACCGTCAGCGCCTGGCTGAAGCTGCCCGCGGTGACCCAATTGGTGCCGTCGGTCGAATAGGCCAGCGTCCACTGATCGCCCGCCCGCGTCAGCTGCAGATACGGCGCCACATTGCCCGGGATCGCCACCTTGAACTTCGCCGTCGAGACCCCGTCCAGCGTCACCGCCGCGAAGGCGTAAAGCTTCTTGCCGTCGGAATAGGTGTCGAACCGGATCCAGTTGCCCGCATCCTGTTCCACCAGCAGACCCTGAAGCTGGAACTTCTGGCTCGGCGTGCTCAGAAACCGCGTCTCGATCTGGAAATCCGTATCCGCCGTCGCCTGCATCGCGCGGGCGCCGTTGTTGACACCCCAGACATCGTAGTTGCCATCCGGCGTCGCCAGCTCCAGCCAGGCTTCCGTTGCATCCGTCGCCAGAGACGCCGAAACCCCCGCAGGCCCGGCAATGCTCCACACCGGATCCAGAACCCCGGCAGCGAAATCGTCGGAGACGACGTCGCTTGCGGGGGGCGGAGGATCATCGCCGGTCACGCTCACCGTCACCGTCGCGGTATCGGTCAACTCGCCGTCGGTGACCGTATAGCTGAAGCTGTCGGCGCCTTCGAAACCGGCGGCGGGGGTGTAGCTCAGCGTGCCGTCGCCGTTGTCGGCCAGCACGCCATTGCCGGGCTGGGTGAAGCCCGCAAGGCTCAGCGCATCGCCGTTGGCGTCGCTGTCATTGCCCAGCAGGTCGCTGGCCACGTCGATCGTCAGCGCCACATCCTGCGCGGTGGCCAGCGCATCGTCGCCGGCCACCGGCGGCGCATTGACCGGCATGATCGTGCCATCCTCGTCGGCGATCGGCGCGGCGGTGTTCTCGAAATAATCGACCTGCGCGACAAAACCGGTCGCCGGCCCGGAATTGCCCGCCACCACCCCGACCGAACCGACCGTCAGCGCCTGGCTGAAGCTGCCCGCGGTGACCCAATTGGTGCCGTCGGTCGAATAGGCCAGCGTCCACTGATCGCCCGCCCGCGTCAGCTGCAGATACGGCGCCACATTGCCCGGGATCGCCACCTTGAACTTCGCCGTCGAGACCCCGTCCAGCGTCACCGCCGC